>Ga0105105_10001260_pt1 | contig 10848 bp, 8 predicted proteins | sample PPLLaktember2015_4_FD_79108 | JGI IMG/M metagenome (GOLD analysis project Ga0105105, IMG submission 79108) | Freshwater sediment microbial communities from Prairie Pothole Lake near Jamestown, North Dakota, USA - PPLs Lake P8 Core (1) Depth... | ecosystem: Environmental > Aquatic > Freshwater >... | reverse complement strand
CGCCCGGTAGGACGATGTAGTCGGCGTGAAACGAGCACCAGGCATTCTCGCATCCGGGCGGGCGAAAATCGGCCGCTTTGAACATTCCGGCCGACTGGTTTTCGATCGCTGCCATCAATTCGGGCAGCGTGATCCGGGATGCGTCATCAACTATCTGGGGGTAGCGCCCGAAATAGCTGACGGGCTGGAAATGCACGCCCCGCACCCCCGGTGACAGACCGACGGCCAGCCGCAGCAGGCTTCCGATCTGGTGGGTGTTCACCCCCGGGACCAGCGTCGGCACCAGCACGACCCCGACACCGAGATCCGCGCAGGCATCGATCGCCCGGCGCTTCACGTCCACCAGCGGCCGGCCGCGCAGTTTCATGTGGACCGTATCGTCGGTGCCGTCGAACTGCAGGAAGACGCTCGCCAGCCCGGCCTCCTTGAGGGCCTTAAGGTATTCGGGATCATCGGCCAGCCGGATCCCGTTGGTGTTGAGCTGGATGAAGCCGAAGCCGAGCTGACGGCCGGCGGCTACGATCTCAGGCAGGTCGTCCCGCACGGTGGGCTCACCGCCGGAGAGCTGGATGTTGCTGCCGGGGGCCATGCCGAGCACCCTCCGGTACCAGTCGCGGATGTCCTCCAGGCTGGGATCGGCCGCGTCCCCCGGATGCGACCCGGCAAAGCACACGGCGCAGTGCAGGTTGCAGCGGCGCGTCACCTCCAGCAGCACGGTGCAGGAGCGCTGCCGGTGATCACGGCACAAGCCGCAGTCGAAGGGGCAGCCCCGCAGCGTCTCTTGAAATACAGGGCGAAGCAGCAAGGGCGTTTTGGGGCGCTGCCATTGCCTCATGCTCGGCCGGCCGTTCCAGACGACCGCCCTGAATTCCCCGTGTTCGGGGCAGGTCTTGACCAGTTGCACCTGTTCGCCGCACGCGATCCGCGCCGCGCCGATGCGGTTCAAGCAGACCGGGCAGAGGCTTTCGGTGGTTTCACGCTCCATGGGTGTGCGTCCAATCAGGCGCCGGCGGGATCGAAGCCGTGGGCGGCCAGGATCTCCAGCACCTTGGCATAGGTGTCCGCCACAATCGCGCCGCAACGCTTACGGGCGGCCGCCGGGCCTCCCACGCCCACGATCGTCTCGCAGGCCATCCCGCCGTGGGGCCCTCCCACCTGGTTTTCGAACCAGTCGCTCAACTCCTGCAGCATCAGCAGCAGCCGTTCGGAGCCGGCTTCGCCGTCCTCCCCCTTGCCGGCATAGAGCGCCAAGGCGCAGCAGCCCCCGGTCAGCGTGCCGCAGGTGGCACGCCCCCCGCCGCACCCATAGGCCAGACCGGCCATGGAGCGGACCAGGGCGGGGTTGTCCTCGCCGCGCGCCTCCAGGAACAGCCGGATCAGAATCTGGCTGCAGCCGTAGCCTTTCTGGGAAAGCTGCAGCATGCGCATCATGACGTCGTCCATCATGAGTTGCCTTCCTTGCGGGCCACCGCCAGGAAATACCCGGGGTGCGCCCGGTGGTCGGGAAATGGAACCGTGTTCACGGAGGCGGAGGCACCGGTCGCCCCCCAGAACGCCTGCAGGGACCCGCAGGCGAGCACCAGTTGCGCCGCCAGGCGCTTCAAGGCCTGCGAGTGATCCTCCCAGACGAGGAGCGTGAACCCGGATCGCTGCATCCGGCCCACCAGTTCGTCGCGGGACGTTGCCCCTTTGAGGCAGCAGGCCGCTGGAAACGATCTCAGGCCCCCGGCGTGGTCCGGTGCGCGGGCATAGACGTCCGCCACCACCAGGAGCCCGCCCGGGGCGAGAACACGGTGGAGTTCGCGCCAGGCCGCATCGGGATCGTCCACCAGGGACAGGACACACTCGCACATCACGGCGGCCAGACGGTGATCCCCAAAAGGCAGGCGGGTGGCGATCCCTTGTACGAGGGGCAGCCCGGGGTCCATCTGCCGGGCCTGGCCGAGCATGCCGGATGAGCGGTCAAGGCCGAACGCCTCCAGCCGGCAGTGCCGCCGCAGGTAGTGGGCAGTCACCCCGGTCCCGCAGCCGATGTCGACCACCCGCGCTCCGGCCGGCAAATCGGAGAAGCCCAACGCCCGCCGCGTCAGCTCCAACCCCCCGGGCCGCAGAGCCGGTCCGGTCACGGCCTGCAGCGCGGGGGATTCATAAAGGCTGGGGGTGTGCGTGTCGCTCATCACTTGTCTTCCAGGATCTGCTCCACCTCGGCCATCTTGCCCAGGGCCAGTGCCTCCGAAATCAAAACGAAGCCGCAGCCCGGGCAGGTGGGGAGTTCGGTTGTGAACTGACTGCCCATGTATTCAATGACGACCGGACCCACCTCGAGCGGCCGGCTGCATTTCCGGCACACCCACTCCAGGTCCTCGGGGCGCACGTTTTCAGCCTTCATGCCCGCGGTCCTCCCAAAACCTCGATGCGGTGGCTGTAGGCCGTGTGGATCACGTAGCCCTCCGGCGAAGGGGAGTACTCCACCCAGATGCTCGCCCGGTAGGGCCGGTGACTGGCCTTCAGCCGACCGGTCTGGGGGTGGATCACGACGCTGCCGCTCTTTTCGGCGGCGTGAATGACCCGCTGGACATCTTGGACCAGGATGCGCCGTTTCTCGAGAAGCTCGGCGACCTCGGGTGCAATGATCAGCCGGATGCGTTCGTATTCCTCCTGCATGGCTCCTGCCCTTTCGCCCCAAAATTCCTCGGCCAGAGAAGCTCTCAGCCGGGCCCGGTTCTCCTGCCGCTCGGACCATCCCGGCCCCTTCCGGGCCGCCGGGTCCGGGTCGGCCGCATCCGGGAAGGCGAGCTCGAGCAGGTGCAGCGCCCGCTTTCCCACGGCCGCCAGACGGTCCCGACACATGGCGCAATAGGTGAGGTAATCCAGCGGGCTGATACCGGCCCGGCGGGCGGCGACCTCGCGGGACAGATCGGGGTTCGCGTTTTGCATGAGTCCCCCGAACCCGCAGCACTCGGTCTTGTCCCGGGACAGGATCAGTTCCTGCGCAGACACCCCCAGGCGTTTCACGACCCGGCGGGCCGCCTCCTGAACGGCCGGGATGGGCCGCGTGGTGCACGGGTCGTGGATCGCCAGCACCGTCCCGGCGGCGGCAGCTGGCGGCAGGTTCGTCGCATCCAGCGCCTCCCAGAGGGAGACGGTCGGGACCTGGGGCAGGTGCTCCGAGAACATGCGCAAACAGGTGGAACAGGCGAGAATGAGCTCGGGCTGACCCAGCACCCTCCACTCCTTCAGAAGCCCCTCGCCCACCTGGCGGAACTCGTCTTCGCGGCCGGCCCAGAAGGCCGGCGCCCCGCAGCAGCCCAGCATCAATCCCACGCCGCCGGACAAGGACTCCATCAGATGCGCGTAAACCCGGCGAACCTGGCCGGGAGCCGAGGCGCACAGCTGGCAGCCCGGAAAAAAAACACGGGCGCTATCCGTGCGCCCTGGCGCGTGGCGCGCGAGGCGAAAACGCTCGCTCAGACTGAAGCGCATGTCCTGAAGGGCGAACTCGTGGGCCGAGGGCGGCATCTTGCCCCGCCGGACCATGCGGCGGCGGGCTTGAAGGCAAAGGTCCTGTACGGCAAAATCCTCGGGGCAGACGCGTTCGCACAGTCCGCACAGGCTGCAGGAGTTGATCAGCTGGTTGGCCTGATGCACTCCCATGACGATGGATTCGTTGTTGTAGATTTCCCGGGCGTATTTCCGGGGATAGGCGCCGAAGCGTTCGAGGTAGGCACAGACCTTGACGCACTCCAGGCATTCGCATTGCAGGCAGCGGCGCGCTTCGGCGATGGCTTCGTCGAGCGAATAGCCCGATTCCGGGTCGGCGGCGGCAACCCCTGGCAGCGAGTCGACGCCCTCCAGGCTCGTGTACAAGCGGGTTTTGTAAGGGCCGTCCTTCTCGCGGCCGGCCGTCAGCGACACCTTCTGCAGGAACCGGTCAATGGACGTGGCGGCCCAACGACCCTCGGCCGCCTGCCACACCGGGGAAAGGCCTACCATGCTCGGCCGGCCACCGGCGTAGACCCCTGTCCGGCGGGTGGCCTGCAGCATGGGGTCCACGATGATCCAGCCGGCATCATCCCGGGAAATGTTCCAGTTCCGGCCCAAGGGGGTTTCCAGGCCCAAAAAAACAGCATCGTTTTCAGAAATGCACTGCTCAAGAAATTGGGGAGGCTCCACATCGACGTTCAGGTGCACCGCTACGTCGAGAGCGGTCAGTCGTTCCAGCTCCTCACCCAGGGCCGCCTCAGGCAAGCGGCGGCCGGGGATGCGCCTCAGCAGGCCGCCGAGTTTCGAACCGGGTTCGAAGATGCGAATGGAATACCCCTTGCGAGCCAGGTCCCAGGCGACGGTCAGTCCGCTCAGCCCGCTGCCGATGACGGCGATGGTTTTCCCCTTGCGGGGCAGCGGTTGAATGCGGGCGGCAGGTGGCGGGGTGGCCACACAGGCGCGCTCGAGGTCCCCGATCTGGATGGGGTCCCCCGCCTCCCTGCGTTTGCAGTGCTGGCGGCAGGGCGCGTCGCAGATCCGTCCCAGGATGCCCGGAAAGGGCATGGTTTTGCGCAGGACCTTCCAGGCCTCCGGCCACTCGCCCCTGGCAACATGACCGACGAAGGCCCGGCCGTCGACATGGATCGGGCAGGCGGCCGTGCACTCGGGCGCTTCCTCCTGGATACAGCGATGTTCCAGCGCCCTCAGCTCCGGTTGGTCCATGGGTCGTATCCAAATGCCGCGGCGAACCGGGGAATCCTTCCGCGGTTCGCCGCTTGGTTTGCAAATTCAGCCGCCAGCGATCGCGGTGCGGCCGGCTATCACTTGCTTTTTTTCGATTTGGACTTCAGTCCGGCCAGCACCTTCTCCGGCAGGGCCGGCAAGTGCGTGATGCGCACGCCGGTGGCGTTGTTGATGGCGTTGATCACCGCTACATGGGAGGAGGTCAACGGCAGTTCGCCGACGCCGGCCGCGCCGAAGGGCCCGTGCTCTCGCGGGTTCTCGAAATAGTGGATCTCGAGCGCGTCGGGGATGTCGTTGATGTAGGGAATCCCGCAAGCTGCGAGGCTCGTATGCTTCTTGAGGTCCTCGAAGTCCTCCGAAAGAGCGAGGCCGATGCCCTGGGCGATCCCCCCGTACATCTGGCCGTCCACCACCAGTTTGTTGTTGATCTTGCCGATGTCGGCCATGGCCGTGTACTTGTCCACCTGGGTCTTGCCGGTCTGGGTGTCCACCGTCACCTCGGCCATGAATACACCGTACATGTAGACGGGAAACGGGGAGCCCTGGCCGTTGGCGTCGCAAGGGGTGCACATGGAGGCCGTCCACTTGCCGGAGTATTTCAGCGGGATCTTTTCCGCCTTCATCTCTTCATAGGTGCGATAGGTGCCGTCCTTCTTGCGCATGGCGTTGAGCAGCATCTCGCAGCCGTTCTTGATGGCGTTTCCGGTCATGACCTGCGAGCGGCTGCCGCCGGCGGGACCGCTGTTGGGCACCCGGGCCGTGTCGTTCATCACCAGTCTGATCTTTTCCGGCGCCAGTTTCAGCGGCCGCAAGGCTTCATGGCAGGTGCCGAGGGCGCCCATGTCAGCCCCCTGGCCGTGGTCTTCCCATGAACTGGCCAGCACCACGCCGTCCGGGGTGAGCTCCACGCTGACCTCCGAGGCGTCCGGTCCGTCCAGGCCGCAGCCGTAGATGCCGAGCGCCAGGCCGACCCCTTTCTTTTTCTCCGCGGTCGATTCGGCCTTGGCATTTTTAAGGGCGGCCTGATAGAGGGGCCGCAGCCGATCGATCATTTCCGGGAAACTATAGACTTCCGGCTTCTGGCCGGTCGGTGTGGTGTCGCCAGGCCGGTAGACGTTTTTGTAGCGCAGTTCCAGGGGATCCATGCGCATCTTTTCGGCCAGTTCGTCGATGAGGCTCTCGGAGGCGAGAAAGCTCTGGGGAGAGCCGTAGGCGCGGAAGGCGGAACCCCAGGCGTGGTTGGTGCACACCGTCAGGCCCTTCCCGCGGATGTTGGGAATCCCATAGCCGGCGCCGATGAACTGCGCCCCGCGCACCGTGAGCAGGTCGCCGAACTCCGAATAGGGGCCGTGGTCCACGATCCAGTCGCCTTCCATCGCGATGATCTTGCCGTCTTTGTCTGCTCCGTACTTGAGGTTGATGAAGAAGGGAGAACGCTTGCCGGTGTAGGTGATGTGCTGGAAGTAGTCGTATTTCAGCGACACCGGCTTGCCGGTGGCCATGGCCGCCACTCCGAGGAGCGCCTCCATGGTCGGGCTGAACTTGTAGCCGAAGGTCCCGCCCGCGGGGTTCTGAACCAGCCGCAGCTTCTCGGGCTCGATACCGAGTCCCGGGCAGATCATGGCGTGATGCAGGTAGATGCCGATGCTCTTGGAGTTGATGCTCAGCCGGCCTTCCTCGTCGAAATAGGCCAGGCCGACGTCGGGCTCCATGGTCAGATGCGGCTGGCGCTGCAGGTAGTATTCGTTTTCGACGACGTAGGCGGCCGATTTCATCAGGGGCTGGGTGTCATCGCCCTTGGCGCGCTTCTGCTCGTAGTAGACGTTGGGAGTTCCCGGGTGGATCTCCATCGCGTCCTCGGCCATGGCGGCCGGCGCACTCATGTAGGCCGGCAGCTCCTCGAGTTTCACGCTGACCTTTTCGGCGGCCGCGCGGGCATTCTCCTCCGTGTCGGCCGCCACCATGGCGATGGCATCGCCGAACTGGAAGACTTTTTCATCGCAGAGGATGGGGCGGTCCCAGCCGTCGCCCTTGTTGGTGGCGAAGGTGATCAGGCCGGTGATGCGGTTTTTGCCCTTGACGTCCCTGTGGGTGATGACCTTGGCGACCCCAGGCATCTTCTCGGCCGCGGAGGTGTCAATGGACAGGATCTTGGCGTGGGAGACCTTGGCCTGGACCAGGGCGAGCCGCAGCGTGCCGGACGGCATTTTAACACCCAGGTCTGCGCCGTAATCGGTGGTGCCGGTGACCTTGGCCACGGCCGAGGGCCGCGGATAGGCTGTGCCCCAGATGCGGCCGTCTTCGGGCAGCTTGAAGGCGAGGTCTTGCAGCGTCATTTCACCCCGCACCACCTTGGCGGCGTCCATGACCGCGTCCACCAGCGGCTTGTAGCCGGTGCAGCGGCAGGCGTTGCGATGCTTCTGAAACCAATCCCGGACCTGCTGGCGCGTGGGTTTCTTGTTCTCGTCCAGCAGGCCTTTGGCCGAGACGATGAAGCCCGGGCTGCAGAACCCGCACTGGGCGCCGCCGTGCACGGTCCAGGCGAGCTGCAAGGCGTGCAGGTTGTCGGGCGTGCCGACGCCCTCGATGGTGGTGACCCGCGCGCCGTCCTCCACCCGTTTCATCTTGGTGATGCAGGAGCGAACGACCTTGCCGTCCAGGATCACTGAGCAGCAGCCGCACTGACCCTGGCCGCAGCCGACCTTGGTCCCGGTGAGCTTCAGCTGCTCCCTGAGAACGTCTGCAAGCAGCGTGTCAGGCCCCGCGATGACGGTCTTGGGCATGCCGTTGATGTGGAGCATCTTCGTAATCATCGATGGCCTCCTTCATTAAGTTGATCTTCCATTGTAGACGAGTTTTGCGATGAGCCTCTCTTATTTGCCGTACCCGCAATGGGGGTAGGTGCATTTGGCGCAACCCGAGCAATACCCGCCGTGACCCAGCGAGATGAAATCCGCGCGGGTGAGGGTCTCGCCGGCCAGGATGCGCGGCACGACCAGATCGAAGATGCTGGTGCGGTGGTACATGACGCAGCCGGGCAGGCCGATGATCGGCACCGTCCCCAGATAGGCCAGCATGAGCATCGCTCCGGGGAAGACCGGTGCGCCGTACGTGACAACCGTGGCGCCGGTGGCGTTGATGGCCGACGGCGTGCGATCGTCCGGGTCTACCGACATGCCGCCCGTCACGGCCACCAGTTCGGCCCCCTCCTCGATGAATTTGCGAATGGCCTGCGCGGTCATGGCAGGGTCATCGGAGACGAATACCTGGCCCAGAACCGGGCAACTCAGCTCGGCAAACTTGGCGTGCAGCACGGGGCCGAACTTGTCCTCGATACGGCCATGAAACACTTCGCTGCCGGTCGTGACAATCCCGACTTGCAGCGAGCGTATGGCTTTGACCTGAATCACCGGCGCATATTCGCGGCAGAGCGCTTCGACCCGCCGGACATTCTCCTCGCGGGTCACCAGCGGAACGATGCGGGTGCCGCCCACCGGCTGGTGGCGCTCGACCAGAAGGTTGGAGTGCAGCGTGGCGAAAACGATGTCATCGACGCTGTTGATCAGCCTCAGCGCCGCTGGGTTTACCGTGAGGAGCCCATTCCACGATGCCGTCAGATTGACCCGGCCCTCCGAAGGGGATGTCAGCTGCAAGCCGGGTCCGGTGGCGGCCGCTGCGATGCGGGCTGCTGCATCATCTTCATGGATGAAACCTTCGGCAAGGTCGTAGACATAGACGCTGGCCTTGCCCATGTCGAGAAGGGGTTCGATATCCTGGGGGGCAATGATGTGGCCTTTTTTAAAAGCAGGGCCTTTGTGCCGGCCGGGAACGATGCGGGTAACGTCGTGGCAGAGCACCATGCCGACCGCATCATGAACGGACACGCTTTTCACGGGCAGCCTTCCTTACTTAAATGCGCACAGACGGAAAGCATCTTGTGAAGTTGGTCCGAAGCAATCGTCCGTCTGCGGGAGTTATTTCTATTAGTTCGAATTACTGATTTTCAGGAATATTTTCCTTGATTGCAGAACAATTCTGAAAAAAATAACACACAGGTTGGCTATATCATTGTTGACACAGCAAGGCTTATACGCTACGAGAATAGGCCGTGTCAAACCTAAACGTAATTTATTTATTTTGTTTCGGTTAGATAGGCTATAGCCTAATAAACGATATGCCGGCGATCAGACCAGGATATATCAAATTTGGAACACCTTAATGTTAAAAACAGGTATTTTAAGTAATTAATCGTTCGTTATACGACTCGATTGACGGTATCGAATTGAATCACCCTGGCAACGGAAACGTGGGGCCGAAAGCATGACTGTCTCCGGACCGCTAAAGCAACTGGCGGGCGCACCGCCGTCTTCGGATGCCATCTTTGCGATCAACGGGGATCTGGAGCAAACCGGTTCGCCGCTCCTTCTGACCGAAAAGACTGTTGAAAGGTGCTGGTCACGGACCATGCAGCTTGAGGGCGACGGCACCAGCCGCTGGCTGCTGCTGATTCGCCTGGCGGAGGCCGCCCTGCTCTGCGCCGGCAATTATGCCGACAGCTGTGAATTCAGGACTGCGGGCGACTTCCTGGTGAACCCGCGCGAAATAGTTATCCGCAGCCGGTGCGGCGGGCATGCAACCATCAAAAAAAGGCATGGGCGCGTATCGGATCAGTTGGGTCCCGCATGGGCTGGTCAACTCGAATCCGCCCAACGATTCTCGGCCGGAGTCGACTTGGAGATCACGCGGCCGCCGCTGCTCCCGCTCATGACTCGAACGCTTAAAGAGTCGGGCCGGGTGGCACCACTCTTTATCCGCCGGCTGGAGGAGGGACAGCGTCGAATTGCGGATGCCCTGGCATTCCTGGCCGGGTGGCGCATTATCGACTCGATCGATCTGTGGAGGCGAATGCAGGCATCGTCCGCCAGCGAGCGGGCCTTTGTTGAATCGTGCTTGTGCCGGTTCGATACGCAGGTTTTTTACCGGATCGGTGATGAGTTGCAGCGAAGCCTCACCCGGTCGGATTACCGGAGTTCCTTCCTATCCGAATCGCACGTATGCGGAAACCAGCCTGCCTGCCGATCCTCGGGAGCCTTACTGGAACTCGCCGAGGCACCGGCCTGAAACGGCGGTTCTGCCATGACGCTGTTGTATCTGCTGCGCCACGGAGAGATCGAATGGCCGGAGGCGGATGGCTTCATCGGGCAGACGGATGCACCGCTCAGCGCCCAGGGGCGCCGCCAGGCGCATGCCTGGAACCATGAACTTCGTACAATAGCGTTCACCGGCATTTGGTCGAGTGATCTCCGGCGCGCGACCGAAACAGCCGCCGTCGTCTTCGCCGACAGCAACCTCGTTGTCCGCAGCTGTGAAGGTCTCAGAGAAATCCACCTGGGAGAGTGGGACGGCCTGCCGCGCCGCCGGGTGCGCGAGCGCCATCCCGATCTCTGGCATGCCCGCGGCCAGGACCTGGCTGGCTTCCGGCCTCCGGGCGGCGAGAGTTTCTCGGATTTGCAGGAGCGCGTTCTCCGGTTCGTAAAGCAGATCGCAGCGACAGCGACCGGCCCAGTATGTCTGGTCACCCACGCCGGAGTGATTCGAGTGCTGCTGTGCCATGGGCTGCAGATGCCGCTGTCGAATCTCTTCAGGATTCGGCTGGATTACGGAGGCATGAGCATTGTGGCCTATGAACTGGACCGTGTTGAAGTGTGCGCCCTCAACCTGAAACCGCCCAGCTTCGGCGGCACTGTCTGAAAGGATTTAGGAGGCCTGCATGATCCTGCCCAAGTTTGAGTTTCATGAACCCACATCGATCGGCGACGCTTGCGAGCTGATGGCGCGTCATAGCGGGAAAGCCCGCCCGCTGGCGGGCGGCACCGATCTGCTGGTCAACATGAAAAAGAAGGTATTGAAACCGGAGCGCCTGGTATCGCTGGGGCGCATTCCGGAGCTCTCGCAGCTGGAACGATCCAACGGGACGCTGTGGGTCGGGGCGGGAGTGACGGTGTCCGCTATCGCCGCTTCCGCAACGGTCGATCGGGATTTACCGGCGCTGGGCCAGGGCGCCCGAGCCTTGGGGACTCCGTTGATCCGCAATCTGGCCACCATCGGCGGCAACATCGG
>Ga0105105_10001256_pt1 | contig 10872 bp, 8 predicted proteins | sample PPLLaktember2015_4_FD_79108 | JGI IMG/M metagenome (GOLD analysis project Ga0105105, IMG submission 79108) | Freshwater sediment microbial communities from Prairie Pothole Lake near Jamestown, North Dakota, USA - PPLs Lake P8 Core (1) Depth... | ecosystem: Environmental > Aquatic > Freshwater >... | reverse complement strand
TCTCGGCGGTGGTGTCGATCCAGCGTGCGATGAAAATCCGGTGATCCGCAACCGGCAGGGAGTGAACCAGCAGAAGATCGCGTGAAAGAAACAGCCGGGCCAGCGAGGTCAGGATGCCGCTGAAAAGCAGGAGGGCGAAAGAAACGACCAGAATCATGGACAGCAGCTTAAAGGCCAGCAGATCGCCGATATCCTCGATTCCCTTGAAATAGCGCAGAACCCGCCAGGAAATCCCGAAAAGCCCGCACCAGAACAGCGTGCCGACAACGCCGAGCACGATCATGCGGCCGGAGCCGCCGCGGCCGCCTCGGGACCACCGGCCCCGGAACAGTGGAAGGGTTCGCGGGACCAGAAGAAGCCGCACGTCATGCAGAAGACCGTTGGATTTGGATATGGAGATGAGCCGATTCACGCCGAGTTGCCGGTTAGATTCAGAAAAACCATTTCCAGGTCGGCGCTGCTGACACTGGCCTCCCGACGCAGATCGTCCGTGGTGCCGCTGGCGATCAGACGACCCCGGTTCAGAATGCCGATGCGGTCGCATATGTCTTCAGCAACGCTGAGCGTATGCGTCGACATAAAGATGGTGACGCCTTGCGAGGCCAGCCGTTTGAACAGGTTCTTCACCATGATGATCGCCAGGGGATCGAGTCCCACCATGGGTTCGTCAACAATCAACACCTGGGGTTCGTGCAGGAGCGCCGCGGCCATGATCAGGCGCTGTTTCATGCCGTGCGAATACGACTCGATCATCTCGTTCGACCAGTCCGTCAAGGAGAACATGGCGAGCGTGGCCGCGGCTTTGTCCGCAAACGTCCGTTCGGGCACGCCGTAGATGTCGGCGGTGAATCGCAGGAACTCCAGGCCGGTGAGCTTCTCGTACAGAAACGGTCGGTCCGGGATGAAGCCGATCCGGCGCTTGGCCTCCTGCGGCTGCGCCTGCATATCGATGCCGGCGATGGTGACGACGCCCTCGGTCGGCGCCGTGACCCCTCCCATCATCTTGATGGTGGTCGTCTTGCCGGCGCCGTTCGGTCCGATGAAACCGAAGATTTCGCCTCTGTCGATGCTCAGGTTCAAGCGCTGAACCGCCGCGTAATTGCCGTAGGTTTTCGTCAAAGCTCTCAGTTCGATCATGTTCAGTCCAGAATTTCGACCGTGATAGCGCCGATGACGCCGACGAGGTCCACCTGCTGGTGCACGGAGCCGGTGGCCATGCGCAGGTGGGTGGCGTCCGCCGGCAGCTGGCCGAAGAGGGCATCGGCCGTGACCCACCGGCCGAGAAACAACAGGTTCCATGCGTGGTAGTAGAATTTTCCCTGCAGGTACACGAGGCCGGCCTCCACCCGAGCCGGAATGCCGGCGGCCCTGGCCATGGCGGCGAACAGCATGGCGTGCTCGTTGCAGTCGCCCATGCGGTTGTCCAGCGTGGAAAGGGCATCCGGCATGGACAGCACCGGACGCGGCTCGATGTTGCGCCGGATCCAATCCATCAGGAGGCGGGCTCGGGCCAAGGAGGCCGCCGGCGGCCTGTCTCCAAGAATCGACCGGACGAGAGATCGAATGCGCTCGTGGTCGGACTGGATGAGCGGCTCCGGCTTCAGGAACACCTGCTCGAGCGGTTGCAGCGTCTCCGGCGGAGGCATTGGCGGAAGAGCGGCAAGATGCTCGCGTCGGACGGTCAGGACGCCGTCGGAGAAGCTCTGCCGTCCGCCGTTCAACTGCAATCGATCGGTTTGGGCTCCGCCGATCCGCACCCGCAGGACGTCGAGCTTCTGCGGATCAAGTATGGAGCGGTTCGGCGTGACCGCGGCCGCCGCCGCGAGATCGTCGGAAGCCTCCGCCCCGAACTCGCTCAGGGCCTCCGCGGGGGAGGTCCTTTCCAGCCGCATTCCCAACAGCCCGCGTTCCCGCAGCAGTTCGCCGTTTTCACCGACCCAGGCGGTTTGGGTCATGCCGCGCAGACTCATGCTGATGCGCGTTGCCGGGACGCTTTCGCCGCCAACCTGAATGGACTCCCGGCCGATGATTTCGGCCGTGGCGGTGGTTGGCGCCATGGCGGCCGGATCGAAAACCTCGAACGTGTAGCGATCGCCGGGGGCAAGGATCTCACCCTGCAGACGGTCCACCAGCGTCGCGGCCAGATAGATTCTTTCCCGGATGGGCACATCGATGCTGCGCCGGTGCCCGGCGGTTTCGGTGAGGATGCGGAGCACCTCGCCGGACGCCTCACCCTGTGCGGAAAACCGGAAACCTCCCGAGCGGAGGTCAAACTCGAAGCGGTCCAACGACAGATCGGAAAGCAGGTCGGCGCGTGTGCGCAATGCGATGCTCTGGACCATGCCCATGGTGTTGATCCGCATAACTACTTTTTCTTCCAGTTCATAGCCAACGGCTTTAGGAAGTAGACGCCGGTGCGCGAAGCCGATCCGGCGCTGGTTCTGGAAAATACTCATCCAGGAATCCCGGCCGGCACCGGTTTGCACCGCACGATCCGGCAAGGATCTCGACGCGGAGAAGAATCGCTGCAAGGCATCCGTCCGGATCAGAAACAGCACCATGAAAGCTGCACCTGCCATCAGACCGATCATCCAGAAGCCTTTCATTCTCCGGGCAATCATAGCTTCAAAGTTTAGCATGTTTCCGGCAAAAGGCGAATTCTGCTGCCCGAGAAGCTGCTTATAGGTGCGACTCTCGTCTAAGACACAATATATAGAGGCCGGCTCGAACCATCCGATATTTTGCTAAATTCAGCCGATTTCTTATTGACATTCAGCTCGTTTTTGAGGATAGTTGTCGCCGTCGGGTAACATCAGCCTTTTGGTTGCTTCTGTGATGCCGTTTCGCAAGACCCAGCGATCTGTCATTGTCCTTGGATCCAACAGGATGCACTTTTAAGCAGAGTCATTCATGACTCTGCTTTTTTTATTGGTGCGTTGGCGCGGACCGTCCGCGGGATCATTCATCACAACAAGGGGAGGAGGAAGAGCATCATGGCGGAAGGAGTAGTTAAATGGTTCAACGAGAAAAAGGGATACGGGTTCATTAAGAAAGATGATGGCCAAGATATTTTCGTGCATTACTCCGCCATCAAGGGCAAGGGATTCAAATCGCTGGCGGAAGGCGACAAGGTGCGCTTTGAAGTCCAGCAGGGCGCCAAGGGACCCTCGGCTTCGGACGTCGAAAAAATTTGATCGGGTATAGACTCCATCCGCCGTTCTGCTGAAGCAAAGCGGCGGTTTTCATTTCTGGAGCAGCTCTCTGGCGTGCGCCAGGGTCACTCGGGTGATCTTCTCGCCGCCGAGCATGCGAGCGATCTCGCGGGTGCGGCCGTCGGGTGTGAGGCGGGTAATGGTCGTACGGGTCCGGCCCTCGGCGATCAGCTTGGAGATCCGGAAATGATGATCGCCGAACTTGGCGATCTGGGGCAGATGGGTGATGCAGATCACCTGGTGATGACGGGACAGCTCCGCCAGCTGGTGCCCGACCACCTCGGCCACCGCCCCGCCGATGCCGGCGTCGACTTCATCGAACACGATGGTTCCCACGGATTCGGTAGCGGCCAGGATGGACTTGAGCGCCAGCATCACCCGGGAGAGCTCGCCACCGGAAGCGATCGATGCCAGCGGTTTGAGCTCCTCGCCCACGTTCGGCGCAATGGTGAAGACGGCGCGATCAATGCCGCTCTCGCTAAGGGCGCTGGAACCGGCCGCCAGGAACGGGTCGGCGTCCGGGCTCTTGGGGACGAGAGCAAGATCCACCCCGAATTCCGTTCCGGACATTTTTAGCCGAGCAAGCTCGCGGGCCACCTGCGCCGTGAAGCGCGTGGCCGCGTCACGGCGTTTCTGCGAAAGCGCGATGGCCTGCTTTTCGATCCGGGCATGCAGCTCGCGCAGGTGTTCCTCAACCGTAGCGATTTCGGCCGCTAAGGTTTCCATAGCCGCCAGGTCGGCCGTGCTTAGAGCGAGCTTTTCCAGCACGGTTTCCAGCGATCCTCCGTATTTGCGCTTCAGCCGGTTGAGTCGATCGAGCCGCTCCTCCACCGCCTCCAGGCGGCCGGCGTCGATATCGAGCGCCTTCAGATAGATCCGCAGGGCCTCCACCAAATCCTCGACGCGAAAGGCGATCTCGGCACAGGCCTCGGATTGCGGCATGATCACGGGATCGAAGCGGGCCATCTTTTCAAGATCTCGCCGGACCTGAGTCAATTGCTCGATCGTCGATCCGGAGCCGCTGTAAAGCGATTCGATGCCGCGCTGAACCGTCTCGTAGAGCATCTCGGCATTTTTCAGTCGCAGCCGTTCCTGTTCGAGCTCCCGGTCCTCGCCCGGGTGGATCTCCGCCGCCAGGATCTCGCGTTGCTGAAACTCCAGAAGTTCGGTCAGTTCGGCCTGGCGGGCCTGGCGCGCTTTGAGGTCGGCAATTTTTTTCAAGTGCGGCAGAAGGTCGTGATAAAGAGCTGAAACCGTCTCGCGCAGAGGCAGGAGGCCTGCAAAGCGATCCAGAATCAACAGGTGTTGGTCCTCTCTGAGAAGGCCCTGGTGGGCGTGCTGGCCGGAAATGCTCGCCAGATTCTCCGTCAGGGTGGACAGAACCTGCAGGGTCGCCAGACGGCCGTTGACGTAGACCCGGTTGCCTTCCGCGCGCGAGATGACCCGGCGGACCAGAAGGCCCTCGGCGGTGTCATAGCCCAAATCCCGAGCGGTTCGAACGGCGGGGGATTTGCGGCCGGGGTCAAAGAGCGCTTCGATCTCGGCCGAATCGGCGCCGGTACGAATCATTTCAGCCGATGCCCGGCCGCCCAGAAGCAGATTGACGGCCTGGATGATGATGGATTTACCGGCTCCGGTTTCGCCGCTCAACACCGTCAGACCCGATTCGAATTGGATTTGCAGGTCATCGATGATGGCGAAGTTGCGGATGGAAAGTTCTTTCAGCATGCTGACCGCCGCCGCATGGAGGTTGGGGACATCCCTTGAAATGGGCGCATTATACACGGGCGGCGCCCGAAGTAAAGATCGCCGCGGCCGCTTCATGCTTGAAAATCGCTTGAATCACGGGCGTAAAGTTTTTAAAGTAATAAACGCTGGTTCACTCCTAAGGAAGGCGAGATGCGCGTATGGGGTCTAAAAAGCCGGTTTTGGTGATTGCCACTCGAAATCCGGGCAAGACGGCCGAGATTCGGGATGTGCTGCACGGTTTCCCGCTGGAGATCCGCAATCTGTCCGATTTCGGACCGATCCCCGAGGTGGAAGAGGACGGCCTGACGTTCGACGAAAATGCCTACAAGAAATCGAGTTTCACGGCACGCGTGCTAGGATATCCGGCGCTGGCCGACGACTCCGGGCTGACGGTAGCTGCGCTGGACGGCGCCCCAGGCGTCTTTTCCGCCCGTTACGGCGGCGAGGGGCTCTCCGATGCGGACCGCTGCCGAAAACTGCTGGCGGAAATGCGCGGCCGCAGCAACCGCCGGGCGGCTTTCGAGTGCGTGCTTTCGCTGGCGGTGCCCTCCGGCCCGGCGCTGACGTATGAAGGCCGCTGCGAGGGGCTGCTTACCGAGGCGCCCGCAGGCGTCAACGGCTTCGGCTATGATCCGATTTTCTTATACCCGGCCGCCAACAAGACCTTCGCGCAGCTCACGCGCGAGGAAAAGAACCGCGTCAGCCATCGCGGCAAGGCCTTGCACGAGCTGCGGGACGAGTTTGAAAAAGTGATGACCTGGACCCGACAGCACATGCCGCCGGGAGATCCCTGGAACTGGAGAAATGATTAGAAGCGATTATCAGGCCGCTTCCATCTCCCTCTCCGCCGTCTCAGCAAAAAGGATCCCGTGGAGCCCTTGACCGAGTCCAAGAAATCCGTCGGAGAGACGCTATTTAGCCGTCGGATGCTGGTCGCGCTGCTCATGGGATTCTCCTGCGGTCTGCCCTTGCTGCTGACGCTCGGAGTCCTTCAGGCCTGGATGAAAGAGGAAGGGGTGGATTTGACATGGGTGGGGATGATCACCCTCGTGCAATCGCCCTATTCCTGGAAATTTTTGTGGTCGCCGGTGCTGGACCGGTTTACGCCGCTGCGGCTCGGCCGGCGGCGGGGGTGGTTGCTAATCGCCCAGCTGGCCTTGATGGTTTCGATCGCCGCTCTCGGCGGGTCGAATCCGGTGGCCCAGCCGGGCTGGATGGTTGTGAGCGCGGTGCTGGTCGCATTTTTCAGCGCCACCCAGGACATCGTGGTGGATGCCTATCGCCGGGAGGACCTGCCGGACGATGAGCTGGGGCTCGGATCGTCCTTGTATGTCTACGGCTATCGCATCGGCATGTGGGCCGCATCGGGCGGGGGGCTGATCCTGGCCGATTACCTCCCCTTTTCCCAGGTCTACCTGATCCTGGCGGCCGGGCTGATCCCCGGGGTCCTGACCACGCTCCTCACACCGGAGCCCCGGGTGGACAGCCGGCCTCCGCGGTCGCTGCGGGAGGCTGGTTGGGAACCCCTTGCGGATTTTTTCCGCCGTGACGGTGCCCTGTGGGTCCTGGCTTTCATTCTGCTTTACAAGATCGGCGACACCATGGCCGCCGGGATCGCAACGCCCTTCTACCTCGAGCTGGGTTTTTCCAAGTCCGAGATCGGTACGGTGGTCAAGCTTTTCGGATCCTGGGCCACCATTGCCGGGGCCGTCGGCGGCGGGATTCTCATGCTGCGGTTCGGCATTCGGCGCAGCCTGTGGGTCTTCGGGGTGCTTCAGGCGGTTTCCACCGCCGGGTTCGCGGTGCTGGCGCGCCTCGGCTGCAGCCTGGCCGCACTATCCGGGGTGATCGCCTTCGAGAGCATTACCGGCGGCATGGGGACAAGCGCCTTTGCCGCCTTCATGGCCAGCCAGACCAACAGAAAGTTCACCGCCACGCAGTACGCCCTTTTGACGAGCATCATGGGCCTGCCGCGCGTGCTGGCCTCGGCGCCTACGGGGCTGGCGGCCAAGCACCTGGGCTGGGAGTGGTTTTTCATCGGATGCACCCTGGCCGCGATACCGGGGTTGTTGGTCCTGGCGCGCTTTGCGCCCTGGCCGGCGCGGGTCTCACCTCAAGTCGACGAGAGTATGCCCTCATGACGGAACACCTTCCCGAAAAACAAATCCGCGAACGGGTCGAAGCGCTGCGGGCCCGGCGCAGCGAGATTTTGTCGCTGCCGCCGGAACAAGCCCTGGAGCGCATCCTTTCCGATCCGCAGCCGGCGGCGCTGGTGCACTCCTTCCCGGAGTCGGATCTCTACTTCCTGGTGCACGATATCGGTCCCGAAGATGCGCTGCCCCTGCTGGCGCTCGCTTCGGATAAACAGTGGGACCACATCGTGGATCTCGAGAGCTGGGCCAAGGATCGCATCGAGGTGAACCATCTGACCCGCTGGATGAATCTCCTGATGAAGGCCAATCCCAAGCGCTTTATCCGCTGGTTTCTGAACGAACGGCTGGCGTTCGGCGAATTTTACCTGTTTCACACGATCGAAGTGCGCGTTCGCGAGCACGACCAGGACCCTTCCGATTTCGGTGAGGGTTTTTTCACCCTGGACCAGGTTTACTACATGCGGGTTTTGAAAATGCCGCCGCTCACCGAAGGCTCCGCCATCGGCGAGGAGGAGCGCCAGGCGTTTCTGATGAAACTCCTCCAGCGCCTGGCCGAGCACGATCATCCGCTGTTTCAGAGCCTGCTCCTGGAGGCGACCCACGTCATCCCGGCGGAAACGGAGGAGGAGGAACTCCGCTGGCGCGGCGTGCGTCTGGCGGAAAAAGGGTTTGTGCCGTTTGACGAGGCCGTCGGCGTCTATCAGCCGGTCACCCGCCGCCAGCTTGACGCGCAGCAGCCGAAATTCACACCGGATCCTCACGGAAGCGAAACGACCCTTCTGCCGGTACCGGCCTATCCGCTGCAAGAGATGAAAGACGATACGCATTTCAGCCGAGCGTTGGCCCGGATCGAATCGGGGCCGATCCTCACCCACCTGCAATGGGAATTCGCCAACCTGTGCAACCGGATCATCGTTGCGGACCACAAGACCGTCCGCGGCCGTGAGCAGCTGCGTGAAATCGTGACCAAGGCCTGCGGCTATATCAGCATGGGCCTGGAGCGGTTGAAGGGGCCGGAGGATCCGCAGCCGGATCCCGTCCAGGCCGCGGCCGTCCTGACCCGCTATCCGCTTATCCAGCTTTTCCGCCTGGGCTTCGGCGGAGCCCTTGAAGTCAAATGGCGGGCCGAACGCTGGCTCAGCGCGTGCTGGTTTGCGAAAGCCGGTCTGAAACTGAGTTTCTGGGGGGAGCAGTGGATGGGGGTCCTCGGCGGAATCCTGCTCAAAAAGCCGCAGTACTACGACAACTACCAGACCGGCGTGCTGTATCGGGAATTCACATCGGTCGAAGATGTAGCCCGCATCGAGGGGGTTTTAGAGCAAGTGCAGGCCGTCGATCACCTGCTGGCGGTTATGAATCCCCAACTGGACCCGCCCGCCCAGTACAGTTTCCTGACCTGGAAAAACCTGTTGCTGACGCAATGGGCGCGCCATTGCCTGGATCTGAAAGAAGCCAAGCTGAAACCGCTGACGTTGCCCGCCTTTGCATCCTTCTTCAGCAGGCTTCTGCCGGGAACGCCTTCGCCGGAGTCGGCTGAAACGCGCCGGATCCCCGATTCCATGAAAACCGACTTTATTGCCTGGCTGGTGCACGAAACCGGGCTGAAGGACTTCGAGATTTCCGAGAAGCTCGGCCGTATCTTCGAGGATCTGTTTGCCGAGATCGAGGCTGAGTACGGCCGGGTGGCCACCGAGGATCTGGATGCGCGCTTCGTGCAGCTGTTTCTATTGAAGGCCGCTTAGGCCGAACCTCCGGCTAAAGCCGGTTCGGGGCCGACGATGCCGCCGTCCAACAGGATGAAATCATATGAGGGCTGAGGGGGCTATCTCCAAGCCGCTATGTTTTTCTGGATGAACTCGACAACGGCGTTGTGCTCCTCCCTGCCGCTCCCCTGAACCATCATGGGCTCGCCGAACTGGAAGTGAACGGTTTTTTCGGGCCGGATCGGGCCGAAGTCCTTAATTCGTTTTCCCAACCCCCACGCGTCGGTCTTCAGTGCGAAGGGCACCGCCGGCACGTTGCTGCGTTTGGCCAGTTTGACCCCTAAGGAGTTGAACTTGCCGGGGTCGAATTCCACGCTGCGGGTGGTCTGGGGAAAGATCACCACCGAGATGTTCGCCTCCAGCCGCTTGCGGCCCTCCTCCAGGACGAGCTTGAGGTCCTCCCGCGGATTTTCGCGGCCCACGACCACCGGGTTGCGGTTGCGCATTACGTGGCCGAAGAAGGGATAGGTGATCAGGCTTTCCTTGACGACGAAGGTTACGTCTCGAATCGGTTGGATCAGGCAGGGGAGAACGAACGTCTCCAGGATGCTCATGTGATTGCCGATGAATACGGCCGGCGATTTCAGGCCCCGGAGGTTATCCAGGCCCCGGACCTCGAACCGGCCGCCGACGGCCTCCAGTGCCCGGATCGTCTTCAGGCTGCTTTGAATCCAGCACTGATTGTCGTAAAGGCCTTTTTGAGCGATTTTGGAAGCGCGGTAGACGACGCCCAGGATCTTGGCGTAAAAAACAGCGGTCGGGCAGCAACGCCCCAGCCAGGATGCCGGCGGGACGGTGGTCTGGTAGGCGTTTTCCGAGGTCAAAAAAAGATCCGCCATTGCGCGATTCCCCCGCCGATTCTGTTTACCGCATTTCGTTCCCAAAGTCGATTGGATAAGACAGGTGCTTAATCTCCCGGCCCTTCGAGATAGGCGGCGTTGTCCGCGAAGTTGTTGGGCAGCCCCAGGGTGTCCAGGATCTGCGAGATCTGCCCCCGGTGGTGGGTCTGATGCAGGAACAGGAACTCGAAGGCGGCACCGGCTGCGGCGCGGCGGAGGGTGCCGCGCGAATCATGGTACTGGAACACCTCAGCGTAGCGCGAGATGGGGAACTCTGCAAACCAGGCGCGGATCTTCGCGTCGACGAACACGCGGGTTTGACGCAGGCCTTCGAAGTCTTCATGCAGATCGTGGCTCCACGATAGGTTAGGCGGATCCAGCTGCGGATCGGTCAACACGGGGGATTCGGGAGAAAGTGCCCGGTACCGCTTGAGCCAGTTCATATCGGTGATGATGACGTGATTCAGAATCCCATGGATGGATCCGAACCACGAGCCGACGTCCCGCTTGCGGGCCTTGTCCGTAAGCTGCGACAGGGTCGCGACCATCTCCCGATTGGCGCGTTCGTTGTACCGGGCCAGATACTGAAATGCATTCCGGATGTCGTATCCCATAACATGTCCCCCTTCTTTTCTTTATGAGCGCTTCGCCTTGGCCATAGGATTCAATCATCGCCAAGCCATCAGGACTGAGGAGACCGGTAGACGATTCGATAGATCACCCCCGCCTTGTCATCCGAGACCAGCAGCGCACCGTCGGGCATCACGAGAACATCCACCGGCCTCCCCCAGGCCTGACGACCCTGCAGCCAACCCTCGGCAAACGTCTCGTAGCTGACCGCTTGGCTGCCGCTCAGCCTGACCAGGGTGATTCGATAGCCAATGGGCGCGCTGCGATTCCAGGATCCGTGCTCGGCGATGAAGATGTGTCCGCGGTATTCTTCGGGAAACATTTTGCCAGTATAGAACCGCATGCCCAGAGCCGCTACATGCGGACCCAACTTGCGCACCGGCAGCGTGAATTCCGCGGGCTTCTTTCCCAGGCCGTATTCGGGATCCGGGACATCGCCCTGATGCACGTAGGGAAAGCCGAAGTGCATTCCCGGTCGAGGAGCGTGATTGAGTTCGTCGGCCGGCAGATCATCTCCCATCCAGTC
>Ga0105105_10001255_pt1 | contig 10873 bp, 10 predicted proteins | sample PPLLaktember2015_4_FD_79108 | JGI IMG/M metagenome (GOLD analysis project Ga0105105, IMG submission 79108) | Freshwater sediment microbial communities from Prairie Pothole Lake near Jamestown, North Dakota, USA - PPLs Lake P8 Core (1) Depth... | ecosystem: Environmental > Aquatic > Freshwater >... | reverse complement strand
TCAGCTCAAGTTTTTCCTGATCGATGATCTTGCCCAGGATCAGGTGGCGCTTGACCTGCTTCAGCGCCGTATCGCGGTATTTCTCCGAGATGATCTCACGGGACAGTCCGGCATCTTCCAGGGACGTATTGCGGTAGGCAAAGGAGCGTTCGGCCTCCTCGACGATGCCGTCGAGCTCCATTTCCACCAGCGCCTCCGGCACCTCGAACTGGGCCCGATCGAGCAAACCGGTGAAGATTTGCTCGCTGAGTTCCTGCTCGACCCGTTTTTCGTATCCCTGCGTCAGGTTGGCGGTGATTCCCCGTTTGAGATCCTCGAGCGTTTCGAAGCGGCCGGCGCTTTTGGCAAATTCGTCATTGATCTCCGGCAGGATCTCCTCGCGGATTTCGCTCAGCTTCACCTTGAACTGCAGGGTTTGGCCGGCCAACGCCTTGTTGGCGTAATCGGCCGGGAAGGTCGCCGGAAATTCGCGCATCTCGCCGGCGGCCATGCCAATCAACTGCTGGTCGAACTCCTTGAGAACGGCGCCGGCCCCCACTTGCAGGGTGAAATTTTCGGTCTTGGGGGCGCCCGCGAACGGCCGGCCGTCTTTAAAGCCCTCGAAATCCAGCAACAGATGATCGCCCTCCCGCACGGGACGACTATCGGTGATCTTCTGCAGCCGGGCCAGATTTTTCTGAAGCATCTTCACCTGGGCGTCTATCTCTATCGCGCTGACCGCGTAAACGGAGCGCTTCAGCTTCATCCCCTTCAAATCGAAGTCTGCGATCGAAGGCGTTACCTCGACGGTCGCGGCATATTTGTAAGGCTGCGAAAGGTCAATTTCCGGTGGGTCCAATTGGGGTCGGCCGACCACCCGCAGGTCTTTCTCTTTGACCGCATCGATGAAGGAGCTTTGGATCAGCCGCGAGGACACATCGGCCAGGACGTCCTTCCGGAACATTTTTTCCAATACCGACCGCGGAACCTTTCCGGGCCGGAAGCCTTTAATCTTGGCGCTCTTCTTGATTTCGTCATAGGCCCTGTCGATCTCACGAACGACCTCTTCGCGGGGGATCTCGACATGAAGGGTTTTCTTGACGCTGCTGATGTCTTCAACGGTTACCTGCATCGATTGCATGCCTTCCTAACGTATAGTTTTCCCGGAGGGGATGGCGGTCGCCGAGTTGAGGAGCGCCGGAAATGGTGCGAGAGGGGAGACTTGAACTCCCATTCTGTCGCCAGAGCTGGATCCTAAATCCAGTGCGTCTACCAGTTCCGCCACTCTCGCTCGTCGGTGGCATCACGCCGTTTTAGGCAAGAAAAAGCCCACCTGAGCCTGCGAGGGGCTCCATCAGCGGGTAAAAACTACATAAAGATAATTTTTTCACGCTTTTGGTTCAGTATAAAGTCAAAAATCAACGATGTCAACACACGCCGACAAAGCTCCCCCGCTTTCGTGCCGCCGGCTTGCTAAAAGCGCCCAGGCGTGTTAACCGTTGGTCCGTCGGGGCGTGGCGCAGCCTGGTAGCGCACCTGCTTTGGGAGCAGGGGGCCGTCAGTTCAAATCTGACCGCCCCGACCAAAAATTTCAGCCGGCCCGATCCCGGCAGACTTCCTTTGGAGATCCGCAGAGCAAGCTCCAGGCGGCGGCAAAACCTAACGCCCGAGTCGTGCCCGCCCTGGACCGTTGCAAGCGAACACCGTTCTGATAGCCCCCATGGCCACGCCCAGCGACCTTGACGCCATCCACCCCCGATTCCATACCGTCGGTTCCGCGCTCATGCGCGTGAACCTCAACAACTCCCACAGTGGCAACATGTCGTGTCGCGATCCCCAAAACGCCCAGCGCTTTTGGATCACCGCCTCTGGAGCCCCCTGCGGTGACCTCACTCCGGCCGACCTCGTCCCCGTGCGCTTCGACGACCTGCGCGGGGAAGGATCTGTCCGACCGTCATCCGAGGCGAACACCCATCGCCGGGTGCTGGAGCTGCCCGGCGTCAACGCCTGCGTGCACTGCCACGCGATCGCCAGCACCCTGCTCGGCTTTGAAACCGCCGAACAGCCGGCCTTCCTGAGCCCCATCGTCCTTCCGGAGTCTGAGCCGATGGAGTATCTCTTCCAGCCGGTGGATGTCTGGGGCGCAGGACTGGTCGGAGCCGTCCCGGTGGGCGTTTTCCAAAGCACGGTCGGCTCTCCCGAGATGGAGCAGCGGATCCCCGTCTACCTGAGCCGCGCCCCTCTCACCCTCGTCAAAGGCCATGGGCCGTTTGCCTGCGGGCCGAGCCTCGAGCATTGCCTGCACTACCTGAGCGTTTTGGAACACAGCGCGATCGTGGTCATGGCGTTGCGGCGGCGGGGAGTCGACACCGTGGCGCTTCAGAAGGCCGTCCGTTGCGCGGATACCCAAGAAGCGGTCTGCGCATACTCGCCGCGCCGCATGGATGACCTGGAGCGACCCCTGGCGCCGACGACCGGCGCGGACGTCCGCAGCGAGTTCAATGCGTGGCTTGCGTATAACTTCGACCTCGGGCTGGGCGCGTTCGGCACCGGCTCCATGAGCCGCAAGCTCTCCGCCGACGAGATGATCTTCTGCCCCATGTCCGCCGCTCCCCAGGGTGTAGAAGCCTCCTTGCAACGTCTGTCGCTTCATTCCCGACTGCCCGAAGCGGCGGATGTGCGCATTCACCGGCTCATCTACGCCCGCACCCCGTTCAAGACCTGCATGGTCACAGCCAGCCCCCTGGCGAATGCCGAAGCGATGGCGGTTCTGGCCGCGGCCGAGGGAACGGATGCGCTGATCCCAAAAACCGGGCCCCGCACGCCGCCTGCCGGCGGCCACCCGGTGGTCGCCCCGATCGATGCCGAGTCAGCCTACTATAAGGTGCGCTTGCCGGTGGCGAGCTCCCAGGCGCTGGCGGTCGAGGCTGGAGCCGATCGGGTTCCCGGCCTGCTTCAAGCCGGCAACGGCTGCTGCCTCATTGCGGGCAGCGGGGTCATCGCCGCCGGCGAGGAGCGACTCGGCCAGGCGGCCTACCGAGTGTCACTGGCCGAGCGCATGGCGCGCTTCCGCCTCGAAGTCGCTATCAACCATCACTTGCTTGGCACACCGCCGCCGGCCGCATTCGAATGAAGGCGATGTTGCACTGCAAGCGCTATGGGGCGGGCGAGCCTCTTCTGATCCTGCACGGCCTCTTCGGATGCTGGGACAACTGGCACCCGGTCGCATAGGCACTCTCGCAGCGCTTCTGCGTTTATGTTCCGGACCTGCGCAACCACGGAAATTCCTTTCACAGCCCGCAGTTTGATTATGATGCAATGGCCGGAGACATCCAAACCCTGTTGGACGCGCTCGCGCTCGACCGGGCGGTGCTGCTCGGCCATTCGATGGGAGGTAAGGTTGCGCTGCGCCTCGCCGCCCTGCACCCCGAACGGGTGCAGCGGCTGATCGTCGTGGACATCACCCACAAGGGCTACCGTTCGACTTACGGCGAAGCCGTCGAGGCCCTCGCGCGACTGGACCTTCGATTGCTCGGCAGCCTGAAAGACGCGGATGCGAAACTCCGGCAGGCGGTCCCGGACTCCGCTGTCCGACGTTTCCTGCTGAAAAACCTGGCACATCGGCCGGGCGGGGCATACCGCTGGAAAGTCAACCTGGAGGCCATCCGGCACAACCTGCCTTTGATTTGCGGGCCGGTGGCCGTCGGCGTGTTTTCCCGCCCCTGCCTTTTCATCCGGGGCGGCGGATCGGACTACATTCGGGACAGCGACTGGCCTGAGATCAAATGCAACTTCCCGCAAGCACAGCTGGTGACCATCCCCGGCGCGGGACACTGGCCACACGTAGACAACCGGAAGGTATTCCTGGCGACCGTCGAAGAGTTTCTGGCCGCGCCATGAGTTTTTCCGGTGACCTTCGGCTTCGCCGGATTCGCTGCCACGCAGATGAATGCTTTACAGCGATAATGAATGGTGCTAAGGTTCCCCCTTTAAACTATAAAACACAAGCCATCTCAGCGGGTTATACCCTCCGCACCGACTCGTCCATGACGCGCGCGGAGATCGATTCGCATGATCAACAAGGCTGAATTCATGGCCCGTAAAAGCGTTTTGGAAAAACTATCGGATGTCCAGCCGAAAGCTGAACTTTGGTGGGACTCCTCGCCGCTGGTCTTTGCCAGCTGGCGCCGCCGAATGATTGAGAAATCAGCCGATCCGACCGAAATGGCGACCTGGCTGGATCGGCTTTACTGCCCCTCCAACCGGCCGACGGACAATCTTTTCCGGGGCGTCACCACCAATCCACGGCTGAGCTTCAACGCCATCAAGGACGACCCGGCCACCTGGTCCAGCTGGATCGACACCTTCATCCGCTCCCGCAAGTGCCGCGACGCCGAGAGGGTGTTCTGGGAAACCTACAAGGAGATCGCAGGCCGCGGAGCCCGGCTGCTCCTGCCCCTTTTCGAGGCCAGCGGCAAGACCCACGGTTTTTTTTCCGCTCAGACCGATCCCCGGCTGCGCCATGACGTTGAAGGGATGGTCGCGCAGGGCCTGGAGCTGCATGCGCTGGCGCCCAACGTGATGATCAAGATCCCGGGAACAGCCGAGGGCTACGAAGCCATCCGACGGTTGACGGCGCGGGGCATCCCCACGAACAACACCGTCTCGCTGGTCATCTCCCAGTTCGTCGCCTGCATGCAGGTGGTGTCCCAGGGCTTGGCGCAGGCACGGGCCGCGGGGGTGAATCTGACCGGGTGGCGTTCGGTCATCACCATCATGAGCTCGCGGTTCGGCACCCTGGGTGCTCTGCAGCAGGAGGCGGCCGATGCCGGCCTGGAGTTGAGCGAAAGCGACGTGCGCTGGGCCGAGATCGCCCTCATCAAACGCGCTTACGACCTCGTCCGGCAGAATGCGGACTACCCCGGCAAGATCCTGATCAGCTCGATGCGGGTGAGTCCGGTGGTGGACGGCACCGCCCGCGTCTGGCATCTCGAAAAGATGGCCGGCGCCGATATCGTCTACACCTTGCCGCCTTCTTTCATAGAGACGCTGCTGCTCAAAGTCCCCGACCTGGAGTTCAGCCGCCAATGCGACGAGCCGATACCGCCGGATGTCTTGTCTCGGCTGCTGAGAATTCCCTACTTCGAGCGAGGGTACCGCGCGGACGGCTATTCCAACGGCGAATTCAACGCCCATCCTGCGCTGGTCGCCACCGCCCGGGAGTTCAGCGCCGCCACCCGCGGCATGGTGGACTTCATCGCCGAACGCATTCGTTTTACGCTGGACTGAACCGTCAACATCGTAAATGGACGACGGCTCGTCGGACCTCCGGCTGCGCATGCACCAACTGCATTCTGGGAGATGACCATGCAACCACCGCCTGCCGCAGGCGAATGGCCACGGCCGCCCGAGCCGATCCTGCTCGGTGTGTATCGAAACATTTATGCCACGCGCCGCTTCGAGCTCAAGTGCATCGAGCTCTACCGGCAGGGTCTGATCCGCGGTTACCTGCACCCGTACATCGGGCAGGAGGCGGTTGCCGCCGGTGCCTGCGCGGCCTTGAACCCCGCGGACTACATTGTCAGCACGCACCGCGGCCATGGCCACTGCATCAGCAAAGGTGCGGACCTGAAGTTGATGATGGCCGAAATCATGGGACGGGCGACGGGCTACTGCCGCGGGCACGGCGGTTCGATGCACATCTCCGACAAGCGGGTCAACAACCTGGGTGCCAACGGCATCGTCGGCGCCGGCATTCCGATCGCCACGGGTGCCGGCATGGGAATCAAGGTCCGCGGGACCGATCAGGTTGTAGTGGTTTTCTTCAGCGACGGCGCCTCCAACAACGGCGTCTTTGCCGAATCCCTGAACCTGGCCGGAATTTATCGGCTGCCGGTGATCTATTTGCTGGAAAACAACCACTATGCCGTCTCCACCCCGATTGAGTGCGCCACCGGCTGCTGCGACTTGGCCGGCCGGGGGCCGGCCTACGGCGTTCCCGGCATCTGTGTGGATGGAAACGACGCCCTCGCCGTCTACCGGGAAACCGCCGGCGCGGTCGCTCGGGCGCGCCGGGGGCAGGGCCCGACCTTGATCGAAGCCAAGACCTATCGCCACGGCGGTCATCACGTGAACGACCCCGGCCTGTACATGGATCCGGCCATCCTGGCGGATTGGAAGGCACGCGATCCGATGGCCGGCATGCGCCGGGCCATCGGCGACGACTCCCGCGCCGCCGCGATCGAAGCGCAGGTGGATGCCGAATTGGAGGCCGCCGTGGCGTTCGCCGCGGCCAGCCCCGAGCCGGCCGTGGAAGAATTTTTAGCGGGGATCGAGGACGGATGAAATGATCGAAATGATGTACCGCGAAGCCCTCCGGCGGGCCCTCGACGAAGAGATGCAGCGGGACCCGCGCGTTTTCTTGATGGGAGAGACGATTGCCGAACGCGGCGGCTCCTACAAGGTCACCGAGGGCCTGTGGCATAAATACGGGCCCGGACGGGTGATCGACACGCCCATCGCCGAGGCGTCTTTTACGGGCATGGCGGTCGGCGCCGCTCTGGTCGGCTGCCGGCCTGTCATCGAAATCCTCTTCATCGACTTCGCCATGCTCGCCATGGACCAGATCGTCAACCAGGCGGCCAAGTACGACTTCATCTCCGGCGGCCAGGGGACGGTGCCCATGGTGCTCAGGACGCAGGGGGGCGCCGGCAACGGCCTGGCGGCTCAGCACTCCCAGAGTCTCGAGGCCCTGTTCTACCACATCCCCGGACTGAAGGTGGTGATGCCGTCCACTCCGCACGATGCCTACGGCCTGCTGAAGGCCGCCATCCGCGACGACCACCCGGTGGTGTTCATCGAGCACAAGCTGCTGTACATGACCAAGGGGCCGGTCCCGGAGGAGGAGACCGTCATCCCTCTGGGCCGGGCCGACGTCAAGCGCTCCGGTACGGATGTCAGCCTGGTCACCTACTCGCACATGACGTTGAAATGCCTGGAGGCGGCCGCCTTGCTGGAATCCGAGGGCATCCAGGCGGAGGTCGTCGATCTGAGAACCCTGGCGCCGCTGGACAAGGACACCCTCCTGCGTTCGGCCCGCAAGACCGGACGCGTGATCATCGTGCACGAGGCCGTCAAACGCGGCGGGATCGGCGGGGACATCGCGGCCATGCTCATGGAAGAGGCCTACGACGACCTGGACGGGCCGGTGCTGCGCATCGCCGGCCGCAACACCCCCATCCCCTACAACCTGAACATCGAGAAAGCCTGCATTCCTTCGGTGGAAGATATCGTCGAAGGCGTGCTCCGCATGGGGTGAGCCGCTATGGCGACTAAGATCATCATGCCCCAAGGAGGGCAGGACATCACCGAAGGCCTGGTCGTCCGGTGGTTTAAGAAGGAGGGCGAGCCGCTGCAGCGCGGCGAAGTCATCTGTGAGGTGGAAACCGAAAAAGCCGTTTTCGAAGTGGAAGCGCCGGTCGACGGGGTGCTTCTGAAGATCATCGCCCCGGCGGGCATGAGGGTGCCGGTCTTCGCCGTGATCGGAATCGTGGGCGCTCCGGGCGAGCCAATCGATTCCGAGCTGCTCGGATCCGCTCCGGCGCCGCCAGACCGTGCGCTGGATATCACGGCCATTCGCCGCCGGGCGGCGGGCCGGACCGGAAACTCCCGCAGGACCCCGGCCTCCGGAAGGGCCTGCCGGCTGGCGGCGGAAAAAGGGGTGGAGTTGAGCGCCGTCACCGGAAGCGGTCCCCAGGGCCGCATCATCGAAAAGGACGTCCTGCTGCACGTGGAAAAACGCAAACTCGCGATCGAGGCCTTGCGCGGTCGCACGCTGCCGCTGTCCCCCATGCGCCGCACGATTGCGCGCCGGTTGACTCAGAGCAAGCAGACCATTCCCCATTTCTATGCAACGGTCGCCGCGGATGTCACCGCGGCGCTGGAGCTGCGCGAACGCTTCAACCGTGAGACCGGCGGCGATATCTCCGTCACCGATCTGATCCTCAAAGCCACGGCCCTGGCTCTGAAGGCCTTTCCCGCGATGAACTGCCGGCTTCAGGCCGATGAGATCGTTTGCTTGGAGGACGTCCATGTCGGCCTGGCCGTCATGCTGGAGGAGGGCGTGATGGTGCCGGTCCTCGCGCGGGTGGATCAGCTGGGCCTGGCAGACATCGCGGCCCGGTCAGCCGCGGCCGCGGCGGCCGCCCGCGCGGGCAAGCAAACCGGCATGGAACCGGCGTGCTTCACGGTGAGCAACCTGGGCATGTTCGGAGTGGACAGCTTCACCGCCATCATCAACCCGCCGGAAGCCGGCATTCTGGCGGCCGGAAGGGTCGAAAAACGGCCGGTGGTGAGGAACGACAGCGAGGTTTGCATCCGCAGCATGCTGACCTTGACGCTCTCGGTCGATCACCGCTTGGTGGATGGCGCCTTGGCGGCACAATTTATGGCGCGCGTCCGGCATCACCTGGAAAACCCTCACACCTTGTGACGGGACAGGGGGCGCCGCAGGGGCTACCGGAAGGCCTTGCGGGTGTTTCGGAACATGGCCGGAATTCCGCACAGAATCAATACATCGCCCAGCGGGCCGCCGCAGAGCAGCACCACGGCCGAGAGCAAAACCGAGAAAACGACCACCTCGGAATCCACCAGATAGGCATGCAGGCTCGCGGGCAGAACCGCCAGAAAAATCAAATCGGCGACCGCCATGACCGCCAGCCCCCAAGCCGCCCAACGCCGCCGCCGCCACAAGGACACTCCGAAAATCAGCAGCGGCAATGATCCCAAGAGATACTTCCAGCCGACCCATCGCAGAACCGTCTCGGGAAGCACGGGCTCATAGGCCAGCCAGAGAACGGCTTTGAAGATGGCCAGCCAGCCGATGGCCCACAGCGGCCAGGGATAATCCGTATTCATTCGTTCAGCGGGAAACAGCTTCAGATTCATACCCTCTCCATATCCTCGTCGGCGGGGGACGGCGCGTTCGGCCGCGGCCGACAGGCTCAGTCAGATAAGCGATTTCAATCGATATGTCAAACGCGAGGAACGATTCGGGGGCCGGTCAGTGCAGCAGATTGAGAATCGACAGAACGATGAGCAGGCAGGATATGGATCCCCCCAACAGCCCGAAAAAAATGGGATAGCGGAAGAAAACCGTGTCCAGGCCCTTAACCGGTCGGTTCATTTTATCGAAGAGGACCCGGGTCTCGATCCAGCGGTTCATGCGTTGTTCGATCGCCCGCAGCTTCCGCGGCGCCAGCACCAAACCCAGTCCGGCCATCATCCCGAGCAGGCATGCCACGCGGCCGACCCAGGCAATGGTCTGAAATATGATCTCGCCCAAGGCGCTCTGGTCGCGCATGCCGAAAAATATCAAAGTGAACAGCGCCACGTCGAATTTAAATAGGAAAAAGAGAAACGCGAAAACCGAACCGGCCGCCAATAGCGCACCGACCAGAATCGGGTGGCCGTAAACGAAATTTTCGGTGGGGATCTCCTTGTCCAGAAACCCGAGCTTCCCATCAACATCCAGGCTGCGGTTGAATAGATTGCTGAGATTCCGGGTGGCCCGAGGAGCGAACAACAACATCAAGGAGAGGGTCATTCCCAAAATCCCGAATACCAGCGTCAGGATCTCGATCGTCTGAAGGCCAATTTCCCAGAGCAGGTTCATGTCGTTACGGATCCTTCCGTTTACCGGTCTGCGTGAGCGCTATCGCCAACTCCTGGATTTCCGGCGCAGCGACGGCCGCCAGTTTTTTCTTGACGACCCGCGAATAGTATTCCCGTTCGGTCTTGGTCAGATGCTGATTCTTGAGCTTCTTGAAAATCAGCTCCTTCTGTTTCGCCGAGAACAGCAGCTCCAGCTGTGCGCCCAAGTGGGTCGATCCGCCGCGGGAGAGGGCGGTCGCAGGCGGCTCTCGGTCCGTCTGCCGTTCACCCGCGAACTGCTTCAAGGCCGCAAGCATGTCCGCCACAGCGACCCGCGGACCGCCGGATAGCTGGATATAATCCGCCGCGGATAGGGGGCCATAGCGGGTTTTAAGGCCCTCCGCAATCTGCCGGAGATGGCGCGGCGCGGCAATACCCCCGCGGCGGAAGAGCTCAGCGCTGATGAACAGCAGTTTTTCCAGGTTCTGACGTTTGGGATTGGATTCCCAGTACCGTCCCAGCAGATCCGAGCTGTTCAACTCGATTCCTCGGCGACCGCAGATGGCAAGCACCGCCGGAAAACGGGATACCAGGGCGGGATCCGGCGCACCCGCGAGGGCGTCCAGGATGACCATGATCTGAGGCGCAGACATCTTGCGCTTCCCGGACAGCTCCAGAATGGAGTTTAACAGGTGCAGCGCATCGTGGGGCGAGGTTTCGGAGACGGCCGCAGCGCCGTTTTCGTCCTTGTTCAAACGGAAAGCCTCCGGCATCGGGGTTGTTGTTCGCTATGATGCTATCATACAATGAATCCCGATAGATAACAAGCAAATTGTACGAAATCATACAAAGACTGACAGCCCATGCGCCTACCCGGGCCGATGGTTGTAGGCAAACGACACCGGTCTCGGCTTTTATTGTACATTTTTATACAACCTAAGATGAGCGCTTCGGGCAAGGGCAGCCGCGAAGAGGCCCGGAGGGCCGGGTATGAAACCATGAAATCGCTCGATTTGAATACCCATATCAGCCGCGGAGGTAGGTGCGCTGTCGCGCGCTGGCGGCCTTGACCAGGGTTACCACCTGGACATCGACGTAATCGAATACGCGTGCTTTCTGTTTGCCGGGAGCCGGCCTCAGAACCCGGCCGAGGTACTGGAGCACCCTGCCGCTGAAGCGCACGGGGGTGGCCAGAAACAGGGTGGACAGCCTGCGGCAGTCGAATCCTTCCCCGATCAGCTGG
>Ga0105105_10001254_pt1 | contig 10875 bp, 10 predicted proteins | sample PPLLaktember2015_4_FD_79108 | JGI IMG/M metagenome (GOLD analysis project Ga0105105, IMG submission 79108) | Freshwater sediment microbial communities from Prairie Pothole Lake near Jamestown, North Dakota, USA - PPLs Lake P8 Core (1) Depth... | ecosystem: Environmental > Aquatic > Freshwater >... | reverse complement strand
TACGGGTTTCTGGTTGTAGAAGGCGGCATAACATCGCACTCCAGCGCCAAGCTTGCTGTTTAGATAGTGATATTGCCGAAAACTCTTCCACATGGAATTGCCGCACCGGTAAACTTTGAGCTCAACGGGCGGCCGACTTCTTTTTTCGGTCAAACTCCATTGTGTCGGTGTTGTAGACCCAATCGACTTCCAGCCAGTCTATGACGTCAAAGTGGCAGGTTACAGCTATGAATTGTTTTCCGCTTTGGACTCGGAGGGCTAAGCTGATGGCGTAGGAACCGATTTTGGCAACTTCACGATCGACAACAAGTCGATAATCGTAACCAAAATCGGGCGGCTAGACGCAAGGGACCTGCAAGACATAGAAGCCTGCATAAAGAAGGTAAACGTCTCGGACGCTGAAATCAAAGAAAGAGCCATGTTGGTTGTTCAAACATATGTTGGACCCGAAGAATACTATCTCTATCACCTAAGTCTTGTGCTGGATAAGTTCTTCAAAAAATAAATGAACTGGAAAAATAACGATTGTAACAAAAATAACAAAGTCTTATTTTCTGCGACTTTATGCTTTATATCATAAAGTAACATTTTGATTTTAACAAGCAACGCCCAACCATACCAAAAAGAGCAGAATAATAGAACCTTTTTCAAGTTCTGAACAGCTTTTTCAGCGGTCTCCATAATAAAGTGCACACTCCAAGAGTTCCGCTCCATCAATGCATGGCAAAACAGCAGTGAGTAATCAGGACCAACTAACAGTAGATTTGTGATCCTGCCCGCAGCACCATATAAGAATTATTTTATGAAAATTACTTCTTTTAAGCCTCTAAAGTGCTCATCGCCCGTCACCACTTTTCCATCAAGATTCCTTGCTGTACAAGAACTATTGAGTCTGCTAGACCCCAGTCTTTGATTTTCTTTTTCATTTCTAAATCTGTTTTTCCTGCTGTTACTGCGAGGTCAAAATCTAAGGCTACTACTTGGCTATTGGCGCTTATGAAATCGAGACGTTTTAGTCTACCATCTGAGGTTTTATTTCCAAGTTCAATTTCTTTTTCCTGTATCTGGCTAATTTCAGCAACAATGATGTTTGGGGTTACTGCATCAGCGTTTTCGATGTATTCTTTGGCAGTTTCACCGTATTTTGAGGCACGAAAGTATTCTATCCAAAGCGTAAGCGTCTACGACAAACTTAGAGGTCATGGAATTCCGCTTCATCATCTTTTGTGAATGTTTTTAATTTACGGTTTGAACCAAACATTGAGTGGGGAATCTTTTTTCGTTCAACAATTAGGTTTTTTATGACTTGGTCATGGCTGTTGGCTTTCATTTCTTTTTTAATTTTGTTTAGAGTTTGCAGGGTTTTTTCGTTAACTTGAACAGTTGTTGGCAATCTAATTCCTAACTAAAGCCATAGTTATAGACTAATAAAAAATTTGCACTTTTAGAAATTTTCTGCAGGGTCGCAAGTTCGAATCCTGACTGTAGCACCAACCTATCACTTACAAAAAACAAATAGGTTTGAATTAGCATCTTTTCTTCTCAAAGGTTGGTGGATTTATGACATGTTGGAAATGGTTTGGAACCCTCATGAAAGAAGCAGGATTAGAACAAAATGAAAACAACAAAGAAAAAATCGGTGCAACAATCCACAAATACATAGGACAGCAATCAAGATTTGGACGCTGCTCGCCAGATTGGAAGAAAGCGCGGAAAGAAATTGCAGCTAACGAAGAAATGAAAAACGAACTATTAGAAAAACTAAAAAAACTGGCATAAATTTTTTCCAGAACAAAGCAAAAACGTCAAACATAAATCCAACCAAGACAATCGAAAAATAAGCAATTCTCAGAAGATGCCTTAAAGAGGAAAACAAATGAGTCATCCAGAAGTTACTTGGGATCTAACTGAACTATGTTCCTGCACAACAGACCCCAAAATCGATAAAATGTTAGCTGAAGCTAAAGCTACAGCAGATTTATTTGAGAAAAAATATAGAAACAAAATCACCTCTCTGTCTCAAGCGGAGTTGTTGGAGTGTTTTAGAGAAATTGAAGCCTTTGACCTAAAAATTGGCGACGTATCTCTTTATGCAGGACTTTCTTTTGCCGCAAACATGACTCTTCCTGAAACCCAAGCTCTCAACGACAAAGTCGAAAAGATGGAGACTCAAATAGGGAAACAACTCGCTTTCTACTCTATAGAATTGGGCAAATTACTAAAAAGCAAACCTGAGCTAATCAATGATCCCCTTCTAATAAACTACAAACACATGCTGGAACGGTCGCTAAGAAGGGTAGAGCATCAACTGTCCGAAGTCGAAGAGCAACTCATAATTGAAAAGGACCAATTTGGGGTACATGGCTGGGAAGAACTGCAAAGCAAATGGCTAAACACACGAAAATTCGAAATCACGGTTTTGGGAGAAAGAAAAACTCTCAGCTACGGCGAGGCCAATGGGCTCTTGTCACATATGGATCGAAACACAAGAAGATCCGCATACTGCTCGATCTACGGGTTACTAAGCAAGGACGGGGAAATATTCTCCTCAGCACTTCGAGCAATATGCAACGACTGGGTAACAGTCTCAAAGAGAAGAAAATACGCAACCCCCATGGAATCCAGCTTAATTAGCAACGACACCCAACTCGACATCGTAGAAAACTTGCTCAAAACGGTTGAAGAACAAGCAGAAACCTACCGCCGTTACCTCCAACTCAAAGCCAAACTAATGGACCTGCCCTCTCTAAGCAACTACGACATCCTAGCACCATTGCAAAATGCCCCAGAATTCAAATTCACCTACCAGCAAGCACAAAATCTAGTAACCAGAGCATACGAAGCATTCCACCCCAAATATGCAACACCAGTAGAAGAGATGTTCAAAAAACAGCACATCGACGCTACGCCCAGACACGGAAAAAGAAACGGAGCATTCTGCGCATGCCACTACGGCGGCAAATCAGCATTCATTCTTCAAAGCTTTAACGGATCCTTAACCGACGTGTTCACCTTAGCACATGAACTTGGACACGCAACTCACGACTGGTACTCTTCAAGAAACCAGACCCTGATGAACATGCATGTACCCTCAGTCGTCGCTGAAACAGCCTCAATCTTCGGAGAACTCCTACTAACCAGCCTGCTCCTCAAAGAAGCAAAATCAGACGCTGAACGAAAAGCACTCCTTTGCCTTGTCCTAGACGAGGCGGGACTTACGACTTTCCAAGTTACCGCACGAGTATGGTTTGAACAATCCCTCTATGAAGCAATACAGCAAGGACAATTTCTAGATTACCAAACGATATGCAACCTTTGGGAAAAAGCCCGAAACCGCATATACCAAAACTCAGTCGACTGGCTACCCGAAATGCAATCAGAGTGGACTATGAAACCCCACTACTACATGGCAAATTACCGCTTCTACAACTATCCCTACGTCTACGCTCAATTGTTCGTCTATGCCCTCTACGAACGCTACCTGCAAGAAGGATCGAATATTTACCCAGAGATGGAGCAGGCACTCTCAGCCGGAAGTAGCATATCGCCAGTTGAAATAGGCAAAAAATTAGGCTTGAACGTTGCAGCACCAGATTTTTGGAGAAAAGGTACCAAAGTCTTCAAAGGATTTGTCGACGAACTCGAAAAAATCGTTTAAACGCAACTGCCAGGCTGCTTTCCAAACCACTTTACGAACCAAGCAAAAGTGGCGCACTCCACATTGGAGGGACAAAACAAACAGGGAAACTCCTTTGCATCCAAGTTTATCATTTTAACGATTTTATCACTCGTTTTGTCATCAATCATTTCTCTAGTTTGAATTTCAAATTCTCCAACCATGAACCTCACGCCTTAAAACTCAATCTCTCGTGAAAAATAAGCATTTAACATAATCAGCAAAAAACCCCAAGCTAGAACACGCTTCTAACCAACACCTAACAGAGACAACGCAATTAGGACAGCGCCCAAAGAAAAAGTGTAGAAAGCGAAATAATGAAAACGATGACTCAAAATCAGCTTCTTCACCAGAACTATCGCAACGTAACCAGCAATTGCGCTGAACACCAAACCAGCCAAAAGATTAACAAAGCTAACCCCTACGCCTTGAACAAAATTCCCCTGCTGCAAATATATTTCAACAGCCAGATCGCCCAATATAGCTGGTATAGAGAGCAAAAAAGAAAATTTGAAAATTACCTCCCGTTTCGCACCCAGAAGCAGACCGCTGGAAATTGTCGAGCCGCTTCTAGATAGACCTGGAAAGATCGCAGCGCCCTGTGCAGCTCCAATAACCAATGCTTTGCGGTAACTTATACCAACAACAGTTTCCTTTCCATACCTAGATAACGCAAGCAAACACGCGCCCACAAGAAAAGTAATCCCAATTATTAAAAACGTCTGGAAACTCTCAGCCAAAAAAACACTATAAATTAATCCTATTACTGCAGTGGGAATCGAAGCAACAACAATCAGCGGAACAAACCGTCCATACTGAGAATGGAAATCCGATCGAAACAGAGCCATCAGGACCTTCTTAAGGTCACTTCTAAAATAAAAGACTACAACCCCCAATGTCCCAAGATGAAGAAAGATGTTAAACAGTGGTGTCGCTTGAAAACCTAAAAAATGCTCAGCTATCCGCAAATGAGCAGTGCTTGAGATGGGTAGCCATTCAGCCAAGCCTTGAATTAAGCCAAGGATAATTGTGATTATTAGCTGGTCAAGCAACAGAGGTCCTCTTTGGCTTAGGTAGTGTCAAACTACGTTATTAATAGCTTACGCGCCTCAAAAAACTCAAGACGTATTCTAAACGGGAATCAAAGAAATTCTGCGATGAAAACGTGGATAAAAAAAGAACTATGGTTTGTCTTCTTTTTCTTGTAAGAGTTTCCTGATCGCGCTAATTCGGGCTTTCTGTGCCAACACATCGCTTGTGACTAATGTTATTGCTTCTTCAGGGCACCATTTTACGCATTGTGGTCCTTCGGGGTTGTCTTTGCAGAGATCACAGACATATACAACTTTGGTTTCTGGGTGAATCATCATGGCGCCATAGTCGCAAGCTTCAATGCACCAACCGCACCCGTTGCACTTGTCTTTGTCTAAAACGATAGTGCCTGTTTCTTTTGACTGGGTGAGTGCATCTCTTGGGCAGGCTGCTACGCATGCTGGTTCTTCACAGAGTCGACAGGTAACTGCCATGTTAGCTAACTGGTGTACTCGGACAACACGGATACGCGATTTGAGAGGGTTAAACGCTTTTTCTTTGCTAAAAGAACAAGCGTATTCGCATACTTGGCAACCAACACACTTTTCGGGGTCGACCGAAACAAATTTTCTTTCGTGGATCTTAACCATGTTTTATGCCTCTTTCCCATGGATTATACTTTGGTAATCTTGCAGATCCAGCTGACGAAGCGTATCTTTAGTTGGAATGCCTTCAACGTTCCATCCTCTGGCTTGATAATAATCGTCAAGGAGCAAGTCGAGTTCTTCTTGGGTTACAACTGCACCTTTTGCTGGTCCCTCATCGGTTATGGGCTGGTTCATGACTTTCCATGGTAAAGTGTCGTCTTTGCGACTGAACCCTTCACGGACGTTTATAAGCTTAGCCAACGTGGTTATCCGTTCTGCCGCAACACCTATCTGTTCAGCAGTCATGTCCATGCCCGTTACTAAAGTGTATAATTTAGCCATTTCTTCAAGTTTCTTATAGAGTGTACCCTTAGCATTCTTGCAAATGATAAGTGAATCAAGCAATGTGTAGATATCTTCTGCGTCTTTGACTAGTTTGCCGCGTCCTTTTTCTGCCTTCAAACGATCAACTTTGCCCTTCAACTCCATGGAATAAGCACCACTTCGGTTATGATCTGCTCCGCGGAACGAAACCGCAAAACTTAACGCAGTTGTTTTAAGGCAACGTAAATCGTATCCTGGAACTTCCAAGCCTTTAATTTGCTGGGCAAGCTGCATCGAGTTTTTACCGATTTTTTCAGCGGCCACCTTAACGCCGTCAGCTAGAAGATCGCCAATTCCTTCTCGTTTACCGATTTTTTCCACAAGTTGTATGAGTGCTTCTTCGTTGCCGAAGTGTGCATCAATTCCCCCGAGTTCATCGTGATTTAAGATTCCCATTTCATGGCAATCCATAAGAAAACTGATTGTGACGCCTGTGCTTGTAGCATCTAGACCATAATAGTTGCAGAGCTCAGCGGCTTTGATTATGGCGTCTAATTTGTCTACGCCACAGTTTGGTCCTAAAGCCCAGATGTTATCGTACTCCATGCGAGCTAAAGTTCCTTTGTAGGGTCCATCGTGAACGACGGCTTCATGCTCACAACGCATGGCACATGAATTGCAAGCAATAATTTTTGCGATGTACCTTTCGTTAAGAGCTTCTCCACTAACTCTTTCGGCATTCTCAAAATGAGCGTTGTTACCATTTCTTGTTGGCAAGCAGAACAATGCGTTTTGAACAAGTATGTCTCCTGATGTGCCGAGCGTACGATACTTCTGTGCAGCTGGTCCCTTCATACGTTCATGAAATTCTTTGACCATTTCGATGAATTCTTGAGGTTTAGCTACAACTATGTCATTGGTGCCTCGAACGGCAATGGCTTTAAGATTCTTGCTGCCCATGACAGCGCCAAGACCAGTTCTTCCTGCAGCACGAGTTTTTTCGTTAATGATACAGGCAATTTTGGATAGTTTTTCTCCTGCTAAACCGATGGATGAAACACGAACGTAATAATCGCCGAGTTCAGCTTTTATTGCATCTTCGGTCTCAAATGGCGATTTGCCCCATACGTTTGAAGCGTCAAGCAATTGGATTGCGTCATCGTCTATCCACAGGTAAACTGGTCTTTCTGCTTTCCCCAGCAGAACTACCGCATCGTATCCTGCACGTTTTAGTTCTGCACCAAAAGTACCATGACTAACAGCTTCTCCAACGCCACCTGTTTCGGGCGATTTAGATATGAAGGCATGTCCATTACCCCCAGTTGGAAACATTGTTCCAGAAACGGGACCGAGTGCTAATACAAGAGGGTTTTCAGGACCCAGCGGGTCAACACCCGCTTTAGAATTGGATAAATACAACTTCATTCCTAAGCCGATACCGCCAACATATTTTTTGGCGTCATCTTCGCTTAGTTTCTCTGTTCGGGTTTTGCCTGTGGTTAAATCAATATATAAGATTCTGCCTGCGTAACCGAGCAAACCAAGTTCCTCCAAGATTTTTAAAAGTAATTAGGGAGTTGAACAATATATTAATGTAATGGGTTATTCGGAGTAATATTAATGACCACTATTGAATTACCAAAGAGCTAAACAGCTTTGCATAATTTCCAAGTTTTCGGGTGAAAATAGAAGGTTTGGGACAAAAAGAAATATCAGAACCAAAAAACAAACATATCATGGGCACCGGAGCATGCAGGTCAAAGTTCACTACATCAGCTTAGTGAAATCCTATACAAATAAGAGTCAAGAAGAAATCACCCTAAACGAAGGCGCATCAGTAGCAGAGTTACTTAACCAGATTGCCAACATTTACGGGAAACAATTCAAAGAAGAGGTCTATGACCCCGTAAAGAAAGAGATGAAGTCAACATTTGTTTCCATGGTCAACGGGGTCTTGATGGACCAACTCAAAGGCATCAATACACCGCTAAAAAACGGCGACAATGTAATACTAATGTCACTAATGACCGGTGGCTAAACTAAGAAAAAACCATACTGGTTAGCTAACATAAACAATCTAACTTTCGCCTTACTCACTTAATAGAGCACTTTCTTTTATTGAAATAAAATGAAAATAATGCGCATAAATGCGCTATGAAGGTTTCAGATTATTTTGCTTTTTTGGCTTCTTCTTCAACAGTCTGGAAAAGGTTTTTAACAGCTTTCTGCCGGTATTTCTGCGCTAAGGTTTCTGCGCTAACGTAGGATAAGGCTTCTTCAGGACACCATTTGACACACTGAGGTTCTTTGGTTTCGTTATCGGTGCAGCTATTGCATGTAAATACGATTTTCTTGTCCGGATGCATGTTCATAGCTCCGAATTGGCAAGCGCTTATGCACCATCCGCACCCATTACAAGCGTTCTCGTCAACACGAATTATACCTGTGTTCTCTTCTTGTGTTAAGGCATCTCTTGGACAAGCAGCAACGCACGCTGGGTCTTCACAATGTCTACAGGTAACTGCAAGGTTTACTAAGGGACCTAGACGCATGGCACGTATGCGTGACTTGGTTGGGTTGAAGGTTTTCTCGTTAATCATGCTGCAGGCATATTCGCAAACACAGCAACCGATGCATTTTTCGGGGTCGGCGGTTACGAATTTTCTGTCTTGGGGGCGTACCATTTTAGTTCCCTCCTGTCGTTGGAACCGGTGTTTCTGGCTTAGCTTCCCTTGCGGCTTTCATTGCATTTTCAGCTATGTAGGCTAAGTCGCCTAGCCCTACTTGGTTAAGTCGTTCAACAGTTGGAATACCTTCGGCAGTCCATCCGCGTGAAGCATAGTAGTCATCTAGGCCGATTTGCATTTCTTCGTCATTGACACAGACACCTTTAGCGGGTCCTTCGTCAGGTACTGGGAAATTCTTTATCTTGTAGGGCACATCGTCGTATTTTCTTGTGCCTTTGCCTTCACGAATGTTAAAGAGGCGTGCGAGGTTTTCTATTCTATCACCATCTGCAATCATTTCTTCAGTGGTAATCGGTATACCTGTAGCTAGGGTGTAGTAGTTGGTCAAGTCTTTCCATCCGTCGTAGTAGGTGCCTCTGCTGAACTTACAGACGATGAGCGAGTCGATTATGTTGTACATGTGGCTTTCATCTGTAATCATTTTACCTCTACCTTTCTCTATTTTAAATCGGTTAACTTTGCCTTTAACGTCTGGCGAATAAGCGCCATTTCGTAGGTGGCAGGCACCTCGGAATGAGACTGAAAAGCCCAAGGCAGCTGTCTTTAACGTTCGTAAGTCGTAGCCTGGGAGTTCTAAGCCTTTGATGTGACAAGCGTATTTGTATGCATCTCCACCGATCAATTCAGCGGCTTTGGCAACGCCTTCAGCCAAAATATTACCTAACCAGCCTTCGCGTTTACCAATCTTGTGAATAATTGCGATTAGCGCTTCTGCGTTGCCGAATTTGAGGTCGATTCCATCAGTTTGTTCCTTAGTAATTATTCCGTTCTCGTAAAGATCCATGGCGAACGCGATAACGACGCCTATCGATATTCCGTCCATACCGTATTCGTTTACTATTCGCATTGCCTCAATGACTGCATCTAATCGGTCAATACCACAGAGGGGTCCCATACTCCAGAGACACTCGAACTCTAGTCTGCTAGTGCTACCCTTGTAGGGTCCTTCGGGAACCACAGCTATATGATCACAACGCATGCCGCAAGTTGCGCAACCCACGACTTTTTTAACATAATGTTCGTTAAGGTATTCGCCACTCACCTTATCAGCACCTTCAAAAGTAGCATTCGTCCAGTTTCGAGTTGCCAATGCAGAGAGCGAATTGAGGACCAGAACGTTTTCAGGTGTACCCAGCGTCTTATATTTTTTAGTCGCTGGACCCTTCATACGTTCGTGGATAAGCTTAACAAATTCCATGAAGCCAGGAAGATTTGCGACGTTTACGTCATGAGTTCCTCGGACCGCGACAGCCTTGAGGTTCTTACTACCCATAACAGCCCCCATGCCACTACGCCCGATAGCGCGAAATTCGTCATTAATAATAGCCCCAAAACGACACAGCTTTTCTCCTGCTTCACCGATAGCTGAAACACGAATGTAAAAGTCACCCAGTTCATTCCGGATCATGTGATCAGTTTCGTTAACAGTCTTATACTTTAAATATTCGCCGTTTCGGATTTCAACTTTATCGTCATCAATCCAGAGGTATGATAGTTTTGGTGCTTTGCCCTTGATTATGACAGCATCATAACCTGCGCGCTTCAAGTCTGGACCAAAGAAACCGTGAGCCTCGGCATTGCCGATGCCGCCAGTAGCTGGGGACTTGGACACGACGGCATAGCTGTTTCCACCTGTTGGACCCATGGTCCCGCTTAGCGGACCAGTCAAGTAGATTATTGGATTTTCAGGGTCAAAAGCGTCTGTGCCTGGTTTTGAATTATCAAACAATAAGCGGATACCTAAGCCTATTCCGCCGATATAGTCTTTAGCCATTTGTTCACTTAAAGGTTCGGTTTTAATTTCCCCTGTTGTGAGGTTAACATGTAAAATTTTTCCAGCGTAAGCAAACATGCTTAATTCTCCCTCAAGTCTTGTTTGGTAAGCTAATCCTCCTGAAAAGTATATTAACGTAATGGATTGTTTATGCAAAAATCACGGCTTAATTTCGACGTGTTTTTTAATTCATAACGTGAAAATCAGCCTCCTTTGACATCCTCATAGAACCGAAAACTTAAACCTTCCTAACCGCAACCATTCAACAAGGGAAATAACTTGACCCGAGCGGAGAGTCTCAAACAAAAAGCAAACAACCAAGCAGATTTCTTAATCTTCAACCAAATCAACATCACTTATTTTTGTGGCTTCTCTGGTGCAAACGCACTGCTTATCCCCCATCAAGGCGAAAACATGCTGTATGTATCAGGTGTTAATTATGAACAGGCAAAAAAAGAAGCAAAAAACGCAGATGTTGTTCTCATAAAACGTGGGGAAAACCTCTTTGAAAAAATGGCAAAACAATCCTCATCTAAAAAATTCGCAGTGGATACAGTACCCATCGAAAGGTGGCATGATCTCGCCAAGGCTGTCGGAGGAGAAGAAAAACTTAGGTCAGTTAAAAATGAAATTCGCGACCTTCGCAAAATCAAAGATGAAACAGAAATTCAGCTT
>Ga0105105_10001252_pt1 | contig 10878 bp, 10 predicted proteins | sample PPLLaktember2015_4_FD_79108 | JGI IMG/M metagenome (GOLD analysis project Ga0105105, IMG submission 79108) | Freshwater sediment microbial communities from Prairie Pothole Lake near Jamestown, North Dakota, USA - PPLs Lake P8 Core (1) Depth... | ecosystem: Environmental > Aquatic > Freshwater >... | reverse complement strand
ACCGCCATGGTGATCCAGGAGAAGGCCGCCTTCCAGTTCATGGGTGACTGGGCCAAAGGCGAATTCACCGCCGCGGGCAAGGTGCCGGGCAAGGACTACATCTGCGCGGCCGCTCCCGGCACCGGCAATGCCTACACCTTCAACGTGGATTCGTTCGCCATGTTCAAGCTGAAGGACGCCACCGCCCAGAAGGCCCAGGGCGACCTGGCTGCCGCGATCATGGGCCCCGAATTCCAGGAGGTGTTCAACCTGAACAAGGGTTCGATCCCGGTGCGACTGAACATGAAGATGGACAAGTTCGACGACTGCGCCAAGCTCTCCAGCAAGGACTTCGTGGACACCGCCAAGACCGGCGGTCTGGTGCCCTCGGCCGCACACGGCATGGCGATCAGCCCGGCCGCCGAAGGCGCCATCAAGGACGCCGTGAGCCAGTTCTGGAACAACGACAAGATCTCGGTGGCCGACGGCGTGAAGAACATCGCCAAGGCTGCCGCCACCAAGTAAGCCCGTCGCCCTTCGGCGTGCGCGACAACCCCGTCCCTCGCGGACGGGGTTGTGCTCAGGTGCTCCATGAAAACCGTTGAAAACCTCCTGCCCAAGCTGGTGATCGCCCCGGGCTTCGTGCTCGGCTTCGCCTTTATCTACGGCTTCATGATCTGGAACGGCGTGCTGTCGCTCACTGGCTCGCGCATGCTGCCCAACTACGAGCACTTCGTCGGGCTGGACCAGTATGTACAGCTCTGGGGCATGGACCGCTGGTACGTGGCGCTGAAGAACCTCGGCATCTTCAGCCTGCTGTACGTCGGCGGCTCGATGGCGCTGGGCATGGTGCTGGCGATCTTTCTCGACCAGAAAGTGCGTGCAGAGGGCCTGCTGCGGACGGTCTACCTCTACCCCATGGCGCTGTCCTTCATCGTGACCGGTACCGCCTGGAAATGGATCCTGAACCCCAGCCTCGGCCTGGAGAAGCTCATGCACGACCTCGGCTGGGCCGGCTTCAGCTTCGACTGGCTGGTGCAGTCCGACATGGCCATCTACTGCGTGGTGATGGCCGGCGTCTGGCAGTCGGCGGGCTTTGCCATGGCGCTGTTTCTGGCGGGCCTGCGCGGCATCGATGACAGCATCATCAAAGCGGCCCAGATCGATGGTGCTTCGTTGCCCCTCATCTACTGGCGCATCATCCTGCCGATCCTGCGGCCGGTCGTGTTCTCCACCATTCTGGTGCTGTCGCACCTGTCCATCAAGAGCTTCGACCTCGTGATGGCCCTGACCGCCGGCGGCCCCGGCTACGCCACCGACGTGCCGGCGACCTTCATGTACACCATGAGCTTCACGCGGGGCCAGATCGGGCTGGGTGCGGCCAGCGCGACCATGATGCTGGCCACCGTGGCGGCGATCGTCGTGCCCTACCTGTACAGCGAACTGCGAGCCAGGCCCCATGACAGGTGAGAACGCCCCCCTGTGCCGCTTCGCGTCTTCCCCCCTGAAGGGGGGACGCACCCTGTGGCCTGGCAGAGCCAGCTCCACGGATGCCCTTGATCGGGCCCTTCTCGCCGGTAGCGCCATATGACTGCCAAACCATTTTCTTTCGGGCGCCTGTTCGTCTACGGCCTGCTGCTGTTCGCCGCCTTCTTCTTCCTCGCGCCGCTGTACGTGATGATCGTGACCTCGCTCAAGGACGCCGAACAACTGCGCTCGGGCAACCTGCTGAGCCTGCCCGCGGGCTTCAACCTGGAGTCCTGGACGCTGGCCTGGTCGTCCGCCTGCACCGGCGTCGATTGCCGTGGCCTCAAGCCCTATTTCATGAACTCCGTGTTCATGGCCGTGCCGGCGGTGCTGATCTCCACCGCCTGGGGCGCCGTGAATGGCTACGTGCTGAGCATGTGGAGGTTCAGGGGCAGCGAGGTGCTGTTCGGCTTCCTGCTGTTCGGCGTGTTCATGCCCTTTCAGGTGGTGCTGCTGCCCATGAGCCAGGTGCTGGGCTTTCTCGGCCTGTCGAGTTCGATCGCAGGCCTGATCCTGGTGCACTGCCTGGCGGGCATGGCCGGCACCACCCTGTTCTTCCGCAACTACTACAAGGCCATTCCGCGCGAGCTGGTGAACGCCGCACGCATCGACGGCGCGGGCTTCTGGCGCATCTTCTGGCGCATCGTGGTGCCCATGTCCACGCCGATCATGATGGTCACGCTGATCTGGCAGTTCACCAACATCTGGAACGACTTCCTGTTCGGTGTCGCCTTCAGCGGTGCTGACAGCAAGCCCGTCACCGTGGGCCTGAACAACATGGCCAACACCACCAGCAGCGTGAAGAGCTACAACGTAGACATGGCCGCCGCCATCATCGCCGGCCTGCCCACCATGCTGGTCTATGTGCTGGCCGGTCAGTACTTTGTGAAAGGTCTCACAGCCGGTGCTGTGAAAGGATAAAAACGAATGGCTGCCTCTCTGCACATCGCGGGCATCCGCAAGGTCTTCGGCAAAGGAGACAAGGCGGTTGAAGTGCTCAAGCGCATCGACATCGATGTGGCGCCCGGCGAGTTCCTGATCCTGGTCGGCCCATCGGGCTGCGGCAAGTCCACCTTGCTCAACATCATTGCCGGCCTGGAAGAGCCGTCCGAAGGCGAGTTGCTGATCGCGGGCAAGAACGTGATCGGCATGGCGCCCGCCCAGCGCGACATCGCCATGGTGTTCCAGAGCTACGCGCTGTACCCGACCATGACGGTGGCCGACAACATCGGCTTCGCGCTGGAAATGCGCAAGGTGCCGCTGGAGGTGCGCAGGAAACGCATCCAGGAAGTGGCGGCCATGTTGCAGATCGAGCACCTGCTGGACCGCCGACCGGCCCAGCTCTCGGGCGGCCAGCGCCAGCGCGTCGCCATGGGACGGGCGCTGGCGCGCGACCCCCAGCTGTTCCTGTTCGACGAGCCGCTCTCCAACCTGGACGCCAAGCTGCGTGTGGAGATGCGCGCGGAGATCAAGCGCCTGCACCACGTCAGCGGCATCACCACCGTGTACGTGACGCACGACCAGATCGAGGCCATGACGCTGGGCAGCCGCATCGCCGTGATGAAGGACGGCATCCTGCAGCAGATCGGCACGCCGGACGAAATCTACCGGCGCCCGGTCAACACCTACGTGGCCGGCTTCATCGGATCGCCCACCATGAACTTCATCGACGGCAAGGTCGAGGTGGCGGGCGACCACGGCCGCTTCGTGTTCGATGGCGGCGTGCTCGATCTGCCCTGCCCGGAGGGGCCCCGGGTCACGCTGGGCCAGCGTCCGGAGCACATCCACCTGAGCGACGACGCACCCTGGCGCGGCGAGGTGGTGCTGGTGGAGCCCACGGGCGCCGACACCTATGTGGTGCTGAAAACCGCCGTGGGCCTGATCACGGTACGGGCGCCCGCCAATACCAGGATCGAGATCGGTGCGCACACGGGCATGACCGTGAGCGGGCGCCACAACAACTGGTTTGACCACAGCACGGGGGTGCGGCTGGCGCACATGGATGCCCACCACGAACCCTGATCCCGGCGTGGCGCCGGGAATGTCCGGCGCCACGCCGGGCATTCAGAAGGCCGTCAGCGCAGCCGCAGTTCGACGCGCAGACCCCTGGGCACGACCCGCTCCACCCGTGCCTCGCCACCATGCCGGCGAGCGATCTCCTGCACGATGGCAAGCCCCAGGCCACAGCCGCCGGGGCGCTGGCTGCCGCGCCAGAAGCGCTGGAACACATGCGCCAGCTCTTCCGGGTTCAGGCCCGGGCCGTTGTCCTCCACCGCGAGCCGCGCGCCGTCCGGCGCGCGCTGCACGCGCAGCGTGATCGTGCTGCCGCGCGGCGTGTAGCGCAAGGCGTTGTCGATCAGGTTGGCCATGGCTTCGCGCAGCTGCAAGGGGTCGCCCTCGATCTGGAGCTTGTCCTCGCCCTCGTAGCCCAGGTCCATGCCGGCGGCGAGGGCGCGGGGTGTCCATTCGCGCGCCACCTCGCGCGCCAGCGCCGCCAGATCCAGCGGCGCGCGGCGTGCGTGCGTCTCGGTGCGGGCCAGTGTGAGCAGCTGGTGCACCAGGTGGGCACTGCGCTCGGCTCCGGTGTGCACCTTGGCCAGCCGCTCGGCCAGCGCCGGGTCGGTGGCTTCCCGCTGGGCCAGTTCGACCTGGCTGATCAGGCCGGCCAGCGGCGTGCGCAACTGGTGGGCGGCATCGTCGATGAAGCGTTTTTCCTGGTGCACATTGCGCGCCACTTCGTCGAGCAGGCCGTTGATGGCCTGCACCAGCGCGTGCACCTCGCTCGGCGCCTGCGTCAGGCCGATCGGTGACAGCGCGTTGACCGACCGGTTCTCCAGTTGCGCCGTCAGGCGACGCAGCGGGGTGAGGCCGCGGCGGATGCCGCCATACACCAGCAGGCTCAGCAGCAGGCCCAGCGCCAGCAGCGGTACCAGCATGTCGGCCACCAGTTCCCGGGCGATGCGCTGCTGCACCGCCAGCCCCTTGCCGACCTGCACCCGCATCGTCTGCGGTGCATCGGCGTCGCCGTAGCTCAGGTCCAGCGCCACGATGCGCAAGGGTTTTCCATCGATCAGGCCGCGGTACAGCTGCGGATCGCCCGGCGTCGCCGGTGCCAGGTCGGGCTGCGGCAGGCGCTGGTTGCCCAGCAGGAACTGCCCCGGTGGCGACGACACCATGTAGCTGACCCGGTCGTCCGGGTCCTGCTCCAGCACATCCTGCGCCGCCCTGGGGAAGTCGATCAGCAGGCCCGACCCCACCGGCTTGACCTGGCGTGCCAGCGCACGCACCGACTGCGTGAGCGACTGGTCGATGCCTTTTTCCGCGTACGACAGCGCAAAGCGGTAGGCCAGCAGGCCGCCACCGGCCCACAGCACCAACTGCGGTAGCAGCAGCCACAGCAGCAGCTGGCGGCGCAGCGAGAGGCGGGAGCGGGCCGTCATGCCGCGGCGCTCAGGGACTGGCCGATTCCAGCATGTAGCCCAGGCCGCGGATGTTGCGGATGTTCAGGGTCGAGCCGGCCAACTTGCGGCGCAGCCGGTGCACATAGACCTCGAGTGCGTTGGAGGCCACGCCGCCGGCTTCGCCCGGCTCGGACTGCCAGGCGGTCAGCACGTCCTCGCGGCTGACTACCTGCCCGCTGTGCCGCACCAGCAGGTCGAGCAATGCCCACTCGCGCTGGGTCAGGTCGATCGGCTCGCCGTCGAGCCAGGCGCGCGGCAGCACCGGGTCGAGCCGAAGCGCAGCGGTGCCGCCGTCCATGGCCGAGGGCGATGCAACAGCGCCGAAGGCGGGCAGGCTGGCTCGGCGCAGCATGGACTGCAGCCGCGCCCGCAATTCGTCCAGGTTGAACGGTTTGGTGAGGTAGTCGTCCGCACCGGCGTTGAGGCCTTCGACGCGGTCTTCCACGCCGTCGCGCGCGGTCAGGATCAGCACCGGCAGGGCGGGCATGCGCTGGCGCAGCTGGCGCAGCACGGTCAGGCCGTCCACCTTGGGCAGGCCCAGGTCGAGCACCACGCCGTCGAAGCTGTCCGAGTGCAGCAAGCGCAGGGCCGCTTCGCCGTCTTCGGCGGTGCTGATGCGGTGGCCCGCCTGCATCAGCTGGGCACTCAGCGCATCGCGCAACAGTTCGTCGTCTTCAACAATCAGCAGGTGGGCCATGTATTGATTATCCCGCCGGGCTTTCGTTGCTCCTGCTGCGCGGTGCGGTGGGTGTGCCGAATGGTCATCGAGATGTGAAAAGGCTCCGGATGCCAGTGCCGGCATCCGGAGCCTTCAGGCTGACTTTGGGCTCGTCAGCGCTCTTGCCCGCAGGGTCAGAAGCTGTAGTTGTAGTTGACGCGCAGCGTTTTCTGGCTGTGCGACACCGTGCCCGGCACGCCAGGGCCGAACATGTTCGGGTTGGTGCGGGTCACTTTGGGGGAGATGGCGAGGGCGCCGGCCACCGAATGACCGCCACCGATGTTCCAGCCTACGCCAAAGGTGTAGTGAGACTCGATCGTGGCCGGGAACAGCGGGTTGAGCGTGTCGTCGGGCACCGGGTTGCTGGCATAGTTGTAGCCGGCGCGCAGAGCCAGGCCTGGACGGAGCATGTACTGACCACCGATCATGATGACAGTCTGATCTTTCCAGTTCTGAGGCAAAGCAGGCATTGCCACCCCATCGACCGCTAGCCGGAAATCCTTCATGCTGTCCGACCAGGCGAGGTGTTTCACGTCCGCAGCCAGCATGAGTGCCGGAGTGGCTTGCCAGGCCATGCCCACGCCATAGGTTTCGGGCCACTGGAAGTCGATCACAGTGAAGTTAGCAGGGGCAAAATTAAAAGTACCGCTGCCTTTCAAATCGCCGATGTTGGTCTTGCTGTGGTAGGTGGCACCGAAAGCCAAGGTATCGGAGAGCTTGTAGTGAGCGCCCAATTTGAAGGCGAAGCCGTTACCGGAGGCCTGGCCAGTGAAGTCGTTGTCGTCGCTGAAGCTGACATAGTTCATGCCGTCGGGCGACATCTGCACGTCCATGCTGGCCCAAACGTAGTCAACTTGACCCGCGATGGTCAATTTGTCGTTTACGTTGTAAGCGAGAGGGAACATCAGGCGCCCAAAGCCGACTTCAGAACGGAAGGGCATAGTGGGATCGCCGGACAGCGAGCTGCCGTATTCAGTACCCATGCCACCTTGGGCCAGCATGCCGGCACCGTAGGTGAACTTGCCGGTCTTGCGGATCAGCGAGAGAGAGGGCATCCAGTACTGGTCACCGTCGGATGCCGCAGTTCCCATGGGAGTGATCGTTGCCACATCCGGCATCAGCAGGGTCAGGCCAAGGCCAAGGTCGGTGCCTTCCTCGCGCAGACCCAACGTGGCCGGGTTGTTCATCAGGGCCGAGTTGCCGTTTTCATAGGCAAACGAGGCGCCACCCATGCCCCCGGCCTTGGCACCGTAGGCTTCCAGGTTCATGCCGTTGGTGGCGGCGGCAGGCAGGGCAACCAGGCCCATCAGGGCTGCCGCGATGGCGGTGCACGTGGGGCGTCGAGCGAAGCGTTGAGCGGATGGCATGCGTGGAACTCCTGGAGCCAAAAAGTTAATGGAGGTTCACAGAATATCGGTGTATGCACGGTTTGACGAGCCTGGGAAGCTGCGGGTTGACGGCGGGCCGCAAAAGGGATACGGATACCGGTTGGAGCATTCACCCGCCTCCAAGGCACTGGCCTTGAGACCTGAAAAGGTTCTCTGGGTGTGGTCCGTCGAAGGCTTGCCTCGCAGCGCATCGGTACCGCCCCTTGCTGGGTAGTCACCCGTTGCCGCGCTGCCCGGTTGCCTTGTTTTCCACGATCAGCAGGTTGCCCTTGGGCCAATCATCCCGACGTCGCCGGGTCGGCAGAGGCGTTCAGCGCCACGGCCACAGCTTCGGCTCGAGCCGTGTGGATGGCGTGCGCGATGCGTGGCCCCAGCTCGGCGCGGGCCTGGGCGGGTGCGTCGGTTGGCAGACTGGCCGAGACCTGCGCGGCCAGCGGTTCGGTGTCCACGGCATTGGCGGCGCTCAGCGCGAACAGCAGCCTTTTGCGCTGGGGGTAGGCACTCTCCTCAAAACCCAGTCGCCCACGCGCATCGCATTCGCAGGCGAGCAGCACGTCGGCAAAGCGTTCCGGGCGGCGCAGCGCATCGCAGCGTTCCAGCAGGCGCACCAGTGCAGCCGCGCCAAAGGCAGCGCTGCGGTGGATGTTGCCGTGTTCGCGTGCCACCACATCGGCCAGCTCGCGGCTCTCGCGTGGCACGCGCCACCGATCGCAGAGGCCTCGCAGCAGCTTCGCACTGCGTTCCTCGTGCCCGATGTGGCGCGGCAGCACGTCGGCCGGCGTGGTTCCCTTGCCGAGGTCGTGGCACAGGCAGGCAAAACGAACCGGCAGCGGTGCGTCCAGGCGGGCGCTCATGTCGAGCACCATCATCAGGTGCACGCCGGTGTCGATTTCGGGGTGGTAGTCGGCGCGTTGCGGCACGCCCCAGAGACGCTCCACTTCTGGAAGCAGGCGCTCCAGCGCACCGCACGCGCGCAGCACGTCGAACATGCGGCTGGGTCGCTGCTCCATCAGCCCTCGCGCGAGTTCCTGCCAAACCCGCTCGGCAACCAGATGGTCCACCTCGCCGTGATCCACCATGTGCTGCATCAGGGCCAGGGTTTCGGGTGCGACGGAGAAGTCGGGAAAGCGCGCGGCAAAACGCGCCAGCCGCAGGATGCGCACCGGGTCTTCGCTGAACGAGTCGGTCACGTGGCGCAGCACGCGGGCCTGCAGGTCGCGCTGCCCGCCGTAGGGGTCGATCAGGGGGGCCGAGGCGGGATTGCCGGCCTCGGACTCTGCCACGGCCATGGCGTTGACCGTGAGGTCGCGTCGCGCCAGGTCGTCTTCCAGGGTGACGCCGGGCTCGGCATGGAAGGCAAAGCCGTGGTAGCCGGGTGCCGTCTTGCGCTCGGTGCGCGCCAGCGCGTATTCCTCGCGGGTCTGCGGGTGCAGAAACACGGGGAAGTCGCGCCCCACGGGCAGAAACCCCTGCTCCTGCATGGCCTGCGGCGTGGCGTCCACCACCACCCAGTCGCGGTCGACGTGGGAGGTCTCGGGCGTGGCACGGTCCTGCGCCATCAGAGCATCGCGCACCGCACCGCCCACCAGATAGATCTTCATGGGCCCGAGTTTAGGAGGTCTCCGCGCAGCGTCGGTCACTCCCCCTCGCCGCAGCTGCCTGGTTGGTGAGGTCCAGAAGACGCTGTCCGCAGGGTTCCCCATGCCGTGTCCGGATTCAGCGGCCCAGCCGATATGGTTCTTCGAAATCCAGGAAGTCGTGTTCGGCCAGGGCGTCCTGTACCCAGGCCTGCACGCCGGGCAGCGCCGCGACGCGCTCCACATAGGCCGACAGATCCGCCGGCAAGGGCAGGCCGTAGGTGCGGATGCGCATGCACACCGGCGCGAAATACGCGTCGGCGATCGAAAACCCGCCGAACAGCAGGGGGGCGCTGCCATCGGGCATATTTCCGGGCTGCGCCGCGAGCAGTTCGCCCCAGAGCCCGCACAAGCGCGCCATGTCGGCGCGCACAGCGGCCTGGTCGCGCCAGATCAGGCGGCCCACCTCCGGCAGAGAGGCCTCGATGTTCATCGGGCAGTGGCTGCGCAGCGCGCCAAAACCGCTGTGCATCTCGGCGCAGACGCTGCGCGCCCTGGCCCTGGCCCGGGTGTCGGCCGGCCAGAGCCGCTTTTCGGGGAAACGCTCGGTCAGGTACTCTGCAATGGCCAGCGTGTCCCACACCGCCAGCCCATCATCCACCAGCACCGGCACCTTGCCCACCGGATTGATGCCGCGCAGGTGCCTCTTGAAGGCCGAATCCGCCTCGAAGGAGTCAAAGCGGACCATGACTTCCTCGAACGGAATGCCAGCCTGCGTCATCAGCACCCAGGGGCGCATGGACCAGGACGAATAGTTCTTGTTGCCGATGTAGAGCTGCAATGCCATGGGTTCCTCCGTCGTTGAAGCCCCATGTTACGGGGCACGCGGAGGCCCATTGATGCAAATAGACCAACCGATGGATTCAAGGCCGACGCAGCGGCGGAGCCCCGGGTTCCCGCCGACGGCGGGCGCACGCTGGGAGCCCCTGTTCCTCAGGCGTACTTTTCGAGAATGCGGGTGGAACGCTCCACTTCGCGGAAGGTGTCTGCCTCCGAGTCGGACACCGATACCGCCTCCATCACCGAGCAGGCCATCATGCGGTAGAAGGCCTTGTCCATGGCCTTGCGCGCAGCCGACATCTGTTGCGCCACGTCTTCGCAGGAGCGACCTTGCTCCACCATGTCGATCAGGCCTCGTACCTGACCTTCAATGCGTTTGAGCCGGTTGATCACGTCGCGCTGGTGCTCCGAACGGAAGGTCGAAGACGTCGCTACCGTCGCGGTCGGGCTGGGCTTTTTTTTCACTGAAGAGGCTGCCATGGTGTTTCCTGGGAGGGTGGAGGCTGTGCCGAGTTTGCCAAAAATGCCAAGCATGCGTCCGCTGGTCATCCCGGATACCCGTTTTCTTGTGTTAAATACCCTACCCCCTAGGGTAGTCACCAATGACGGGGGCGAACCACTTCGATACTGTTACACCCTGCAGCGATTTGACGGATGTCAAATCAGCGCATACAGCCCGAATTGAAATGACACACGAGGACATCTCCCCCATGCAAATCTGGAAACGCATCTCCCTGGGCCTGGCCATGACGGTCACCCTGCTGGCCACCACCGGCTGCGGCACCATCTCCACCCTAGGAAAACTCGAAGACGGCGCCGGTGCCGAAGCCTCGCGCATGTGGGACCGCTGGGTCGACGCCAATGGCGACATTGCCGTGGCCACCACCTGGGAAGCCAAGGTCAAGCCCGGTGTGAGCGCCAAGGACGTGGAGGACATCCTCAAGGCCGTTGCCGTGGAGCGCAACATGCGCGACGTGGGCACCCTGCCCCTGTCCAAGGAACTGGAAGCCCGCTCGGGCAAGAAGGAAAAGCTGCTGACGATCTACTCGTTCTGCAGCCCCGGGACCGCCCGCAAGATGGTGGACTTCAGCCCCCACATGTCGGCCTACCTGCCTTGCCGGGTGTCCGTGGTCGAGCAGGACGACGGCAGCCTGTGGCTCTACACCTTGAACATGGACATGATGGTCAAGATGGGTCGTAAACTGCCATCGCCGCTGAAAGAGGAAGCCCAGGCCGTGCGTGACACCATCTGGGAAATGATGCAACGCGCTTCCAAGGGCGAGTTCTGATCCACCCTCGCGGCGACGGTTCACCCTTTTCCCTCACTTTTTCATCTGAGACGAGGTCTCTTTCGGCCACCGGATCGAACCGATCCGGTGGCTTTTTTT
>Ga0105105_10001251_pt1 | contig 10883 bp, 10 predicted proteins | sample PPLLaktember2015_4_FD_79108 | JGI IMG/M metagenome (GOLD analysis project Ga0105105, IMG submission 79108) | Freshwater sediment microbial communities from Prairie Pothole Lake near Jamestown, North Dakota, USA - PPLs Lake P8 Core (1) Depth... | ecosystem: Environmental > Aquatic > Freshwater >... | reverse complement strand
CCGTTTCGAGAGCGGGGGGCCCGATCGCGAGCACGGCATGGGCCGGGTGTTCCAGAGAATCGCGGTCAAGCCGTGGCAGCAGTACCGCATCCGGGTCTGGATGAAAACGGAACGCCTCACGGCGCGCCAGCTCGGCGTCGTCGCGCTCGTCTCGCGCCGCACGCTGCAATTTCAAGAGCTCGTCGTTCCGGAAGAGCAAGGATTCAGATACGTGAGCGGCGCGGACGATCTCACGACCGATTGGGTCGAGCAATCGGTGACGTTCAACAGCCTCGGGTATTCGAGCGTGATCGTGGGCGCCGGCGTATGGGGCGCCACGGCAGGGAAGATCTGGTGGGACGACCTGCGCGTCGACGCCGTGCCGACGCTCAACGTCCTGCGGCGCGAGACGCTTCCCCTCGCCGTCACCGGGAGGCGCGGCGCCGTGTACGAGGAGGGGCGGGACTTCGATCGAATCGCGGATCCGGCGCTCGGGCAATACCTGTGGCCGGGCACCTACGATACGCGCCACGAGCCCCCCGCGATCGGCGTTCCCGCCGGCTCGCGCATCCGCGAGGGAGAACGCGTGTCGCTCTCGTGCTATCACCCCGCGATATTCAACGCGGGCCAGGTGAGCTGCACCCTGGCCGACGAAAAGGTCTTCGATCTGTGCCGGCGGGAGATCGAATGGACGCGCGAGACTCTCGCGCCGGACGGCTACTTCTTCGCGAACGACGAGATCCGCTGCGCCGGATGGGAGCCTTCCGACAGAAAGAGATTCCGCAGCTCGGGCGAGCTTCTCGCGTACAACATCCGGCGTTCCAGCGAGATCGCGAGGAGCGCCGGCGGGGGCAAGCCGCTCTACGTCTGGTCCGACATGTTCGACCCGAACCACAACGCGCGTGCGGATTACTATCTCGTGAATAACTCCTTCGCCGGATCGTGGGAGGGCCTCGATTCCGACGTCACCGTTATGAAATGGGGCGAGCCGGAAAAGGCGGGGAAGAGCCTCGCGTTCTTTTCCCGGCGCGTGAGGAATGTCATGATCGCCGGTTTCTACGACGAAGACGTGGAAACGAATCGCGCGCTTTGGGCGAGCGCCATCGGAGAGGCGCCGAACGTCGCCGGCGTCATGTACACGACGTGGCGCGGCGACTATTCGAAGCTCGAGGAGTTCGCGCGCGTCTGGTGGGGCGGCGCCCGCGCGCCGGCGGAGCGGCGATGACGAAGGGTTTCGTCTTCGACGTGAGGCGTTACGCCATCCACGACGGGCCGGGCATCCGGACGGCCGTATTTCTCAAGGGATGTCCTCTCTCCTGCTGGTGGTGCCACAATCCCGAAAGCCAGGCTCCGGGCCCGGAAATGATTTTCCGCGAAGGCCGATGCATCGCGTGCGGCGCCTGCGTCGAAGCATGTCCCGAGAGAGCGCTCTCGCGGGACGCAAAAGGCCGCCCGGTCGCCGGCCTCGGCTCGTGCGCGCGCTGCGGCGCGTGCGCGGCCGTCTGCTACGCGGAGGCGCGCCGCATGGCGGGGCGCGAGGCGACCGTCGAGGAAATAATGGCGGAAGTGGAACGCGACGCCGCGTTCTACGAACGATCGGGCGGCGGCGTCACCTTCTCCGGCGGCGAGCCGCTCATGCAGATCGATTTTCTGGATGCCCTGCTCCGCGCGAGCCGCGGGCGCGGCATACATACCGCTCTCGATACGTGCGGCTACGCGCCGCGGGAGTCGATCGACAGGATCCGCGGGATGGTCGATCTCTTTCTGTACGACATCAAGCTCGTCGACGACGCGAGGCATCGTGAGCTGACGGGGGTCGCGAGCGAGCCGATCGTCGAGAACCTCCTGGCCCTGTCGCGGCATGGCCACGCAATCAGGCTGCGCTTCCCCGTCATCCCGGGGATAAATGACGACGAGAAATCGGTACAGGAGATCGGGGCTTTGGCAAGCTCCTTGCCAACCTTAATTGGAATTGATATAATTCCGTATAACAGGCTGGGCGCCGAAAAGTACGCCCGCCTCGGGAGACCGTACCGGCTGCCGGACGCTCCCGCGCTTCCTGCGGAGCGCATAAAGGAGATCGCCGGGATTCTCGGCTCCTTCGGACTGCACGTGAATATCGGAGGCTGAACCGATGATGACCCCCAGGGTCGCTCGCTTGAGGCGGGAGAGCCTCGACGCGAAGCCCTCCATATCGACCGAACGCGCCGAGCTCGTGACGGAGGCATACGCCGAGACGGGAGAGGATCTCCCCGCGCCTCTGCGCCGCGCTTTCGCATTCCGCCATCTCATGGAACGCAGAACGATCTATATCGGTGAGGGTGAGCTCATCGTGGGGGAGAAAGGCCCCGCGCCGAAAGCGACGCCGACCTTCCCGGAGCTCTGCTGCCACAACCTCGAAGATCTCGACCTTCTTGATTCGCGCGAAAAGATTCCGTTCGCCGTGAGCGCGGAGGCGCGGCGCGTGTATGCCGAGAAGATCATTCCCTTCTGGCGCGGGAAAACAATCCGCGAGCGGCTGTTTCTGGAAATGACGCCCGAATGGAAGGCGGCCTACGAGGCGGGCGTCTTCACCGAGTTCATGGAGCAGCGCGCGCCGGGGCATACCGTGCTCGACGACAAGATCTACTCGAAGGGCTTCATCGATTTCAAAAAGGACATCGAGCGCAGCCTCGCGGCGCTCGACCGCGCGCACGATCCGCTCGCGGAGGCGAAGGGGCACGAGCTCGAGGCGATGCGGATCTGCGCGGACGCCCTCGTCGTCTTCGCCGAGCGCCACGCCGCAAAAGCGCGCGAGCTCGCCCGCGCGGAGCGCGATCCGGAGCGAAAGGCCGAGCTCGAACGCGTCGCGGCGATCTGCGAGCGCGTCCCCGCGCATCCCCCGCGCGATTTCCACGAGGCGCTCCAGTACTACTGGTTCGCGCACCTCGGCGTGACGACCGAGCTCAACACGTGGGACGCGTTCAACCCGGGGCATCTCGACCGGCACCTTCTCCCGTTCTACCGGAAAGGGATCGAGGAGGGAACGCTCACGCGCGAGCGCGCCGAGGAGCTCCTCCAGTGCTTCTGGATCAAGTTCAACAATCAGCCGGCCCCTCCGAAGGTGGGAGTGACCGCCGAGGAGAGCGGCACCTATACCGATTTCGCCCAGATCAACACGGGTGGCGTGAACGAGGACGGCTCCGACGGCGTGAGCGAGCTCACCTTCCTGATGCTCGACGTGATCGAGGAGATGCGGCTGCTGCAGCCGAGCTCTTCGATCCAGGTGAGCGAGAAGAGCCCCGACGCGTTCGTCGAGCGCGCGGCGCGTATCATCAGGACCGGCTTCGGGCAGCCGTCCGTGTTCAACGCGGACATGATCGTGCGAGAGCTCGTCCGGCAGGGGAAATCTCTCGCCGACGCGCGCGCCGGAGGTTCGAGCGGATGCGTCGAGGTGGGGGCCTTCGGCAAGGAGAGCTACATCCTCACGGGCTACTTCAACATGCCGAAGGTGCTCGAAATCACGCTCGCGAACGGTGTCGATCCGAGGACCGGCAAGAGAATCGGGATCGAGACGGGAGACCCCGCCGGTTTCGCCTCGTTCGACGAGATGTTCGCCGCGTACGAGAAACAGCTCCGCCATTTCGTCGACATCAAGATCCGCGGGAACGATGGCGTCGAGCGGCTCTACGCCGAGCGAATGCCGGCGCCGTTTCTCTCGATATTGATCGACGACTGCGTCGCGAAGGGCGTCGACTACAACGCCGGCGGCGCGCGATACGACACGAGCTACATCCAGGGGGTCGGGCTCGGCACGATCGCCGACTGCATGAGCGCGATCAAGCATCACGTCTTCGACGAGAAATCGCTCTCGATGGAGCGACTGCTCGCGGCGCTCGCGCGCGATTTCGCCGGCGAGGAGCGGCTCCGTCAGATGCTGCTCAACCGGACCCCGCGCTACGGCAACGACGACGACCGCGCCGACGGCCTGATGCGGCGGCTCTTCGACGCATATTTCGACGCGATCGACGGAAGGCCGAACACGAAGGGCGGCACCTACCGCATCAACCTGCTGCCGACCACCGTTCACATTTACTTCGGGCGCGTCACGGGCGCCACGCCGGACGGACGAAAGGCCGCGGAGCCTCTGTCCGAGGGAGTTTCGCCGGTGCAGGGCGCCGATCGAAAGGGCCCGACGGCCGTTCTCCGGTCGGTGGCGAAGATGGACCACGCGAGAACGGGCGGCACGCTTCTCAATCAGAAATTCACGCCCCAGATTCTCGAGGACGAGACGGGGCTCCGCGGGCTCGGCTCGCTCATCCGCACCTACTTCGGGCTCGGCGGCCATCATGTCCAGTTCAACGTGGTGGACGCCTCCACGCTCCGCGCCGCGCAGCGCGACCCCGCGCGGCACCGGGATCTCATCGTGCGCGTCGCCGGCTACAGCGACTACTTCTGCGATCTCGGCGAAACGCTCCAGAACGAGATCATCGCCCGGACGGAACACGGCTCGCTCTGAGCGCGATTTCGGCGCATTCAAACGGGAACAAAAAACACCCCGTGTGTGTATTACTGGCGGGGCGCCGTTCGTGGGGTCTCAGGACGAAGCGTGGTGGGCGCATTCGGCCGCGGCGCCCCTTGAGTTTCTCGGGGGCGAGCCAAAATGAAATCATTCTGCATGACGTTTCTCGTGCTGCTTATTCTGTTCTTCATCATGACGCTCGTATGCGGCGGCAAGTGACATTCACTCCATTTTGCGTTCCATGTGCGTTTTCTGCTATACTGGGGCAGATTCGTTTCATCGAGGAGGACCGCGGATGAGGAACGTGGCTTTGATTCTCGCGCTGCTCGCGCTTGTTCCGGGATCGTCTCTCTTCGGCGCGGCGCGCCCCGTGATCTTCGCTTCGTACGCCGGGGACGGCGACCAGCTCCATAATACGCTCGTTCTCGTCGAGAGCGTTCGAGCCTTCGGCGGCCAATTCGCCGACGCGCCGGTCTGGATTTATACGCCCTCCAATGTTTTGAAGACTCAAGAGAAACTCGTGAAGAGTCTCTCCGCTCTCGGGGCGGATGTGAGGGCAAGCGACGCGCCCGTGGATTCGCGAAAGGTCCCCTACGCGGGAAAGGTGTTCGCGGCGGCGCGCGCCGAGGCGGCGGCGAAGGGCGCCGCTTCGATCCTTGTCTGGATGGACGAGGACACCGTCGTGCTCAAGGAGCCGAGGGATCTCGCGCTCGCCCGGGGAAAGAGCCTCGGATACCGGCCCGTCATGCATCGGAATATCGGCTCTCTGTATTCGGAGAAACCGGATGCGTTCTGGCGCCGCGTCTACGAGAAGCTGTCGGTTCCGGAAACCGCCGTTTTCCCGATGAAGACGGTCGCCGACGGAAAGACGATTCGCCCTTATTTCAACGCGGGGCTTCTCGCCGTGCGCCCCGAGCGCGGGTTGCTGCAGAAATGGGCCGAAGCCTTCACGGCGCTGTATCGCGATCCCGTTCTCGTCGATATGTGCGGGAAGGACGAGCGCGCCCGCCTCTTTCTTCACCAGGCGGCGCTCAGCGGCGCGATCATGAAGAATCTCGAGAGAGAAGAGATGGCGCCGCTTCCCGACGGCTACAACTATCCGATATTTTTCAAGGAGATGTACGGCGCGGACAAGGCGTTCGATACGCTCGACGGGGTCGTGACGCTCCGGTACGACGCCTATTTCAAGAACCCGGCCCCGGACTGGAGCGCGAAGCTCAAGGGCCCCGCCGCGACCGTCTCGTGGCTCGAGGAACGTTTGGGGCGCGGGAACGGAGCGAAGAGCGGCGCCGATACGAAGATGCGATCCAAGTTTCAGCATGGAGTCAAGCCCTCGTGAGGGAGGATCTCGAGTGAGCGAGAATATCTTCAAGGTCGATTCCTTTACGGAGAAGCCGTTCGCGGGAAATCCGGCGGGGGTCTGCATTCTGCCGGGGCCGCGCGACGAGACGTGGATGCAGAACGTCGCGCGCGAGATGAACCTTTCCGAGACGGCGTTCCTGTACCGGGGAAGGGACGGCTACGAGCTTCGCTGGTTCACGCCCGCGGCCGAGGTCGAGCTCTGCGGCCACGCGACGCTCGCGAGCGCGCACATTCTCTGGGAGACGGGCGATCTCGCGCCGAAAAAGGAGGCGAGGTTTCAGACGAAGAGCGGGCTTCTGACCGCGGCGCGGAGAAGCGACCTTATTGAGCTCGATTTTCCGGCGAAGCCGGAGGAGAAGGCGGAGGCGCCGGAAGGGCTCATCGAGGCTCTCGGGGTGGAGCCTCGGTACATCGGGGGGAACGCGTTCGATTACCTCGTCGAGGTCGAATCGCAGGAGATCGTGCGGGACGCAGCGCCCGATTTCGCGCGCCTCAAGAAGATCCGCGCCCGCGGGGTAATGATCACGGCGGCCGCGAGCTCCGCGGGATTCGACTTCGTGTCGCGATTCTTCGCTCCGGCGGTCGGAATCGACGAGGATCCGGTGACGGGCTCAGCCCATTGCTGCCTCGGCCCCTATTGGGGCGCCAAGCTCGGTTTGACCGAGTTCAAAGCCTACCAGGCCTCCGCACGCGGGGGGATCGTCCGCGTGCGTCTCGCGGGCGACCGCGTCATTCTCGGCGGGCACGCCGTCACGATTCTCCGCGGAGAGCTTGCGGTGTAAGCAGGCTCGCCGGGCCGCAATCCGCGCTTCGCGGCGATACTCCCTGGCGGCGACCCGCGCGGGGCGCGCTATTTTCCTTTCACGATTTCGGCTATCGTTTCCTCGAGGAGCCTGTTGAAGGTCGCCGGGTCCTCGATCTGCACGAAATGTCCCCGTCCCGGCATGAACTTCGCATCGAACGAGGCCGCGAGCTTTTTGTTTCCCTCGACGTTCGTCGGCCATTTGTCGGCGTTGACGGCGCGGATCGGAACCTCGATCTCCCCGACGGCCGGGGCCGGATCATAGCGCAGCAGGTTCTTCATCGCGCCGATTCCCACCTCCGGAGGGGACGAGGCCATGTCGGCCGCGATGCGTTCGACGAGCGTCGTATCGGCGCCGGCCGCGAACATGCTCCGCACGAACCGATCGGTCACCGGCGAGAAATTTGCCTGGAAGGCGGCGAGCCACTGCTTCTGCTGCTCCTCGGGGAACTTCTCGCCGAAGTCCTGGAATGTGTCGACGCCGATGACGCCGATCACGCGGTCGCTCATCAGGCGCGCCGCCTCGAGGCTGACCGGTCCGCCCATCGAATGGCCGACGAGGATGACCTTGGTGAGCTTGAGCGCTTTGACGACGGAGGCGACATCCGCCGCGAACGCCTCGATTGTCCAGTCCGCGCGGCCGAGCCCGGAATCGCCGTGGCCGGCGAGATCGACGTCGACGACTGTGTGCTTCTTCGCGAAATAGGGGATCTGGTCCTTCCAGTAGCCTCTGTCGCAGCACCAGCAATGAACGAACACGATCGCGGGCGTGTCCTTGCCCTGCACGGAATAGCTGATCGGGACGCCGTCCGCCGATTTCACGACGGCGTCCTTCGCGAACGCGGCGCCGAGGGAATCGAACGGCGCGCCGAGGGGCGCGAGGGCGGCGAGGCTGAACACGGCGGCGAGCACGACAACGAGCGGCATTGAGAAACGTTTCATCGCGGACTCCTTTCGCGGTTTCAGTTCGTTCTCTGATAATAGATCATCGCGCATACCTTCACGACGGCCATCGCGGCGGAGACGGCCAAGAGATCCCACCGAATAATGTCGTTCTCGACCGCGTCGTACGTGAAGAATGCGAGGAGCAGAAGCAAGCCGACGAGCACGGCAAGGCGCGTCGACTTGAACCGGTGCATGACGAACCGCTCGTCGAGCATCTCGTCCTGCTTCCATTTGAAGAGATTGAGGAACCATCCGCCGGGCGTCATTTCATTCTCCTTCCTCGAGTGTGAACATGTCGTCGGTCGGGCATTTGAAGAACCGCGCGAGCTTGAGGGCGAGGGGGAGGCTCGGGATGTACTTCCCGCTCTCGATCGAGATGATCGTCTGCCGCGACACTCTCATCGCCGCGGCGAGATCCTCCTGCGTGAGCTTTGCGTTCTTCCGGTGCTCCCGGACGCTGTTCGCGACTTTCTCATTCATGGCTTTTCGCGAGCGCCCCCATGATCAGCGTGAACACGGCGAGCGCGAAGGACATCCCCATGAAGACGCCTTCAAAGAAATTGAACCATTTCGATCCTCCCGACATCCGGTGCATGAGCTGCGAGATGCACAGGAAGGTGACGCTCAGAGGCAGGATCGTCTCTCTTCTGCTTCTCAGGTACATCTTGTGGGCTCCTTTCTGTAAAGTACGCTTTACATTTCCAATATAGTCCGAAAAATCGTTTTGTCAAGTCAGCTTTACATTATTTTCAGTCGACGAGACGCGGGAAACGGCATACAGTTTTGGAGCAAGAGAAGCGATTCCGGAGCAACTATCTCGATAAGGGGTGCAGCGATGGATTATCTTGTCGAATTCGACGATCTCCCGTGGCAATCGCCAACGAAAGGAATGCGGTTCAAGGCGGTGACGCATGGCTCGCGGCGGCTCCGCCTCGTCGAGTATACAAGGGATCTCGAGCCCCACTGGTGCGAAAAAGGGCACATCGGGTATATGCTCGAGGGCCGCTTCGAGATCGCGTTCGAGCATGGGAGCTTCAAGTTCAATCCGGGAGACGGCATCTTCATCCCGCCCGGCCGGGAACACCGGCACATGGGAAAGGCGTTGTCCGGCGTGGCGAAAGTGATATTCGTCGAGGACAGCGAGTGAATCCCGGTGCAGGGGGTCTTTCGAAAGGGGGCGTGGCATGGTTCGCGTCCTCCTGGTGATGGCGACCTTCGTCTGCGGATTGGCCGCATCGGCAATTGCCGCCGGAGATGAGCTCGCGACGCTCAATCTCGGGGAGAATGCGAGCTGCTGGGGGCCGGTCTTTATCCACTACGTGCCGTCCCTCGCGACGATAATCAATACAGCTACTCCGCAAGAAAGCGGCTTCAAGGAGATCCGTGTCGCGAAGCTGCGCCTGTCGGCGAGGAGCGCCGATACGCTCATCGTCGACTACACTGAGGGCGGGAGCTGCGATCCCGGTTTCATTATCAGTCTGATCGAAAAGCACGGGCCCCGAAGGCTCGATTGGCCTATCCATGGTCTCGATTTCGAGGCGCCCGGCGACGGCTTCTTCTACGTCCGCGGGCACACGGATTCGTGGTTCGACATGCGCAGGAAGTTCACCGTCGAGGGAGGGAACCTGCGCGAGACGAAGCAGCCATTCTATTACGTCGGGCTCGAAACGAAGACGCTTCGGCAGATTCCCGTCTACAGCACGCAGGGATGCAGCGAATATATCGGACGGATCGAAGAGGGCGCCCCTGTCACTGTTCTCCTCAGTGACGGCGCAACTTTCCTTCTGAAAACCGACCACGACATTTTGGTGTGGTGGCGTCCGCAAATCACGCAACAACGGGCGGAGGAGATAGAGGGGATCTATTTCGCGGGGGACTGATTTCCCGCGCGCGCCTGAAGAAATCGAGAAATCCGCTCGAGTGTTGAAACTATTTGTCTTCGATCGTGTACAGTAGATAAGTGGAAAAGGCTTTCGCGGCGAAGGGTGAAATGCGCCCTCCGCGCGAGGCTTCTTTTTTACCCCCTCGCCGAAAAGGATTGTTCGGCGAAACGTCAAGGAGGAGACCCTCATGTTCAGATCCCGCCTCGCGCCGTTCTTCACGGCGCTCATGCTCGCGCTGCTCCTTTCGGGAATCGCGATCGCGGCCGAGAAGGCAACGGAGGTTCCCGATTTTTCGATGAAACCGCGCTCCGAGGTTCCCGTCGAGTATACGTGGCGTGTCGAGGATATCTACTCGACGTACGAGGATTGGCAGAAGGACAAGGACGCCCTCTCGCAGCTCATCCCGCGGATCGACGCGAAAGCGGAAGGCTGGACCGAGAGCGCCGCGAAAATGGCGGACCTCTACGAGCTGACCGACGAAATCTGGAAGAAGGCCGAGCGGCTCTTCTCGTACGCCTCGTTCCAGAGCGACGCCGACATGAGCAATTCCAAGTACCAGGTCATGAAGGGGGAATTGCAGTCGATGTTCGTGGGGATCGGAGTTAAGCTTGCATTCATAAATGAAGATCTCCTCAAGCTGAAAGACGAAACGCTCGCCGCGTACTTCAAGGAAGAGCCGCGCCTCAAGCCGTATCGCTTCTCCATCGAGCAGACGATACGCCTCCGCGAGCACGTGCTTCCCGAGGACCAGCAGCAGATCGTCTCGAGGACGGGGCTCTTCGGCGGCACGCCGGGGAAGGCCGCGAACATGCTCAACGACGTCGATATGCCGGCGCCCGACGTGACGCTGTCCGACGGGAGCGTCGTCACGCTCAACAACGCGACCTATTACCGGCTCCGCGCGTCGAAGGATCCGGCGGACCGCACGCTCGTCATGAAGACCTATTGGGAGAACCGCAAGAAATACGAGAACACCTTCGCCGCTCTTTTCGACGGCGAGATGAAGCGGCACCTCTTCGGGGCGCAGACCGCCAAGTACAAGGACTGTCTCGAGGCGCGTCTCGACGGCGACGGGATCGACACCCTCGTCTATCACCAGCTCATCAAATCGGTGAACGAAAATATCGGCGTGTTCCACCGCTACCTGAAGCTCAAGGGGCGGCTCCAGGGCCTCGACACGATGCGCTACGAGGATATCTACGGCTCGGCGGTGAAGGCGGTCGACAAGACGTACACCTGGGACGAAGCCCGCTCGCTCGTCCAGCAATCGCTCAAACCGCTCGGCCCGGAATACGCGGCCGTCCTCCAGAACGCGTTCGAGAACCGCTGGATCGACCGATACCCCAACAAGGGCAAGCAGAGCGGCGCCTACTCGGGCGGCGTGTACGGCGTACACCCGTTCGTGAAGATG
>Ga0105105_10001250_pt1 | contig 10884 bp, 11 predicted proteins | sample PPLLaktember2015_4_FD_79108 | JGI IMG/M metagenome (GOLD analysis project Ga0105105, IMG submission 79108) | Freshwater sediment microbial communities from Prairie Pothole Lake near Jamestown, North Dakota, USA - PPLs Lake P8 Core (1) Depth... | ecosystem: Environmental > Aquatic > Freshwater >... | reverse complement strand
CGCCGCGACCTGCTCGAAGTAGCCGTACACCTGCTCGTCGGAGCGCAGCCCCGGCACGGGAGCGACCATCACGCCGGCCGCGCCCGCATCCACCACGCGGCGCGAGAACGCGGCGAGGTTGTCCAGGCCGGCGGCGCTCGCGCCGACGATGATCGGCACCCGACCGCCGACCGCGCGCAGCGACGCGTCGACGAAGGCGGCGCTCTCCTCGCCCGACAGCTTGGGCGCCTCGCCCATGATGCCGAGGATGGTCATCCCGGTGACGCCGCAGTCGAGGTAGAACGACATCAGCGAGCGCGTCGACTCGAGGTCGAGCGCGCCCTGGGCGGTGAAGGGGGTGGCCGAGATCACGTACATCCCGGCGGCGGTCTCGTCGAGCTTGCGGGCGGAGTTCATCGCCGGATTATCCACCGCAGCACGCATCCGGCGCCATCGCGCGTGCCGCTCGGCTCGGTTATCGTCGGGGCATGCCCCGAGCCGCTGCGCGCACCGCCGCCCCCGTCATCCTGCTGACCGGCTTCGAGCCCTTCGGCGGCGAATCGGTCAACCCGAGCTGGCTGATCGCGAGCGCGCTCGACGGCGAGACCGTCGCGGGCTCGACGGTGCGCGCGGTGCGCCTGCCAACCGAGTTCCGCACCTCGCTGCGGGTGCTGCGCGCCGCGCTGCGCCGGCACGGACCGCGTCTGGCGGTGTCGCTCGGGCAGGCCGGCGGGCGGGCCGAGCTCTCGATCGAGCGCATCGCGATCAACGTCGACGATGCCCGCATCCCGGACAACGCCGACGCCCGACCGATCGACGTGCCGGTGGTGCGCGGCGGCCCGGCCGCCTACTTCAGCACGCTGCCGGTGAAGGCGATCGTCGCGGGGCTGGCCGCACGCGGCGTCCCGGCGGCGGTGTCGCAGACGGCGGGCACCTTCGTCTGCAACCACGTGTTCTACGGGCTGCAGCACGCGCTCGCCGGCACGCGGGTGCGCAGCGGCTTCGTGCACGTGCCCTACCTGCCCGAGCAGGCCGCGGTCTGGCCGGGCGCGCCGAGCCTGCCGCTGTCGACGATGGTCGACGGGGTGCGCGAGGCGCTGCGGATCGCGGCCACGCACACGGGGTCCGACCTGCGGGCGGGCGGCGGCGCGATCGACTAGGCGAAGCGTGCGAGCCGCGCGCGCAGTCGGTCGATCTCCGCCAGCAGGTCCATCACCAGGACCACGGCCGGCAGGTCCAGTTCGAGATCGCGGGCCAGGCGGGCCGCCCTGCGGGCCTGCGGCAAGGCGTCGCCTGCGAACTGCCAATCGGCGGGCCCCTGCCCGGCAGGCCTCAGCAGGCCTTCGCTCACCATCGACTCGAGCAGTTCGGGCTCGGCGCCGCAGGCCCGGCACAACGCCGGCAGGGTGAAGGACACGTGCTCTTCGACGACGACCACGGTGGCCTCGAGGAGGTGGACATCCGCCATGGTTTCAATCCTCCAGCGCGGTGCGCGCGGTGTAGCCGGCGAAGGCCTGCGCGAACGCGCGATAGGCGGCCTTGTCGGAGTCGGAGACCGAGGGCGGCAGTGCGATGCTCAGCACCGCGTACAGGTCGCCGGGCACCTTGCCCGCCAGCCCCTTGCCCTTCAGACGCAGCCGGCGGCCCTGCGACGATGCGGGCGGCACGTCGAGCTGCACGCTGCCGTCCGGCGTCGGCACGGTGACAGTGGCGCCGAGTGCCGCTTCCCAGGGCGCGAGCGGCAGGTCGAACTGGATGTCGGCGCCGTCGATCCTGAACACCGGATGCGGCAGGATCTCGATCTCGAGGTACAGGTCGCCGGCCGGTGCGCCCCCGTGACCCGCGGCGCCCTGTCCGGCCAGCCGCAGGTGCTGGCCCGGGCGCACCCCCTTCGGAATGACGACCTCGAGCTGCCGCTCCTGCAGCCTGACCTGCCCGGCGGCGTCGCGCACGGGCAGGCGCAGCGAGATCGTGCGCCGGCCCCCCCGGTACGCGTCCGGCAGCTCGATGGCCACCTTCGCGTGGTGGTCGCGCCCCTGCGCCGGTCCGCCACCGGACCGGCCGCGGCGCGCGCCCGGCTCGCCGCCCGGTGCGCTGCGACCGAACAGCGACTCGAAGAACTGGCTGAAGTCCGCGGCGTCGCCCGGACCGTCGCCGTCGTCCCGGCCCGGCATGCCGCCCGGGCCCGCGCCGCTGAACTCGAATCCGCTGTCCCATCCCGGCGGGGGCTCGAAGGTCTGCCCGCCGGCATGCCGTCGGGCGATCTCGTCATAGGCCGCCCGGCGTTCGACGTCGATCAGCGCTTCGTGCGCCTCGGCCACCTCCTTGAAGCGGGCCTCGGCATCGGGCTCGCTGCTCACGTCGGGGTGGAACTTGCGCGCGAGCTTGCGATAGGCGCGCCGGATCTCGTCGTGCGTGGCACCGGGCTCGACCCCGAGCGTGGCGTAGTAGTCCTTGAAGTCCATCGGCGGCGTGTCTCAGGTCGGCTCGGTCAGCGCACGCCGAGGCGTCGGCGGTGTCACGGCGTCCTGCGGGTCGGTGGCGATCCGTCCGTCGATCACCTCGATGATCCGGTCGCAGCGTTCGGCGAAGACCGGGTTGTGCGTCACGAACAGCACGGTCGTGCCCTGCTCGGCGTTCAGGCGCCGCAGCAGCGCGAACACCTCGTCGGCGCTCCGGGTGTCGAGATTGCCGGTGGGCTCGTCGGCCAGCAGCAGCGCCGGTCCCATCGCCAGTGCCCGCGCGATGGCCACGCGCTGCTGCTGGCCGCCGCTGAGTTCCCCGGACGCATTGTCCTGCCACGCCGTCAGGCCCACGCTGGCGATCAGCGCCTCGGCGCGGACCCGCATCGCGTCGTTGGCGAACTCCTCGGCGCCCAGCATGGGCAGCATCACGTTCTCCAGCGCCGTGAAGGCGGTGATCAGATGGTGGTGCTGGAACACGAAGCCGATGCCGTGCCCGCGCAGCCGCGTCAGCGCGCCGTCGTCGAGCACCGTGGTCTGCTCGCCGCACACCTCCACCGTGCCCGCGGTCGCCCGGTCGAGCAGACCGACGATGTTCAGCAGCGTGCTCTTGCCCGACCCCGACGGCCCCACCACGGCACAGAACTCGCCGGATCGGACCGTCAGGTCGATGCCGTGCAGCACCTCGGTCTCGTTCGCCATGCCGAGGTTGTAGACCTTGCGCACGCCGCGCAGCTGCACGACCACGCCCTCAGCCACGGATGGCCACCACCGGATCCAGGCGGGCCGCGCTGCGGGCCGGAGCGAAGGCGGCGACCAGCCCCGTCAGCGTGGCGAGCAGCAGGGCGGCCGCGAACAGCGCCGGGTCCATGACCAGCCCGAACAGCGGCGTGCCGTCGGCGTTGCGGGCCAGGCGCTGCCACAGCACCAGGCCCAGCGCACCGATGCCGCTGCCCAGCACGGCGCCGCTCAGCGCGAGCAGGCCGCCCTGCAGCAGGAACAGCCGCAGGATCTGCGCGCGCGAGATGCCCATCGCGCGCAGGATGCCGATCTCGCGCGAGCGCTGCACCACCACGACGGCCAGCACGCTGGCGATGCCGAACGCCACCGACAGGCCGACGAAGAAGCGGATGGCGGTGTTGGCCGTGGTCTGCGCGCTGACGGCGGTGAAGAACTGGGCGTTGGCGGTGATCCAGCTGTCCGCCTGGATGCCGGTGGCCGCGGTGATGGCCCGAGCCACCGTCTCGGCCGCATAGACGTCGCTCACCGTCACCTGCAGGCCGCTCACGCCGCCGGGCAGGCCGAGCAGGCTCTGCGCGGTGCGCAGCGCGACGTAGGTGCTGCGCTGGTTGGCGCCCTTGTTGCCCAGGTCGAACACGCCGCAGATCGACAGCGTGGTGGACACCGCGCCGGCGCCGGTCCCGGCGCTGACGCGCAGCGTGTCCCCCACGTCGACCCCCAGGTCGCGGGCCAGTTCGGTGCCGATCAGGATGTCGCCGCCCAGCAGGCGCGTGTCGCCGCGCACCACTTTCGCGGGCAGGTCGACGATGCGGAAGTACTGCTCGGGGTCGATGCCCGACAGGGTGATGGCGCGGGTGGCCCCGCCGCGCACCACGAGGGCCGAGCCCGCCGCGATCGGCGCCACCACCCGCACCTGCGGCATGGCCCGGATCTGCACCGCCATGGCCTGCCACTGGTCGATGGAGGTCATGCGCTGCAGCGGCACCTGGACGATCGCCGCCTCGACCTCGCGCTCGACCTCGCCCCCGCCCCCGATGCCCTGCGCGCCCCGCCGCAGGGGCCGCGACACCTGCTCGGGCGGCAGCAGCTCGATGTGCGCCGACGCCGACAGCACACGGCGGATGAAGTTCGACTGCAGCCCCGCCATCAGGGCCGACATGAAGACGATCACCGCCACGCCGATGGCGACGCCGGCGATGATGAACGCCGTCTGCAGTCGCCCTTCGCGCAGGAAACGCAGGGCCACGATCCATTCGAACGGCAGGCGGCGGGAGAACATGGCGGCGGCGCGGTCGGTTCAGCGCGGCGCGGACGCCGGCGCGGACGCCGGCTCGGGCACCGGCACCGGCACCGCCGAGGACGCCGCCGGCGGCGCGGCACGCATGCGTGCGCCCGGTGCCAGCGCGCCCGGTGCCGCGACGACCACATCGCCCTCGCCCAGCCCCTCGGCGACTTCGGCCACGCCGCCGCTGCGAAGGCCGAGGCGCACGGTCCGGCGGACCGCATGCCGCCCCTCCACCCGCAGCACCCACGGCGCGGCGCCCTCCGCGTCCTGCACGGCCGCCGTCGGCACGATCAGGACCTGCGGCCGGCGCGCCACCTCGATGTCCACCGACACCGTCATGTCCTGCTTCAGCGCGGCGGGCGGCCGCCCCACGTCGAGCTTGACCTCGACCGCGCCGGTCGCCGCGTTCACCCCGGGGTTGATGTAGGCCAGCACGGCGTCGAAACGCCGGTCCGCATAGGCGTCGGCCGAGGCCAGCGCCGACTGGCCCAGTGCCAGCAGCGCGAGGTTCTTCTCGTCGATCTGCACCACCAGCTGCGTCCGGCCGTGCGGCGACAGCGTCATCAGCACCCTGCCCGGCTGCACCACGTCGCCCACCTCCACGTTGCGCGCGATCAGCGTGCCGTCCACCGGCGCATGGATCGCGGTGTAGGCGGTCCGGGCCCGGGCCGCCTGCGCCGTGGCGCGCGCGGCGGCCAGATCGGCGACCGCGAGCGCTCGATCGCTGCCGGTGGAACCGGCGCTCTCGAGCTGCCGGCGGGTCGTCAGCATCTGGGCATCGGCCAGCTCGGTGGTGTTGCGCGCGTCGTCCAGCGCGGCCTGGCTGATGAAGCCCTTGCCGAACAGCTCCTGGGTGCGGGCCAGGGCGATGCGGGCGCGCTCCAGGCTGGCCGTCGCCTGCCTGAGCGTCTGTGCGGCGACCGGTGCCTGCACCTCCTGCACATGCCGCAGACGCGCCTGGGCCTGCCCCACCGCCGCATCGGCCTGCCGGCCCGTCGCGCTCAGCTCGGCCGCATCGAGCTCCACCAGCAGGTCTCCGGCTTCGACCGCCTGCCCCTCGGTCACCGGCACGTGCAGCACCGTGCCCGTGATCTGCGCGCCGACATCGAGGCGGTGCGGCGCCTCCACGTGCCCGCTGGCGACCACGGTCTGGACGACGTCGCGACGCAGCACGGATGCGGTGGCGACCTCCGGCCCCAACCAGCCGCGCACGCCGAACCCGCCGAGGACGGCGGCGCCGATCACCGCGGCGATCACCATCCCGCGGTGCCGGCGCAGGAAGGACGCCGTCACGGCCGGCGTGGACACCAGTACCGGCACCGGATTGCGACTCATGGCGATCCCTCCGGTCGGAACGGACCGCGGATTCGGCGAACCCGCGGCAACGAGGTGCCCAGCCTACGCACACCTCGGCCCGCCGACCGTGCGGCAGCGAACACTCGACCTGTCGCGATCGCCCGAGCCGCGAGCCGCTCCGTTCGGTGGTGCACAGACCGCACCACCCACCCGGGCGCAGCCTCCAGACTCCTCGACCCCGCCGGACCCCGACATGAAGACCGATTCGCAACTGCAGCAAGACGTGATGGCCGAGCTCGAGTGGGAGCCTGCGGTGCAGTCCGAACACATCGGCGTCGAAGTCAGGAACGGCGTCGTGACGCTGGCCGGCGCGGTCGGCAGCTACACCGAGAAGCTGAACGCGGAGCGGGCCGCCCAGCGCGTGACCGGCGTCAAGGCGCTCGCCGTCGAGATGAAGGTCACGCTGCCGGCGTTCGGCAAGCGCAGCGACGCCGACATCGCCGAGTCGGCCCAGAACATCCTGAGCTGGACGAGCTCCCTGCCGGCCGACGCCGTCAAGGTGATGGTCGAAGACGGATGGCTGACGCTGACCGGCGACGTGTCGTGGCAATTCCAGCGACAGGACGCGGCCGACACCGTGCGCTACCTCTCGGGCGTGACGGGCGTCAGCAACCAGGTCGCCATCAAGCCGGCGCTGTCGGCCAAGGTCGTCAAGTCGGACATCGAGGCCGCACTCAAGCGCCGCGCCACTGCCGATGCGAAGGCCATTTCCGTCGACGTCTCCGGCTCCGACGTGACCCTCACCGGCACCGTGCACAGCTGGGCCGAACGCGACCTGGCCACGCATTCCGCCTGGAGCAGCTCGGGCGTACGCAACGTCGTCGACAACATGAGCCTCGTTGCATGAACAAGCTCCTGGTCGCGGTGTTCGACACCGAACCGGCTGCCGATGCCGGGCTGAACGCCCTGCGTGCGCTGCACGCGGCGGGCGACATCACGCTGTATGCCACCGGCGTGCTCGCCCGCGACGCCGACGGGAAGGTCGCCGTCCGGCAGTCCATGGGCGACGGACCGGTCGGCACGGTCACCGGCCTGGCACTCGGCAGCCTGATCGGTCTGCTCGGCGGTCCCGCGGGCGTGGCCATCGGCGCCGCCACCGGCACCGTGGCCGGCGCAGTCCGGGACTTCTGGGTCGCCGGCGTGGGCCTGGACTTCATCGAAGCCGCCCTCCAGCACCTGAAGCCCGGCAAGGTCGCGCTGGTCGCCGAGGTCGAGGAGGAGTGGGTGGTCCCCGTCGACTCGGCCCTGGAGGCGGCGGGCGGCCAGGTCTTCAGGCGCAGCCGCACCGAAGTCGCGGCGGCGCATTTCGACCACGACATCGCGGCCTTCAAGGCCGAGCTCGCATCGCTCGACGCCGAGGCATCGCACGCCACCGGCGTGGCCAAGACCCGGCTGCAGACCCGGCTCGCGACCACGAAGGCCGGTCTCGACGCCGCCGTGCACCGCGCCGAGCAGCGGCTGGACGCACTGAAGCAGGACGCGGCGTCCAAGGCGGCGTTGCTCAAGCTCCAGCTCGAGCAGGCCCAGGGCCACGCCAAGGCTCGGATCGACGACCGCCTGAAACGCATCAAGGCCGGGCAGCATGCGCGGGGCGCGAAGCTCGGGCAGGCATGGGACCTGACCAAGGAAGCGCTGACGCCCTGAGGCGCGTCACCCACCCGCCCGCGGGCACCTGTGCGCGGGCGGGTGGGGCCCGACCGGTGCGCCTTGGTGCCCCGCGCTAGCAGGCCACCTCGTTCGGCAGCAGCCGGTCGTATTCGTTCTTCACCACCGCGTAGCACTCGCACGCGCGACGCTCCAGGCCGGGACGATCGCACACGGTGATGTGGCCGCGGGCGTATCGGATGAGCCCGATCTCCTGCAGCCGCAGCGCGGCTTCGGTCACGCCTTCGCGGCGCACGCCCAGCATGTTGGCGATGAGTTCCTGCGTCATCACCAGCTCGTTGCCCTCCAGGCGATCCATGCTCAGCAGCAGCCAGCGGCACAGCTGCTTGTCCAGCGTGTGATGGCGATTGCACACCGCGGTCTGCGCCATCTGCGTGATCAGAGCCTGCGTGTAGCGCAGCATCAGGTGCATCACCGGTCCGTTGCGCGCGAAGGAGGCCTTCATGGCCGCGGCGCCGAGCCGATAGCCGCGGCCGGCGCTCTGCACCACGGCCCGGCTCGGCGTGCTCTCGCCTCCCATGAACAGCGCGATGCCCACGACGCCTTCCCTGCCGACCACCGCGATCTCCGCCGAGTGGCCGTCCTCGAGGACGAACAGCAGGGACACGATGGCGGTCGCCGGGAAGTAGACATGGCTCAGCGTGCGCCCGGACTCGTACAGGACGAGGCCCAGCGGCAGGTCGACGGGCTCCAGCAGGGGCAGCCAGCGCTGCAGTTCGGCGTCCGGCAGCGCCGCCAGGAGGTGGTTTTCCGCGGCGGACGTTGGGGTGATCATGCAGGCGTCTTCCTGTGGCGAGGGGCCGGGGGCCGGGATCGCCCAAGCATGACCGAAGCGCCTGGCTGGACGCTGACCGGGACAGGCCGTGTGCGCGTCCGAGTCCAGGCCGAGGCCCGGGGCGCTGTGGTGGGCTGACGGCCTCCCTCGACACCGGACAGGGAACGCGCCATGGGCGCCCCACCGAGGGATCCTATGCTTCGATGGGCGGCGCCTGCAGCACCGCCCGCCGTCCGATCAGCCCCGGCGCGCCGAGCGCACCCGCCACAGGCCGTGCAGCCCGCTGACGATCAGGATCGGCCACAGGAAGGTCGCCACCGCCGCCCAGAAGAGCCGCCCGCCCAGGCCGTCCTGCGGATCGGCGTGCTGCTGCGGCGGGCCCTCTCCGAACAGGTGCCGGTGCCGGTAGGTGAGCAGGCCGAACAGGAGTCCGACCGCGAGGAACGACGGGATCAGCACGTGGGCCATGGCGATTGTACCTTTTTTGTGACAACAACCGTCGTCATACCAGCCTGACAGTGATTGGACAAGCCTTTCGTTTCGACCGACCCGCTGCCTCCGGACCGGGCACGCATCGCATGGGCAGCCGGTGCCCGATCCCGAGAATCGAGGCAGTCTCCTGCCGCTGTTCGGCGATTCGAGATATGCCTTAGTCCTTAGCTTAGGCCGTCACTAAGCCCCGACCATGCTACCGGCCAACGATCATCGCGCCTCGCGCGCCCCCGAGATGCCCAGGCAGGCCGCCCCCGCGCCCCGGGCGGGCACGCGCTCGCCGCACGGCCCGTGGGCGCCCGGCGTGCGCCTGTTCCGCACGCTCAGCTTCGCCGGCAAGTCGCTGCTGATCTCGATCGCCTTCTGCCTGCCGCTGTGCGTGCTCGCGGGCTGGACGGTGGTCGACCAGACCGGGCGGCTGCAGGCCGCGCAGACCGCACGGACGGCGGGCGCTGCCGCAGGCACCGCGGCGGACACCGCCGCGCTGGACACCGCGATCGCCACGCTCGAGCGCGACCGCTGGCTGGTGGGACTGCTGGTACTCAGCGCCCTGGGTCTGGGCGGCTACCTGTTTCGCTGCTATTACCTGGTGATGCAGGGCGGGATGAAGGCGGTTGCCGACCACATGGACGCCATCGCGCAGGGCGACCTGACCCGACAGCCGCGCGCCTGGGGCAACGACGAGGCCGCGCACCTGCTGCGCGGGCTGGCGGCGATGCACGCGGCGCTGCGCGAGGTGGTCGGCCAGGTGCGCGACGGCTCCGACGAAATCCTGCTGGCGAGCCGCGAGATCGCCGGCGGCGCCGACGACCTGGCCCGGCGCACGTCGAACACCGCGTCGATGCTCGAGACCTCGGTCTCGTCGATCAGCCAGATCACCGACATGATCCGCTCCACTGCCGAGCGCTCGCACGAGGGCGCGGCGATGGCCGCCGAGAACGTCACGGTGGCGCGGCGCGGCGGCGACGCGATGGGTCGGGTCAGCGATCGGATGGCGCGCGTGGAGGAGGCCGCCGGCCGGATCCGCATGATCCTGGGCGTGATCGACGACATCGCGTTCCGGACCAACCTGCTCGCGCTGAACGCCGCCGTGGAAGCGGCCCGTGCGGGCGAGGCCGGCCGCGGCTTCGCGGTGGTGGCCACCGAGGTGAGGCTGCTGTCCGGCCGCTCGGCCGCGGCCGCGCGCGAGATCCGCGGGCTGATCGAGTCGACGCTCGACAGCGTCGAGCAGGCAGGCGGCGCCGTGGGCGATGCGAGGCGGACGATCGAGCAGATCGTCGAGCGCGCCGATGCGATGACGACACGCGGGTCGGCCATCGCCGAGGACGTCGTCCGCCAGGACACCGCGGTCGCCCAGGTGCGGCAGACGCTGGAGAACCTCGATCGCGGCAGCCAGCAGGACGCCGCGCTGGTCGAGCAGACGGCATCGGCCGTGGGGGCGCTGCACGACCAGGCCCAGGCGCTGCAGCGCACCGTGGCCCGCTTCCGGCTGCCCGCGTCCTAGGGGTCGCTCCGGCTCACGGCGCCTCCCCCGTCACCTCCTGCACGACCTCGCCCGCGATCACCGAACGCAGCCACGCCTCCCGGTCCCTGCGGCCGAGGTAGTGCAGCCAGGCGTCCACGCCGAACCGGTTCGGGTCGGCGAGATGGCCGATGTCGCTGATCTGCAGGGTCGACGTGAAGCCAGGACCCGGGAACTTCGCGAGCACCCGCTCGCGCAGCCCCGGGTCCATCGTCGCGAACAGCACCACGTAGGCCACGTACTCGTGGGCGGCGACCGGCAGGCGGTCGGGGGCCGCGTTGCAGCCGACGATGGCGTGGGCCATCTCGTGGGCCGCGGCGGACCGATAGAGCTCTCGGTCGACGGGGGTGCGGAACCACGCGCCGATCGCCTCGAACGCCGCGTAGCTGAGCATCTGGATGCCACGGGTGTCGCGCCGGTAGCAGCCGACCGCGCGGCCGCCCAGCTCTCCGGGCAGCGCGTCGACCACGTCGACCTCCGTGCCCGCGGGGGCCGCGAGCCCGGCGCGGGCGAGGAACGCGAGGGCGCGTGCGGCACCGTCGCAGACCGCCCGTGCATCGCTCGCCACCGCGGCGCGGACGGCGACGTCGGGCACGTTCGCACAGGG
>Ga0105105_10001249_pt1 | contig 10893 bp, 6 predicted proteins | sample PPLLaktember2015_4_FD_79108 | JGI IMG/M metagenome (GOLD analysis project Ga0105105, IMG submission 79108) | Freshwater sediment microbial communities from Prairie Pothole Lake near Jamestown, North Dakota, USA - PPLs Lake P8 Core (1) Depth... | ecosystem: Environmental > Aquatic > Freshwater >... | reverse complement strand
CGACGCGTTCGAGATGAAAAAGCCCTTCAAGAACAAGGCGGAGTTTTTGATTCAGCTGGGCGAATTGGTAAAAAACGCCGGGACTCAATCCAAAAAAGTGATACTTGCCATAGATGAAGCCCAGAGGCTGACACCGGAGATGCTGGAGCAGATCCGCGTTTTTTCCAACGTCGAAACGCTGGGGCACAAAGTCGTCAGCTACATTTTCGGCGGCCAGAAGGAATTTCTGGACATGGTGAAGCAAAACCGGGCCCTGACCCAGAAAATTTTTTTATGTCACATGCTTCAGCCGCTGACACAGTCCGAGACGGGCGATTACATCTCGCATCGCCTCAAGGTCGCCGGAACGGAGGAATCGATTTTCACCGCGGCTGCTGTGCAGGAGGTTTTCCGGCTATCCGGCGGAAATCCTCGTTTGATAAATATCCTCTGCGACCAAGCACTGTTTAGAGGGTACGCCTTGGACAAAAAGAAAATCGGGCCTGAACTGATCAAGGAAAGCACCGAAAATACGCCGATCCCGCTAACTACAAAAAAAGAATCGGATGCCGGAGCGGAAAAACAGGAGCATGCCAAACGGTTGGACTCGACCGGGTCGACTGCCGAGAACTCAAAGGATTCCGCTCAAGCTGCACCTGAGAAATTGTATGTAAAAACTTCCGGCCTCAACACAGCATACTGGGCTCTGATCGCAATCATCGTCGTTCTGGGGTTGGCCGCTTATTTTTATCATTACAGCGGATTTCGTGCTGTCTCCATGAACCTCCAGGCGGATCCCCGGCAGGCGCATAGCAGCGTTCTGCAGCCCGAACCTGCGGTGGGTGCCGAAGATATTGGCCGGCTTCAAGGCCAGGTGCTGGAACTGAGAAGACAGAAAGACGACGCCGAGACTCGCTTGAGAGAACTCCAGATGCGATTCGAGGCGCTTGAAAAAGACCAGCAGGAACTGAAAGCCGCAAAGGCGCGTGTTGCCGAGTTCGAAAACGCAAGGGCGTTGAAGGACAAGGACCTGTCGGCGGCAGACCAGAAATTCAAGGAGGCGGAAAAAGCGTTGGTCCAGGAAAAAAGCGGCAAAGACAGACCGGTTGGCGAATTCTCCTCTAAAGAAGCTGCAATCGCCGAACTTCAAAAGAAATTGGAAAGTGCCGAGTCTGCGCAGGATCTACTCAAAGGGGAGGTGGATACCTTCAGAAAAGAAAACACCCGGCTTCAGGCTCAGTTGGTTGAAATCAATAATCAGAAAGACGCGGCGGAGGCTCGGGGTAGGCTGGAGGAGGCCGCGCGGGCCTTCGGCGACGGCCTGGGCCTTGCGAAGAAGCTTGCAGCGGGTGACCCCAGCAACACCCAATGGCAGCGCGATTTCGTGGTTTCCTACAACAAGCTCGGCGACGTGGCGGAGGCCCAGGGCAAGCTACAGGAGGCCGCGCGGGCTTACGGCGACGGCCTGGGGATTGCGAAGAAGCTTGCGGCGGATGACCCCAGCAACACCCAATGGCAGCGCGTTCTCTATGTGTTTTACATCAAGCTCGGCGACGTAGCGGAGGGCCAGGGCAAGCTACAGGAGGCCGCGCGGGCCTTCGGCGACGGCCTGGGGATTGCGAAGAAGCTTGCTGTGGATGACCCCAGCAACACCCTGTGGCAGCGCGACCTGTGGGTTTCCTACTGGAGGTTGGCCGATATGGCAGAACGGCAGGAGAAAACCCGCGAGGCTAAAGACTACTGGAAGCAAGCCTTCGATGTGCTCTCAGGCATCGAAAAGCAGGGCCTGCAACTATCGCCGCAGGACCGGCAGTGCCTGGAAACCCTCCGCCGAAAAGCCGGCGCCGCGCCTTGACCCCCACCGTTAGATAGGGAATGAATTTAGATAATAGAGCTCGTTTGGTTGAACATCCATGGTTTGAAATTCTTTTCACAATGCTTTCGTTATCTATCACAAGAAAATTAGTCTGTAGGAAAAGCTGCAATACTGACAGCGACTTGCACCATATCAGGTTTCTAAAAACGTGAGATTGACGAGAGTAATCAGCTATTATTTTGAACCATTGGATGCCTGAAATTTATCCGACGTATCACCGAAAAAGCCTTCTCTGAGATTGCTTAGACCTATCCTAATGCTTCGTTGGTTAAAAAAGTTCGTCGGCCAAAACAAAAATCGATAAAATTCTTCGCCAGACTGTTCTGAAGACTTCAAAAATCACTTCACCTTTCAATGACATCAACTTTCTTGGTGTGGGCCCCGATTTTAGCCAGCAGAGGGCCTGGCTTGATCAGCAGATTTGATTTATGATCAGGGGCGAAGTGGTACATTTTTCCTCCCTTCGCCTCTCTTGGAATTATGAGATTGCGCCTAATAGCCCCAAGGTCAGACATAGGCCATTGTTTCTGTTGGTAAAATTAATGGTCCTCTTGGCAACTCTGTACCCTCTGAGATTTCTGTGATACATCAAAAAAACTAGAGTTAAAAATTTAGGTAGTGACAGCGGAAACGCCAAGGATGGCGCTTGGAAAAACCTAAAGATATCGAGGAGGGTACATATCAAATAAAAAACCATTTGCCAAAAACCTGCAATACTGACAGCGACCCTCACCATATCGCTTTTCTGAAAACGTGAGGTTGAAGAAGATAATCTGCTATGATTCTTGTTTGTTGGGCAGATTACGGTTCATCCGACATATCACCGAAATACCGAATCTGTGATATTTCCTCCGACCTCCGGTTCATTTTAATTTGATTTTCCCCCCGGACAAAAGGTATTATTCAGCCAAATCGCAGTATCTTTTCCATTCTACCGGATCTGAAGCGGATGCTGGTAGCGTTAAGCGGTTCGGATCTCACTTTTAGGCTCGATTTCTTTTCATATTTTGCTCCCTATCCTGGATTTTGCCAAACCTTCTGTCGTAGGAGGTGTCTCATGGCAAGGTCATCGTTAAATCAACAGCGTTGCCACGCAACATCCATGGGAACGATGAAACGCGATTTAGCAATCACAATCCTTTTAGCTTATTTGCTGATCACCTGTGGCTGCGCTGTGGCCGTACTCGGAATGGGTGCTGCGGCGGGAACAGGCGCTGCCTACGTAGCAGGAAAGGACACTCGGATCTACGATTCAGAATACCACCAAACAGCTCAGGCCTGCTTGAAAACCTTAAACTCGCTCAAGATTCCTGTGTCTCAGATTAGCGCTGACGAATTGAAGACGACAATTCAGGCCAAGCGTGCGGATGAAACGCCTGTATACATTGAGGTGGTTCGTTTAGGGCAACCCGGACTCAGCGAGGTCGGTATTCGAACTGGAGTTGTTGGCATTTCGGAAGCTGTGGCTTCAAACCAAATTCACGATGCGCTCAAAGATCGCCTTAGACGTAAAGGCCATGAGCTTGCCAAGGCGACCGATACCCCCAAAAGCCAAATGGAGGAACCCAAACAGCTGCCTGAGACTCTGAACAAATGGGACCCCAACCGTAAAACGGATGAGCCGTCGCCGATATCCTTTGTCAGAAGAGCACCCCTTGCGCTCACTATCTATTTTGCGGCCAATTCCAACGAGCTTAGGCCAAGTGAGATCGAAAAACTGGACAAGGTGACAGAAACCATTAGTCAGCTGCCGGAAGCGAGACTTATCCTTAACGGATACAGTGATTCGGTTGGCTCAAGCGATTATAACTTAATGATAGCAGAAAATCGTGCATCCTCAGTTAAGCTTTATCTCGTAGGGAAAGGGGCCAATCCACAACGGATTACCGTTGTCAACAAAGGTGCCAAAGACTTTATCGCCAGCAATGACAACGAAGAGGGACGAAGCTTGAACAGGCGCGTTGAAATCCAAATTGACAGGAAACGGTGAGAAGTGGAATAACCAGAAGCGAATCAAGTTGTTTTTTAGATAGAAGAGTATTTGCGAAACATGGGAAGCTTCGGAAATTTGGTTCAGAATTTTATTACTGCCATTAAAGTGAAATTCCCGCAGAACGCGAAAATTTAAGATTCCCCCAGGCTATATCTCAGAAAATCCAATGGGCCTAACTTGGCGATACTGACAGCGACACGCACCATATCTGATTTCTGAAAACGTGAGGTTGACGGCTTCTAACCCAAGCCAGATTACCCGCCTTTCCCTCGGTCATTGGATATGAAGGGCTAATCTGGTATGATCTCGATTGGTTGGATGGTGTGGTAGCGATAACAAAACACACAAAATCAGCTTGTTAGATTTCCATCCGACATATCACCAAAACGTCGGGTCTGTGATACTGGCAAGATGGTAATACCCTTCAAGGGGCGCCTTGGAAGATCGAGATAGATTTCGCATCATGGCCGTTTTTCAGATACGATTAGGGCTCTCGAGACTTTAGCGGCGCAGCGCAGTTCAACCGCCGAACTCATTGCCCTGCCGCTGTAATGAAGCAACCTCCCCCTCCACCGCTTGATCCGGAAGCCCCTCCCTCCTGCGGGGACACCGTCACGGTGCAGGAGTCCTCCGACTGGAGCCCGCCGCTGTCTGTGACTATCAGCTGAAAGGTTAGCGTGGCACCGGCCGCTCCGGCGGTGGGTGCCCGAAAACTGGGCCTTACCGAAGAAGAATTGGACAGGGCAACAGCGGGTCCCGACGTCTGGACCCAGGCATAGGCAAGAGCCCCATCCCCTCCGTCGGTTGATTCTGAACCGTCCAGGGTGACGCTGGCACCCGATTGAACCTGCTGATCGGTTCCGGCATCGGCCACGGGCGAGCCGTTTACATTCACAACGCAGGTATCGCTTCTTGTCGCCCCTTTGTTGTCCGTGACAGTCAGTTTGAAGGTTAGGGTGGTATCGCTGCCTCCCACCGACGGAGCGGTAAACGATGCCCTAACCGTACCTGCGTTTGCCAACGCCACAATCGGGGTACCCGCCGTTTGGAGCCACTGATAGGCAACGATGCTTCCATCCACATCATTTGAGTTCGAGCCGTCCAGCACCACAGAGACGCCCGGGTTCACCTGCTGGTCCGGCCCGGCATCGGCCACAGGCCTGCCATTCACGTTCACCACACAGGAGTCGCTGTGGGTCAATCCTTTGTCGTCCGTGATGCTCAGCTTGAAAGTAAGGGCGGTGCCGGTGCTGGTATCGGGTGCCGTGAACTGCGCTTGCGCCGTGTTGGCGTTAGCGAGGGTAACGGCCGGACTTCCGCCCGTCTGGACCCACGCATAGGAGACGATAGTACCGAGCGCGTCGGTGGAGCCGCTGCCGTTCAGGGTGGCGGCGTCGCCAGGGTTAACATTCTGGTCGGTTCCGGCATCCGCTGTCGGCAGTATATCCAAAAGCCCAAGGAGCCATGCTTCCGCCATCTTCTCATACCCGCTCGCAAAGGGATGAAGGGGATCGTACATGTCTCCCGATGGATAAAGGCGGTAGTCCAGGCCGGCACCATTTTCCATATCGACGATCACGATCTTGTCGTTCAGCCGTGTCCGAACCATCGCATCCAAGGCGTCATTGTATGCCGTCGTAGTGGTGCAGAGCGGGCACGGCGGAGTGGCCCGGTTAATGATTAGGGCCAGGACCACCCAAACACTTGGGCTGTAGCGGTCGATTTCGTCGAGGATGGAGTTGACGTCGCTCGCGTAGGCATGGCTCTCGCTGACGTCATTGGTGCCGATGTGAAGCAGGACGATGTCCGCCGGATTCGCCTCGAGAAAATTGTAAACGTTGGGGGCTATACTTGTGCCCGCCGGGCCGCCGTCGGCCACCCATCCGCCATGGCCTTCGTGCTGGGCATCGCTGAAAATCGCGTCCCCACTCACCTGGCTGCCCACGTAGTTGATTTGGTACCCTCGGTCCGTCAATTTATCCCTCAGGGCTTTCCGGTAGGAAAGATAGTACTGCTGAGAGTCGGGAACGACGCCGGAGGCACTACCGTTGGTTATGGAATCCCCCAAGGGCATGATGCGGAGCGACGCGGAAAAGACGAGTTGGGGGAAAAGGAAAAAACATAGAAACGCTGCTGCAAGCAGCTTGAGTAGGACATCTTTGCGGATCCCGGCTGCAATCGGCATCAATATGATAATTTCCCAAGATGGCTGGTCATGAGTTGGATGATTTATGCTGAGCGTTCATGAGCTTTGGCGGCTTGCCGAGCTTTGGATAAAAATCATACTAATCTATCACAGGGAAATCAAGGGCTATCAAACCTGCGACAGTGACAGCATCACTCCAACAACCTGAGTCCTGAAAAGTAAGCGGATATACAAACGATATCTGCCGATAAACCTTTTCAGATTTAGTTCCGTTCAGAACTGACCTTGCCTGTTGAATGACCAGACCGCCACATCGCCCAATCGTAAACGATAGGACGGCCCGGTCATTTGTTTAACCCGCGCTTGAATCTTCCCGCGAAGTGTCGCCTTCATGGCGTAGAGTCTCTCGATGGACATCGACAGGGCAGCGGCAGCCGTGCGGTCTGGCGGTTCATCGACCATCTTGTATCGGATGTACCGCTCCTCCGACGTCGTCAACAAGTTGATGAACCGCTCGAAGTCGATTTTCCTGATGACCACCTCGTCCAATGGCAGGCCGTTTCTGTCGGTAAGCATGGCTTGGCAATGGTCGGCGTCGGCGTTATCGGGGATGGCGTCGTATTGGACAAGTGTAATAGGGAACTTCCGGGGATACTGCTTGGGGATGTCCACGCTCCAGCCGACACCCCTGGCGACGTTGCCGATGCTCCATCTGGCCTTGGTCGTATAAACGCAAAAAAGGCGACCCCCTGGAAATCTGGGAATCGCCCAATCTGCTTGGTTTTAGTTGTGGGTGCTTCTTGCGCCTGGAAAGGCAGCCGAAACGCTCGGCAGCCTCTGGAACGGGTTTTTGACTCTGATGGCTTATACTGCTAAGCTATACTTCTAAACTGTCATTTTTAAGTCGTAGCGACACCTATAATAATCTTGTAATTTAATAAAGTTGCCGTTTGAATAGAGTGTAGTAGATACACACTTTTGCATTGATACGTTCGCTCGACCACGATTTCCTGATATTGAGTTTTGCTGACTCCGACATTTACAGGAAATTTTAATTTATTAATGCGCTCGTTAGTAAATGCTTTAGGGCCTGTGAGTTGAAAGGAAATCGAATTTATTTTGTATTGAATTTTGGAGCAAACAATGCCGGTGCGTCCAAGGCTTAGCACTAGATTATTCGAATCAGAATCTGCCTTCAGTATCGTAGCGTTATTTGGCTGTAGCGTGCTACTACTTGCTAACGCTATTACCTATGGATATGGCCACGACGAGGAGCAGTTTGTCGCCGCAGGTGTCCTTGGGAAAAGCCTCTTATTATACCGGGACTTTCCATTCCTCCAAACTCCATACTGGGCATTAGTCTTATCCGCCTTATTCTCCTTCATTGAAGGCGACTATTTTTTTTATGCGCGGGTGCTATGTGGAGTGTTCGCTATAGGATCTTTAGTTATTTCCTTCTTTCTTTTTCGTCGTATTACTAATCAAAATTCTATCGCAATATCAATGGCATTGCTTTTTGCGATTTCCGACGCTTCATTATTGGCATCTGGAAACGCGCGTAATGATATTTTTCCAATTTTTCTATCTTGGTGCAGTTTATACTTTTTCGCATGTATTGTAGCCAGTGATAGCCCAAAAAACTGGCAATTTTGCGTTGCAGGGGCTTTTTCAGTTGCAGCAGTCGGTGCAAAGGTGTCATGGGCTTTTTTACCGATGGGGCAGATACTTTACATCATCTGGATCTGGTGGCAGTCCCCGAAAAAGCATGGTGGTCGTGCATTATTATGGTTCTCTTTAGGTGGTATGTTGACCGCAACTCCTGTATTATGGCTGGCCGCAATTGCCTTTCAGAAATTCATTTATGGAAATATTCTTTATCACCTTTCTGCACCTTATATTTGGTATACATCTAATGGACTGACAAAAATTCTCGAATGGCCAGCGCACACTTTTAGGTTCTTCAAATACTTTAATGATCCGGCTATTACTTCATTCTTTCTTATTATTACTACTTTAATAATAGTAGCCTACCTGGATGATCGTTTGCCTACATTTGCTCGCGAGATTCTTAAAATAGAGCAGATCGTATTTGTTTGGCTTTTTGTTTTGAGTATCCCCTTTTCATTAATGCCAAGGCCAACGCACCTTCAGTACACGATGCCAACAACAATCTTGCTTGCCATAGGAACTGCTGCGATTGTGCGCAGTTCTTGGCAAATTTTTGATAAAAATATAATTTTAACATTTCGCGGGCTTATTATTGCATGTGCTATTTTCGGGTGTATACATGGCTTGTGGAATTTACAATATAATTTCCGAAAATTTATCCACGGAAAAGGTGGAGTGGCGAGCGTTCAGTCAGATTCTGCTGCTCTACGAGAAGCGAGCAATCATTATGGCATAAGTGGTAAAGTTGCAACTCTCTCTCCGATCAGAGTTCTTGACGCCCGGCTCCAAATATACTCTCAACTATCAACAGGACCGTTTTTTTATAGAACTAGTAATTACTTATCTGATCAAGAAATTAAAGCACTTAATGGTATTTCCCCGAAAACGATGAAAGATGTGTTTAAAGACGATCCACCTTCAGCCATTTATTTTGGCTTTGAACCTCCTTGGAGTGAGAGTGTAAAGGACGGGACTGACGCTAGCCTTGAAGAGTATTGCCATGAAAAAGGCTTTAAAGAAGTTCCGTTGCGCGATAGTCGCGGACGCTTGTTTATTAATCCATCAGCGGCTCCTTTAGCCCAGTAAAACATATACGGCGTTTTTCACGCTTTTTTCCAAATTTTTGGAAACACTGTCGGCGTTTATGAGCGATACAAGCAGCGTTCGGTGTGTTCACAGGCAAAACACTTCACCAACTGAATGCACCCCTTTTCCCATGTCGTCCGCCATTAGAACCCGGTTCAGGAATAACTCGGAAGCTGTGGCCATGGCCAACGATACCGTTTACGGGCTGACCGCCTACTTCTACAGGAGTTTCCGAGATAAATTGCAGTGAAGCTCGCGAAGCCTCAGCAGGCGAGGGTTTAGCTCAGCGCTGGTTGTAAGACCCCACTGGCGTCCACCCGATGCCCGAACGCCGATAGGACTTCGGCTTGGGTCTTGCTGGGCGTCTCAAGACGACGATGCGGCTTGCGGGCACCCTTCGGGATGCTCAAGACATAATGCAGACGGTGCATGTCCTGCATGATATCGGCAACGGTCCTGTTGATGCCGGCAGCCGCCAGCTTTAGCTCGATGCGACGCAGATACGTCATCGCCACGACACAGGTGAAAAGATGGCATCGGATCTTGCTGTCCGTCCAATGACGGACAGGGCTTGCCCCCACCAGATCATCGTGCTTGCTTAAGCGGAAGCAATCTTCCACCTGCCAGCGATCAAGACTTGCCTGAATAATATCACCGGTGGGCCAATCCGTATTGTCTGTAATAATGATGTTCTTGCCGAACATGGATTGCTTGCGAGCCACCAGGTATGCATTCTTTCGAAACGCCATGGAAACGCCATCATCGGTTTGCTCGAACATGAGCTCATAGAGCTCGGATGGCATATGCATCTGCTCGCAAAAACGTAAATAGCGCTCTCTTATGGCGCCCGGCTCTCTCCAGTGCGGCGCCCGATCTCTGAGCTTGGCCCGCATCAGAAGCAGCTGTTGCCGTATCGCCTCCAGCTTGTCGTTAAATGTATAGGCCTGCTTGCGAGCCGAAGCGGGGTTGTAGGTGACAATCACCGCACGCGACTTGCCCCAGTACTCGGCCCGGGTCCGGTAGGCCAGCAGGCATTCTTCCTCTTGGTCCTGCGCGATTAGACGACGCCTCGCCGGGGTGTCCACCGGCTCGAAGCGCTCCAACGGCGTTGCGGCCAGCTCCTGGGCAAAATAGGTGGAATAGGTGGTAATGAAATGAATCCTCGCATGTTCATCGATCCAGGCATAATTGCCATCGGCGTTCATCCCCTTGTCAATCACCACCGTAAGCCGCTCTTTGGTTTTATTCAGGCCGCAGACCACACCGAACATCTCGTCCATAACAGCTTCGAAGTGCTTGCTGTCATGCAGGTTGCCCGGATAGACGCTGTAATGCAGCGGCAATCGAGAATCCCGAGCGACCAGAAGCCCCAGACCGATTTGTCTCAAGCTGTGCTTGCCGGCCTTGTTTTTGCCTCGCATGGCCAGCTCGGAGTCGGTGTGGCCGGCCATATAAGTGTAATAGTTGGTGGTGTCGAACAGCAAACAATCGGCGGCCGGTGATTCGACCTGCCACAGCCGATCAAAGAACGCTCGGGCCGCCTGGCGTAAATCGGCCTCTGAAACACGATCCCATTTTTCCCAGTACCGCTTGCTGGTGAGCTCACCCAGATCCACCGCTCGGATATGCTGGATGGCGGTTTTCTGGTACCAATCTGCGAGTCTGTTTTTGCTGACCGCGTGCACCATCCGGTTTAAGACGCAGTACAGAAAATATTCGCCGATCGAAGGCCCCTTTTCCCGATCCGCCGGCGCAATAACCGTGTCAATAATGCGGCAAAGGTCAATATCCTGATCGATTTGGTAAGCCAGCCAGAGCGCGCCGAACTCCTCGACCTTCAACTGCTGGATCTCAGTATCGGTGCCGCGGGCGAAACCGGCAATTCGTTCCGGAGAGCCGATGTAAATTTGGGAAATGACCTTGGGCTTGCCTTCGACCCGGGCAATTTCTCGGACATAGAGGTAGGGTCTTCCTTTCTTGGTCTTAATGTGGAAGTGAGACATTCGGGAACAATATATAGTAGGGTCTTACATGTCAAGCGAAAAATTGCGCCAAGGCTCATTTTTAATCTCTCCGGGTTGAATTCCCCGCCGCTTGCGGCGTAAAGTTGGGGTGTGAGTGAGTATCTACATAAGAGCCATAATG
>Ga0105105_10001247_pt1 | contig 10905 bp, 10 predicted proteins | sample PPLLaktember2015_4_FD_79108 | JGI IMG/M metagenome (GOLD analysis project Ga0105105, IMG submission 79108) | Freshwater sediment microbial communities from Prairie Pothole Lake near Jamestown, North Dakota, USA - PPLs Lake P8 Core (1) Depth... | ecosystem: Environmental > Aquatic > Freshwater >... | reverse complement strand
TAGTTTTCTCAATAATTTTCACAAGTGCATTTACTAATTTATTTTCCGTTGTCGGGTAATCGGCGCAATGATCTGTTAGAATAATCTTTGTTTTAGTCAGATTTGCGTACAAAGGCGCCTAACAGGAAGAATCGAAAAACCTGGTCGAGCAATGAATCAAATCATAAGAATTTCGCTCGCTAAATAGAAATTGAATTAATGAAGCCGGATTTGGCAAGCTAAATTGGTCCGGTAGGATATTCCAGCAAGGAATCCTGTAGATATTTAAACCCTGATAGCTTTCCTTTTTCGAAACTTTATTGGTGTTATAACAGAGCACGTCAACGTCAATCTCCGGATGTTTTTTTCTTAAAAATAGATATAATTCCTCCATATATCGTTCACTTCCCCCGATGTGAGGGTAGAAAAATGGAGTAATCACTAAAATCTTTTTCATAATTCAAATATTATCAATTCTTTATTGCTGTAAACTTCTTTTAATCCTATTCTTTTGTAATAGTCTATGTAAATTTGGTCCGTCTCTGTAATTTCTCTCGGGGACCAGATGTTATAAAAGGTGCTCTCCTTTTGAGAATTTGGCAATCTTTGCCAGGCAAAATACCTCCCGCCGACAACAAAATATGTCTTCCGGAAAGCCTGCCTCGTATCAACGGCGTCTTTTACACTAAGTAGCGTATTCTTCATAAAATTTAGGTCATAATAACCATTAATTGACTCTAAAATTTTCCTGGTTTTCAAATCCATATAAGCTCCTCCCTGAGAATTCACGCCCGAATTAGCTTCAAGAATGTATTGAGTGGCCGGGTCACTCACTATAATCGCTTTGTCGTTTTTGTTTTGAGTTGATAGCCAATCCCCGACCTGAATCTCTGAATAGGAAATTTGGGTTTCATACCCTTTAAAATTGAGCGGTTCTTTATAAACCAATTGGTTTTTGTAAAAAGTGACTAAAAGGATTAATGTTAGGAAAACAATGCTAATAAACTTTAGTTTTGAAGACAAATTACCGATTAGAAACCATATTCCTGCCGCAATTATCAGCGCCCAGAAGTAATGTCCGAGAACGTAAAACTTCAAAAAGTATGAAAACGGCGCAAGAGAAATTCCTAAGATTATTAAACCTAAACTAAGCAGGATTTTTTGACTTAAACTCTCTTTCTTAACTATTATTAGTGAGCCTAAAAGTCCAAAAACGAATAGAAAAACTCCATACCAATCGGTTATAAATCCAAGTTTTTGAATAAGCTGAAAGTTAAAATGACTCGCCTCTTCTATGCCCGGAACCGACCAGTGAATGAACAAATTTGAGAATATCAAAACCGCTGCCAATAAGGCTGAAGAGATGATAGATAAATTGAAGATTTTTTTAGGAAGATGGAAATGAGAAATGAGATACAAGACTGCTAAGACAAACAGGCACAAAGCGCCAATCACGTAATGCATGAGTAAAATCAAAACAGCCGCAGTAACTAACATTGGCCATTTAAGCTCTTTTATTTGTGCCACGACGAAAATCGTGACTAGAGCAACCAAAGTCTGGGGAATCAAAAAAAGCGTAGAGTAGATAGCTACCGATTCAAAAAAAAGCGATGATAAAATCGCGCTTAAAAACGCTATCCTGTTGTTGCCGAAAACCTTTTTAGCTAACACGAAGGATGCGACTGCCGTTAACAAATATTGCCAATACTCTAACCACCAATAAATTCCTAATAGTCCCCTCTGGAACAGCACCTTAGGTATGGAAAGCAGAATTTCAAATATGGGTGAATAACTATTGAAAGTAAAGGTATCAGAAATTTGCGAGGTAAGAAATGAAAGCTTACCCGAAGAAATCAAGTTTGCCAAGGTTATATGTTCATAGATATCCCAATTAAGCTGCAATGGATAGGGCGTATTTCTTTTCCAGATTAAAAAATAAACTGTAGCAGTAAATCCGAGTAAAAATAGGCCTGTCAAAACGTTCGACCACCGGATCTTAGGCTTTTGCTTTACGAGCTGAGCTCCAAGATTAACCAAGGAAATCAATGAAACAATAACCACAAGCGATCTAATTACCTTTGGGAAGTCGAATTTAAGGACCAGAGAAATTTCAAAAACAAAAAAATATGCCAAGAACCAAAGCAAAGCACCTAAAATCCAAGCTTGGACAGTTCTTTTAACAAAAAGCCGTCCTGTTAGATACGGAATTATATAAAACGATAGGCTGGCGAAAAAGTCTAAAATCATATTATTTCTATAGAAAAATTTCCTGCTTTATTGAGCTTACTCCTTTTGATAATCCTGCCTTAAACTCCAATAGTCTCCATTTGTATTGCAAATAAACCTGGGCACCATTTAAGGGGATTTCCATTTTCAAATTGTTTTCCCTATCAATGATTTTGATAAGCGAAACGCTTGGAGGAAAAAATTGGCTTTCCCTAACGATAACCGTTGTCAAATTTAACCTCGTAGCCGTGTCTATATCAGACTTAGTAACTGTCTCAGCATTAAAATATACCTTGTTGCTATCATCGGTCACCAAGCAATCTGCACAAAACTTTATTACTTGACCAATTTTATTCACGGCAGGCTTTACCGTAATTGTTCTTTGGATTTCTAATCCTTTTTTTGTTTGGGAAACCAAATAATCCACTGATGCCTTACCCTCTTGAATGTTCCCATTTGTATTCCAAGCTAGACTTTTCTTATCTAAAACAAGATCTCTAACTACAAACCAAAGATTTTGGATAAGGCTACCGTTATTAACCTCTACAATCTTCTCTTCCAGGTGAATTTTTGTGGTATCTGAATATAGATAATCATTTAAAGGAGATACGGAAAATAAAATAGCGTTAGAATTGTTATAAAAATTAAGAGCGAAGGCTGAGCTTTCGACCCTATTGCCATCTATAAAAACTTGGTTCGATGGTATCCTGGCAAATGTAACCGCTAATGAGGCTAGCCCTATAGTTGCAAGAACTATTAAATTCATCCATGGTCTTTTTAACAAAAATAAGCTTTTCATATTTGCTAAATAACGCGTTTAATGATATAATAAATAGCCTTAAAAAGCAACCTATAATACTATGATTCAGAACTGTTCGCTATCTTTGATTATACCATGTAGAAACGAGGCGAAGGCCTTGGAAACTGTTCTGGAAAATCTTCCCAAAGAAATCGACGAAACAATCGTTATCAACAATAACTCGACCGACCAAACGAAGAAAGTAGCCGGTAAATTCGGAGCCAAAATCTTATCTGAGCCAAAAGACGACAAAAGCGGTATCGGCTATGGCTATGCCATCAGAAAAGGCCTTAAACAAGCTCATGGAGATGTTATTATTTGCATGGACGGTGACGGCTCTTACCCTATTAAGGAAATTCCCGAAATCGTCAATTTTCTTCTAAGAAGACGCTTGGATTTCATTTCCTGCAATCGCTTACCGTTTAAACACCCTCAGAAAATGTCTTCCGTGCGAGCTTTAGGTGTAAAAATCCTAAATTTTACGATTTCACTTCTTTACGGTTATAAGATTAAAGATTGTTTAACCGGAATGTGGGTTTTTAAAAGGTCTATTCTAGATAACTCTGTCTACGATCAGGGTGGATGGAATTTTTCTTTGGAAATTAAGCTCAAAGCAATACTAAATGATTCCGTAAGGTTTACCGAGAGGCATATCTCTTATCAAGACCGCGTGCTTGATTTAAGTAAGCAAAATCTTGTTAGGACCGGCCTAAGACATATGTTATATTTGGTGAAATTGAGATTTTACGGCCTTCTGGAGTTGACCAAAAGGCCATTTTATGATAAGATTTACAGACTGAAAATGAAAACTGCCCTACGCTAATTCCTACTTGCCTCTGTCTATAAACTTTATGAAAAATCAAAAAGAATTAATCTCGATTTTATTGCCTGTCCACAACGCCAGCGGGACGCTTAAAGAGTGTATTTTGAGCCTCTTAAGCCAATCGTACAAGAATATTGAGGTTATTGCGATTGATGACTTCTCCTCGGATAACTCCTACAAAATCCTCCACTCCCTCAAGAAAAAAGATAAAAGATTAAGAGTTTACAAAAATGTTAAAAGATATGGCATCGCCATAACCTTGAATAGACTCGTTAACAAAGCTAAGGGCAACTTTATCGCCTTTATGGACACAGACGACATCTCGAGCCCAAACAGGCTTAAAAAACAGCTCAATTTTCTTTTAAATAACGTCGAGGTCGTGGCTGTTGGCTCACAATGTACTTTTATCGATGAGAAAGGCAAAAAAATTGGAAGAAGCGATTTCCCAACCGAGAATAGCCTCATCTACGAAAACCCCTTACACGGAATCTCAATGCAATTTGAAACGGTTCTAATCAATAAAACTCTGCTTCCAAAGGATGTTTTAAGATTCCATACGGGCTCAAACCCCTTTATTTACAGCGACATTTTTATGAAGCTGATGCCTTACGGAAAATTCGCCAACCTCAAAGCATTCCTCCATTTCCATCGAAATGACCCCAAGATATACCTTTCGGATGTTAAGCGTAACATTATCTCCTTAGTCAAGCTTTGGGTTAAATCTAAGGCATTTTACGACTACACTCCTCCACTTCGCTCATTCTTCTCTCCAATCATCAAACCCGCCTAAACTACCTAAAAATTGCCCTTGTCAAGAGGAAAAATAAATTTCCCCCAACTTATCCACATTTTTATCATAGATTTTAAAAAGGCCGTCAAAACAAGCTAAACGGCATATAGTTTACTATGAGTTTTCGTAGATTTTCTATTCCCCGGTGCTATAGGTTTGATTCTATTGACAACCTGTGGTACAATTCCTTTAGATCATGAAATTAGGATTTTTAGATTTAAAAAGCAGAAAAACGGTTAAGACAATTGCGGATTATAAGCAGCAAATATTAGTCAAGCAAGGCCGTGAGCAGTTTAAAAAACTGCTGGAAAAAGGGATTAGTGTACCGGTAGTTTTACTATAAAAGGTAGTTAAACTAGAAGAGCATCGCTTTCGTTACTCGGATAATAAGCTCTTTTGTACGATAAGCAATGCTCTTGGAAAAAGGGTAATTAGTCCTTTAGGCAGGAAATAAAACTAATTACCTATTTAGAGTTAATAACAAATAAATAAAAGGTTGTCAAGGAAAATTGACGAAGCTAAAAGTTATCGATTTACTTGATTTAGATTGATATTTTAATATCAATATTTGGAAGCTAGAATGGTGATACGACGATTGGGCAGGTTGTCGTATCACCTTTTTAGAATTTGGAAACAAAAGCCTCAAAGAAGATAATCTATAGCAGTTTTTTTGAAAAGAGGATGCGACCGGCTGAAGTTTGAATAACTCTGGAGACTACAACATCCAACTCACGTCCTAATTCCAAAGCGGCATTTTCAACCACAATCATTGTTCCGTCATCCAAGTACCCTACCCCCTGAGTTACGTCTTTACCTTTGTGCTGGATTTGAATATGTAAAGTCTCTCCGGGAACGGCGATAATTTTCAGAACATTTGCCAAGGTATTGATATTGATTGCCGAAACCCCACCGATACTAGCCTTTTTTTCCAAATTATAATCGCAGGTGACAAGTCTTCCTTTATTCATTTTCGCTGCCTGAATCAGCCTCTCGTCTACTTCAGGGAGCCTATCTAAGCCCATAATTTTCTCCCGTTCTTTGGAAAGAGCAATCAGCTTTACTCCTTTAACCTTTTTGACTCTATCCAAAAGCTCTAACCCTTTTCTCCCCCGCTCCCTCTTTACCAAATCTTTAGAGTCGGCAATATGCTTTAACTCCAAAAGTATACTTTCCAAAACAACAATATTCCCCCTTAAAAGCCCTAAGTTTATGACGTCAAAAATTCTGCCGTCGATGATTGCTGAAGTATCTAAGAATATCGCGCCCTCGAGCGTATGGTTATGGTTTTTCTTTTTTTTGCCGTTGGATGCACGCCTTAAAGGAAGTCTTCTGGCAACGGTTTTTGCTACTTCATCTGCCAAAAGCCCGACAAAACGGGGCGAAAAATGAATCCCTTTCTCCGTCGTTTGAACCGCCGGAATATTTTCTTCTTTTTGAACTTTTGCCGCTTCCTTCTTGGCCATATTATTTAGCTAACATTCTAACAACTTCTTCGATTGAATGATAGTTTTTAGGTGTGATGATTTTTGTAAAGCCTAACTTTTTAGCTTCTCTTATGCGCTTTTCCAAAAAAGGCGGAGTTCTAAGCTCTCCCAAAAGTCCTACTTCGGCGATCCCAACTACTCTCGACAAATTTATGTTTTTAATACTCGAGAGAATGCTTAGACAAATCCCGAGATCACACGCCGGGTCGGTTAACTTTAACCCGCCGGCAACATTAACGAAAACATCCATCTGTTCAACCGGCAGTCTAGCGTGCCTTTGTAAGACCGCTAAAAGCAGCTCTAAGCGTTTGTAGTCTATTCCTGCTGCGATACGTCGTGGCATGGGTAATTTTGAAAAAACTAAAAGCGCTTGAACCTCAACCAGTAAAGCCCTTGTTCCTTCTAGATTGGCCACCAGAACGGAACCCGGCGCGTTATTTCCCTTGGTTAAGAAAAGCTGCTCCGGATTTTTGACTTCCTCCATACCGCCCTCCTGCATCGCAAAAATTCCTACTTCGTCGATCGGACCGAACCTATTCTTAAGGCATCTTAAAATTCTCACTCCCGTATTTTTTTCGCCTTCTAAAAAAAGCACCGTGTCAACCATGTGCGATAAGACCATCGGACCGGCCACCATTCCCTCCTTGGTGACGTGCCCAACCAGAATTGTTGGGATATTCAAAGTTTTAGCAACCTTGATAAACTCGGCTGCCGCGTATCTCACTTGCCCGACGCTTCCCGAAAGCCCGGTTAAGTTTTCCGATTCCATCGTCTGGATTGAATCGATGATAACGAGCTCGGGCTTTATTTCAGCGACCAAATTTGCAATTTGATCGGTAGTAGTTAAAGAAACCAGAAGCAGCGACTCATTTTTAAGATTTTTTGTAAGCCGAACAGCCCGAAGTTTAATTTGCTGTTCCGATTCTTCTCCGGAAATATACAGAACAATTTTTTTCTTCAAACTGATGTTTATAGCCGCTTGCAAAAGCAAAGTCGATTTGCCGATCCCTGGATCTCCGGCTAGTAAAACGACGCTTCCGGGGACGACTCCCCCACCCAAAACACTATCCATTTCCGAAAAGCCCGTTGTGAATCTGTCTTTCTCCCGATGAATTATTTCCGACAATTTATGAGGTTTTATTTCCGTGGTTGAGCGGGCTTCACTTTTGAAACTCATACTTAAACTCTGAACGCGAATTTCCTTAAGAGTATTCCACATGCCGCACTCCGGGCATTTCCCCAAGAAAGCCGGACTTTCGTATCCGCATTCCTGGCAGACAAATGAAGTTTCTATTTTCGCCATAATGGAAGACAGTTATCGATACATTAAGGGCTTTTCCGTCAAAACCGGAACCAAAATTACCCTGTGTTTTTTAATATCCACCTCAACCACCGTAGCATTTACCAAAGACCCTTCGCTGTAAGAAAGCGTAGGAGGAATTTTATCCTTTTTAATAAATCCTTCAATTCCTTCTCCCAAAGTTACCAAAACTCCGCTTGAAAGAATTTTAGAAACGTTTCCCGAAACTTTTTGATCCGGCACAAAGCTTTTAAGTTTTTCTTCAAACGGATCTTTAACTAACCTTTTGATTGAAAGGTTAACTCTTTTTGATTCCTTGTCAAATCCGACGATTTGAGTCTTAATTTTTTCTCCTGCCTTAAATTCCTCCGGAATGGAAGCTTGTTTTCCCCAAGATACTTCCGAAATATGGACAAAACCCTCTGCCAACGTTTTATCGTCAAGCTCAATTGTGGAGAAAATTCCAAACGGAGCAATATTTGAAATTGTCGTTTCGATTATTTGTCCCACCTTTAGATTTTTTGTAGCTTTGGCAAAATCCTCCGCTGTAGCAGTTGCTTTCTGGGAAAAAATCACCTTCCTTAAAGCTCTATTTAATTCTATTACCAAAACTTTTATTTCTTTGCCTACCAAGTTTTCGGCGTTTTGCAAAAACGTTGTTTGGGAATTCGGCAAAAAGCCGGAAAGCCCATCCTTGGTGGAGACTAAAAACCCACCCTTGGTTAATTCCCCTACCGTAACGTCTACCTGCTCTTTGTTCTTTTGTAAGTTTTCGAGTCTTTCCCAAATTCTTTCGTCGTTAAACCTTCGAAGAGAAACGACCGGATTGCCATAATCCGATTCGGGATTTAGAACGGAAACGGTAACTGTATCACCGACTTTAAGGCTCGTTAGAAGACTCTTCAAAATTCTCTTGTCTTTTTCTAAAACTACCGCTTCGGTTTTTGCGCCGATATCAATTAAAATCTCCGAGGATGTTAATTTAGTAATTGTCCCCGAAAGTACTTGCCCTTTAGAAACATTGACAAAGCTGGTTTTATGCGAAGCTAAAAGCTCCGCCATCGTTGTTGGTTTATTCGATTTTGTTGAAGACATTCATTAAATTACCTTTCTTTTTAAGATGTATTAAGTATACCACTTCCAAATCTTTAGCTCAAATGGTAAAATCGCCGAATGAGCAAGAAAAAAGCTATCAAGGAAGAGAAGGAATGGGACGGATATTGGACTAAGAAAAAAACTAAAAGCCAAACTATTTACCGATTTATTGCCAGCTGCTACCGGGATTTAATTATTAAACAAGCGCTTAACTATTTTTTAGGAAGCACATTTAAAAAGGGGACAAAACTGTTGCACGCCGGATCAGGCGCCGGCCAAGTCGACAAAGATAATGTTTTAAAATACAACATTACCGCTTTGGATATTTCCGGTGAGGCCTTAAATCTTTACAAAGCTTGTAATGGCAACCGAGCGAAACTGATGAAAGCCAGTATTTTTGACATTCCGGCCAAAAGTTCTTCGTTTGACGGAGCGTATAACCTTGGCGTGATGGAACATTTTACCAAAGAGGAAGATGAAAAAATTTTAACTGAAGTTCGAAGAGTCATAAAGCCTAATGGTAAAATTGTCCTTTTTTGGCCTCCGAAATTCGGCCCGACGGTATTGTTTTTGAATACGACTCATTTTATTTTGAATAATATTTTAGGGAAAAATATTAAACTTCACCCCGAAGAAATTTCGCTGATTAAATCTAAAAAACAAGTCGAGGAAATTTTAAAAAAGTGCGGATTTAAATTATTGAAATTTTATTTTGGCCCCAAAGACTTATTTACCCACTGCATTATTATTGCTAAAAAAATTTAAGGGTTAGTAATAAAAGTTTCACAGAATTTTTGAGCAGATTGATTTTCGATGGCAAAATCATTTACCGAAAGATTCTCCGGATATCTTTTCAGATTAAATTTTAGACAGAGATTATCGTTAAAAATATTGTAACTTTGTCCACCATCGGAAAGTCGTGGAATCACAATCCTCGGATGGACCTGTCTTAGCGGACCGCAATTAAAATCATAAACGATCAGTTCTTTTGTTTCCGACGGATCAATTGTGTTATCACATCCCATGAATTTTATGTTCCCGAAGATAAATCTGTTGGTCTTATAAATGTTTTTTATTTCAGGGTAAGTATCTCTGTTGTAATTATTAGTATAGAAAATATATTTTTTGAAAATATCGTGAGCGTTTGGAGAATAGATTATAACTCGCTGTTTATCCCAACTTGCTAACGATGAATATTTTGTCAAAAGCCTGACCTGAAAATCAAAATTTCCCTGCAAAGGAAATTGGAAAAAATAAGTGTTCATAAAATTAAGAACAAGCCCTACGTAAAGCAATAATACTAACGCCGAAATCCCATAAACAAACCATTTATTTTTAAATAATCGAAGCGTTTCATCGATTCCGACAGCAATTAAAATTACTGCAAACGGAAACAATAAACCGATGTGCGGAGTAAAATTTTCCAAACTGGCACTATGCAGAATGTGGGGTACAATAGCAATAAGACAAAGAGTGACTAGGAAAAGGAATAATTTTGTTTTCCTTTTATAAACTGCTGCCAGGCCAAAGAGCAAAAAGATAATATCCAAAACATAGAAAAGTCCGTGCCTAAAAAGCGAGAAAAAACTATCCCCTGTTAAGAACAGATAGTCAAAAGAAGTCGTAGCAAGAGTTTTTGCAAAAATGATTCTTAAGTACTCGGTCATTTTATTTTCAAAGATGTTTGACAGCGGACTTTGCATGGTAACTTTCCGGATTGAATCAACTTGATTGGCTAAAGCCGGCGAATTAGGCATAAAAATTTCATCAAGACGCGAGTTGGGAGTTTGCATAAACGTAAAAGCATAAATAGCGACGATTAAAACGCTCAAGGCCAAAACAAGCATGTATTGCTTTAAATACTTTCTTTTGTTAATCACAAAAAAACAGTATGCAATAACTACTAGAATTAGCGGAAGGAAAATCAGCTTTGTAGCAATATAGGAATAAAAAGCCAGATATAAAACAGGTGCCGACCAAAGTATCTTCCAGCCTTTGGCCTTAAGTAAAATATAAATCCCGAGTAGAAAAAATAAGGTTGCCGGGACTTGTTCATAATCCGTCCTGCCAATATAGACTAACCAGGGATTTATGGCAGCAACAAAACCGGCAATTATCCCTGCCCTACTCCCAAAAAGCTCTTTGGCAATCAAATAAATCATTAAAACGGTCAAAACGCTAAGGATTGCAAAAGTGATTCTGGCGTTTAAGAGTGAGAATTGTAATAGCCCCACTACCGGAGTAAGTAAAAAATAAGACAATTCCGCTTGTGGTGTTGTGTAAGCCGGGTAATGAAAAACTAAAGCACTCAGGGGATTCCATGTGCCACTAGTATCACTGCCGGTTAAAAAGATTGCTTTGGCGTTAAAAACATAAGTTAGCTCGTCTCCTCCGATGCCAATTGGGATT
>Ga0105105_10001246_pt1 | contig 10909 bp, 11 predicted proteins | sample PPLLaktember2015_4_FD_79108 | JGI IMG/M metagenome (GOLD analysis project Ga0105105, IMG submission 79108) | Freshwater sediment microbial communities from Prairie Pothole Lake near Jamestown, North Dakota, USA - PPLs Lake P8 Core (1) Depth... | ecosystem: Environmental > Aquatic > Freshwater >... | reverse complement strand
CCAGAAACCTCGCTGGCCCATGGAAAGCATGTAATCTTGAAGCCTTAGTATAATTCAAATTCGGTCGCTATCAAGCGGTCTTGCGATTTTTCGAGGTGCCCTTTATCAGGGCTGAGGATGTAGTGTAGATATTCATTCTCACGACTGGCCCTTTCAATGTCTCGCCTCAATTTTCAATGTGTTGCTGCTGGCAGAATCGCGCTACATTTAAATGTGTCGTTAGCAATGGCTGCTGTTGTCGTGCTTTCGGCTAACGCTGGCGCGGCCCAAGCCAGCTGCCGGTTTCTGATGCCCATTGCGGCAGGTGGCGAGCCCGTTGTGCAAAAACGCATCAGTCCGGATGGATTGTTTCGCCGCAACAACTGGAACACAGATTTCGCCGTGGATCGCAACTATGCCAGCTATCGCGTCAACTTGCAGTCGGCATCGACCGAGCAGGCGGTGTTCCCAATTTCAGCATTTTTGCGCTTCACCGACAACAGTGACCTTCGCGTGGTGAATGAGAATCGCACCCTTCAACCTGAGCAGAGGCATGTCTTTGGGCCTTTCCCGGCCATACCTGGCCGGCGCACGAACCAGGTGAATGTGCGGGTTGGTGCCACCAAAATGCCCGCCTCTACCGGCTTCAGCTACCGCGTGTCGGTGGAGGGTTGCGACTGAACCCGGGCTTGTTCCCGCAATAAACGGTGGGGAGGCTCATGGCTCAACCAAGCATCACCCCACCCTCGCTATCGGATCCGGCCACAGCGCTGCGCAAGTCGAACAGCAGGTCTTCGAGACTGAGTTCAGCCAGCGCCTTCTGCCGGATACGCTCCAGCCGTAGCTGCAACGCATAGGTCACCTGATCGGCAGGAGAGCTGCCTGACTCCGAAGCAGCAGGCCAGTTCGCATTCTCTGTCAAAGCTTCGCCAAGCCCCGCCAAAATCAGTTCCATTGAAATTTCCCGCGCTGGCCTGCTGAGTCGGTAGCCCCCTACCCGACCTCGCCTCGCCTCCAGCAGTCCGGCTCGCCGTAGACGCAGCAGCAGCTGCTCAAGCATTGGCTCGGGTAGCTGTTGGGCCGTGGCCAGCGCGTGGGTTGACTGCCACTCCAATGGCTTTGCCGCCAGTTCCAGCAGGGCTTTGAGAGCATGGCTGGCTTGGCGAGAAAGCATCACGCCTTAGCAGTTACCTGCCCCGCCAGCCGCTCAAGCACGTGCTCCAGGGTGTAGCCAAACAGGGCTGGATCTGGCTCGTCCTTGCCGATATCGGCCAAGCCAAGCTCGGCCCAGCGAGAATCGAGCCGGGCCTCCAGCTCGGCAGGCCGGCTAAGTGGCTCGCCCCAGGGGTGGCGCTTCTCCGGACCGATTTTGGTGGTGGCATCGATGGCCAGCCTGCCACCAAGGCCCAAGCGCTCGCTGGCGAAATCGAGCGTGTCAAATGGGGTGTCCTCGAGCACGAACAAATCCCGCTGCGGATCCACTTGAGCGCTGATTGCCCAGATCACCTGGCGCGGGTCGCGGATGTTGATGCTTTTATCCACCACCACCACAAATTTGGTGTAAGTGAACTGAGGCAAGGCGCTCCAGAAGGCCATTGCCGCCCGCTTGGCCTGGCCTGGATAGGCCTTGTCGATGGCAATCACAGCCAATTTGTAGCTGAGTCCTTCCATCGGTAGAAAGAAATCGACGATCTCTGGGATCTGCTGGCGCAGGATCGGCGTATAAATGCGGTTCAGCGCGATCGCCAGCATGGCGTCTTCCTTAGGGGGCCGGCCGCTGAAGGTGGTGAAGTAAACGGGGTCACGCCGCTGGGTGACGCACTGAATATGCACCAGGGGGGAATCTTCTATGCCGCCGTAGAAGCCCATGTGGTCGCCAAATGGTCCGTCGGCAAGCTCAACTCCAGGGGTGATCGTGCCTTCCAGCACCACCTCACTGTGACTAGGCACCTCGAGTTTCACGGTTTTGCATCTGGCCAGCCGCACGCCCTCGCCGGCGTAGATGCCGGCGAACAGCCACTCGCTCAACTGCACCGGGATTGGCGTAGCGGCCGCCATCACAAGCAGCGGGTGCACGCCGATGGCGATGGCGATTTCAAGCTTTTTGCCCATCGCCGCTGCCTTGCGCAGGTGGCGGGCGCCACCGCGCACACTCAGCCAGTGCACGGTCATTGAGTTCAGCGACTGCTGTTGCAGCCGGTAGACCCCCACATTCGGCGTACCGGTTTCTGGATCCTTGGTGATCACCAGACCCAGGGTGATGATCCGGCCGCCGTCGCCGGGCCAGGGCCGCAGCAGGGGCAGGGAATCAAGATTCACTGCATCGCCCTTGAACACCTGCTGGTGGCAAGGAGGGGTGAGGTCGAGGTCTGGCCGGGCTTTGAGCACATCCAGCAGCACCGAGCCAAAGCGCACCGCCTCCCGGGCCCCCTTGGGTGGGCGGGGTTGCTGCAGCAGCGCCAGGCGCTCGCCGAGCCGCTCCAGCTCCTCTGGTTGCTCCATGCCCATGCTCCACAGCACCCGCTCCTGGGTGCCCAGCAGGTTGATCGCCACCGGCATGGTTGAACCGATCACATTCTCAAACAACAGGGCCGGTCCGCCGGCCGCCAGCACTCGGTCGGCGATCGCTGCCAACTCCAGATCCGGATCCACCGGAGCGCTGATGCGCCGCAGCCGGCCTCGCTGCTCCAGGAGGTCGATGAAGCCCCGCAGGTCCCGGCGACTGCGTTGGCTAATTCCCTTTCCTGGCATCGACTTTTAAGAGTGGTGACTACTGTGACGCAGCCGAACTGGGGCCGCGTCCGTGCAAATTTCCTACTTTCACTCTTCAGAGTGCGTTCCGGCTGTCAAGCCTGTAGTGGAGGGCGGCCCCGATGCAGCCGTCGTCATCGACGTTTTACGAGCAACCACCACGATTGCCTGGTCGCTGCAGAACGGCGCCGAGGCGATCGAGGCTTTCGCCAGCCTGCCGGAGCTTGAGGATGCTGCGGCTGCCTGGCCGGCGCAGCAGAGGCTGCGGGCCGGAGAGCGAGGTGGCCAGAGGGTGGAGGGCTATGACCTGGGCAATTCCCCCCTGGCGGTGACCCCTGAGCTAGTGGGTGGAAAGCGAATTTTTATGAGCACTACCAATGGCACCCGCTCCTTGGCGGCTGTTAAGCCGGTGCCGCTGCTGCTCACGGCCTGTCTGCCCAATCGCAGTGCCGTGGCCCGGCGCCTGCTGGAGCAAGGTTGCAAGCGGGTATGGATCGTGGGCAGCGGCTGGGAGGGCGATTATTCCCTGGAAGACAGCCTCGCCGCTGGTGCCGTGGCTTCCGCGGCGATTGAAATGGCCGTGGCCCCCCATATCGGCGTGAGCTTTGGCAACGACGAAATGCTTGCGGCATTGGCTCTCTGGCAGCAGTGGCACCACGACACTGAGACCTGCCTGCGCACCGCCAGTCATGGCCAGCGCTTGATCGGGCTTGGAAATCACGATGCCGATTTCGCCTGTTGCGCAGCCGTCGACAGCCTGCAACTGGTGCCATTTCAGTCCGAGCCTGGGGTGCTTAAGGCCAGCTGAGCAGCAGCGGCCTGCCGCCCTTGGCGGTTCCCTTAAAGTTTCCAGATCGCTTGGGGCAGTCGGTGGGCAGTTTTCTGGCGGCAGCTGTGCAACTCACAAGCACGCCGGATCCGGATGCGAATTTCGCGTCGGCGGAAGAGCAGATCGAACTTGCTGCCCGACGCGGAGCTGAGTTGGTCGGCCTCCCCGAGAACTTTGCCTTCATGGGGGAGGACGAGCAGCGTCTAGATCTGGCCCCATTACTTTCGGAGCGCTGCAGCAGCTTTCTTGTCACCATGGCTCGCCGCTATCAGGTGACCCTGCTAGGTGGAGGCTTCCCAGTCCCGGCTGGACCGGGGCAGACTTTCAACCGCGCAGAGTTGGTGGGCACAGAGGGCCAACTCCTTGCCCGCTACGACAAAATCCACCTATTCGACGTAGACCTGCCTGACGGCAACACCTATCGGGAATCGGCCACGGTGCAGCCGGGTAGCCAACTGCCCCCGGTCGTTGATGTGCCCGGTCTAGGCAGGATCGGCCTATCTATTTGTTACGACGTCCGCTTCCCCGAGTTGTATCGCCACCTCGCTAAGGCTGGTGCGGATGTTTTGTTTGTGCCGGCGGCTTTTACAGCTTTCACCGGCAAGGACCACTGGCAGGTGCTGCTGCAAGCCCGTGCAATTGAAAACACCGCCTATGTCGTTGCTCCAGCCCAGACGGGCCAGCACTACGGACGTAGGCAGAGCCATGGCCATGCTTTGGTGATCGACCCCTGGGGCACCGTGCTGGCCGATGCGGGCGTGAGTGTCAGCGCTGCCATTGCCCCGATTGATCCGGGCCATGCCCTGAGAGTGCGGGCCCAGATGCCCAGCCTGAAGCACCGCCGGCCGGCCCTGTTCTGACTGTCTCGATGCCCTGGCCCGTCAAATTTCGGTGGACTGCTGCATTTGCAGCGATTGCTTTGGTGTTGGCTGATCTGCCGGCATGGGCATCTTCCCTGGCCGCCTGGCGCGTCTCGAGGAGTGGTGATTTGGAGTTGCGCACCAGCATTGATGTGCGCCCCCAGGCCTTTTTTGAAGCGGGTACTGGCCTTCGGGGCCCCCGGGTGTGGGTAGACCTCCCCGGCGCTCCCTCCCGCACACGCACGGTGCGTGGAAGTGGTGCCTTGCGTGAGGTGCGGATCGGCCGCCCCGATGGCTTCACTACCCGCCTGGTACTGGAATTTGCACCGGGCACTCAGCTTGATCCCGCTGGCCTGCGGCTGGTGGGTACCTCCCGTGACCGTTGGCGCATGGAGTTGCCGGGCCTTGGCAATCAAGCTGGGCTTGGCATCGGCGAGGGGGATTTAGATGCTGTTGCCCGTTTTGGCGCAGAGCAACAGAGCGCCTTCCCCACTGCAGCTACGCCCCTTTCCGCCGATGGCTTGCCTGTGGTGCCCCGCGGGCGCTTCAAGGTGGTGATCGATCCTGGCCATGGTGGGCCCGACCCAGGCGCGGTCGGCATTGGCGGCCTGCGGGAAACCGACGTGGTGCTTGATGTTTGTCTGCAAATTGCCCGGCTGTTGCAGGCCCGCGGCGTCCAGGTGCTGATGACACGCACCTCAGAGGTGGACGTTGACCTGCCTCCCCGGGTGGCACTGGCCAACAGCAGCGGTGCCGATCTGTTTGTGAGCGTGCACGCCAATGCTTTGAGCATGGCCCGTCCGGATGTGAACGGCATCGAGACTTTTTTCTTTGAGGGTGCGGGATCTCCCTCCCGTCGCCTGGCTGCGGCGTTGCAGGAGCAGATGGTGGCCATTTCCCCTGGCAGTCCTGATCGCGGCGTGCGCACCGGACGCTTCTTTGTGATCCGCCGCACGGTGATGCCCTCTGCCCTTGTGGAGATGGGCTTTGTCACCGGTGAACTCGACTCCAGGCGCCTTGCAGATGCGAGTTTCCGTCGCCGCATGGCTTTGGCTCTGGCAGCGGGGGTTCTAAACGCCTTGCAGGAGCGGCCATGAGCGCCTTAGTGGGGCTATTTGATAGCGGCCTTGGTGGGCTCACGGTGCTGCGGCGACTGCAGGAGCGCTATCCCCATTCCTCCTGCCTCTATCTCGGGGATACGGCCCGGGTGCCCTACGGCCAGCGCAGTGTCGCCGATATTCGCGCCATTGCCGCTGAGGTGGTGGGCTGGCTGCGCCATCAGCATGTGGGGGTGCTGGTGATGGCCTGCAACACCTCTAACGCCCTCGCCCTTGATGTGGCAGTTGCGGAGGCCGGCGTTCCTGTGGTGGGCCTGATCGACAGCGTTGCCGCTGATCTCAACAGCGAGTGCGTGGGGGTGCTGGCAACTCCCGCCACAGCAGCAAGCGGGGCATACCGGCGGGCAATTCATGCCTGCCGGCCCCACACCTCTGTGCTTGAGGTGGGCTGTCCCACCTTTGTGCCCTTGATCGAGGCCGGTGATCTCCATGCTCCAGCCCTTGTGGCGGAAGCCAGGGCATACGTGGAGCCCCTGCTCGCAGCGGGTGTCGACACGGTGGTGCTGGGCTGCACCCATTACCCGATGCTGCGCCCCTTGCTTACGGACCTGCTGCCTCCCCATGTGCGGCTTGTTGATCCAGCTGAATCGGCGGTACGTCGCCTCGGTCCCCTTTTGGCAAGCATGGGCGGCTTGCCTGAGGGCGAACTAGCTGCCGTGGAGGTGGTGTCCCCAGCCGAGCGCACCCGGGTCTGCGTCAGTGGGTCTGCAGATGCCTTCGCTGACGGGGCAAGCCGCTGGTTGGGCTACCGGCCAGCCGTTGAGCGGGTAGACCTGCGGTCGGTGGGGCAAGCCTTCTAGGATCACGCCACAGCGGAGGTGTTGTGGCAACGGTTGCAGAGCTGCTCCAGCCCGTAGAGGCCGATTTGGATGCCCTGCTGGCCGACCTGCGCAGCTTGATAGGTGCTGGCCATCCAATATTGCAAGCAGCCGCCGAACATCTGTTCGCTGCTGGTGGCAAGCGTTTGCGTCCAGGAATTGTGCTTTTGCTATCGAGGGCTGTGGCCCCCGATGGTGAGCTCGGCCCCCGCCACCGGCGCCTAGCGGAGATCACCGAGATGATCCACACCGCTTCGCTCGTCCACGACGATGTTGTTGATGAAGCTGCCACCCGCCGCGGCGTTGATACGGTCCACAGCCGCTTCAACCATCGGGTAGCGGTGCTAGCTGGTGATTTCCTCTTTGCTCAGGCCAGCTGGCACCTTGCCAATCTTGATGATCTCGAGGTGGTCAAGCTGCTGAGCCGGGTAATCATGGACCTGGCAGACGGCGAGGTTAAGCAGGGGCTTTTCCGCTACGACACCGGCCAGAGCTTCGAGACTTACCTCGAAAAGAGCTACTGCAAAACTGCTTCGCTGATTGCTAATAGCGCCCGAGCAGCTGGTGTGCTTACAGGTTTGCCAGGGTGCCAGCTCGATGACCTCTATCGTTTCGGCCGTCAGTTGGGACTGGCCTTCCAGGTCGTAGACGACATTCTCGATTTCACCAGTAGTGATCAGCAGCTCGGCAAGCCAGCAGCTAGTGACCTGGCCTCTGGGTATCTCACTGCCCCCGCTCTCTATGCCCTGCAAGAGCGCCCTGCCCTGGCTGGCTTGATTGAGCGGGAATTCTGTGAAGAGGGAGACCTCGGGCAAGCTTTAGAGCTGGTGCGGGGTTGCGAGGCTATTCCCCGCTCCCGGGCGCTAGCTGAGGGATTCGCCCAGGAAGCGGCTGAAGCTCTGGGGTGGTTAGCCCCCTCAGAACCGCGCAGCGCCCTGCGGGCCCTGCCAGATTTCGTGCTCAGTCGGCTTTACTAATACTTCTGAGGCTCTTACCAGCTCACATCTCTGAGTGACTTCAGGCGGGTCACTCCTGCTGGTATCTGTTGTGGACTTTCGCTTTCGCTCTTTGGGAGCAGGGCATACACGTGACAGCCCGCTGCCACGGCGGCTTGGATGCCGGCGGCTGAATCTTCGAAGGCCCAACACTCGCAAGGTTTGGTGCCAAGGCGTTCGGCCGCAAGCAGAAATGGATCAGGTGCCGGTTTACCAGCAGCTAGGGCTGGATCATCGCCATAGACCCGCTCCTGGATCAGTTTCAACCATTGATGAGGTGCAGCCTTACGCCTCACCGCCTCCTGGGAGCTGCTGGTGACCAGGGCCATGGGGATCTGGCGGTCCTTGCAGGCCTGCACCAGCTCCGCGGCGCCATCCATGGCTGCAGCGGTTGGCACCAGTGCGTCGGCTATGGGTTGGCGCACGGCCAGTAGGGCGTCGCAGCCGGGGGAATTGGCTCCTACGGCGGCGATCCAGCGGCACACCAAGGCTGCGCAATCCAGCCGGCGCTGGCCGCGCAGGCTCAGCAGTTGTTCAGCACTGAGCTCGCAGCCGAAGTGGAGGGCTGCCTCAAGCCAGGCCCGGGCTTGTAATGGTTCGGTGTCGAGAAGCAGGCCGTCGAGATCGAACAGGCAGGCGGCAGGACCCATCAACCCAGTTTGCATCACGACGTCGCGTTACATGCCGGCGCAAGGCAGCTGCGGCTAAGGCGTGAGCTGGCTTGAATGGCTGCCAGCATCCGTCTTACTCTGCTCCATGCCTGATGCCATAACGGGCCCGACGATCGAATCGGTGCTCCAGGAGCAGCGGCTGTTTGCGCCGCCAGCTGAGCTGGCCGCCTCCGCCCGCATTGGCTCTCTGGATGCCTATCGAGCACTCTGTAGCAAGGCTGATAGTGACCCTGACGGCTTCTGGGGCGACCTGGCCCGTAGCCAGCTGCACTGGTTTGAACCCTTCGATTCGGTTCTGGATTGGAGCGACCCGCCCTTTGCCAAGTGGTTTGGGGGAGGCACCACCAACCTCTCCTTCAATTGCCTTGATCGCCACCTCGCTGGGCCCCGCGCTGACAAAACGGCCCTGATCTGGGAAGGGGAGCCAGGCGACAGCCTCAGCTTCACTTACCGCCAACTGCATGCCGAGGTGTGCAAGGCCGCTAATGCCCTTCGGGCCCTTGGCATTGGCAAGGGCGACCTGGTGGCCCTCTATATGCCGATGATCCCCGAGGCTGCTATCGCCATGCTGGCCTGTGCCCGCATCGGTGCACCCCACTCGGTGGTGTTCGGTGGCTTCTCGGCCGATGCCCTGCGCGATCGGCTGATCGATGGCCAGGTGAAGGCTGTGATCACAGCTGATGGCGGTTTCCGAAAGGACAAGCCGGTGCCTCTGAAGCCTGCGGTGGACGAAGCATTAGCGGCTAATGGAGGCGCACCCAGCGTTCAGCATGTGCTGGTGGTGCAGCGGATTAAGGGTGAATGCGCCATGGCTAGCGGCCGCGACCATTGGTGGCATCAGCTGGTCGATAGTCAAAGCGCCGAGTGCCCGGCTGAGCCGATGGCCAGCGAAGACCGCCTGTTTGTGCTCTACACCTCAGGCTCTACCGGCAAGCCCAAGGGGGTGGTCCACACCACCGCCGGTTACAACCTCTGGGCCCATCTCACCTTCCAGTGGATCTTCGACATCCGCGAAGATGACATCCACTGGTGCACCGCCGATGTGGGCTGGATCACCGGCCATAGCTACATCGTCTATGGCCCGCTTTCTAACGGTGCCACCACGGTGATGTACGAGGGTGCGCCCAGGCCGAGCAAGCCAGGTGCCTTCTGGGAGGTGATTCAGAAGCACCGCTGCACGATTTTCTACACCGCTCCAACGGCAATCCGTGCCTTCATGAAGGGAGGCCGCGCGGTGCCTGACCAATACGACATGAGCTCGTTGCGAATCCTGGGCACCGTTGGTGAGCCGATCAATCCCGAGGCCTGGATGTGGTATCGGGCGGTGATCGGTGGCGATCGCTGCCCTGTTGTTGACACCTGGTGGCAGACCGAGACCGGCGGCGTGATGATCAGTCCCCTGCCCGGCGCCACCCCCACCAAGCCGGGCTCTTGCACCCTGCCCCTGCCAGGTATCGTCGCCGATATCGTTGACATGGACGGCGTTTCCCAGCCGGCTGATGCCGGTGGCTACCTGGCGGTGCGTAGGCCTTGGCCGGGGATGATGCGCACCGTTCATGGCGATCCGGAGCGCTTCCGCAAGAGCTATTGGGAGGAGATCCGGCCCGCCGATGGCTCCTATTTGTATTTCGCCGGTGATGGTGCCCGCCGCGACGCTGACGGCTACTTCTGGGTGATGGGACGCGTTGATGACGTGATCAACGTGAGCGGCCACCGGCTCGGCACGATGGAAGTTGAGAGCGCCCTGGTGAGCCACCCGGCCGTGGCCGAGGCGGCGGTGGTGGGCCGGCCAGATGAGCTCAAGGGTGAAGGCATTGTGGCCTTTGTGACCCTGGAGACGGGCCGCAGCGGCGACGACGCGCTGATTGCCGAGCTGCGGGCCCATGTAGGCAAGGAGATCGGCCCGATCGCCAAGCCCGATGAGATTCGCTTCACCGATTCCCTGCCAAAAACCCGCAGCGGCAAAATCATGCGCCGCATCCTGCGGGCCCTGGCCTCCGGCCAAGAGGTGAGCGGCGATACCTCGACCCTGGAAGATCGTTCGGTACTCGATGCCCTAAGGGTCTAGGCCGTCCCAGCCATCAACTGTCGCTGCGATGCGATCCAGGGCCCGCTGTCTGGCTGGATCGTCAGCCCACTGGCCTAGCAGGTTTTGGCGCAAACCGGCGCTGGCGGGGGCAAGATGGTCGCCTGGTAGCTCCTTCAACCGGCTGGCATCGCCGGGTCGGCTCTGCAACACCCCGAGCAGCCGCTGGCTCTGGTCGATTTGGTCGCGATTGAATCGCACCAATAAATTATGGGATTGGAGATAGGTGCGAGCCACCTGATGCAGCGTTTCCTCCGGTGAAGGACTGAACTCGCTGCGGAAGTTGAACTGCTGACCAAGCTCCGCCAGCAGCGGCACGGAGCGCTCGGCGGAGAAGTTGTTGAAGCTCAGGGCCACCAGGCCGGCGGCGCCCCGGCCTCCATCAGGAGCCAGCAGGTGCAGCTTGCACCCCAGGCTGTGGCCCAGCCGCAGCGACACCTGGCCAGACTCTTCGCCCTCAACATCGGCGTCCCGCAACTGGCGGAACCTTCGCCAGGCTGTGTTGGCCTGGTCCTGGTGGTCAAAGCCGGGCACATAGCTCCAGGCCCGAATCCGCCAGCCCCGAACCGCGAGCGCCTCCAATAGTCGCCGGTAGCTGATCTGGGGAGTGGCCGCCAGGTAGCTGCCACCGATGAACTCGACCGTGCCGCGGTTGGCCCGCTTGCCATCTAATTGCCAAATATCACCGCGCTGCCGCCAGCCAACCATGCTCAGAGGGCCAGGCGCTGCAAGGCCGCCCGCGCTTCGTTGCGATGGGCCGAGCCATCCAGAAGGTTGTTAAACACGTGACGGATCACCCCTT
>Ga0105105_10001245_pt1 | contig 10919 bp, 8 predicted proteins | sample PPLLaktember2015_4_FD_79108 | JGI IMG/M metagenome (GOLD analysis project Ga0105105, IMG submission 79108) | Freshwater sediment microbial communities from Prairie Pothole Lake near Jamestown, North Dakota, USA - PPLs Lake P8 Core (1) Depth... | ecosystem: Environmental > Aquatic > Freshwater >... | reverse complement strand
TGCCGCCGATCGCCGATCCCGCGATCAGTCCGGTGCCGGCTCCCACGGCCGCGCCCTGCGAGCCGCCGATCGCGGCACCCGCGACCGCGCCGATGGCGGTACCGACGATCGCACCGCCGGCGACGGTGTCGTTGGCGGCGCGCTGCGCGGACTGCCCGCCGATCCGGTCGGTCGCGAAGCGCCGGCAGGCCTCGTCGTCGGCCCGGAACTGCGCGAACGAGCGGCCGGTGCCCGGCAGCGCCATCGTGCTCGGGCCATCGGGGATGACCGCGCAACCGCCCAGCACCGCGAGCGCGGCGAGCGTGACGAGGGCGGCGCCGCGGTGCGTCCTGCGGATCGATGACATGGCGATGCTCCGGCTCACTGTGCGGCTCGCGGCAGCACCGGCTGCCAGCCCTGCGCGCACTCGCCGACCTCGGGATACCAGCCCTGCGGCTCGGCGCACCAGTACCAGTAGCCGGCGGCGGGCGCCTCGTCGTCGCGGGGGCGTTCGACGTACACCAGCGGGGGCGGCGGCGAGACCACGATCGGGGGCGAGACCACCACCGGCGGCGGATACCCCGGCCAGCCCCAGGCGCCCGGGTAGTACGGATACGGGCGCGGCCACGGTGCGCCGATGACCACGTCGACGCCGACGTTCGGGCGCGAGTGGTAGTGCGGCGGGCGGTAGGCGGGCGGGCGGATGGCGGGGGGCGGGACGTAGACGCTGGCCGGCGGGGCGATCGGTCGCGCGCCCTGCGGCGGCGCGATGCCCTGGGGGGGCGCGATGCCGGGCGGCGGCGCGATCTGGGCCGGCGGAGGCGGTGCGCCGGGCGATTGCGGCCGGGCCGTGCCGTAGAACCGGTTGACCGGCCGGTCGCCGTTCTGGGCGATCACGGTCGTGTCGACCCGCGCCTGTGCGCCGGCCACGCCGCAGGCGGCCGCCATGCACAGACCCGCCACCCATGCTGTCCAGGATTCCATCGTTCGCTCCATCGCGGCCCGCCGCAGCGGCCCGGTACCGATCGTTTCGTCGCGGGCGGCGCACGCCCCTGTCGGACCAACGGCGCCGTCGCGACGGCCGCCGACCTTCGAATCAAACCGTTACAACTGCACGGCCTCGGCTATCATCGCCGCGCCCATGAACATCACCGTCGTCGTCTCGGCCTACAACAACTGGGTGGCGCTCGACCGGACGCTGCTCGGCTTCCGGTGCCAGACGCTCGCCCCGGTCGAGCTGTGGGTCGCCGAGGACAGCCACTTCGAAGAGGTCGCGGCGACCGTCGCGAAGCACCGGGCGCTCGCGCCCTGGCCGATCCGGCACATCACCCAGGAGAACCGGGGCTACCGCAAGCCGATCATGATGAACCGTGCGTTCGGCGACGCGTGCGGAGAATTCGTCGTCTTCACCGATGCGGATTGCGTGCCCAGGGCCGACCTGCTCGAGACCTACGCGCGCCTGGCCCGGCCCGGCACCTTCCTGGCGGGCGGCAGCCATCTGTCGATCCCCGAGGCCTTCCACCGGGAGCGGCTGACCGACGCGATGATCGAGTCGCAGCAGGTGTTCGATCACGGCTGGCTGGCGGCGCAGGGCATCGCGCTGTCGCGCTGGCGCCTGACCCGGTCCCGGCCGCTGGCCCGCACGCTCGACCTGCTCACCGCCCGCAATTCGCTGAACGGCGCGAACACCGGCGCCTGGAAGGCCGACATCCTGAAGGTCGGCGGCTACGACGAGACCATGGGCTACGGCGGCGAGGACCGCAACTTCGGCTACCGGATGAACAACGCGGGCGTGCGCGGCGTGCGAGCCCGCCACAGCCTGGTCTGGCTGCACCTCGACCACAAGCGCGGCTACGTCGACCCCGCGCTCAAGCAGGCGAACCTGGACTGGAACCGAGAGGTCAGGCGCGCGAAGCAGGTGTGGCCGCGGCAGACGGCGCTGCCGCGCCCCGCGGGCGCCTGAGCGCGGAACGCCGCGCGGCACGGTGCCCCCGATGCGCCGGCGGCGCTTCGCCTCAGGCCGCGAAGGACGCCTCGCCGGCGCTGTACAGCCGCGCGTAGAGCCCCTCGCGGGCCAGGAGCTGCGCGTGCGTGCCGCTCTCGACGATCCGGCCCTCGGCCATCACCAGGATCCGGTCGGCGTTGACGATGGTCGACAGCCGGTGCGCGATCACCAGTGTCGTGCGGTCGCGCATCAGCGTCTCGAGCGCGGCCTGCACGGCGCGCTCCGACTCGTTGTCGAGCGCCGAGGTGGCCTCGTCGAGGATCAGCACGGGCGCGTCCTTGAGGACCGCGCGTGCGATCGAGAGCCGCTGCCGCTGCCCGCCCGACAGCCGGATCCCGTTGTCGCCGATCACCGTCTCGAGGCCCTCGGGCAGCGAGGCCACGAAGCTCTCGAGGTGCGCAGCGCGGATCGCGGCCTCGATCCGCTCGCGCGGGGCGTGACGCCGGTCGCCGTACGCGACGTTGGCCGCGATCGTGTCGTTGAAGAGCATCACCTGCTGGCTGACCCAGGCGATCTGCGAGCGCAGGCTCGGCAGCGTCAGCGTCTCGATCGGGATGCCGTCGAGCAGCACGCGGCCCTCGGTGACCGGATGGAAGCGCGGGATCAGGTTGGCGAGCGAGGTCTTGCCGCCGCCGGAAGGGCCGACCAGCGCGACGGTCTCGCCCGGCGCGACGGCGAGGTCGATGCCGGACAGCGCGACCCGCTCCGAGTTCGGATAGCTGAAGCCCACGCCCTCGAAGACGATCTCGCCGCGTGCGCGCTCGATCACGCGGGTGCCGGCGTCCGGTTCGACCGGCTCGTCGACGAAGGCGAACACCACCTCGGCGGCGGCGAGGGCGCGCTGCAGGTCGCCGTTGACGTTGGCCAGGTGCTTGAGCGGCGCGAGCAGCATCAGCATCGCGGTGAGGAAGCCGACGAAGCCGCCGGCCGTGGTCTGCTCGGCACGCGCCTGCATCAGCACCACGCAGACGACGACGCCGACTGCGACCGCGGCGGCGAGCTGCGTCATCGGCACGATGGTGGCGCTCGCCACCGTCATGCGGCGCGCGAAGTTGCGCAGCCGCTCGTTGGCCGCGTCGAAGCGCGACTTCTCCTGGTCCTGGCCGCCGTAGACCTTGATGACCGGATTGCAGCGGATCGCCTCCTCCACCACCGCGGTCATCTCGCCGGTGTAGCGCATCTGCTCGGACGACAGCCGGCGCATGCGCTTGGAGAACGCGGCCACCATCACCGCGACGATCGGGATCAGCACGACGACGACCAGCGTGAGCCGCCAGTTGAGGTAGAGCAGCCACGAGAACAGGCCGACGATCACCGCGCTGTCGCGCACCAGCACGACCACGACGCCGGTCAGCGTGTTGGTCACGTTGTTGACGTCGTTGACCAGCTTGGCGATCAGCTGGCCGGACGATTCGCGCGCGAAGAAGCCGGCGGGCAGCTCGGCCAGCCGGGCGAACATGTCTCGGCGCAGCTCGGCGAGCACGCGCTGGCCGACCCACGACATCGCGAAGCTCATCGTGAAGGTGGCGGCACCGCGCACGACGAACAGGCCCACGATGGCCAGCGGCAGCGCCCACAGCATCCAGTCCTGGACGTCGCGCAGCGCGGTGTCGAGCATGTAGGTGAACAGCGCCGGCAGCGCGGGTTCCGTGGCCGCGGTGGCGAGCATGCCGAGCACGCCGAGCGCGAACACCTTCCAGTGCGGGCGCACGTAGCCGAGCACCCGGCGGATCAGCACCCGATCGCGACCGCGGCGCTCGGCGGCGCCGGCCTCAGCCATACCGCAGCTCGACGCCTTCGGGCGACAGCCACTGGCGCAGCTCGACGAGCAGCGCCTCGTCCGGCCGGATCCGCCAGGCATCGCCCAGCCGCACCGCGCAGCGCGCCTGGGCGGTGTGATAGTGGATCTCGACCGGGCAGCCGCGCGGCGGCGCCGGCGTGTCGTCGTCCTCGGCCGAGAACACCCCGCCGTTGGGCACCTCGCCGGCGGTGCGCGCGCGATACGGCTCGAGCAGCGCGCGCAGGCGCGTGCCGTCGGAGCCGCCGTTCATGCGCAGCAGCAGCATCCGCGCGTGCTCCTGGCGGGCGCGGGTGAGGTCGAGCACGCGTTCGGCGCTGAGGCGGAAACCGCCGCTGTAGTCGTCCTTCGAGACCTTGCCGTGGATGACGAGCAGCTCGTCCTCCTTGAGCAGGCTGCGCGCCGACTCGTAGAGTTCGTTGAAGATCACGATCTCGACGCCCGCGGTGGTGTCGTCGAGACCGAGCCGGATCATCTTGCCGCGCCGGGTCATGCCGACCTGCAGCGAGGTCACGATGCCGGCGACCGTCACCGCGGCCGATCCGTAGGTGGTCTCGGCGATCCGGGGCAGGTCGACGAGCTTCGTCTTCACGAAGCGCCGCACCTCGGCCTCGTGGCCCTTGAACAGGTGGCCGCTCAGGTAGAAGCCGAGGGCGGTCTTCTCCTCGCGCAGCCGGTGGCGCTCGTCCCAGGGCGGGCACGCGAGCCACTGCGGCTCGATGGTGTCGCTGCCGTCGGCGCCGCCGAACAGGCTCGACTGGTTGGCGCTGGCCGCCTGCTGCTCGGCGGCCTCCATCGCCTGCGGCACGTTGGTGAGCAGCTTCGCGCGATCGGTGTCGAGCGCGTCGAACGCGCCCCCGCGCACCAGCGCCTCGATCGTGCGGCGGTTGACCACGCGCCGGTCGATGCGCATGCAGAAGTCGAACAGGTCCGTGAACGGCCGCTCGGCGCGGGCCCGCAGGATCTCCTGCACCGCGCCCTCGCCGGTGCCCTTGACCGCGCCCAGGCCGTAGCGGACCGTCTTGCGGTCGATCGGGTCGAAGCGGAATCCCGACGCGTTGATGTCGGGCCCCAGCACCACGACCTTGTTGTCCTGCGCGTCCTTGACGAAGAGCTGGACCTTGTCGGTGTCGTCCATGTCGGACGACAGGGTCGCGGCCATGAACTCGGCCGGATAGTGCGCCTTCAGCCACGCGGTCTGGTAGGTGACGACCGCGTAGGCGGCGGTGTGCGACTTGTTGAAGCCGTACTCCGCGAACTTCTCCATCAGGTCGAAGAGCTGGGTCGCCAGCGCCGGGTCGTGGCCCTTGCCGCTCGCGCCCTCGTTGAAGATGGCGCGCTGCTGCGCCATCTCCTCGGCCTTCTTCTTGCCCATCGCCCGGCGCAGCAGGTCGGCGCCGCCCAGCGTGTAGCCGGCGATGATCTGCGCGATCTGCATCACCTGCTCCTGGTAGACGATGACCCCGTAGGTCGGCTCCAGGCACTGGGTGAGATCGGGATGGAAGTAGTCGATCTTCTGCTGGCCCTTCTTGCGAAGGATGAAGTCGTCGACCATGCCCGAGCCGAGCGGCCCGGGACGGTAGAGCGCCAGCACCGCGATGATGTCCTCGAAGCGATCGGGCTGCAGCTTCTTGAGCAGCTTCTTCATCCCGTCGCCCTCGACCTGGAAGATCGCCGTGGTGTTGGCATCCTTCAGGATCTGGTAGGCCTTCGGGTCGGTGAAGGAGAGCGTGCTCAGGTCGAGCTTGCGGTCCGGCTCGTTGCGGTTGATGTAGTCGACCGCGAGCTGGATGATCGTGAGGTTGCGCAGGCCCAGGAAGTCGAACTTCACCAGGCCCACGGCCTCGACGTCGTCCTTGTCGAACTGCGCGACCACCGAGTCGGTGCCCGGCGCCTTGTAGAGCGGGCAGAAGTCGGTGAGCTTGCCCGGTGCGATCAGCACGCCGCCGGCGTGCATGCCGACGTTGCGGGTCAGGTCCTCGAGCGGCTCGGCGACCGCGAGCAGCTCGCGGACCTCCTCCTCCTTGCGCTCGCGCTCGGCGAACAGCGGCTCGGCCTCGCGCGCCTTGGCGAGCGACACCGGCTTGGCCTGCACGATCGGGATCAGCTTGGAGAGCTGGTCGCAGAAGGTGTAGGGCATGTCGAGCACGCGGCCGGCATCGCGGATCACGGCCTTCGAGGCCATGGTGCCGAAGGTCGCGATCTGCGAGACGGCCTGTGCGCCGTACTTGTCGCGCACGTACTCGATGACCTTCCAGCGGTTGTCCTGGCAGAAGTCGATGTCGAAGTCGGGCATCGACACGCGCTCGGGGTTCAGGAACCGCTCGAACAGCAGCGCGTACGGCAGCGGGTCGAGGTCGGTGATGCCGAGCGCGAAGGCCACCAGCGAGCCCGCGCCGGAGCCGCGGCCCGGGCCCACCGGCACGCCGTTGGCCTTCGCCCAGTTGATGAAGTCGGCCACGATGAGGAAGTAGCCGGGGAAGCCCATCTGGATGATGGTCTCGCACTCGGTGCGCAGCCGCTCGACGTAGCGCGCGCGCTCGCGCTCGCGTGCCGCGGGATCGGGGAAGCACTTGAGCAGGCGCTCCTCGAGGCCGTCGGCCGCGAGGCGGCGCAGGTAGTCCTCGATCGTCAGGCCGTCGGGCGTGGGGAAGTCCGGCAGGCGCGACTTGCCGAGCTCCATCGTCATGCTGCAGCGGCGCGCGATCTCGACCGAGTTGGCGAGGGCCTCGGGCAGGTCGGCGAACAGGTCCGCCATCTCGGCCTGCGGCCGGAAGTACTGCTCCTCGGTGAACCGGCGCACGCGGCGCGGATTCGCGAGCATCTCGCCGTCGGCGATGCACACCCGCGCCTCGTGCGCGCGGTATTCGTCGCGTCGCAGGAACTGCACCGGATGCGTGGCGACCACCGGCATGTCCAGGCGGGCGGCCAGCGCGGCCGCCGCCCGCACGTGCGACTCGGCCTCGGCGTGCCCGCTGCGCTGCAGCTCGACGTACCACGCATCGGGGAAGCGCCGCGCCCAGTCGCGCGCGAGCGACTCGGCGGTGTCGACGCTGCCGGCGAGCAGCGCCTGTCCGACGTCGCCGGCCTGCGCGCCGGACAGCGCGATCAGGCCGTGGTGACCGTCGGGGCCGTGCAGCAGCGCCTCGCCGAACCATTCGCGGCGCATTTCGCCGCGCCCGCGCCATTCGTTCTCGAGCCAGGCGCGTGACAGCAGGTCGCACAGGTTCAGGTAGCCGGTGCGGTCCCGCACCAGCAGCAGCAGCCTGTGGGGACGGTCGCGCTCGGCGTCGTTCGTGATCCAGGTGTCGAGCCCGAGGATCGGCTTGATGCCCTTGCCGCGAGCCGCGCGGTAGAACTTCACCCAGCCGAACACGTTGGCCGAGTCGGTCAGCGCCAGTGCCCCCTGACCATCCGCCGCGGCGGCGCCCACGAGCGCGTCGATGCGCACGATCGAGTCGCTGACCGAGTATTCGGAATGGACCCGGAGGTGGACGAAACGCGGCGCCGGCATGGCGGCATTCTACCGCCGCGCCGAGGCCGTCCGCGCCCCGGACGGCTCGGCCGCGGCCCGTATAATCCGGCGCTCATCATGGCCGCCCCTCCCCTCGTCACCGCCCCCCGCGGCGGCACCGCGCACCAGCGCGCGCTGCTGACGATGCTCGGGTGCACGGTCCTCTGGAGTCTCGCCGGCGTCGGCACTCGCCTGCTCGAGCGCGCCGAGGGGTTCGAGCTCGCGTTCTGGCGCTCCGCGTTCTGCGCGGCCTTCGTGATCGCGGTGCTGGTCGTGCGTCACCGCGGCGCGTGGGTCTCGCACGTGCTCGGCGCCGGCGCCGTCGGCTGGGCGAGCGGCGCGATGTGGGCGGTGATGTTCACCTGCTTCATGCTCGCCCTGACGCTCACCACGGTGGCGAACGTGCTGGTGGTGATGGCCGCCGCGCCGCTGCTCGCGGCGCTCCTCGGACTCGCGGTGCTGCGCGAACCGGTGCCCGGGCGCACCTGGGTCGCGATCGCGATCGCGGCGGCCGGCATCGTGTGGATGGTGCGCGAGGGGCTCTCCGGCGAAGGGCTGATCGGGATGGCGGTGGCCTTCGCGGTGCCGGTCGCCTCCGCGATCAACATCGTGCTGCTCAAGCGCAGCGGCGGACGGGTCGATCTCGTCCCCGCGGTGCTGCTCGGCGCGCTGATCGGCATGGCGGTGACGCTGCCGCTGGCCTGGCCGCTGTCGGCCAGCACGCACGACCTGATGATCCTGGCCGCGCTCGGCGTGTTCCAGCTCGCGGTGCCCTGCATGCTGATGGTCCGGGCCGCGCACCACCTCGCGCCGCACGAGATCGCGCTGCTCGGCCTCATGGAGGTGGTGCTCGGACCGCTGTGGGCCTGGCTGGGCGCGGGCGAGGCCGCGACCGCGAGCACGCTCCAGGGCGGCGCGCTGGTGCTGGCGGCGCTGCTGCTGAACGAGCTGGCGGGGATCAGGGCGAAGCGGGGATAGCGGGTCGGTGGGGACTCGCGCTTTGCTCGCGCCAGGCTCGCGCAAGCATGCGCGAGCCCGACCGGCCCCGCGGCCGGGGCAGTGCCCCGGCCAGTCGCGGCTGGCGCGGCTGCGCCGCCCCACCCGCGAGCGGGTCGGTCACTTCTCCACGAACGCCCGCTCGATCACGTAGTCGCCGGGCACGCCCTGCGAGGGCGAGATCTCGAAGCCGCGCGCATCGAGCAGCATCCGCGTGTCGGCGAGCATCGAGGGGCCGCCGCAGATCATCGCGCGGTCGGTGGCCGGCGACAGCGGCGGCAGGCCGATGTCGTCGGTCAGCTTGTCGCTGGCGATCAGGTCGGTGATGCGGCCGCGGTTGCGGAACGGCTCGCGCGTGACGGTCGGGTAGTAGATCAGGCGTTCCTGCACCAGCTCGCCGAAGAACTCGTTGCCCGGCAGCTCGTCCTGCAGGTACTCGGAGTAGGCCAGCTCGCTCACCTCGCGCACGCCGTGCACCAGCACGACCTTCTCGAAGCGCTCGTAGGTCTCGGGATCCTTGACGATCGACATGAACGGCGCGAGGCCGGTGCCGGTGCCGAAGAGGTAGAGGTTGCGGCCCGGGCGCAGGTCGTCGACCACCAGCGTGCCGGTCGGCTTGCGGCTCACCAGCACGGTGTCGCCGGGCTTGAGGTGCTGCAGCCGCGAGGTCAGCGGGCCGTTCGGCACCTTGATGCTCAGGAACTCGAGGTTCTCCTCGTAGTTCGCGCTGGCAACGCTGTAGGCGCGCATCAGCGGCTTGCCGTCGACCGGCAGGCCGAGCATCACGAAGTGCCCGTTGCGAAAGCGCAGGGCCGGATCACGCGTGGTCTTGAAGCTGAACAGCGTGTCGTTCCAGTGATGGACGTCGAGGACGGTCTCGGTGTTGAACGCGGACATGGGTGGGGGCGGGACGCGAGCCTGGGCTGCAGCAAGGTGCTGCGATGCACAAATGGTACCTCGGCCGTCGCGGCCGAGATACTGACCTGGATCAAGGAGCGGACGCCTTCCCGGAACGAGGGGCCGCCGCGCCGACGCGGCGGGCGGACGGCGACCCCTGCACGGCTCAGCGGCGCAGTGCCCGGGTCTGCTCGGCGAGGCGCTTGCCGTAGGCGCGCGCCGTGTCGAGGTCGCCCTTGGGCGGCGACTGCTCGGGCGGCACGTTGTCGGCCTGCGCCATCGCGCCGATCGAGGAGCCGAGCCGGTTGAGCGCGTCCGGATGGCCGGGCTGGCTGGGCGGCATCATGCCGGTACCGACCCAGACCATCCCGTGCTGCATCGCCAGCGTCACGAAGTACATCAGCGTCGCGTACTTGTCGCCGCTCATGTTCAGCGAGCAGGTGAAGCCGCCGGCGACCTTGTCCTTCCAGCCCTGGCTGAACCAGACCTTGGCCGAGGCATCGGCGAATTTCTTGAAGTCGGCGGAGGGCCCGCCCATGTAGGTCGGCGAGCCGAAGACGATCGCGTCGGCGGCGCCGAGCTCCGTCCAGTGGGCCTCTCCCGCCTGCGTCACGTCGAGCAGGGTGGCCTGAACGCCGGGCACCGAGGCCGCGCCCTCGCGCAGCGCCTCGGCGACCCGCTTCGTGTGACCGTAGCCGGAGTGGTAGGCGACGACGAGCGTGGTCATGCGGCCTCCGTCACGCCGGGCGGGCCAGCTTCGCCGCGATCTGCGCGACGTGACGGCCCTGGAAGCGCGCGCCCTCGAGCTCGACCGCCGACGGCATGCGGCTGCCGTCGCCGCCGGTGATGGTCGAGGCGCCATAGGGCGATCCGCCCTTGATCTCCTCGAGACCGGTCTGGCCGGCGAATGCATAGGGCAGGCCGACCACCACCATCCCGTGGTGCATGAGCGTCGGGATGAACGTGAGGATGGTCGACTCCTGGCCGCCGTGCTGGGTCGCGGTCGAGGTGAACACCGAGCCGACCTTGCCCACCAGCGCGCCCTTGGCCCACAGGCCGCCGGTCTGGTCGAGGAAGTTGCGCATCTGGGCGGTCATGTTGCCGAAGCGGGTCGGCGTGCCGAAGACGATCGCGTCGTACGAGGGCAGCTCGTCGACGGTCGCGATCGGCGCGGCCTGGTCGAGCTTGATGCCCGACTTGCGCGCGACGTCGTCGGGCACCAGTTCGGGCACACGCTTGATCACGGCCTCGGCGCCGGCTTCGCGCGCGCCCTCGGCGACGGCGCCGGCCATGGTCTCGATGTGGCCGTAGGACGAGTAGTACAGGACGAGGACCTTGGTCATCTTCTTCTCCGTTGAAGGGGATGCGAGAGGGAGTGCGAGGGGAGGAATCCGGATGCCGAGGGATCAGGCGAGGTCGAAGACCAGCACCTCGGCGTCGGCACCGCGGTCGAGCTCGACGCCGGCTTCGCCGACGAGCTTCGCCGCGTCGCCGGCGGACAGCGGCGTGCCGTTGACCGACACGCGGCCCCGGGCGACGTGGACGTACGCACGACGCCCCGGCTCGATGTCCAGTCGAGCCCGTTCGTCGCCGTCGAGCAGCGCCGCATACACGCGCACCTGCTGGTGGATCGTGACCGAGCCGTCGGCGCCGTCGGGCGAGGCGATCAGCCGCAGCCGGCCGCGCTTGTCGGCGGCCTCGAAGCGGCGCTCCTCGTAGCCGGGCGCGAT
>Ga0105105_10001244_pt1 | contig 10927 bp, 13 predicted proteins | sample PPLLaktember2015_4_FD_79108 | JGI IMG/M metagenome (GOLD analysis project Ga0105105, IMG submission 79108) | Freshwater sediment microbial communities from Prairie Pothole Lake near Jamestown, North Dakota, USA - PPLs Lake P8 Core (1) Depth... | ecosystem: Environmental > Aquatic > Freshwater >... | reverse complement strand
TTGGCACCAACAAAATAATCCAGCTTTCCTGCTCTCAAGGCTTTTTGAATACTAACAACTTGCTGTCTTGTTCCTGCATCCAACTCCATAAGAAGGGCGTCAGCATTCGGCCCGACTAGCTGACTAACAAGGTCAAAACCTGCAGGGATTTTAATGAAATCAGGTGCGTTGGAAAGTATCTTACCAACCCCGACTGCCACATCTTTGGCTTGCTTTTGAGCTACGCCTAGAAGTTCGGCTTGATTCACCGCGCCGCGCAGAGCTTGTGTCATGATTCGGGTATCGACGACATAAGATTGAGATGCTGCGCTGGCCTCCTCAATCATATTGACCATGTCGGCCATCGCAACGGTGTTGGCCTTATTGCCAGCCGTCATCTGCGTAATTGTGGTACGCATATCTTTGATATTGCCCGCCGCCTGTTCAGCAGTCATTCCGTATCGCTTAATTCTTGTTTCAATCAAAGCAACAGAGTCAGCAAGTTCCATCCCAGCAATACGAGCAAAGTAAGCAGCTTCACGGGTTAAATTCTGAATGGCTTTTTCGCTAAGTCTTCCCTCACGATCCATGCGGATACCAGCACGAACCCGGTTTGACGCATCTACCAAATCTTCAAAAGAGTAGCCTAGTCTAATGGAGTCTTCGGTCAGTCGATTAACAGTGTCCGAGGCTTCTAATACACTCTGACCGTAACGGCCAAAACCAACTTGAGACGTGTCCCCCAAAGATAAGGCAATTCGAGATACGGCTTGGGCATGCTCGGCAGTTTGGCTTAAACCCCTATTAAACAAAGCAAAACCACCACCGACAAAAAACAGCGAGGATCCTTTTTTGAGGTAATCAAAAAACTTAGTATCCATCGTTTCTTCAAACGCGGCACCAACCGCAGTCCAACCGCCAGCCATCTTTCTAACTTCTCTGTTATTAGCCCGCATCTGTTCTGCATTGGAGATCAATTCACGATTAGCTTGAAGGGTAGCTTCTTGTTGATTTTTAAATTCTACTGTAAGGGCTTTTACGCTAGTCTCAAGGTTTTGAACCGCCACGGCATCTTCGAAGAGCGATTTTTTGTATGCATCCAATAAGACAGTATTTTTATCTAGAGCGGCTTGCTGTTCCTTGGAAATTACACCGCCAGCTTTTTTGATCGAAGCATTTAATTCATCTTGCGCTTTTTGTACCTTGTCCATCTCCATACGATTTTGGAGCATGGCTAAAGTTTTTTTCCTGTACTCACCTGAAAGATCTGAGATTTGATCTGATGTTTTTTTAAGAGCGCGACTGGCACTAGCAAGAGCATCCCCCTGCTGTTTGAGGACACTCAAAGCCACCATACCCTGCTTATTCCCAGCAAAAAAAGCACGCGAGTAGGTCTTCTCTAAGCTTTTAACCCCCTCTTCTGCGTACTCAGCAATCTCAGTAAACTTGTCAAACTCCCGTACAGCAGGGCCAAAAGTTTTTGTGATCTTACCAATGGATTTGATTATCTTTTGAAGACCTTTATCCGTATCTGTCATGTTACGGTCAAAGATCTTGTGGAATTTCTGAAGCTCCTTATTACCCTCCGCAATCGCGTCGTTTAAATCCGTAACCGCAGTGGTCCCCGCATTTACACTGTCTACACTAAAGGTGGTATCATCGGCCACTTTTACTGCTCCTTACGCAAGCTTAGATGCGAATTTTAGGAACTCATCTTTAGATACCTTACTGAGATCGACAACCTCAGTATTTTGCAGGAACGAAGCCGGAGGTAGCGTCAGGGCTGAAGGATCTGCTCTTTCTTTAGATTTCATATCCATCGCGATCTTCTTAACGTGATCCATTACCTTGCTTCCGCCGACAACCAGCGTTAACGGCAAACCTACCCGCTGTCTTGGCGGCCTTTTATTCCAGCTAAACCCTGCGGTATCTGGCGTTACTGAATCTTCAGTCAACGCTTCGACAGGCCACGAGGTTCCCGTCAAAGAGCCAATCAAATCTGAAAGATTCTCCAACCACCGCTTCTCATACAGCCGATAGCTAAGGTTAAGCGTATCCAGTTCATCTTCAGATAGCTTAGATATCTGTTTTGGTGTCAACCGCCAGTGAGCTAACACCTCAAGCCGACGCGCTAGAGCAAAATCATGGTAATAAACCTCTAACGGATCGGCTAAGAAGGGTTTGGGATCTGATCCTCCCTGGCCATCTTCTCACCATGAACCGGGCAGTAACAGGTAGCATCCAAATCAGCAATTCTCGATTGTAGACATTTTGGCGCAGGGCACAGATACTTTGCTTTACCTGCGCCAATTAAATTCAAAGGAGGAAACTCCTGCTGATAGTAGATCCCCAAAGCTTCAATCAACTCATTCGGGCTTTCCGCAAGTTCTGTATAAAGAGCTTCCGCCGCCATCTCTTCGCGCCGGAGGCGATTTAGCGGATTACCTTCCAAATCCACTACGGAGATAGAAAACACATCAACCACTGGAACGCCATCAATCGCCACGACTGAGTACGCAATAATGGCATTCTCAAGGTTTGTTTCATAAAGAACCGGGTTGTTGGTCATGGTCATTGCAAGAACCGTCGCGTTGGTGACGTTACGTCTATCCAAGGGACGCAGGCTGTAATCACACCCACCAACATTCACGATGACTGGCTCTTGTACCGAACGAAGACCAACTGTTGCTCGCATCTTCTGAAGAACTGGATGTGTTTTCCCTTCCGGGTTGAACTTGGCTACCTCAGGTGGCTGCCCCGCTGCCATGGCTGCCTTTATCTTCTGCTGTCTAATTGCTTCCTCTTTTTTGGCAGTTTCTTCTGCTGTGGGCTTGCGGATCTCCTGCTCCTGCTCTATCGATCTGAACGGAGACTCAAGCTCGTTAACTACTAAATTTGGTAGCTCAGATTTTTTAACGCCTCTTTCCACCGGGGCTGCAGGAATGAAGTTTGAATAGTCGATCTCATTATCGGTAATGGATGGCTGTGGGGCATCCTGCTCTGCCTTGGTAGGGGTATTAAGCTCTCTGGTCGTATCCATTTTGGATTCAAGATGCGGGAACTGAGATAATAGTGCGTCGAATTGTGCTCTCTGATCTGGAGTTAGCTTTTCCAGATTTTTGATATCAAGCATGGCCATTCTAGTATCCTTTGCTAGTAACTATAATTAATTGGGGGCAGTTAAGCTCCCACTCCGAAACAACAAACGACTTTTCTGGTAGATCCGCGTCAACCAAAATAGATAAGTAATAATCTACTCCATCTACCTGTGCCTTTTTCCAGCTACCCACACTAACCAGAGACTTTTGAGTCTTAATACTCGCAAACATCTGCTTTTGGAGCGTGGTATCGTCGTGGATATCATGCCTAAAAATCAAAACGTTTGCATCGTCCCATCTGGCATAGCAGCCCAGTATCCGATAAAATTTCTTTCCTCGCGCCGTAAACCAAGTCTGTTGCGTCTTTCTTCCCAGATAATGAGAGCCAATCATAACAGGAATCGTAGCTACTAAATACCCATCTTCTCCCATAGTTAACGAAAGCTCAGTAGCTGGCGATGCAAAAATCTGGTTCACTAAATCTTCATTGCGCTTTTGTGTAAGAAGGCTGGGGCACTCCTTAATTGCTTTTTCCACCAAAGAGGCATGAAACCCGGCTGTCCCTGAGCCATGCTCTAAAGCCTGCTGAAGCTGCTGCTGCCATGGGATCTTCGCCAATTCCTTTTTCAAAAGCTTCTTCCTGTCCTGCTCGGTAAGCTCAGTAGGAACAGCCTCAATGTCTTTATTTGAAATATGTCCTTTTGGCATTACAAGCTGCTCAACCGGAAAATCAGCCCAAGGTTTTTCCGGATACGTCTCAAACCTATGACGTAAAAACTCTTCCATCTGCGAAAAGATACTTTGTAGTTGAGAATGCTTATCAAAGGGTGTCAGAAAAAATGCGCATAACTCATCGTACTCACTAGACACTTTTGCTAGATTTGAGAAATGAAATGCTAGGTGCCTGCGATTTCCCAGACGCCGGGCTTGGCTAGTCAGATACTGATGAAGTAAGATGGATGAGCTTCGCCAGGGGCTTGTCCTTTCATACAAAGGACGCAAAAGAGCGTAAGCCGGATCGCGAAGGAAAGCGTCTGGCCAAGTTGGCGCAACAAACAGATCGTCGGAGTCTTCCAGATCATATTCAATTTTTTTGCGCTTTAATCCCATATCCGCACCTTTCACAAGAGCCCATGACTTGTTATAGTTATTATTAACAGGTCACTTTTTAATCCCTTCCTAAAATACAAATGACTTTTTGGCATGGAGGCCGAGATGTCTACTAAATACAAGCCGCATCAACGTAGAACTAAAAGAGCCATAGTTGCAAAAGATCCCCATACCGATGAGATCCTCTATCGCTATCGCGGCGTCTATGACGCACGCCATGATGGCTATGACCCATCAGTCATTTGTAAGTGTTTACGTGGAACGCGAAAGACACATGGCGGTTTAAAGTGGGAGGAAGCTAAAAGTTAGCATTAAAAGATCCTCGCCATCACATACCAGTGTTCTTGAGTGCGTCTCGCTGTGGTTTGGCGGCCTCTACAAGCTGCCCGTCAATTAAATCAAACGTAACTTCCATCGACCAACATTCAGGTTCATAGTCACTCGAATCTCCGAAAATCCAAGCGTGGTCGTCAGAAGCATCGATACTCAAGCAGAACGATACTTGCTTGGCTTTTCGGTCTCTCGCTTCGCTCACAATGTCCTTTAGTATAGATTTTGAGATTCCAGATATTGTTGGCGTTATCTCTTCGTAAACAGATGCAGTCCCATCTTCTAGATTGTAAACAATAGCTAAGGGTTGAATCCGATAATACTTAAAGTTAGCGGTAATTGAAGCAATAACCTCCGACGTGATTCTTGATTTCAAGATAGCTTTAAGCTGGGATACAGTCATACTTTTTATCCTATGTTAAAGGTGAACCACTTACCGCAGCTGATCATGTCCTTAGACATGATCGACATTTGTAGGCACCACTTGAGGGCATAATCTAAGCCGTTGATTTGTAAAGTTTAACTGGCTAGTATTTCTGGCAGGTACATTATATAGAATCGTTATTTGGCGTCAAACAGGCACGAAAAATTCGATGTTTTTACTACCGCACGGTAGAAAGCCAAATGTTTTCATTGCAGAGATAAACCCAGAGCGGGATCTGTAGATAGTGGTTCTTAGCTCGTCGTAAGGTATGGATCTGCCATCCTCACAATAAAGATTAGCAAAAACAATCGCTTTTTTAGCCAGGGCTGTTGTCGCGGCAAGAAACTCGGTTTGCTTATTCCAGGGGATATACATAGAGCAAGCAACATAAAGAAGATCAACCGCAGGTAGCTGCTGATATATGTCCATAAAATCGCCAAAGATAATATCCTTGGAAACAACCCGATCCTTGGGGATCTGTTGGTATTCCACACCATAGATGGTTGCGTTAGGGAGCAACTCCCGCGCTAGTAAAAGAGTTTGACCACAACCACATCCTATATCAGCAAAGCTTTCAGGAAGTCGGTTGTATCTTGCAGCCCATTCTTTAGTGAGAATCCTACGTAAGGGGAACCCATACGAAAAGGTGGTTTCGTATGGACCATCATAATAATTGTCGAAGTACGATTGCCGATAGTTCATAAGGTCAAAGCTTTAAGCCATACTCACGATTGCAGAACCTAAAATCCACCCACCAATCTTGACAAAAGTATATACGTCATACTTGCCTGCTATCGCCGTGGGAACTGGAGTGCTCGATGGCCCCCAAATAAGAGAGCCTGCAGGCTGCCAAGTTATCGTATAAGCGAACCCTGTCGATTTTATCAGCAGCGTAACAGTTTGCCCTTCCGACATATTTGAAAGAGTAACTGTGTACGCTGAGGCAGCGGGACCGCCGTTTTTGAAAAAGATATGCTGCGCAGAACAATCTAGCGTCCCCGCTGTGGCAATAGAGTCAGAAGGATTACCCCCAGATCCTTGCATAGGAGAAACAATCCGAGCAAAGCCGTTAACATTTAAAAGGCTTGTACCACCTCCGGGGTTTAAATCGGTAGCTGTTTGACGGGAAGTAGTCTCAGTGTTTATATTGGTTTGTAACGTGGAATCAGCACTGACCCGTGCAGAAGTTTCAGCATCTGTCGTTACTTTTGTAATATAAACAGTATCTGTCTTGCCAAGCTCTTGAACTATGATATTGCCATCAGGCCGCTGTCTTAAAGCCATGATATAAAACCCCTCATGAAACCATATTCACAATTGTAGCACCTAAGATCCACCCACCGATCTTGATAAATGTATATACGTCATATTTATCTGATGACGCTGTGGGAATTGGAACACCTGATGACCCCCAGATAAAAGAAGCCGCCGGGGATGTTGCTTGCCAGGTTATCGTGTATGCAAATCCAGTTGATTTTATCAGCAGCGTAACAGTCTGCCCTTCCGTCATGTTTGAAAGAGTGACTGTGTACGCTGAGGCAGTAGGACCGCCGTCTTTGAAAAAGATATGCTGTGTCGAACAATCCAACGTACCTGCAGTGGCAATAGAGTCAGAAGGATTACCCCCAGATCCTTGAGTAGGGGAGGCGATCCTGGCAAAGCCGTTAACATTTAAAAGGCTCGTCCCTTCATCGGGATCCGAACTGTTGGATGTATACACGCTTAAGCCGTATGTCATTAAGCCATCCCAACAATCGCGGATCCAAAGATCAAACTGCCTACCTTGACCAAAGTCACGAAGTCGTACTTGCTGGCCACTGCCGTAAATACTGGCGCTCCTGACGGCCCCCAAACAAACGTACCACCAGCCCATGATGGAGAAACGCCACTAGCAACCGACGCTACAATAATATTGACCGTTTGGCCTTCTGCCAAGTTATTAATGGTTAAAGTGTAGGCGGAAGAGCTTCCGGTTTTCAGGAAAATATGCTGTGTTGAGCAATCAAAAGCTTCCGAGCCTGCAGAACGAGCAGGGGATTGTGAAGGAGAGGAAATCCGACCATATCCTGTAATACTGTACATGCCTGCAGATGTGCCGCTAGGATTTACGCTTGTAGCGTTGGTTCTTGCTGTGATCTCCGCATTGATATTAGCCTGGAGTGTCGAGTCAGCATTTAACCGCGCAGTTGTCTCCGTATCCACATTAGTTTGGAGAGTGGAGTCAGCATTCGTTCGTGCTGTAATTTCAGTATTCAAATTTGATTGCAGCGTAGAGTCGGCTGCAGATCTAGTCCCTGCTTCATCCACAAAAGAAAGATTTTTGTTGCCATCTGTAGCGAACATCGTGCCTGCGGCACCATCAGTTGCAGGTAACGTCCATAGAAGATCACTTGTAACCTCAGTATCTGGTGCTTTGAAGCCTACGTATGTACCACCAGCAGTACCTTCTTCTAGTTTAATTTTGCCACCAGTGCCCATGGTGTCTCCTTTTCTAAGTTATGTTTATATATTTAATCTTTTGCCGAGATGCGAACGTCCAAAAGAGGTCGAGCCAAAGTAACTAAATCAATGTTTGGATTTTCTTTTTTATATGCGCGGAGCGCTGGAATTACTATGTTTTTCACAATATTTATAAATTTTACCTGAAATTGATGAAAAAGGATATTAGGGAGGGGTAAATTCGTCGCGGTAACCGCGTTCACGGCATAAAAAACATTGGGTATTGTCAATTGAGTTGGGATCGTGATTTCCCCCTCTTCCTCCCAATCCTTAATAGCAACAAGAACTTTATTGACCAAAAAAGCCCATGTAGGCTCCATCCCCACCCCGAACCCCTCACACAAAAGTTCGATCTGTCGTTGGGCTTTTTTAAGGTCTTTCTGTAATTCGATAAAATGGTTCACGGATATTGCTCTTCTAACGATGGTTCCCCCTGGAGTACAACTTCACCAACCGCGATTAAAGATGCAGCTTTAAGGAATGCATCTTTCATAAGTAACCCTTCTAGAAAAATAGTGAGTAGATGAACTTAATCTGCAGCCATGTAATTAGTTCAGAAGATATGTCATCGTAAAAGCATCAATTCCCTTGGTCGCATTGTTGGCAGTAAAAGCACCTTGATTCAGGTTGGCATAGATAGTTACAGTACCCGCAGACGAAATAGTAATGCTGCAAGCGGTATTATTACCGTCTTCTCTGGCAACTCCTATTGCAGGCACTGTTACAGAAGTTGGTGTTAGGTGGGCTGGCCATGTTTTAACCGTAGTGGAGTTTGTGGTAGTAATAAACCGGGTATTGACCGTACTTTGCACCACAGCCTGTCCAAATTGTACTGTTACCTGATTTCCAATCCTCGTATAGTACGCTGTTCTAGCGGCACTTACCACACCCGTACCATCGTTTACATAAAAGGTAAAAGTACCAGTGGCATAATAGGTCAAAAGTCCCGCTGTGCTAGTATCAGCATTCGGAATCCACGCCGTGACATCCTGGTAGTTCTCCAGGTTAGCCGTGGTGGTGTAGGTTGTTGGCTCCCCGTTCAGTTCAACATCGCCTGCTATCATTACGTCCGTGATGGTCTGGGTACTACCTGATCTATTTACCACGTATATATAGTTTGAATTCTGACCGACTGATGCAGCATTTGCAAGAGAGGAAGTAGCTGTTGCCAATCTTGCTGCTACCGGAGTATGAAATCCTCCAAAGTTTTTAAACCAGACTCCGGATATGGTGAACTTTACCGCTGTGTTATCCGCCTTACTTTCGCTCCCGTATCCGGTAGCAGCAATATTCATCCGCCATACATTATTGCTATCCATATAGAAAATAGCAGTTGCTCTGGCAGTTACCCAACCAGCAAGGTCTGCGGTGACGGCGGCGGTTATATCAAGCTGCTTGGTTCGTCTCAGCGTGTTCTGTAATGGGACAAGTCGCCCTTTGGTGTTTGTCAAGAGCCCTACTGTCATATTGATAACCCCCTTGGATTTAATAGCTGTTTAACTTTTCGAGATCCGATTGTCATTTATGCTAAGTAAACAGCTTGCGCTAAATTAAAGTGATAACCGTAGCAGTAGCATAAAAATATAAATTGTGCTGTGTCGTATTCGATATTGCCGTTACATTGGCGGTTGCCTTCAAGCCTATGGTTTGGCCAGCAGTGGCATAAACCAGATAAGTAATTTCTGAGTAACCATTACTATCTTCAGCTCCAATGCCATACTGTGCCCACGCAGTATCCCAATTGTTATAAATCGTTGAAGTGCCGGATGTGTCCACTGCCATGCGACAAGTACCAAATACGTTAGAGTGAGTATGACCTAAGCCGCATCTTACATTATAGTAACCAGCATTAATAAACGTTATCGTTAGAGTATTAGAAGAGAAAGTAGTGGTATAAAGTGTTGTGTTGGTCAAGGATTCTAACATACTCGCGGGGAAAGAAGTGTCGTCAGTAAGGCCGCCCGGTTGCCACGCTGCGCTCGCATGGTAGGGTTTGAAATTGGGAGCTTTAAAATTATCCGCAAACGTCATCACTCCAGTTTTGGTCTGCGCCACAGTAGAGAGAAGGCCAGCCGTTTGTGCATCCGCCATTGGTATATAAGAGTAGACGTCCCCTGGGGTTTCCGCGATCTGTGCCCAAGTGGTGCCGAGGGATGCCCAAGTAGGTTCGGCTGCTAACTGAATACCCACAAGGGAGAAGAATACGGCTTTACCCGATTCACCAGTTACTGAAGCGCCCCACTCAATGTATAGAACAGACGAGTTATTCCCTGCATATGAGGTAAAAGTCCCCCCACTTACTCTGTAAGTTTCATCAGAAACATATCCAACACAAGCTTGATTCCCGATGCTCGGAAACACTACACCACCAAGAGTTACTCCCAGGTATTGCCCCGTAGTGATGTCTCCAGTAACCCTTATCACTGCATCCATTTTCCATACGTTATTGCTATCTGCATAGAATACAGCACTAGAGAATGGGGTAGCGGTAAGTGTAAAATTAGTACCACTTGCTAGGCTCAAAGTTAAAACCTTACTTCTCTTCGTCGTACTCACTAGAGGTACGATTTGCCCTGCTGGGCGTCCGACTATTCCTGTATATAATGGCATCTTTGTGGCTCCTATTAGCTAACTTGATATGAAATTGATGTTGAAAATAGACCACTGCTGGCTGCTGCTGGCCAGTTGGTGAGGCCATCCAAAGACCAATATAGTCTGATTACCCCTGCAGTCGTTACATATAGAAGTCCTGGAGTTACTTTAGCTGAAGTAGCGGAAACCATAATTGCGGTAAAATATTGATCACTAGAGGGACAAGCCCATGCGGGAATATTTGTGTCGGAAGAAACAAATTGAACTGCCGCTGCTGTGTTGTTTACGCTACCCGCAAAAGTTATCGTGACTTGTTTGCCAACTCTAATTATTTTACCTGCGTAGGCAGATCCAGGCGTGCTAAATGCCCACTTAGCTCCAGCAAGGGTCGTTACGTCTTCCCGATAATAGTTAAGCAATCCCGCACTCGTCGCCGTCGCTAAACCAAACCCCACGGCCTGGCCTCCGGAGACCTTGCGGACGCGCCATCTATATGACGGAGCTGCCGACCATGCAGTAGCAGATGCTCCTGCATATGTAGTATTGCTAGACGCTATTCCCATATTACCAAAGCTAACGGAAACTGTGTATGAATCAATAGTAACCATTCTCATACCATAGGCCGAGTTGCCTTGAACATAAAATGGCATTCTATTGGCTACAGGAACCCATTGAAGCCCATCATCATACATTTCAAGCAGAAGAGAGTCTGTCTGCTGTATGGGGGTTTGGAATCTGACGTAGTATGAAGTTTGTTCTCTTGCCGTGCCTACATTACTTACTACAGCCTTGAAATTAGCGCCAGAAGGCCCATAGCCATAATAAGCTGAATTGCTGTACACGGTATTAGCTGATGTACCGGGATCGTTGTTCCACGCATACTCCACATCATTTT
>Ga0105105_10001243_pt1 | contig 10933 bp, 9 predicted proteins | sample PPLLaktember2015_4_FD_79108 | JGI IMG/M metagenome (GOLD analysis project Ga0105105, IMG submission 79108) | Freshwater sediment microbial communities from Prairie Pothole Lake near Jamestown, North Dakota, USA - PPLs Lake P8 Core (1) Depth... | ecosystem: Environmental > Aquatic > Freshwater >... | reverse complement strand
CCTCAATATCGGCATCGACCGGATGGCTGAGCAAGTGGAGGAGATGATCGCGCATTACCATGTCGACGGCCTGGTGATGCACTCCAACCGGAGTTGCAAGCCCTATTCCTTCGGGCAGTACGACATTGCCCGTATGGTGCGGGAGCGCCGGGGGATTCCGGTCCTGACCATCGAAGCCGATATGCTCGATGAGCGTTCCTTCCCCGAAGGGCCTGTCGCGACACGAATCGAGGCATTCATGGAACTGCTCGATGAGCGGAGCCGCCATCAGACGCCAAGGGAGATCATACCATGATCTTTGCCGGAATCGACATCGGTTCCGTCGGCACCAAGGCGGTCCTGATCCGTCAGAACCAACTACTGGCCGCCGTCGCGCTGGCGACGGGTTACAATGCCCGACAAGCCGGCGAGCAGGCCCTGCGGGAAGCGGCGGCGATGGCGGGAGTGGCGGTGGCCGATCTGGCCGGCGTGGTGGCCACCGGGTACGGCCGTCGTGCGCTGACCCTGGCCGGGCGTACGGTCACCGAAATTACCTGCCATGCGGCCGGTGCCTTTTTTCTGGATCCCACGGTGAGGACGGTTATCGATATCGGAGGTCAGGACAGCAAGGCCATCCGGCTCAACGAGTGGGGAGGGGTGCTCGATTTCGCCATGAACGACAAGTGTGCAGCCGGTACGGGGCGCTTTCTCGAGGTGATGGCTCGCGCGCTGGAGGTCGATCTGGAGTCCTTCGGGGAGCTCTCGCGGCTTGCGACCCGGCCGTCCCCAATCAGCAGCATGTGCACCGTGTTCGCCGAATCGGAGGTTGTTTCGCTGGTGGCGGCAGGCGAGTGCCGACGCAATATCATCGCCGGGATTCACGCCGCCATCGCCTTGCGCATGATGGCCCTGGCCGGGCGGCTGGGTTTGACCCCGCCGCTGATGATGACCGGCGGGGTCGCCAGGAACAGCGGAGTCGTCGCGGCATTGGAGGAGAAGATCGGCCTTCCGGTGATCGTGGCGGAGTATGCCCAGATGGCAGGTGCCATCGGTGCCGCTCTACTCGCGGCGCGAAATGGATGACGGGATAGCCCGCAACGAAGCGTTCCGGCCTCAGGGCTGTTCGGCAACGGCCGCCAGCGCCTCCCGTTGCGGCGACGCTTTGCCGACGGTTTTGCTGCGACCCGCAAGAGGACGGCGAAAGACATCGACCCGCTGCTTGAGCATTTTGGCGGGTTTGAAAGCGGGCAGCTTCTTGGCTTTGACCTTGAGGACCTTTCCGGTACGGGGATTGCGACCCTCATAGCCCTGGTAGCGTTTGAGCTTGAAACTGCCGAAACCGCGGATTTCGATACGCTGCCCTCCAGCCAACGCATCGCCGATGCAGTCGAATAGGGTGCTGACGACCGCCTTGGCCTGCTGCTTGGATAATCCCTCTGCCTGGTGGATCGCCTCGATCAGTTGCTGCTTGGTCATGTAATCTTCCTTCCGGCCAAAAAAATAAGCGAATATCAAACGTTTGAACTGAATATGCGCTTATAAAAGCGCCGAGGCCGGAAAAAAGTCAATCCTGAAAAGCTACAGCTTTATTACGGATATGGAATAGGTATTATTGGATGGAGAGCAGGTGGGTCCTCAGGTTCGCATGCATGTTCTTGATCCCGAGTTTATGGCGGATGCTGTCCCGATGCGATTCGACGGTGCGACGCGAGATATTGAGGATCTGGGCGATATCTTTGTTTGATTTCCCCTGCTTGACCATGTTGGCGATCTGAATTTCGGTCGGGGTGAAATTGAGGTACTTCGATGAGATGCGTCTGGAAAAGGGGGAGGTGATCTCCTCCAGGTTGTGGGCGAGGATCTCCAGGTAGGCTTTCTGGTTCTCCTCGAGGCGGGTTCCGTGCAGTTTTTCGAGAAAAGGGGCGATGAGTTCCCTCACATTGAACAGCACTTTCTCCTCCAGTTCCGTGCGGTCTTCGTCTCGTTTTTTCAGCAACACCTTCAACGCGGTGTTCATCTCCTCCAGGTTTTTCGATTTGACCGCCAGTTCGTGTTCCCGGGAACGCAGGGCTTCCTCGGCATTCTTGCGCGCAGTGATATCGAGGATGATCCCGTTGATGAACGCAGGGGGGTCGCGATCCTGAGGAACGCGGGTGGCGAGCACCTGGATCCATCGCCAGCTCTCGCTGCGGGGATGGAAGATCCGCAGCGAGGCATCGAAAGACGGAGCGGTCAACCCATTGCGCAAAGCCTCGCTCATCTGGGTGGCATCATCGGGGTGCAGCAAGGAAAACCAGTCGGCGAAGTTCTCCGGATCGGAGATCCCCAGGATGTCGACAATGGATGGGCTGGCGAACACCACCCGATAGGGGGAGTGTCCTTCGCCGACGAGGCCGAGTCGAAAAACGATGAAATGGGTGGCGCTTTCCATCAGGGAGCGCAGGTGTTCCTCGCTTTCCTTGAGGGCCTGTTCGGCCTGCATTCGTTCGGCGATTTGCCGGCTGAGTTGGGCGTTGGCCTGGGAGAGCTCGGAGGTGCGCTGGCGCACGCGCTCCTCCAACAGGTCGTGGGCCTGCTGCAATCGGTCCTGCATCTCCTTCTTGTATACGGCGATTTCGATGGCCGCCAGAACCTGGTCGTCTCGAAAGGGTTTGAGGATGTAACCGAAGGGTTCGGTGAGTTTTGCCCGCTCCACGAATTCGGCGTTGGCGAAGGCGGTGACGAAAATCACCGGTATCCCCATACGGCGATGGATCTCTTCGGCCGCTGCGATACCATCGAGACGACCCGGCATCACCACATCCATCAGGATCAGGTCCGGTTGGAGCTGACCGGCCAGACCGACCGCCTCTTCGCCGCAGTTGGCGATCCCCACCACATGATATCCCTTTGAAGACAGGCGCTCTTCGAGTTGGGTGGCGATGATCACTTCATCGTCAACGATCAGGATTCTTTTCATGGGGCACCCCATCCTCCAGTATCTTGAAGACGATGCGGACATGCGTACCGCCGGACTGGGAAATCTCCAAACGGCCACGTAGCTGCTTGCTGACCAGATTGCGTACGAGCTTGAGTCCCAGGCTGGTGATTTGCCGGAGATCGACCGTTTCCGGAATACCGCAACCGTCGTCGATCACCTCGATGGTCAGCCAGCCGTCGGGGCTCTGCGACAGACGCACCGTGATGGACCCTTCGCGCCCTTTCGTGAATGCATGTCGGTAGGCGTTGGAGATCAACTCATTGAGCACCAGAGCGCAGGGGATGGCTTGGGTGACCGAGAGACATACGCCGCTGCCCGGGGAGTGCAACCGGACCGCTTTCTCCCCCCCGTAAATGGTGGCCAGGTTGACCGCCAGGTCCTGTACGTGCCGATCCATGTCGATGCGGTCGAAACGATCGCTTTGATAGAGCTGGGAATGGATAATCGCCATGGCGAAAATCTTGCTGCGTGCCGCTGCCAGAGCAGTGGCGACCGCCGAACTCTCGGCGCGATTGCCGGCCAGGTCCAGCAGGCTCGAGATGATCTGGAGATTGTTTTTGACTCGGTGGTGTATCTCCTTGAGCAACGCCTCTTTTTCCCGCAGCGAATCCTGGATTCGTCGAGCGGCGATGATACGCTCCGAAATGTCGCGGGCATAGAGGAGCATGCCACTGAAGCGGCCCCGTTCGCTCAGCATGGAAGCGGAGAGTTCAACCGGAATGCGTCGCCCCTCGGCGCCGATAATGGAGGCGGTTTGCAGGTGCTGGGTGGCGGGGGCTGCTTCCGTTTCGATCGTCGCCGGCGGAAGAAAGCGGTATTGGGGGATCAACTCGATCACATGGCGCCCGATAAGCTGCGGCAGTGTATGGCCACTGCGCGTCACACCGGCTTGGTTGATATAGGAGATGGCGCCCACCTCGTTGGTGGCCAGGATGATGTCGTTGGAGGTCTCCAGAAGACGGCGGTATTTTACTTCGCTGCTGCGCAGGGAATTCTCGGCGCGCTTGAGACGAGCGATATCGATGAAATTTTCCACGATGCCGACGAGTTCTCCGTCCTCGCGGCGAAAAGGAACCGCCGTCACCATGCATGAAACGGTTTTGCTGCCGCGCACCAGGATGTCCTCCTCGAACTCGCAGAAATTCATGCCGCCAACCACTTGCTTGAAAAGGCACTGGGGACTGCGGCACATGGAGGAGCGCACCACATCCTGACAAGGGCGGCCGATCACCTCCTCCTTGCGCAGGCCGAAATAGGTGCAGAACGAGTCGTTGACGCGGATAATGGTCAGGCGGCGATCGATGAGGCATAACGGAATGCCGATATTGAAAAGCTGGTGGAGCTCGACGTTCGAACGCTGCAGGGAGGCCTGGACCTGGCGCAGCGTGGCGTTGCGTTCCCCGATCTTCTTCTCCAGGGTCCGCGCGTAGCCTTCGATGGCTTGGCGCCCGGCGACGATTTCGGAACGGGTCGCCCGCACCCGATAGAGGGCGCCTTCGGCGTCGAACAACTGTTTCTCGGTTGCCGCAGCGTACTCCGCCTGGACCTGGAACGCTTGCCGTATGGCCGGCATGCGGCGGGCGATGCGCGTGGCGATCCGGGCTACGATCGCCGATGGCTTCCATGTCAGTCTTACCCTGCCATAAGGCGTGTCGAAGATTTCCCCCTGACGCAGCAGCAACTGGTCATCATGATGCAGGTCGGCGGTCAACAGGACGGCATTCCAAGGGGGCTCGTCCAGGTGCTGTTCGGTGCTGTGAACGGTGTAGGGGCCGATCCGCTGGGAGCCGAGCTGGACACGACGGGCGATCGCTTCCCCATTGATGTAAATGGTATGGTCTTTTTCATCCAGGTGCAGTTCGCGGTGGGCATACATCATGGCCGTAACATTGCCGAGCAGCGCCTGGTCGCTGAGCACCCGGCATTGCACACCTTCGGCGCCGGCTTGCCAGGCCAAGGACTCCAGCAGTCCCGCCACGAAGCGAATGGTGAAGCCGAGCGATTCCTGAATCACCGCGGGTTCCACATGCACGATCAGCTCGGCGCGCCCCGGTTCGATCAAAACCGGGCGCAACTGGATGTAGTTGTTGAGATGCCGCATGCGGCGCGGTGCGGCGAGAAGGGCCGAACGGATACCGGCAAAGGGGGTGAACCAGCCGGCCAGAGATCGGCCGCCGGGGTGCCGGAAACGGCGACCGATCTCCTGCCAGGCGTAAAGGGTCAGGTGGGGAACGGTGTGGTGACAATTCTCGATTATTTGAAGCAGATCGATCAGGGACAGCCAGTTGTTCCCCGTGGCGATATGTGGCATGCCGACGCTGACCCGCCGCAGCAACTCCTCCGCTTTTGTTCCCAGTGCATTAAAATGATTTAACATATGCAAAGGCACCAGGCAACGCTCGCGGAATTGTCGAATTTCGGACTGCATCTTGAGTCAGAACCTGAGTTTGTCGGGATTAAGGCTTGTAAGAAAAAGGGATTGCCTTCTGACGGTGGCGGGTTATGTGAGCCGGACCGTATGAAAAAACGCACGGTCGAGATCGAAAAGCAGCAATTGTCCGCGCAGCGTCCCCTCCTGTCCCAGTATCAGTTTGAGAACCTCGCTGCATTCAAGGCCGGCCAGCACCGCCACCGCTTGGGGCGTGCAGCCGAGCGCGGTTTCCGCACCGTGGACGATGGCGCTATCCTCACCATAAATCGCCGTCATCTCAGTGGTATCCCCCGGCATCAAGACGGCGAGCTGCCCGCAGGTTCCCGCCACGGCGGCCGTCACCAGAGGTATGCTTCTATCCTGCGCCGCTTGCGCCAGCACCCTTCGGTCGGCGATGTTGTCCAGGCAGTCGATCGCTACGTCGCAGTCCGCCAGCAACCGGGGCGCGTTGACGGTATCGAGAAAACAGAGTTCGGCCCTCACCGTAATCGCTTCATTGATACGCACCACCCGTTGGGCGGCCACATCGGCCTTGCGATATCCGATTCGGTCGGTGGTGCAGAAAATTTGCCGGTTGAGATTGCTCTCCTCGAATCGATCCCCATCCACCAGAATCAAAGTGCCCACCCCGGCGCGGGCCAGCAGTTCGGTCACCAGCCCTCCCAGCCCTCCTAGCCCGACAACGCAGGCCCGCGAGCGAAGCAGGCGGGCCTGGTCCTCTGGTCGATAGGTATGGAGGTTGCGTACATAGCGCTCCGGCAGAACGCCGTTTTCAAGGGCGGTCAGTTCGATCGTTTTGAGGGGGAGATTCGTTTCCGCCGCGATATGGGCGGACCGATCCAAGGGCAGGCTGCGGTAGGTCAGCCCATCGGGGAAGTGCCCGGTCCGGGCCGCAGCCGATATCAGGCTTTCGGGTGGCAGGGTCATGCCGAATGCTCCGATGCGTGTTTCAACCGGCAATACCTGTAATTTCCACCTTTTTCCACCGGCAACGCGACCGGTCCGCCGTCCTTCCCGATTGCACGCAGGCGCATTCAACCCCCTCCCACCGGGGGGAAGATGCCCACGCGCGCTCCATTAGGGAGAATTTGATTCGGTTCGGCGCGCCGGCCGTCGACGAACACGAGTCTGGCCTCCCGGGCTGGGATAGCGAGCCGCTGGACAAGTTCCGCCACCGTGGTTCCTTCGGTGATGGGGTAGTGCTCGGCATCCTTCGGAGTGAACCGCCGCAGGGTGGCGAAAAGCAGGATGTGGATGGCGGTTGGCATCTATGGACAATCTCCGTGAGTGGAAAACCGACGCGTTTCGATGGCTGATTGCCCCACCTATCGGGATGAAAGCGGACCATGAGCGACAATTCTGAGAGAGGTTTTCTCGGGGTTTTCTTGCCGATTAAACACCGTCCGGTTGGGTTGGTATGGCGCCTGTTTCAAATCGTATTTTATTGTGTTAACCTTCATCACCTTACGGCGGAGTGCCGGTTGTGTCAAGAAGCCAAGCGACCGGGCTGGCAAAGATGCGAGATGTAAGGTCGCCGGGGATGCACCGTATTGACGCACGGCGGGATCTGGCTTTCCTGCGATCGCACAATTCTTGACGAACCGGTAAAAAGTCCGCTCTTGACAGGTTAGTATACGCGCTTTATTTTAACCGTTTTAACGAAACCCCATTCACCCCGTTCACCTGCGAGGGCCGGATCATGGGAAACCATTCGATGGGCAAGGCACTCGTAACCGGTGGAGCCGGCTTTATCGGTTCTCATCTGGCCGAGGGGCTGGTTGAGCATGGGTGGGAAGTGGTCGTGCTCGACAATCTCTCCACCGGAAAACGATCCAACCTCGATGCGATTGCCGAACGGATCTCTTTTCACCAGGGCGATATTCTGGATTTACCGCTATTGGAGCGGCTTTGCAGGGGATGTGTCCTGGTCTTCCACTTGGCGGCTGTCGTCTCGGTTCCCCAGACGGTCTCCGATCCTGTTTCGACGGCGCGGGTGAACGAGTTGGGGACGTTACAGGTGCTTGAAGCCGCCCGTCGCGCCGCGGTGACGCGCGTTGTCCTGGCCAGTTCGTGCGCCGTGTATGGCGATGACCCGCACCTGCCCAAAAGGGAAGATCTGCCGCCTGCGCCCCGCAGCCCCTACGCGGTGCAAAAGCTCACCGGAGAGTTGTACGCACGGTTGTATAACGATCTCTATTCCCTGCCCACCGTGTCTTTGCGCTATTTCAACGTATATGGCCCCCGTCAGGATCCCTCCTCCCCTTATTCGGGGGTGATTTCGATTTTCATGACGCGGGCCGCTGCGGACCTGCCGGCCACTTTGTATGGCGATGGCCGCCAGACCCGCGATTTCATTTTCGTCAGGGATGTGGTGGCTGCCAATTTGCGCGCGGCGGTGGCACCCCATGCGGGGGGAGGGATTTTCAACGTCGGAACCGGACGCCAGGTGCAGATCGACCGACTATGGGAAATGATCGGTTGTTTGGCGGAGTGTCGGCGCGCGCCGCGTTTCGAAGCCGAGCGCGTGGGAGATATTCGCGCTTCAGTGGCCGACACGCGTCTGAGTGCCGAGGGGTTGTCTTTCGAGGCCGCGTACCCGCTTGAAGAAGGATTGTCCGATACCTATCGATGGGTCAGGGATCATTAAGCCCGGAGAGGCGATGCGGCCGTTGGTTGGGTGAGGGGCATCGCGATGAGCGCTCATATGTCGGAGAGACCCAAGGAGCCAAAATGGATTCGGTTTTTGACAAAGTACTGGTGACCGGTTGCGCCGGCTTCATCGGTTACCATCTTGCGCAGCGCTTATTGCGGGAGGGCGTACGCGTCACCGGTGTCGATAATCTCAACGATTACTACGATATCAACCTGAAAAGGGATCGCCTGGCGCGACTCGATGGAGAAGAGAAATTTTCCTTCCATCGGATAGATCTGGCCGACCGTCCGGCGATCGAACGTCTTTTTCGAGAGGGCGAATTCGACGTTGTGGTTAATCTGGCCGCCCAAGCGGGGGTGCGCTATTCGCTCCAAAATCCCCACGCCTATATCGATGCCAATATCGTGGGATACCTGAATGTGCTGGAGGGGTGCCGCCACAATCGTGTGGGGCATCTTGTCTTCGCCTCGTCGAGTTCGGTATACGGCGCCAATACCCGTATGCCCTTTTCGGTGCATCACAACGTCGATCACCCGGTTTCGCTTTACGCCGCCACTAAAAAGTCCAACGAACTGATGGCGCACACATACAGCCACCTTTACGGGCTTCCCGCTACCGGCCTCCGTTTTTTCACCGTTTACGGCCCCTGGGGCCGGCCGGACATGGCCCTTTTCCTTTTTACCCGGGCTATTTTAGCCGGGGAGCCCATCCAGGTCTTCAATCACGGCAACATGCAACGGGATTTCACCTATATCGATGACATCGTGGAAGGGGTGGTGCGGATCATGCACCGCGTGCCGCGTCCCGACCCCGCCTGGAGCGGCCTGTCTCCAGACCCCGGGACCTCCTACGCGCCTTACCGCATTTACAACATCGGAAACAACCAGCCCGTGACCCTCGGCGCTTTCATCGACCTGATCGAGCAGCAACTGGGGCGCAAGGCCGTGAAGGAGCTGCGGCCTCTCCAGCCGGGCGATGTCCCGGCCACCTACGCCGATATCGAGGATCTGTTCGCCGCGGTCGGTTTCAGACCACAGACCCCGCTGGCCGTTGGAATCTCGCGGTTCGTGGAGTGGTACACCGGCTATTACGGACATCGCGGGGATTGATATCGAAAGATCCCCCGGTGACGGTATTTTGTAACCCTGATGCCCATCGATGCGTTCGCGCCGCGGCGGGAACGATATCCGAAAGGGAATTGCATGAAACTGACCATTCTGGGAACCGGATATGTCGGGCTGGTCACCGGCACGGGCCTGGCCAACCTGGGAAACGATGTGATCTGTCTGGACATCGACTGCAACAAGGTGGAGCGGCTCAATAGCGGACAGATCACGATCTACGAGCCGGGGCTCGATGAGATTTTTCAGCGCAATATCCGAGGGGGACGTCTCAAGTTCACTCACGACCCGGCCGTGGCCATGAAAGGCGCCGAAATAGCATTCATCTGCGTCGGTACCCCGTCCGACGCCAATGACGAGGCGGATCTCTCCGCTGTGGATGCCGCCGCCCGTATGATCGGCCGTTACATCGAGGGCTACACCGTCATCGTCAACAAGAGCACCGTGCCGGTCGGTACTGCCGATCGCGTGCGTGCCATCGTCCGCGAGCAGCTTTCCGGCGAGGTGGACTTCGACGTGGTCTCAAACCCCGAATTCCTTCGGGAAGGGGCTGCGGTGAAGGACTTCGAAAATCCCGATCGCATCGTTATCGGCACCGACAGCCGGCGGGCCGAAGAAAAAATGGTCTCTCTTTACCGGTCGCAGGCGCGCACGGAGCGTCCCATCATGGTGACCGGCATCCGCAGCGCCGAGCTGATCAAGTATGCCAGCAACGCCATGCTGGCCACTCGCATCAGTTTCATGAACCAGCTCTCCCACCTTTGCGAGAAAGCCGGTGCGGACATCAAGGATGTCTCCAAGGGGCTGGGCCTGGACAATCGCATCGGTTCCCGCTTTCTCCATGCCGGCATCGGTTACGGGGGGAGCTGTTTTCCCAAAGACGTCAAGGCGCTCATCTCAACGTTAAAAAAATTCGAATGCGAGGCCGATCTCTTTGAAGCGGTGCACCGCATCAACGAACGGCAAAAAGGGGTGGTGCTGGAAAAACTCAAGCAGGTGATGGCGATAGCGGGCAGCACCATCGCGATTTGGGGCATTGCCTTCAAACCCAAGACCGACGACATCCGCGAGGCGCCTGCTTTGCGGATCATCGAAGGTTTAATGGGGATGGGGGCTGCCGTCCGGGCATTCGATCCGGTGGCCATCGAAAACGCCCGCCAGGCGCTTCCCGGAGTGCAATTTTGCGACAACCCATATGAAACCATACGCGATTGCGATGCCCTCGTCGTCCTTACCGAATGGGACGAGTTTCGTAACCTGGACATGCGGGCGGTCAAGGTGCTGCTGCGCCGGCCAATCGTGGTGGATGGGAGAAATATCTACGATCCGGTCGAGATGCGCACCCTGGGTTTCACCCATCTGGCCATCGGTCGTTGACGGAACAGGGCCCTTTCGCCGGTGACGTATAAACAGGGTGGAATTGGCTTGACGATATCGCATATTGGATGATATTTAAAAGTTTTAACATTCGATAGGTAAGATCGCTTATGGAGCGGGTCGCATCGATAAGCCGCAGCACGCGGGAGACAGAAATCAAACTGCGATTTGGCCTGGACGGCCAAGGCCAGGCGCAGGTGCATACCGGAATCGGTTTTCTGGATCACATGCTGACGCTGTTGGCGGTCCATGGCTTTTTCGATCTCGAGGTACAGGCACACGGGGATCTGGAGGTGGACGGGCATCATACCGCCGAGGACGTGGGCCTCGTGTTGGGCGATGCATTGCGGGAGGCACTCGGCGATCGGAAAGGATTGCGTCGCTTCGGGCAT
>Ga0105105_10001242_pt1 | contig 10934 bp, 10 predicted proteins | sample PPLLaktember2015_4_FD_79108 | JGI IMG/M metagenome (GOLD analysis project Ga0105105, IMG submission 79108) | Freshwater sediment microbial communities from Prairie Pothole Lake near Jamestown, North Dakota, USA - PPLs Lake P8 Core (1) Depth... | ecosystem: Environmental > Aquatic > Freshwater >... | reverse complement strand
GGCGCATCTCCTCGAGAGCGGCGCGACGAGCTTCACCGGACGGCTTCCGATCAACGTCTCGGGGGGCGCGCTCTGCGTGGAGAATCTCTTCGAAGCCTCCGGCGCGCACAAGATCCTCGAGCTCGTCGAGCAGCTCCGCGGCCATGCGGGCGCGCGGCAGGTCCCCGACGCGAACATCGGCCTCGCGCAGGTCTGGCGGGGCGTTCCGACCGCGACGGGAGCGGTCGCCATTCTTTCGAACATGTAGGAGGTCTTCTGCAATGGGAATGAGGAAAGTAGCAATCGTTGGAGCCGGCATCACGAAGTTCGTGCGCCGCGCGCAGGAGACGGGAAAGGAGCTTTCCTGGCAGGCATCGAAGATGGCGCTCGACTCCTGCGGCATCACGCTCGACGACGTCGACATGGTTACGCTCGGCACCGCCCCCGACGCCTTCGACGGCGTCCACATGAAAGGCGAATACCTCGCCGACGGCGCCGGAGCCCACCGGAAGCCGTACATGCGCCATTACGTGGGGGGAGGCACGGGCGTCTTCAGCCCCATCCACGGATGGATGCACGTGGCGAGCGGCATGGCGGACATCTGCCTCGTCGTGGCCGAGGAGAAGATGTCGAGCTGCCAGCCGCACCCGCAGGGCGCGTTTCTCACGATCTTCGACCACACGACCGAGCAGCCCCTGAAGCCCACGCTCATCTGGATCTTCGCCCTCGAGATGAACCGCTACATGACGACCTACGGCATCTCGAAGGCGGACATCGCGCGCGTCTCGGTCAAGAACAAGCACAACGCCCTCGATCACCCCTCCGCGCAGGTCGCCGAGGAGATCACCGTCGAGGACGTCCTCAACAGCGAGACCCTCTGCTGGCCCGTGAACAGGCTCGACATCAGCCCCGCCTCCGACGGCGCGGCCGCGGTCGTGCTCGCGAGCGAGCGCGTCGCGCGGCGCCTCACCGACAAGCCGGTCTGGATCGACGGCGTCGGCATGTCGATCGACACGGCTTACTGGGGGACGCGCGATCTCTCGTACCCGCGCTACGTCGAGACGGCTGCCCGGATGGCCTACGACATGGCGGGGATCAAGGAGCCGGCGAAGGAGATTCACATCGCCGAGCCCTATGATCCGTTCGATTACAAGGAGCTCCACCACATGGAAGGGCTCATGCTCTGCCCGCGCGGCGAGGCGGCGCGTCTCACCGCGGAGGGCTACACGGCCCGCGACGGGAACCTTCCCGTCTGCCCGTCGGGCGGCGCGCTCGGCGTCGGGAACCCGATCGCTGCCACCGGGCTCATGAAGGTCATCGAGCTCTTCCTGCAGCTCCGCGGCGAGGCCGGCAAGCGCCAGGTGCCCGGCAAGCCCACGTGCGGCGTCGCGCAGGCGTGGGGAGATCTCATGCAGATGGGAACGGTCATCGTACTGAGAAGCTAACCAACAAGGAGCGGGAAGAATGAAGCTGGAAGATTGCAAACTCGGAGGGACGCACCTCAAATCTTCCGATTTCGAGAAGTGCAAGGTCCTCACGACCGAGTGGACACCGAACCTCGGCTACGCGTGGGACAACGGCGTCGCGATCGGGCGCTACCTCGCCGAGCTCAAGGAAGGCAAGATCATCGCGCGCGTCTGCCACGAGTGCCACCGCATCATGATTCCGCCGCGGATGTTCTGCGAGCTGTGCTTCCGCCCGACGGACGAGTGGGCCTACGTCGAGGACACGGGGGTCGTGAACACGTTCAGCGTCGCCCGCGTCAACTGGGACGCCTCGCGGCGCGGTCCCAAGGAACCGCCGCTCATCCCCGCGGTGATCGAGATCGACGGGGCGACGAAAGGCATGGGGATTCTCCACATGCTCGGAGAGATCGGCCCCGACGACGTCAAGATCGGAATGAAGGTCCGCGCCGTGTGGAAGAAACCGGAAGACCGCACGGGCGCGATAACGGATATCCTCTATTTCAAGCCTATCCGCGCCGCGGCGTCGAAGAAGCCGGCCGCGGGAAGAAAACGCTGAGGGGGTACAGGCAATGGCGATCACGGAAAAAATGACGAAGACGACCACCCCGACCTACTGGGAAGGGGAGATCCCGGTCAGATACGTGTACACGTACGGGCTCGCCGGGGAGACGTTCTTCAGAGCCATCAAGGAGAGAGGCACGTTTCTCGCGACGCGCTGCGACGCGTGCGACGTGACCTTCCTGCCGCCGAAGGTCTACTGCGACCGGTGCTTCGAGGAGCTCGACAAGTTCGTCGACGTCGGCACGGTCGGACACGTCGACACCTTCACGGTCACGTTCAAGAACATGGACGGCTCCGACAAGCCGAAGCCGCGCATCCTCGCGATGATCAGGATCGACGGCACGGACGGCGGCATCATCCATTACCTCGAAGGAATCGGCATCGAGGACGTGGCGCTCGGCCTTCCCGTGAAGGCGATCTTCAAGCCGAAGGCGCAGAGGAAGGGCGGGATCATGGACATCATCGGGTTCGGCCCGGTGGAATAGCGCCTCTGAAAGCCGCATAGAATGTAAAGCGCCGAGGCGGAACAGTCCGCTCCGGCGCTTTCTCTTTGCCCACTATCCGAGCAATGAAAAAGGATGGACCGATCAACCCCTTGACCAGTCCATCCCTTTGAGTCCCGAAGGGGTAACAGGGTGCGATCTTGCTGCCTATTAACCTTCGGCCTACTACGCCACTGAAGCCTCTTTCTTGACGATGGGGGTCCCCGAACCCTTGTATCTCACTCACTCAACCGCGGGCTCTAACTCAGGCCTCCGTGTCGTGTATTGACATACCATATATCAATAACCGTGCCATTACGGGGATCCGCGGGCTCAGCTACTAACGGCACGGTTTTATTCATATCCGGCTCCATACCTCGTGGCAAGAAACAATTTGAATTCAAAGAAGTTACACACAGGTGCAAAACGTAGATGCAAAACGCAGGTGCCTTTTTTTATGCAGCCATATTATAGCACAGTGTTTTTAGATGTCAATAAGAATATTTTACTCGAAGGGGTTTTGCGTAAGAATTGTTTCCTCAGCATTTGAGGAGGTGCACGGTGTTCGTCGAACCCTTTTCAGGGATGGGAATTCCGGCCGCGAGGACCACGAGCCCTCGTATGCCGGCCGCTCTCAACCTCTCTTTCACGAGGGGAAAGATCGCGTCGGTCCTATCGATGCGGTCGATATGAATCGTCTCGGTGCCCCAGACGAGATTCATTTGGCGCATGACCCGTCGATCGTCGGTCAGCGCGACGATCCGCGTCGCCGCGGGCCGGTACCGGGCGATCAGCCTCGCCGTCCGCCCGGTGCGGGTCAGACACGCGATGGCTCTCGCGCCCGAGCTCGCGGCGGTCCGCGCGGCGGCCGCGCATGCGGCTTCGGCCAGATCCCTCGGCGGCCAGGGAAGTCCGGAGCTGCATTCGTCCTGCAGCGCTCGCCGCTCCCAGCGTTCCGCTTCCCGTATAATGCGGTCCATCACGCAAACGCTCTCGACGGGGAATGTGCCCGCGGCCGTCTCCGCGGAGAGCATCAGGGCGTCCGCCCCGTCGAAGACCGCGTTCGCCACGTCGCTCGCCTCCGCGCGCGTCGGCCGCTCGGAGGCCGTCATCGACTCGAGCATCTGCGTCGCCACGATCACCGGCTTCCCCTTCTCGCGGCACAGAACGACGATCTCCTTCTGAACGACGGGCACGCGCTCGAGAGCGATCTCGACCCCGAGATCCCCCCGCGCGATCATGATCGCGTCGGCGGCCTCGACGATTCCGTCGAGCCGGCCCAGCGCGCTCTCCTTCTCGATCTTCGCCACGACGAGCGCCGGCGATTTCCTCTGGCCGACGACGCGCTTCACGCGCCGCACGTCGGCGGCGCACGTCACGAACGACACCGCGACGCAGTCTACCCCCATCGCGAGGCCGAACTCGAGGTCGGCCGCGTCCTTCGCGCTCAGCGAGGACCCGATCCGCAGACGCGGGACGTTGAGCCCTTTGCGGGACGTGAGGACGCCCCCGTCCACGATCCGGCAGCGGATCTCCCGCCCCGCGACCCTCTCGACCTTCAGGTGAATGCTTCCGTCGGAGAGGTACAGGTCGTCGCCGGCCTTCACGTCTCCGGGCCGAAACCGGTAATCGACGTGCGCGCCTTCCGCGTTCCCCGCGACCGCTTTCGTCGTGAGAACGAAGACGCCGCCCTCGCGCAATCGCGCCTGGCCTCCTTCGATCTCTCCGATGCGGATCTTGGGCCCGGCGAGATCCTGCATGATCGCGACCCCGTCGTCGAGCTTCCTCAATCTGTCGAATACCGCCCGGTGCTCCGCCGGGGAGCCGTGCGAAAAATTGAGCCTCGCGACGTTCATCCCCGCGTCGAGAAGCTGCCGCAGCCTCTTCGCGCCGCCGCTCGCCGGTCCGATCGTGCAGACGATTTTCGCCCTGCGCTCCATGGAACACCTCCTCGCGCGGTATTGTAACCCCGCGCCCCCGCGAATCAAAAGGCAAATAGCGGGATTTGGTTGAAATCACCCCCGCGACTATGCTATCAATCTCCAATCCCTCGAACCGCGGGGATGGAGACCGACATGAGACACAGAGTCCTGCACGTCATCTACTCGCTTTATCGCGGCGGCGCCGAACGCGTCATCGAGACGCAGCTTCTCGGCGGCGACCGCCGCCGCTTCGAGTATCTCGTCTGCTCGATAACGGGCGGCGGCGACATGATCGACCGGATGTCGAACGCCGGCTCGCGCGTCTTCCTTCTCGGCAAACGGCGGCGCGGCGACCTCACGGCGGTGACCAAGCTCGCGAACCTCATCCGCCGCGAAAAGGTCGATCTCCTCCACCTCCACAATTCCTCGGGGATGTTCTGGGGCACACTCGCCCAGATCGCGAGCGCCACGGGGGTGCCGATCGTTCGCACCGAGCACAATCCATATCTTTCCCAGGAGATGCCCGCGCTCTACCGGTGGTTCTACCCGCAATTCACGAGGAGCGCGAGCAAGGTCATCTGCGTCTCCGGGCGCGTGCTGCAATCGTTCGTCGAGGGATTCCCCTCGCTCGCCGACCGCTTCCTGGAAATCCCGAACGGCATCCGCATGCGGGATTACGAAAAGCTCCCGCCGCGGGCGGAATGCAGGGCGCAGTTCAAGCTGCTCCCCGGCGCCAAGCTCATCGGCACGGTCGGCCGCATGGTTCCCGTCAAGAACCACAAGCTGCTCATCGAGGCGCTCTTCCGCGTGCGGCAGACGGTGAACGACGTGCACCTCGCGATCATCGGCGAGGGGGACATGCGCGAGAGCCTCGCCGCGTATGCGGCGGATCTCGGCGTGAGCGAGTGCGTCTCGCTCGTGAAGGAGACCCAGAAAATCGACTACTTCTACGGCGCGATCGACATTTTCTGCCTGTCGTCGGATTCGGAAGGGATGCCGCTCACGCTCCTCGAGGCGCTCGCCTCGGGCGTGCCCGTCGTTTCGACCGAGGTCGGCGGAATCCCCGAGGTGATCGAGAGCGGAAAAACCGGCTGGCTCGTGCCGAAGGGATCGGCGGAGTTCCTCGCCAAACGTATCGTCGAGCTCCTGCAGGATCCGTCGATGGCGGCCGAGATCGCGCTCGCCGGCCGCACAATGGTGCACAAGCGCTTCCCCTCGGAAAAGATGATCGAGGCCACGGAGGCCGTGTACGACGAGGTGCTGGCGAAAGCCGCCTCCAAGCGTTAGATTCCCGGATATGCAAAAGAGAAAACTCGGCAGAACGGATATGCTCGTTTCGGCGGTCGGTTTCGGAGGGATCCCGATCCAGGGGGTTTCGTTCGAAGAGGCGGACCGCATCCTGCAGACGGCGGTAGCACGGGGCATCGACTTCATCGACAGCGCCCGCGGCTACACCGACAGCGAGGAGAAGATCGGCCGATCGCTCGCCGGCGAGCGCGGCCGCATCCGTCTCTCGACGAAGTCGCTCGCACGCTCCGCGGCCGCTTTCGCCGCGGACATCGAGACGAGCCTCCGCAATCTCCGCACGGACACGATCGATCTCTACCAGCTCCATTCGATCGGCACGCTCGCCGATCTCGAGCGCGTTCTCGCCGCCGGCGGCGCCTACGAAGCGGCGGCGGCGGCGCGCGCGGCGGGGAAGATCCGCTGGATCGGGATCACCGGCCATTCCCGCGAGATCATGCTCGCGGCGATCCGCACGGGGCTCTTCGACACGGCCCAGTTCCCGTTCAACCCGATCGAGACGGAGTGGGAAGACGAGGTCATCCCCGCGGCGAAGGCGGCCGGCGTCGGCACGATCTGCATGAAGCCGCTCGCGGGGGGCGCGATCCGGAACCGCGCGCTCGCGCTGCGCTTCGAGCTCTCGCGCGGCATGGACGTCGTCATCCCGGGAATGGACGCGGTGGAGCAGGTCGAGGAGAACGTCTCGGCCGGAGAGAGGATCGCCGCGCCGGACGCCGCGGAGCTCGCCGCGCTCGAGGCCGAAAAGAAGCTCTGGGGAGACAAGTTCTGCCGGAGATGCGGCTACTGCCTGCCGTGTCCGAACGGCCTCAACATCCCGTTTCTCTTCCTCATCGACGGCTATTACAGCCGCTACGAGCTCAAGGACTGGGCTCTCGCGCGGCTCGCGGCGCTTCCGAAGAAGTTCGTCGATTGCGCGGACTGCGGCGAATGCCTCGAGAAATGCCCGTATGGGCTCGCGATCCCCGACATGATGAAGGACGCGGCGAAGCGCGTCGTCTGATTCAATCCTTCGGCACGGCCGGAGCCTTCCCGCGGCGCGCGTCGATCGCTTCGAGCCTCTCGACCATTCTCTTCACGAGCTCCGTTCCCCGTTCGGCGGGATTCTCGACGCCGGCGAGAACGCCGAGATATCTCCCGAAGCTGAAAACGAGAACGCCCCCCTGGTGCGGGTCCCTGCCGAGGCCCAGGACGTATTCGCCCTTCGCGCCTTCCGCCGTCGCGAGAAACGATTCCATTTCGTCCGTGTACCACTCGAACGTGTCCCGCGCGGCCGCGCTGTCGGCGAGCGTGGCGAGATAGAGCCTCCCCGGCGCCTCTCCGAACATGTACGTGCCCATGAAGGCGGGAGGAAATTTCTCCCTCCCGAGGACTCCCTGCGTGAGGTAGCGGAGATCGTTCGGCACGAGCCCCTCCTCGGGGAACGCGCCCGTTTCCACGGGCAGCGCGTCGCCGCCCCCCGGTATCGCGGCCGCGATCGCTTTCGCGAAGAGCATCGTCGCCGCGTCCGAATCCGCTCCCGTCTCGAAAACCGCGACGCGCACGTAGAAGCAACCCTTCCAGAAGTTGATCGAATACTCGTCGGAGAACGCCTCGTTCCCGACGGCGTGGAGCGCGAGCCCCGGGCTCCGCATCTGGGCGTAGATCCCATAGGCCATGAGCGGGCTCCCGTGCTCGTAGATCTCGACCTTGAGCCCCCGGTCCCCGGCGGAGAGGTAATTCTGCGCGAGGACCTGCCGGAAATCGAACGAGAGAAAATTCTCGGCCGAGCCGTCGATGTATTCCCAGAGATCGTCCTGGGTGTAGACAAGCGGCTCCCCGTCCGTCCTCCAGCCGGAGACCGCGTCCGCGGCGGGAAGGAGCCGCGCCGGATCGATCGATTCCTGAGCGGCGCCCGGCCGCGCCGCGAGCAACAGCGCCGCCAGCGCCGCCGACGCTATCAACGCACTTTTCATACGACCACCTTCGCTCCCGCGAAAAACCCTCTGACGCTTCCGGAACATTCATTATAACAAAACCGGAGGGCGCCGGGTTCCGATTATAACGCTGGACTTCCCCGGGGCCAGACCTATAATTTTCGAACAGAGACCCCCGGGCGCATGTACGGCCGCCGGCCGGGCCGGCGGAAGGAGACCGGTTTCATGAGATCGAATTTCGCATCGAGGATTTGCGCCGCTCTGTCGATCGTCCTCGTCGTCGTCGCGTGCTCGCCGCTCCTCGCCGAGGACGGAAGATTCTTCGTGCGGATCGGGACGGGGGCGAGCGTTCCCTTTCTCGAGAACCTGAACGACGAGCTCGCGCGGCAAAACAGGGGGAAGGTCGGGCCCGGATACGGGCTCGGCGTCTCACTCGGACATACGCTGTTCGAAGAGCGCTGGTCGCTGGAACTGCATTTCACGGCGGCCTTCTACCCCCCGTTCGATTACGACAACGACTACGAGAGCGGTTTCACGGCCAAGCTGAGGCACTACGCCACGTTTCTGGTCGCCCGGCACAACTTCATGAGCGACAGCGAGAGATTCAGGCCCACCCTCGGCGCCGGCATCGGTTACGGACAGACGAACCTTATTTCCGGCGGCGGGAAGCTTGGCGCCCTCGAAGGGCTCGTCACGGGAAGGCTCGACGTTTCGATCAGGAAGAACCTCGATTTCGCTTTCGAGTGCTCGTATTACGCGGGGCTCCAGTCAAAGAAATTCGGGAGTCCGTTTCTCGAGAACTTCGACACCGACATCGTGCAGAACAGCGCGGGGGACGCGCTCGAGGACACGTTCCGTTCGCTCGACGTGAGGGTCGGCCTCACGCTCTGGCTCAAACCGATGGAAAAGTGAGGACGGTGCATGATGAGAATGCTATTCGTGGCGCTGTGCGTACTCGCGTTCGCGGCGGCCGCCTGCGGTTGCAGCAAGGGCAAGTCGGCGGGGGCTCCCCAGACGAAGAAGATCGGCGGCTGCACGGTGGAGACGATCAAGATCGGCACCGGAAAGAACGTCTCGGTCGAAGCGCCGGCGGATGCGGCGTGGATCCGCGTGAGCTCGGTTGAATTCGCCGACAACGAGCTCTACAAGAAGGCCGCGCTCGATCTCTCGAAGGCGCTCGAGATGCGCAACGTCAAAATCTACAACCGCTCCGAGCTCATGCACGTCAAGGAAGGCCCCTGCTGGCCCGCGTACACGGTCGAGTTCCGAATCGAGCTGAATGAATCGATGAGCGGCCCCATTCACAAGTATCTGCTCGGCACGCCGATCGCGGAGCATCGCCCCGGCACCGAGCGTCCGTCCGACTACGGCCCGTTCTTCATCTCCTGCGGCTCCGGCTCTTACGACTGGTGGACCGTCTGGTATCGAAAGTAGGCGACATGCAAGAAAAAGTGAAAATCGGAATCATCATCTGCAACCGTTACCACACCTGCGCGGGCGGCAAATGCTTCAGAGCGGCGCGCGAGAAGGCGGGCGCCTTCAGCATCTACAAAGACAGGGATGTGGAGGTCGTCGGGTTCACGACATGCGGGGGGTGCCCCGGCGGAAACGTCGAATACGCCGTCGACGAGATGAAACGGAACGGCGCGACAGTAATACATCTCGCCACAGGGCTCGTCGTCGGCTATCCACCGTGCCGTTCGATCGGCTATTTCCGCGACTATATCAAGACCAAGTACGGCCTCGAGGTCGTGATCGGCACGCACCCCATCCCGGAGAAGTATCTGAAGGTGCACACGCAGCTGGGAACGTGGCGCGGCTCCGAATGGGAGGAGATCTGCCGCCCGACGATGACGGACGAAAAGACCCGCCTGTCGTACGATTGAGCCTCCCGGATCGTCCCGCGAAATGAAACGGGAGCGGGGCCGCCGGCCCCGCTCCCGTTCGTTTCTATGCGCTCCGCCTCATGATCAGCGCTTGTCAGGATCCTTCGGCATCGACGGAGTCTTCGGCGGATTCGCCTTGATCTTATCCATGAGAACCTGAACCGCCTTCTCGAGCTGCGGATCGCCTCCCTTGGCGGTGAACTCGGGCGAGTTCTCAACCTCGATGTCGGGGGAGACGCCCACGTTCTCGACGGCGTAGTTGCCCTCGAGATCGGTGAAGCCGATGCCGGGCATCGTCACACCGCCGCCGTCCATGAGCGGAATGCTGCGATTCATTCCCACGAGCCCGCCCCATGTCCGCTTGCCGATGAGGGGACCGAGCCCCGCCTGCCGGAAGAGATACGGGAAGGCGTCGCCGCCCGAGCCCGACCATTCGTTGATGAGCATCGCCTGATAGCCCTTCGGCACGGACGGCGGGAAAGAGCTGAGCCGCTTGAAGTGCCGGAGCGCCCAGTAGCTCGACGGCTTCCGGGCGAGGCGGTCGACGAAGAGGGAGGGCATCCATCCGCCGCTGTTCCAGCGCTCGTCGATGACGATGCCGTCGAGATTCGCCTGGCCATAGAAGAGCTTCGCGAACTCCATGAGCCCTTCGGTCGCCGTGTTCGGCACGTGGACGTAGCCGATTCGTCCGCCCGACGCCTCGAGGACCTTGAGCCGGTTCGATTCGACCCAGTCGGCGTAGCGGATATTGATGTCGCTCGCGATCGGCTCGACGGTGACCTCGCGCGCGTCCTTGCCGTCGGCGGTCTTCGATACCTTGATCGTCGTCTGCTTGCCCGCGCGATTCTCGAGGAGCGCGAGCGGATCGGCCGGATATTTCAGATCGACGCCGTTGATGGCGAGAATGAAATCCCCCGCCTTCACGTTGATCCCGGGCTGGCCGAGCGGCCCCGCAAACTGGGCGTCCCAGTTGCGCCCGTCGTAGACCTTCGCGACGCGGTAGCGGCCGCTCGCCTTGTCGGCTTCGAAGTCGCACCCGAGGAGCCCGGTGCCGACGGGCTGAAGGGTCGGGTAATCCCCGCCGCCGACGTACGCGTGGCCCGCGTTGAGCTCCGAGATGAGCTCGCCGATGATGTAGTTCAGGTCGTCGCGGCTCGTGAGGTAGGGCAGCAGATCCCCGTAGCGGCTGCGCATCTTGTTCCAATCGACCCCGTGCATGTTGTTCACGTAGAAGAAGTCGCGCTCGAGCCGCCAGGCCTCGGCGAACATCTGCTTCCATTCGGCCGGCGGGTCGACCTTCATGTCGAGTTCATCGGTCGCGATCTTGTCGTCGCCGACCTTCTTGCCCTCGGCGGCGTCGACGATGCCGTACATCTGTTTCGCCTGGTACAGGATCTTCTTCCCGTCCGCGGAGAAGGTG
>Ga0105105_10001241_pt1 | contig 10937 bp, 16 predicted proteins | sample PPLLaktember2015_4_FD_79108 | JGI IMG/M metagenome (GOLD analysis project Ga0105105, IMG submission 79108) | Freshwater sediment microbial communities from Prairie Pothole Lake near Jamestown, North Dakota, USA - PPLs Lake P8 Core (1) Depth... | ecosystem: Environmental > Aquatic > Freshwater >... | reverse complement strand
TATTCTGATATTTTGGTTCCGTTGAATATTGAAAATGATAATATTGAAAAGCAGAAAGCTTTTACATTTACTGATGTTACAGAAGTTTATTGTCAAAAACTTGTAAATCAAATTAGAGTAACATATAAAAGAAGATTTGATAATATTCAACATTTCTATCCAGATATTTCTACTTTGAGGTATAATTTAAAATGGCAATTTCCAAGAAATCTAATGGATTATGAATTTATTCCAAGAAAACCAAATGTTAAATTAATGGATACTTTAGTTTACAATACTAGATTGATTGTTGTTGATTCTGGTTATTCTTTTAAAACAGATGATTATAATGTTGTTTATATTGATGATTTTAAATACAATCTGAAAGATAAAATTGATGATAGAAATATTACATACTACGGATGTTTAATAGAATTGTTAAAAAGATCGTTATTTACAATATCTGATTTAACTTCAGATGTTGGTAGATTATCTTTGTTAGTTAAAACACCATTAATTTATCCCAAGAGAAAAGTTTCTGATGATGCAGTTAGATTATTGAATCCATTGAAAACTGATGTTATTGATTGTGAAAATATACAAGATGGAGTGATTGTTTATGAGAATATTGTTTGATTTGAGAAATGTTGGACTTGGTAATAATGGCGGTTCATTTACATTAATAAAGTCTGGAAATACTCTTGTAAAGATGGGGCATGATGTAACTTTTGTTGATAGTGGACAAAATCAACATACATGGGTTCCTTTGATTGCAAAGCATAAAATTGTAAAACAAAATAAAGATGTTCCTAAAGCAGATTTTATTATTGCTACTGGTTATAAATCAGTGGAATCAACATTATTTGCTCCAGTTACATCTGGTGTTAAGTGCCATTGGCTAAGAGGGTGGGAGACATGGCAGCTTAAAGAAGAAAATATTGTAAAAAATATATTGAATGTTGATACAGTGAAACTTGTGAATGGACTTTGTTTACAAAAGAAATTAAAAAGTTTTGGTATTGATTCTTATTTAATAAGACCTGGTTATGATTTTGATGTATTGAAACCTTTGTATATTAGAGGTAAAAATGATTATGTAGTGGTTGGTGGTTTAAACAAACAGGGAAGACATGCAAATAGTAAAAGAACATCTTGGATATTGGAAACAGCTAAAATTTTAAAAAGAAAACATGGTAAGAAAGTACAAACGTGGATGTTTGGTATGGATGAATTACCTGTTACAACATCTGTTGATAGATATATAAAAAATCCAAATATCAAAGAGAAAAATGAATTATATAATAGTGTTGATATTTGGTTATCAACATCAATGTTGGAAGGTTTACATATGCCACCAGCAGAAGCAATGATTACGGAATGTCCTGTTGTTGGTACAAATGCAGAAATGTCAGGAACAGAAGATTACTTGATTCATAATGAAACTGGTATTATTACAGATGATAATATTATTAGTTTTATCAAAGGAGTAGAAACATTAATATTTGATAATGATTTAAGAGTCAAGTTAGGAAAGGCGGCAAGGCAAAAGATTTTAGGAATTGGTAATCGGGAATTTAATATGGGAGTTTTAATTGACCTTTTCTCTGTTTTAATAAGGAAATAAAAATGATATATACAGTGGATGACATTCTAAATAAACTTGATAATTGTATAGAATACAAATTGCCTTTTTCTCATATAAGATTTGGTGATGGTGGTATCAAACTGATTGATTGTCTTTTATATGATGATCGTAAATTGTTGGCAACAATTGTTAAAAAAGAAGGTCTTCCACAAGAATATTTGATTGAGATTTTTGATCTTTGGGGGTATTATGCTCGTCAAGCTGATTTTATAGATACTCCTGAAGTTTATTATAATGGAACATTTTGGCCTAGAATAAAAAAGCCAGGAAAACCAATTAATATTGAAACAGATTTAAAAATGAGATCTTGGAAAGATTTATATAGTAGAGCTGAATTTGATAATGAAAACTATTGTAATCCTGAATCGAACTGTTTAATGATTATTAAAATTCCAGGAAAGAAGAATCTATTTGATGTTATAAAGAATAGAAAAGTATGTTGTATTACAGCGAAACCAGAGATTAAATCTTTATTTCCTAAATGGGATATTGTGGAGATTGTTGGTCAATGGAAAAATCAATATAAAAATTCATTCAAAGAAGTTGTTGATATTATTAAATATACTGCAACAGAGTATGATTTTTGGTTAGTTGCAGCAGGTGAATTGGGAAGAATTTATAGTGGTTTGATCAAAGAACATGGTGGAAGATGTTTAGATATTGGATTTGTAATTGAGTTTTGGTTGACAGGGTATATACATCCCAGGTTTCATGTGTTTGTGAATAAAGCTTTGAATAACAATTTAGAGTTGGTTTTGACGAATGAAGGGAAGAAATATGAGGGAAATATTTAAATGAAGATCTTAATTTTGGGGCCTAATAAAAGTAGAGCAAGAAATTGGGGCCATGATTTATTTAAAAAAGAAATTGCTCGTCAACACAATGTTACATTTTATGGATTTGGATACCCAGATTTTAACTCTAAAAAACCTATAGATGAGGTAATATCAAAGTTTCAAAAGAAAGGTAGAGAATTCGATTTTGTTTTGACATATATGTCTAAATGGGTAAAAGATTTTGTTGGGTTTGATAATGTAAAAATTCCTAAAGTTAATATAACAATAGATTACTTTGAACCAACAAAGGATTATACATATTTTGCATCATGGACTAACATTGATAATATATTAAAAAAAGAAAACCCAGATCTTATTTTTGCTGTTACAACAAAAACTGTTAGAGATTTAAAAAGAAATTTAAATTTTGATAAAATTTTCTATTTACCTTTCTCTGTTGATACTAACATTTATAAAAATTTAACTCTCCCAAAAACAATTGATATAATGGCATGTTTTGCTGATTATGCAGATGGGTATAAGAATAGAAGTCGTATAAAATTTATTGCCAGACAACTAAAAAATAATATGTATTCAAAAACTGTTTTGCATCAGCAATATGTTGATACGATTAATAAATCTAAAATTTTTATCAATGCTAACAATGATTATGATAATAGTCTATCAATGAAATATAGTGAATGTTTGGCATGTGGAACGTTCTTTTTAACTGATAAACCTGAAGATTTTGATTTGTTGGGGTATGAAGATAAAAAACATTTAGTTTTATATAATGATTTCAAGGACTTCAAAAGGAAATTGAAATATTATTTAAACCATGATGAAATAAGAGAAAGAATAGCTAAAAATGGTATGAAGTTTATTAGGAAACATCATAGTTGTGAAGTTAGAGTTCAACAAATGATAAAAGTTATAAAGGAAGAATTAAACATATGATAATTGCAGATAAGGATGATATGAGATTACATGCTTCAAATTGGATTGTTAATAATGAAAAAAGTATTTTAGAGCTTGGATGTTCAGATGGCAATTTTGCTGAATTATTAAATAAGAAAGGTATTGTAAATTATAAAGGTGTTGATATTTTAAAAGATAGAATATCTGAAGCAAAAGCAAAATTTCCTGGCATGAATTTTATTTGTTGTGATATTTTGAAGAATCTTGATATATTAAAAGATGTTGGAATATTTGTTTCATTTCAATGTCTTGAACATATTAAAGAAGATTTGAAAATTATAACAGCGATACCTCATGGAACACATATAATAATTTCTGTGCCAAATAAACCTTTTAGAAAAGCACATGTTAGATGGTTTGAATTAGATGGGTGGACTGAAAGGTTTAGTCCATATATTGATTTTGAAGAGAGGATAACATATCAACACCCTCGAAAAGAAAACAATCGATATTTTTTATTCAAAGGAAATAAGAAATAATGAAAACTGAATGTTGTTGGAGAAGTTACATGAATTGTGATATTTTAATGATTGGAAAAAGTGAGTATAAAAACTGCCCTTGTAATTCATGCATTGTTAAACCAATGTGTTCTTCAATGTGTGAAAAGTTTAATGATTTCTATAAATCTATTTTTAATTTTAATCATGAGGAATATAAAATAATATGAAAAACTTTGCTTTAATAGGAGCTGCTGGTTTTGTTGCTCCGAGACATATGAAGGCAATTCATGAAACAGGGAATAATATGTTGGTTGCAGTAGACCCACATGATTCTGTAGGAATACTTGATCGATACTTTCCAGGGTGTAGTTTCTTTACAGAAATTGAAAGGTTTGATAGACATTTGGAGAAATTAAAAAGGTCTGGTAATAAGGTTGATTATGTTAGTGTTTGTTCACCAAATTATTTACATGATGCACATTGTCGTCTGGCAATGAGAGTTGGAGCAGATGTTATTTGTGAGAAACCTTTAGTTTTAAACCCGTGGAATTTAGATCAATTAGAAGATATAGAAAAAGAAACAGGTAAGAAAGTGAATGTTGTTTTACAAATTAGATTGCACCCCAATATAATAAAAATAAAAAATGAGATAGAAAACAAAAAATATAAAGTTGATATAAAGTATATTACTCCAAGAGGATTGTGGTATTTTTCTTCATGGAAAGGGGTTGTTGCAAAATCTGGTGGTTTAATAACAAATATTGGAATTCATTTATTAGATTTGATAACATGGTTATTTGGGAAAAAAATAAATTTTAATATAATTGAAAATAGTTTGAATAAAATCAAAGGTGAAATAGAATTAGAAAATGCGGATGTTGATTTTTTCTTATCTACTGATAAAAATGATCTTCCATCAAAAGATATTTCTTCTTTTAGATCTATTCTTATTAATGGTGAATTAGTAGAATTAGATAATCTTTTTACAGATTTACACACTGTTGTATATAAAAATATATTGGAAGGTGGTGGTTTTGGTATAAATGATATTAGATGTGCTACGGAATTAGCTTATAGTTTAAGGACTGGGAGGTAAAATGTTTATACATCCGACTGCAATTGTTGAAACTGACAATATAGGAAAAGATGTTTCTATTGGCCCCTTTACTTATATATCGAAAAGAGTTATAATTGGGGATAGATGTAAAATATTGGGCCATGCGTCAATTGGAAATTCAGCTCAATATAAAGAAACAAGATTTGAAGATTCTGGAAATTTTATAAATATAGGAGCAGGAACTGAAATAAGAGAATTTGTTACAATAAATCTTCCGACATATGGTAATACTATCATTGGTGAAAATTGTTTTCTTATGGCTAATGTTCATATTCCTCATGATTGTGAAGTAGGGCATGATGTTGTATTTGTTGTTGGTGCTGCTATTGGAGGTAGAACAAAAATAGGAAATTATTGTTATTTTGGTTTAAATTGTTCTGTTCATAACAGATCTGAAATTGGAGATTATACTGTTATTGGAGCAAATTCGTTTTTTAAAGGAATAGCAGAACCTGGATTAATATGGGGAGGTGTTCCTGCAAAAGCTATTAAGGTCAATATGGTTGGAATAGAAAGAAGTTTTTCAAAGAATGATGGTGCAAAAGATATTGTAATAGAAAATGCGATAAGAGCATTAGAACGGTATAAAGGTAAATAATGGATAGAGTATGGTCAAAGGAAGAATTTGAAGATGACAGTGAATCTTTAATTATCTTTTTTGGTTCATATTCAGCGGGTGCCCATCTTCCTAATAAATTTGAATTTATGAATACTGTTAATAGAATAAAACTAAAATTTAATATTGCATTTAAAAGATTATATTTAAAAGATTTAAACTATTCTTGGTGGCAAACAAATTTTGATGGTCTTGATGGTTATGGTCCTCATGTATTGAAAGAATTTATAAATATAAAAATTAGAGAATCTAATTGTAAAAAAGTCATGGCAATGGGAACATCAATGGCAGGGTATGGGGCGATATTATTTACATGTTTATGTAATATGGATTTGTGCGTTTCAATTTCTCCACAAACATTTTTAAATACTAGAAGAAGGTTGAAATATAAATTATACAATAAATTTAAAAATTTTGATATTAATGAAGAGGAGACTGATTTGAGAGTAGTGTTAGAAAGATATAATAATCATAAAAGTGAATATCATATATATTTTGGAGAAAAAAATATTACGGATTCTAAGAATGCTAAAAGAATTTCAGATTTGAAAGGGGTGAAACTTTTTCCTGTAGATTCTAGTTTACATCCAGCAACAAAACAAATGGTAAGAGAGAACAAACTAAATGAGATTATAATAAATTTTATAAATGGAAAAATAATATGAGCTGCAAAGATAAAAACTATTATAAATGTGATGATTGTGTAAATGCATGGGAATTATCAAAAACATATAGTTGTCGTGAATCTCCTAAACCTGTAACTGATTTAGAAAGAGAAGTATCAATCGGTGATTGTGTAGAAGTTAATCAAAATGGTGATAGATTTTGGATTTTTGTTACAGATGTATGTGTATGTTTTATTATTGGTGATGTTATTGGTCCCTTAGATTTTCCACATCCTTTCAATATTGGAGATAAAATAAGGGTTGAAATATATCATATTTACAATGTTGATACGGGGTGTAAAAAACATATTTAGGTATAGAGGAAGGTAGAAAAATGTATGATGGACGGGATGAATTACTTGCTTTAGCACATGAGACTATTAGTGTAGTCTTATCTTATAATGTTTCTAAAGAGGAAGCATATTTATATATAACAAATCAAGTTGAATTGATGAAATCTAGTTATGAATTACAATGTTGCATATATGATATTGATCCCATTACATATTTTAGAGAATGTGATAAAATAATAAAAAAAGGAACCTGGAAAGTTTAATCGTTGCCCCCATGACAATCCTGTATTAGCGATTGTCATGGGGGTGTGCGTTATTTTTCGAAGTGATGATGATCAATATAATCTCTCAGGAACTCCAATTTCCTTTCATAAGAGATTGACTTGATTTTGTTGATGGCAATCAACATTTTGTCGATGCCCTCATTTTTTGCGATTTCATGAAGTTCCGCTCGCAGATTTTTTTGCGGGTTTTGTTCTTCCCTTTCGATCAGTTTTTCAGAAGGAATTCCACCACCGAATTTACAATTGTTATAACCATAACGACCAGTTTGGAACATTTCAGACTCCTTTAAATAAAAGTTGTTGGAAGTAATTCTATCATTAATTAATATATATAGTTAGAACAAACTATAAATGATTATTCTACTGATTTATAATGGAGTATAAAAATGGAGAAGATAATAATAGATGGGATTCCAATGTATACTAATGACAAGTTAAAAGATTATTTAATTGAAATTGTTAACAAATACTTAGAATCTAAGACAAAAGAATTATTAATAAATTCAATAAATAATAATATTCTAATTCCAATTATAAATGAACCTAGTAAAGTAAAACAATTTATATTAAAATTGAGAAGAACTAAACCTTTACGTATTTATGGTACATCTTTTAATGGAAAAGCTTATGTTTTAATGGATAGAAATGTTTCCAAGAAAGACATTATAGATACTTCTATTCATGAGTTGATTCATGTGTCCTATATGTTAGAAACGAACTCCTTTAATAAACTTAATTTACCTTTATATGTTAAATTTTATTCATTTTATTATAAAAAAATATTTGAATCAAATTCATATGATAAAGAAAAGTTCACTGAATTTTTGAGCGAACTTATGAAACCTGTTTTTTATTGGAAAACTTATGATGAAATTCTTTATGATGCATTTAAAGATTATACAAAATTGCCAAAAGAAAAATTTGAAGAAATGCTTGAATTGATCACTTACTTATGTGATAATAATAATCATGCAACAGCTGATTATAATAATGTGGCAATCGCACTATTAAGAACCACATATAGACATTTATTTGGGGGTATGGATTATACATCTGGAATGGGAGCAGAATTGTGGTCTACATCTGAAATTATAGCTATTTTATCTACTATAAACCACGATCACCCAAATGTTGTTAAATCATTAAGTCTTATTAAACCAGGGAAAAAAGCAGTTATAAAAACTTTAACAAAAAAAATTTTAAAATAGTGTTTAATTTATAATATGTGCAATTATTTAAATATATTATAATTGCACATATTATAAATTGGGTCTTATTTATTTCCTTTCTTTGCTTGATCAGAATTATATTGTGCTTCTGTGCGATTGAATGTTTTATTGTCGCTCCCATCTTTGTTTTTTCTTGCTCCTTTTGCAAACCCCCTTTTAGAAAATAGACTATTTCCAAAAAGTTGTCCGTGTAGACTATGGGCAACCGCATACCCTTCTCCAAGAGCAATAACAAAGAGTCCAACAGTTTTCCAAAATCCCATTTTCTTTCCCTTTCTTTTTAAATTAATTGAAAAATTGATTAAAATGAACTATTTCATTTTATCATTAATTAATATATATAATTAGAACAAACTATAAATGATTTAAATTATCAGTTGGAGTATAAAAAATGGAAAAAATTATAATAGATGGAATTGCAATGTATACCAGTGATGAGTTAAAAGAAAAATTAAAAGATTTTATAAATAAAAGTGGTTCGCCAAGAAGTAAAGGTATATTGATTCAATTAATTGATGATGGTGTTATAATTCCAATTATTAATGAACAAAATATATTAAGAAAACTGCTTATGAAAATCAGAAAGCAAAGACCCATCGATTATTTGTTTGGGTTTGCAGTGAATGGAAAATGCTATGTTATATTCTTACCACACTATACAACACAGGATATAGTTGATACTGCATTACATGAGTCACTTCATGTGGCCCATCGTCAGTTTCCAGAAAAGTTTACTCAATTGAATATGTCTATTTATTTAGATTTCTACTCATATTTTTATAAGGAATTGTTTAAAGCAGATAATTATAATCCGAAATATTTTAGTATTTTTATAGAAAATTTAGCATATAAGGGCTGGTTTCAAGGCGATCTTTTATATAGTGCATTTAAAGATTATACTAAATTATCTATTAATCAAATACAAGAAGCATTTGGGCAAGTTTTATATGTTTATAGAAAAGATTTTAATTATTCCAATTTCTCGTTCCATATTAAAATGTTATTAAATGCTGCATATAGAGAAGTTTTTAATAATATTGATCATCAAGTTGGTGTTTATCAGGAGATATATAATCCAGCTGAGATTATATGTGTTTTATCAACCATACACCCTGAACACCCCAATGTAATTAAATCATTGAAATTGATTGTTCCAGATAGGAAACCAGCCACAGATAGTTTACCAAAAAAATTAATGAAGGGTAAATTTATTTATTAAAGAATGGAGATTATCAATGTCATACCCTCAAAATCCTGATACAATAATTTTGAAGAATTCTTTTTATCCTTCTGGTTTAAAAGAGATAGATATTTGGAATCATTATCAATCTGTAAAGCATTCTATATTAGACGAAACAAGAAATAAAGATATAATGTTTGCGATTATGGTTGATTTAAATAAACCAGTATTAAAAAGAAGGGGGAAAGATGGAAAAACTTTTAGGCTAACTCCACAAAATTATGATCAGATAATTACTGGTAGAACACTAACACTATATTCAACAATGGGAGTATATTCAGATATAGGAATTATTGATATTGATATTGATCCTTCTGATGGATTTAACTGGGCAAAAGAAGCAACTTCAAATGTTTATGAATTTGTAATGGATAAAATGCCTTTAGTTAATACAGCGTCAATAAGATTTACAGGGAAAACTTCATTTCACATTGTTTGTAAATTTAAACAGAAAATGAAAATGGATACAATTAGATTCATGCTTCAAAAGTTTTTAAGAAATTCTGAGTTATCAAAAGTATATACAATTGAAGCAAAAAGAAGACCAGGAATTCCAAATTTAGATTTATCACCAAATAAGTTAAATGGTGCATACATAACATTGAATTCTTTATCATTATTGGGATTAAAATGTGTTGAAGTTTCGTTTGGATCATTGTCTTCTTTTAATCCAACAGTAGCTAAAATTAAGATTTAATATAGGAGAAAAGATATGTTTTACTGTAAAAAGATTGTTTATAGAGGAAGAGGCAAAAGATTAATGGCATTTAAAGGAAAACCACAAAATACTCAAATCTTAGAATCAAAAGAACTGAGATCATTATTGTCAAAGTTTCCTTTAAATTATAAACGTGATCCAGTCGATGAAAGAGATTTCAAATTAAAAACTTTCATTCCTGTTACACCTGAAGCAAAATTGATGCTTCCTGATAAAATAGATCATACACCTGATATGAGTCCTATTAAGGATCAAGGACAATTGGGTAGTTGTGTTGGATTTGCAGTATCAGCTATGAAAGAATGTCAAGAAAAGAAAGAACATGATGAAGAAATTGCAAAAGGAAAAAAAGGAAGAAAGAAAATTTATGACTACTCTGAATCATGGGTTTATTGGAATGCTAAGAAACTTGATCCATGGCCAGGGGAAGAGGGGACTTCAATTCGTTATGCAATGAAAGTATTGGAAAAAATAGGAGTTCCAACAGAAAAAGGGTGGCCTTATAAAGATGTTGGTGCTATTGGTGAACCAGAAAAATGGGCGAATCTTGTTGCCAGATGGGCATTGATTGAATCTTATTATAGAATTGATACATTAACAGAATTGAAATTGGCTTTGATTAATGGCCCTGTTCCAATTGGTGTTCCTTGTTTTTATGAGATTTTCTTTGTTGGGTCTAATGGTATTGTTCCTTATCCTGCAAATCCAAATCAAGTATATGGTGGTCATGCAATATGTGCAGTTGGTTATGATAATACAACACAGTTAGTTAAATTCAAAAATAGTTGGGGGAAAACTTGGGGTGACAATGGATATGGGTATTTACCATATAAGTATGTTACTGATTTCTTGTGGGATGCATGGGCAGCTAAAGATCTAAAAGTAACAAGTGATATGTTACAAGGAACGGTTAATCTTCTTTCATAAATAGAGGGGTATTATATGACAAACATTATA
>Ga0105105_10001240_pt1 | contig 10955 bp, 7 predicted proteins | sample PPLLaktember2015_4_FD_79108 | JGI IMG/M metagenome (GOLD analysis project Ga0105105, IMG submission 79108) | Freshwater sediment microbial communities from Prairie Pothole Lake near Jamestown, North Dakota, USA - PPLs Lake P8 Core (1) Depth... | ecosystem: Environmental > Aquatic > Freshwater >... | reverse complement strand
AGAGTTTTACCTAGCTTCAGATCTTAGTTACTCCTTAGCTGGATATACAACAGACGGCGATTATTACGTGTATTTGGATCTCGATTCTTTTGGTGCTTCGACTCCAACCAATCTTAACGGTCGCATCGTTTACACCATCTCGTCCTCGAATATTGTCCTTCTACCGACGAATATTGCGAATATCAGCCGTTATGCCCCGCTAGGGTCGATTCAACGTGTCTCTGGAAATTGGATAAATCAGCAAACTATTGCCAGATTCAACTACAATAACGTAGTTTTGGGCTCAGACTCCTCGTTGGAATATGCCCTTCCATTTACTACAGTGTCTGACGTGGGCACAGCAGGTCAAATCCGCGCTGGCCATGTTCTTAGCTCAAATTCATTCCCGCCAGCCCTGACAACGCAATTGTCATATTATAATATGACATCCCTCAACGATGCTTCCGCGAATGCTCGAAATTGGACAGATAACGGCACGGTTCCTTATACGGGCACCGGGATCCTTGGAGACGCATCTGGGTGCGCCACGTTTGATGGAGCCACGCAATGGCTTTCATCCACAGATTCTTTTTTTAACCCAGGTAATGCTGATTTTACCTGCGGAGGATGGTTCAAACCTACTAGTTATACGTCTGGACTTCAAACCTTCTTTGGTCAGTGGTCGTCATCGGGTAATCTGTCATTTATGGTCAGATTAACAGCTGCGTCCCAGCTCGAAGTATATGCAAGTACCGACGGAACCGCGACAACATATACGACAATTAATCCTGCAATAACATCAGGTTGGGTTCAAGTAGTCCTACGCTACACGTCATTGACCCGTGTATTTGATCTATTCGTGAACGGGTTAAATCTGGGTAGTTTGACATTAACTTCAAATTTAAACTCCGCCTCCACTCCTGCCTTTTATATAGGCCGAGGGGCAGGGAATAATTATCTTGCTGGGGCTGTGGATGAGTTCTTCTTTTCCACATCTTTATTCACAGACAATGATATTGCTAAAACCTACGCACGTAAGCTCACCCACGGCAGACTCCTTTCTCCAGATGCCCAAAGGTGGTATTTCTGGCGAGAGTATGGCGGCCAAACTAGAACGCTCGATGGCGTTATTGTGGATATTGATGCCAACGAAGTGTGGTGGGATCTTTCGGCGGAACTGTCCGCAACAAAAGTCGCCGTTAAATTGCACAATGTTTCATCACTTGGTAGTTCAAAAGTTGCACGCTCCAAGAATCTTGAGCTAACCGCGTCTCAGCTGGATGGGATACTACCAATCAGTCATAATCTTGGCGCAGTGCCTGAATTAAGTTTTAAAGTTAAGAACTTGAGTGGGGACTTTGATTACGAAACCACGCTCCCATTCGTTGCAACGACGACTCAAATTAAATTGTCAGGATCCTCATTAACAACGCTTTATGGCGCATCTACCGTATGCATTCTAACATATGCTACAGCCCCATTATCGCAGTACATAAGCCCCTCCCAATTTTGGAACACATACTCAACATCTGGCAATAATTATGTCGCGGAACAAGATCAAGTCTTTTGGGACACAACGGCGGGGATTTGCACTGCCACATTGCCGGGATCTCCTTCTCTGGGCGCTACGGTGCGATTAATCGACTTTAAAGGAACATGGGGAACTAACAAATTAGTTGTTAGCGGTAATGGAAATAATATTCAAGGATCTTCAAACATTGATCTAACAATTGATTGGGACGCCTGTACCCTGGTGTTTGACGGTGTCGATAACTGGCATCTGATTTACGGTTAAACGGCAACAAAGATTATTTATGTACGATAAGAGGATTAAATCATGACCGTTAAGAGCGAACTCGATAGACAACGTCTTAGTTATATTGCGTTCAAATATGACTCTGGTAGCGGCACTTTTCAAGGCTACGACGGTTCCACCTGGAAAATTATAGACAAAGTACGTTATAATGTCGGAGTGTTTGAAGGCTGGAACGGAACATCTTGGGTAGCTCTCCCAACGGCTGCGGATCTTAATACGGAGATCACGGCGCGTCTTAATGCGGACTCAACACTACAAGCTAACCTCGATGCTGAGATTACCGCAAGAACAGATACTGATTCGACTCTCCAGGCTAACATCGATGCTGAGATTACCGCGAGAACAGACGCAGATTCTACATTACAAACAAATCTAAATACCGAAATAACGGCAAGATTAGACGCAGATTCCACACTTCAAGCCAATATTGATGCTGAGATTACAGCACGCCTGGATGCAGATTCCACTCTTCAGACCAATGTTGATGCTGAAATTACCGCAAGAACAGACGCAGACTCGACGCTACAAACAAATCTAAATACTGAAATAACGGCGAGATTAGACGCAGATTCGACATTACAGACTAACATCGATGTTGAAACCACCGCGAGAGCAGATACTGATTCCACACTTCAAGCCAATATTGATGCTGAGATTACAGCACGTCTGGATGCCGATTCCACTCTTCAGACCAATGTTGATGCTGAGATTACTGCGAGAACAGATGCTGATTCTACGTTACAAACAAACCTAAATACCGAAATAACAGCGAGATTAGACGCGGATTCCACACTTCAGTCTAATATTGATGCCGAAGTTACCGCCAGAACTGATGCAGATAGCACAATCAACGCTGTTGGTATTGCAAGCGGAAATGGTGTCACAGCCAGCGGTACAATTGGTGGGGACGATCTGAGTGTCGAATTAGGCGCTCTTACTGCGGATTGGGATGCCACAGGTGGAAATTCCTTCTATATATCGGTAGCAACGCCTTCCAGCCCAGCCCATGCAACTACCAAAGCGTATGTTGATCAACTTGCAATCACAGGCGGTGTGGTTAGAGAAGCCGTTTTATTAACAGAACAGCTGGATAATACCGATGGTATCAATGCCGCAGAGGTGGTTTTCTTTAATGCCGAACCAGCCGCCAACGATACTGTTGTTATCAAAAATGCATCTGTGACTGAGACTTACACATTTGTCTCTGGTGCAGAAGCTAACCCATTTGAAGTTTCCATAGGCGGCACCCCAGCCACTACCATGACCAACCTGGCGCAAGCGATCAATGACGATTCTGTCGCGTGGGATGCAAAATATGCGGCCAATGGCCTGGATTCAATTAATGCCAACGGTGTGGTTGTTGTCTATGAGCAAGCAAGTGCCTCTGGGGATTCTGCGAGTAGGATTTATGGTACTTGGGCTACGCAGGCAAATTGCCAAGTAGTTCAATATAACGGTACGGTTCAATATACGACGGAGAAGGCTGCTGTGCAGCTTCCTTCTTCCGATCCTGCAGCTGGTCGTTTTGGTTTTCGTCGTCAGCAAACCGCATTAATTAATGGTGAAATACATCTAGCTCTTGAGCAAGACGTTCTCCAATCTTGGAATGATGACGCGACCGCTTGGCTTTCATTATCAGGTTCCGGATCACTTCCGGATGCAACCAGTGGATCTGGCGGAGACATTAAAGGTAAAGTGACGTTCGATAGTGATCTTGGTCTTGAGGTTAACTCTGGCGTTGCAAAAGTCAAGGTTGATACTACCACAATTGATTTTGATGGAACTGGCCAACTTAATGTTGTTGATTATGTCAGCGCAACATCTGTCAATGCCGAAATTACCGCACGCGCAACCGCAGACTCGACGCTACAGGCAAATATCAATACAGAAATTACAGCAAGATTGGATGCCGATTCTACTCTCCAATCACAAATCGATGCTTTAGGGGGAGGTGGTGGTCTTGAGATTGTTGCTACTACAGCAGCAGCAATAAACACGACGACATTAGCAGATCAAAGGCATTACCTGATAAATATGGCGGCGGCGACCGCCGACATCCTTGTTCACCTTCCAGCAATTGCTACAAAGCAGAATATCAAAGTTGAAGTTTATAATAACAGCTCAAATGGTTACCGCTGTGCTGTTGATACGACAGGGGCAGAACTGATTATCTATGATGGAACTGGCTATGACAGTGTTCTTATCGGGCCGTTGGAATCGTGGATTGAATTTGCTTCCAACGATACAAACTGGGTTGCAGAAGACGCGGTAGGTGGGACAGTATTTGCAACAGTGGGAGTCGTCTTTAAAACCACATCTTATCTCGCGGCTGCTTGGGATGATATAGGTGCTGATACTACGAGTGCTGCGTTTACTATTACGCTGCCAGTATCGCCTGTCGCAGGCCAAACAGTCAGAATCCGCGATGTGGCAGGGAATGCGGCAACAAATAATATTACTGTGGCCAGAAACGGTAAAAATATAGCAGGAGCTTCTGCTGATTTTACAATCGATCTTAACTGGCTAGACATCACCTTCGTCTACTACAACTCGACGGTAGGCTGGGCACCGGTTAAATAAAAGGAGAAACCGAAATGGCAAAAGCGAGTGACCTTTGGCCCGTAGCAGCAGGAGGAGGTTCAATTCCCACTATCGAGCCTACATCCCCATCTGATGGCGATATGTGGTATGATTCGTCTATGCAGCGGCTTAACGTTTATTACAATGGTGGTTGGTTTTGGACAGCTACGTCTGGTACTCCAACCGGACTTTTTGCTGGCGGAAACGGACAAAGCAGCACAGTGGACGTGATTGATTGGATTAATATCGCTACAACCGGTAATGCGACCGATTTTGGTAATCTAATATCGGCAACGAGATATCTTGGCGCGTGTGCATCTTCCACTAGGGGGGTATTTACCGGGGGTGATGCGTCCACATCGACAACTCAATATGTACTCTTTTCCACTTTTGCTAATGCCACGAGCTTTGGCAATTTATCCTACTCAAGAGTAAGTTTGACTGGCTGTTCCTCATCCACAAAAGGCTTATTCGCAGGTGGGAATGTCGGTAAGGGCGGATTAACCAACACTATCGATTATATAACTATCGCATCAACTGGTAATGCAACTGATTTTGGAGATCTAACGGAGTCCAAGGAGAGGCTATCTTCGTGTAGTAGCTCAACAAGGGGTTTATTTTTTGGTGGTATGCTGTCCACAGCCGCTTCAAAAGTTATTGAATATGTGACGATTGCCTCGAATGGAAATGCTACCTCTTTTGGTGAGCTTACTTTGTTGTGTAACTCAAACACCGCTTGCTCATCCAGTACACGCGGCATAACCACGCTTGGTTATGCTGGATCATTCAAGCTTAATCCAACAAATAATATTGAATATGTAACGATAGCTACAACTGGTAATTCAACGGATTTCGGGGATTTAACAAGCACAAATGATTCAAGTGCTGCGGCATCAAATAGCTTACGAGGGGTGTTTGGTGGTGGAGAGCCTTCGGGCATTCTGACTACGGGAATAGATTATGTTGCGATTGCATCAACCGGAAATGCAACGGATTTTGGTGATCTAACTGTTGCTCGTTATTCTCTTGCCGCTTGTGGCAGCAAGCACGGCGGGATAGCGTAACATGGTCACGCTGGTTAACACGGAAGATAACTGTTTCATAAAAAAACTTCAGGAGTGTTTTACGAACACTCCAATCTCCAACGAATATTATCGTTGGGAAGAGTATGGAGGAGGTTATTTAAGTGCTAACCCCCGCAAAGAAGTAGAAATTGGATATGCGCTTTTCCCCCCGTTTAGACGGCAAGGTAGAGGGTATTTTATAGCTGAAGCAATAACTATGTTAGCTCTACAAAAATACCCATCGTATCGGGTTGTGGCATACGTCCCTTACGATAATATGATTTCAATGTCCATTCTTCAACGTTTAGGTTACGTTCTAGTAGATAAAGTCGGATTTAATGTATTTCAGTATAAACCTTTCTGTGAAATCTCTCTCGTAAAAACGGAAGATTTATCTTTTATCTTGGATGTACAACAGGAGCTTGGCAATAGATGTGAAAAAAAATGGCCAGGACATGTTTTTTATCGCTGCGAATATGGTGGGGGAGCGTTAAGAGTTGATCAAGAAAAAGGTGAAATAGAAATATGTTATGTGATCTTCCCGCAGTTTAGACAACAAGGCAAAGGAACGCTTTTAGTGAAAGCCATTACCCAAATGGCACTTGAATTGTATCCTAAATTTAGAATAGTGGCCGAGAGCGCTATGCCAATCTCTACGCATATTTTAGAGAAGGTTGGCTTCATCAAGCAGGAAGGCAGTATCTTTTGGAAAGGCGATGATTGTGATTCTGACTACTGAAGTAGAAGCGTGTGCAGACCTTAATTTAACCACCTACGTAAGCACTTTGGATAAGTCTCATGTAGCGATGGTCGAGAGTATAAAAACCATTTTGCCTGAAATTCATCGTGGGCAACAGCAATTCATGAAGACGCAGAGTCAATTTATGGATAATATGCTGACAGTCTCACATTTAACTCCTCTACGTAATTTGCGGCAAATTCTTGCAGAAATGGCAAAAACAGAAGCGGCATTACGAGAAAGTTATTATAAGATAGAAAAAACTAAAGCCAAGATTAAGATTCTCGAACGGAAAATGGAAGGGGGAGATGAGCTTAAAAAAGAACTGCTACGATTACAAATAGAAGAAAAAATTTCCCAAATAGACCTGGCTAAAGGATATGTTCAAGGGGCGATCCGAAAGTTGGCGAATTACTCAGAGCAGTATAAAAACATTATAGAGAAACTTAAGGTGGAACGCGGAATTGAGACTTGGACTGAGGTAGATTTTGAAGAAGAGGAAGAAAGATATCACATTGGGAAGGCGTTTTCTCAAGCATTGTGCGCAGCCAGAAGCCGTGGTGGGTTAATAGATGAAGGTAATTTTATATATTTTCAGCAAATAGGCATTAATGGCTCTACTGCGCAGCATTATGTAACGCACTATTTACGAGAAGAGCACGAGAGGCTAGATACAGGGGTAGAAATGCCGCATAGTATGGAATTAAACTTTTTAGAGCATATGATGAGTAAATTTAAGGGATGTAGTAAAGATTTTGCCGTATACAAAGGAATGACCGTATTTTCCGACGTTGCTTTACTGTCTAATCGTCCAACAAATCCCGCGTCGGCTACGAAACAAGATTAATTACAGGGCGCACAATCGATGCGTTTTACAGCGAGGTAAACACGATGACACAGGTGACGACAGGGCAAAAGGGACTCCTCTCTGTTTTCAGATATAATACTGCCACCGGGCATTTTGAAGGTAGAAACGGAAGTGGTGTTTGGGTATCCCTCTTGGATGCACCTTTCAGGCTTTCAGCTTCAACACCAACCGCTGATTCACTTCTCAATATCCAAGCCAACCAAGTTGAAACAGAAGATGGCACCGTCATCTCCTCGGCTCCGTCAGGTAGTACCCTTCAATCCTATCCAGCAACGACAATAAACTTCGCAACAGGCGCTGTGACGGGTGGTACAGTCGTAAGGGATGGTGGAACTTTTTCTCTTCCCGCTTATGCTTCCGGTCAATACTGTCGCGTCTTTTTTGTCTACCAATCCTCGCTTAACCAAATCAACTGCACGTTCTCCCCCGACTCAGCGACCTACGGTGGATTGACAGATCCAGGAGTTCTCTTTGCTACGCTGGGCTCAAGCAACCTTCCCCTTGGTTATGTTGATCTGCAATCGGTAGGCTCCTCGATTTATAAAACAGCCGACTCCACCTCAACCGTTATTGAAAACAAGAACGGAACAGGAAATAGGATCTTCAGGTTTGGATCTGGCGCAGGCGGAGGATCATCAAGCGCGGGAGCATCGCTTCTCGACCCCAACTTCGATGAGACGTTCATTTATTATACCCGCTCAGATTTCGCCATTGACCAAAAAACATTTTTTGGCTCGACAACTGGAACAGACAATGTTCTAGGGACTGGCAAAGTCGTTTTAAATGCTACGCAGAATTTTATCTCAGGTAACCTTCTTGGCCCCGTCTTTCTCGCGGATAACCCCGTCATTAACACAGCCCAAGTGAGACTCCTTTACAACGTAGGAAAAGTCGATAACACGTTTACTTTCACCGTCACGACCGCCAGTGCAACCGCAGGAGCTGTCTATACAAACGGCTATTACAACTACACGGTTTCGACAACGCTTTCTGCAGGAACTACTCTAGTATGCTCTGGCAACGGTTTCATGGGCACCTCTGGAACGCTTACGAAAGTTTCAGGGACGGGAGACACGACCATCTCCTACTCTGCCTGCGTCTTTGTGGCCATCTCAGTCTCGTCTGATGGCGGTAGTAACTATACAGCAGCAACCAACACCTACATTTCAGGGCGCTTCGTTGTTGCGGATTTCACAGAAGAGACAGGGACGACTTCAACTGACTATCGGATTAAGGTTGTCTCTAATACAGCCTCTTCTGAACTTGCTGGCTTTGGCGTCAACTTGGTGCAAGATAGCACAGGAGCTTACGCTGGGGATGCGACATTTGAAACCCGTCTTATTACATCCACTGAAGCTTCTACTGGCCTAATCACTTTAACCACCGTTAAGTTTACTCCAGGCGCTCATCAGCTCCATGTGATTTATAACGGCCACGATTTCATGGCTCCAACTTTTTCTGAAATAGGTGGCGGTGCTGTTCAATTCCCCATCAACTTTTTCACAGCTGGCGATACCGTTTATTTCTATGTTGCTTACGGCCTAGTGAATACAACCAACGCTCCGATCACTATTAACAACATGCTTTCGACTAACAGCACTCTAGGCTCAGTGGCGATCCCTTCCGGTTACACACTAGATAAACCCTGGATGGAAATTCCGTCAGGAGCTACCGTAACAGGAGCGGGCAATGTCGAAACGACTGGAGTGATCACAGGGGCGGGGATACTGGCGACAACTGGAACAGTCCTGAGTACAGGGAAAGCACCGACGCAACCGAAGTTTGACAGAATAGAGGAGTTAACTTTAGGTCAAGGTGTTCGGTTTCCTCAAGGGCTTCGTTTTGGTACGGGGATTTTAAACTATTATGAAGTTGGACAGTATACATGCGCACTCACTACTTCTAATAATGATCAAAATTTTACTAATCCTATTTTCTTGGGGTGGTATGCTAAAATAGGCAGATTAGTAATTTGTGGAGGAAATATATATCTTCCAACAATAGTAAGTAAGGGAACAGGAACATTAAGAATTGCGTTACCCTTTACTGTAAACAATGGTTCCTCTTATTATAGTACACTTCAACTTACCGCAGTGACTGGCTGGAGTGCTACTTCTGCACCATGCAGTGGGATGCCTATAATAAATCAAGCGTATGCTAATTTGTATAAATTTAGTGCGGCAGATCCAAGAAGTGGTATGACAGCATCTGCAGCAGCCGATACAAATGCTACTTGCGAACTGTATTTTACAGCCCAATACATTGCAAGCACTTAAAAAATCTGTCACAGAAAGGGTAGGTAACGTAGTATGTCAATGATTCCAGGAATTTCTTCACAGCCGTCAGAATTTGCAGATGGCATGAAAGTCAATACCATCTCCGAACTCACCCCATCTTCGGGTGTACAGATTCAAGGTCGCACTTCAGGAGTAGCGATTGGTTCTGGTCTAGTGGGTGAGGTACTTAGAAGTGGTACTTTTACCGCAGTGACTTTGACTGTATCTGGAAATACTTATACTACACCTTCCCTTATCACATTATCTCCAGGTAGTTGGTTGATTCATGGTAGAATATGGGTATCTCACAACACCACCACTACCACCACTCTTGTAACCAGTATAACTACAGTATCGGGATCGGAAGACGTGGACACCCTAGATGTCCTAAATGGTATATCCGTAGTAAACGCCTCCCTAATCAGACCACTAATACCAAAGTACATTACTGTAACTACGGCTACTTCACTATACATTACAGCTAGGGCTGTTTTCACAGGGGGCTCACCAGCTATAGCGGGCGGTGCTAACGGTGCTTCCAACGATAGCTATCTACGCGCCATCCGCATCGCCTAAAGGAGACACACGAAGATGTCAATGATACCTGGAAATACCTTAGAGAAATCAATTTTTACAGATGGCCTTCAGGTGGATCATCTGTCGGAAAATACCGTTGGGCATGGAAATAGACTTCAGGGCATCTCAAATCCTACGGCCTATCCGGTACTCGCGGGGGATGTTGGTGAAGTACAAGAAAATAATGGATCAGCCACTTTAACAACCGCTACAGCTTTAGCAATTACTTCTATTACATTAACGCCAGGGGTATGGGATATTTCGGGAATGGCAAGCTTCTCTGGAGCGACAATGACGGATTACCCGCGCATTAATATCCTCTCGACACCAAATACGATAAGTGGAGTAACTTTAGGTGTTAATAGCGTATATGCACCAATGCTAACTGGGCAATATGTATGCCTAGCATTGACTCCTAGAAAAGTAGCCGTAACAACGACTACTACTTATTATTTAAATGCGTGGGCTACATTTTCAGCAGGATCGCCTATCGCATATTGCGGTATACATGCAGTCCGTATTGCTTAACGAGGGGAGAAATAAAAGATGAGTTTTATTCCCGGATCCGATGGTGACAAGAGTATTTTTGGATACGGTGTACAGAGTGACCACCTTTATGAGAACACCGTTGGGCATGGCGTCTCTGTAGCTGGACGAACGAGTGGTGTAGCGTTGGATGCCGGTTTTGTGGGGGAAACAACTAGGACAACCTTCGTTGGAGATAGAAGTATAACCACTACGGGAAGTTTTGTAGATTTTAGCACTAACATAGTAACCCCATCTCTTACCGCAGGGGTCTACGTGGTGGAGTGCTCAGTGACGGGCTATTCCTACGCTACCGCCGGAACGGGATCTCCTAATACGGTAGATGGGTATTTTCAGTTGATTGATTCCGCTTCCAACGTTTTAGATGTCACCGCTAACTTACTGTCCTACGGATGGATTGTGGCTACTCCCATGGCGTTTTCCTCAAACCGATTTTCGGGGACACTGTTGGGGTTATTAAACTTTGGCAGCGGGTCTAGAACGGTCAAGCTACAGGGGAAAATAATATTGT
>Ga0105105_10001238_pt1 | contig 10958 bp, 8 predicted proteins | sample PPLLaktember2015_4_FD_79108 | JGI IMG/M metagenome (GOLD analysis project Ga0105105, IMG submission 79108) | Freshwater sediment microbial communities from Prairie Pothole Lake near Jamestown, North Dakota, USA - PPLs Lake P8 Core (1) Depth... | ecosystem: Environmental > Aquatic > Freshwater >... | reverse complement strand
TGTTGATCAGCGGCCTGTCCATCGCCCTGGCCACCGGGGTGTTCGAGGAGCTCCTGTTCCGCGCCGGCGTGTTCCGTCTCGCCGAGGAGTGGTTCGGCACCTGGTGGGCGCTGCTCATTTCCTCGGTGGTGTTCGGTTCGACGCACCTGGAAAACGATGCAGCCAGCCTGCAGGGCATCGTCTCGATCTCGACCTGGGCTGGCGCGCTGCTGGTGGGCTGCTACCTGCTCACCCGCCGCATGTGGCTGGGCATCGGCCTGCACGCCGCCTGGAACTACACCCAAGGCTCGGTGTACTCCGGCATTGTCTCGGGCAATGCGCCGCCGAACGGCTTTTTCAAATCGACCCTGCAAGGCCCGGACTGGCTGACCGGCGGCAGCTTCGGCGTGGAAGCCTCGGTGGTCGCCTTCCTGGTGTGCGCCGGCGTGGGCGTCTGGATGGTGGTCGCTGCGAAGCGCCGTGGCCACATCATGCCGCCGTTCTGGAAGCGCAAGGCCTGAGCCGTAGCCCGGCCGGACGGTGCGTCCCGCCGAGCCAGCCGCCGATGACGTCCACACGGGCGGAAAACGGATAGACGGTCCGTCGCCGCCTCCCCGATACTGGCAAAACCGGTGTGAAACCGCCCGTCAACAGCAGTCGCAGGAGTGATGATCCCATGGCCAAGACGACCCGTACGACCCACCGAAGCGTTGCCGGAAAGAAGCTGTACGCAGTGCGCGACAGCAAGGGCCGCATCAAGGACATCCAGACCTACGAGCGCGCGCACGGCGCCGACATCAAGCGGACGAGCAAGGCCGAGACGGCGAAGGCGCCGAAGAAGGCGAAGTAGCAGGGCCGCCGGGGCGCGCGCAGCGACGCTGGAGGCACGGCATGAGGTGGCAGCGAGGCACGAGTGACGCGGACATCGAGGATCGGCGCGGGTCGAGCGGCGGGGGCCTTCGCGGGTTTCCCGGAGGGAGCCTGCGAATCGGCCTCGGCGGCCTGATCCTCCTCGGCATCCTCAGCCTGGTCTTCAAGCAGGACTTCTTCGCCCTGCTCGACACGGTCCCCATGGACCCGTCGATGACGCAACCCGCGCCTGCGGGGGCGGCGGTCAACGCAACCCCCGAAGAGGCCGAGCGCTATGAGTTCGTGAAGTTCGTCCTGAACGACGTCCAGGACACGTGGGCGACGGTTCTGCCCCGGGAGGCCAACACTCAGTACCCACGAGCGCCGCTGGTGCTGTTCACGGGGGCCGTCCAGTCGGCGTGCGGATTCGCGGAATCGGCATCGGGCCCGTTCTATTGCCCCGGCGACAACAAGGTCTACATCGATCTGAGCTTTTACGACGAGCTCCGCGAGCGGTTCGGCGCCGCCGGCGACTTCGCCCAGGCCTACGTCATCGCCCACGAGTTCGGCCACCACGTCCAGAACGTCCTCGGGATTGACAATCAGATGCGCCGGGCGCAGCAGCAGCGGCCCGACCTGGCGAACGAGCTGTCCGTGCGGCTCGAGCTGCAGGCCGACTGCCTCGCCGGCGTCTGGGGCCACTCCACGGCACAGCGGAACATCCTCGAGTCGGGCGATGTCGAGCAAGCCATGAACGCCGCTGCCGCCATCGGCGACGACCGGATCCAGAAGATGGCCGGGCGGGGCGTGCATCCCGAGAAGTTCACGCACGGGTCATCGGCGCAGCGCGTGGAGTGGTTCAGGCGTGGCCTCGAGTCCGGCCGTCTGGATGCCTGCGACACCTTCGGCCGCTGACCCGCGCCGCACACCCTCAGCCGACTGAGAAGGCCGGAGTCATCGGACGGCCCGTGGTCTCGCGGGGCTGGACAAGGGGCCGGCCAGGCTGACGCCTCTACCCGACGAACGCGCGGGAAATCAGGAAGAAGGCCGCGCCCAGGAACAGGCTGGCGGGCAGCGTGAGCACCCAGGCCAGCGCGACTCCTGAGCGTGGACGCCTGCAGGCCCGACCCGCCCGCCGCCATGCTGCCGGCGACGGCCGAACTGAGGATGTGCGTGGTGCTGACCGGCGAGCCGCGGGGCGATCTGGTAACCTGACGCGTCATGGACTTCCTTCGGATCATCCGGTCGCTCGAAGAACTGCTCTACGAGGTAATGGGGTGGCTCGTCTTCTACCCGCGGACGCTGTGGCGCATCGTGGTCGATCCGGTCTCCATGATGCGCTACTCGGATCGGGAGCAGGCCGATGCGCCGGAGGAACAGTACGCCGACACGCTGAGCCCGCCGCTCTTCCTGATGCTCACGATCCTCGTGGCGCACGGGTTCGCCCTCTCCATGGGAGCGAAGCTGCCCGAGGCCAGGACCGCCATCGCGAGGATGCTGCTCGGTTCTGAGCAGAACCTGCTGATCCTGCGGTCGATCCTGTTCAGCATCTTCGCCCTGGTGGCAGCGACGACGCTCATCAAGCGGCGCCACAGCGCGCTCGACAGGACGACGCTTCGTTTGCCGTTCTTTGCCCAGTGCTACCTGACTGCGCCCTTCGCCCTCGCGGTTTCCGTCTCGGCGACACTCGCCGGGACGCCCACGCCCGGCGTGCGCCTGGCGGGCACGATACTCACCCTGGCAGGCGTCGTATGGTACGTGTGGGTCGAGACCCGGTGGTTCCGGCTCGAACTCGATCTCGGCTCGGGCCGGGCATTCGCCCTCGCCTCCTGGAGCTTTCTGAAGGCGGGCGTCTACGCCGTCGCGCTGAGCACGGTGCTGCTGGTGCTCGGGTGACGATGGCGGGGGGGCATCGACCGACGGCAGGCGGGTCCCATCGCGCTCGCCGTCGGCGGGTGAGGGGGTACGACAGGCCCGGGATGACCGTCCCTCCGCCGCGCTATCCGCCGCAGCGCGCCGATTCGATCTGCGCGCGCTTGTACTTGAAGACGGCGATCCAGGCGTCGATGCCCGTATACGCCTGTTTCGTTTCGGGATCGCGCCATTCGGCGGGCTCGCCCAACTGATCGATCCGGCCGGCCTCGAACAGGGCCCGAATGTGCGCATCGGTCAGGCGGCCGAGCAGGCTCGCCAGGAGTTGGCGGCCCGCCTCGCCGATCCGGGACTCGGTTCCCGTCTTCTCTCCCGCGTCGAACGAGGCGGTCAGATCCCCGCGGCAGGGAGCCTGGCCGCCGCGAACCATGGCGCCAGGGGACGGCGGCAGAAACACGGGCCGCTTCGCCCAAGACGAGAGGCGCACCTTCGACGCTCTCACACCTGAGCCGCCGAACGTCGATCCCAGATCCTGGGCGAGGGCCAAGGGGGTTCCGCAGGCGTGCAGGCCGCGCCGTTCGAAGAGCGCGGCAACCGTGCGCCCCGCGTCGCCGTCGCCCAGCGAATCGATGTCACCCGCGCGCGGGTCCAGGTCGCCAGCACAAACCAGCCGCTGGTTCGGGGGCTTCCGGTCGCCGTGTTGCACGAACACCGCCAACAGGCTCAGCGCGTCGTAGTGGGCGCGCTGCGTCGCCTTCAAAGGGCCAGCGGGCAACTTGTCAGTCGCCTCTTCCAACTCGCCGAACTGCCAGCCCTGTTCCGGGTTGGTGCGCGACAGGATCAATGCCCCTGTGAAGTGAGGCTCTGTGACTCCGAGGAACCTGCGCGCAGCCCGGGGGCCGGTGCCGTGCATCGGATCGGCCGGGCAGTCCGTGCAGTTGACCGTGATCGGGTAGACTCGGTCCGCCGGGAAGCCGAGCGCCCAGAACAGGCGCGTCGCGATGACTTCCGCGAACACCTCGCGGTTTCCCTTGATCGGATCGCCACTGAAGTACTTCACGCGGATCGACCGGCCATCCGCCGTGCGGCACGTGAACTTCGGAGTCTTGCCGCCCATGCCCGCCGCGCCGGCCTCATATATGCACGACACACCGTCGGGCGGGTTCACCTGCGCGCGCGACCCGCCAGGGTTGCCCGGAGGGCCCTCGACGATCGCTTCGGGGGACGGGAGTGCCCGTTCCTGCCAGAGGGTCGCCGCTGCCAGGTAGGCCGCGCGCTGGCCCGATGACGTGACCAGAACCGTGGGCGTTGCGGCCGGCGGTTCCTGGGCCCGCACCGCCGCCACTGTCACGACGGCGGCCAGCATGGCCGACGTCGCAGCCGCCTGGTGCAGGACGCGACGTCGCCGCGTGCGTGTGCGTGTGCGTGGGGTGGGCATCCCTGTTTGTCGCCCGACTGCCGGTCTGTCGTCTATCCGCTTCCGGCCACGGCGACGAGGAGCCCGGGCGGCGGCGCGTGGTCGTTCAGCGGCGATCGCCGGCGGGGCGCCAGCCCAGGACGTTGCGGAGGATCGACCAGCGCGGGCGCCTATCCTCCGCGCCGCGCCCCAGGACCCAGTAGTCGTAGGCGCGCCGGATCATGCCCTCGCTCTCTGCGAATACGATCCACTCGTTCACCGCGTCGGCCATGCGTTCGGCGCCCGGCGCGAGCCCGAACGCGTACGGCAGCCTCACCGGGTCCGGTTGCGGCACGACCACGGCGAACTCCGGGTGCAGCAGCGTGAAGGCGGCGCCGCCCTCGGCGGGCATCAGGAACGCATCGACCCCTGAATGCCCGCCCGCGAAGAACTCGCCGGCCGACTTGAAGACGACGAACTCCGCGTCGGCGCCGCCGAAGTAGCGGTCGATGCTGAAGGCCAGCTGCCTGGTGTCGAGGGGGATGCCCACGTTCAGGCCCCGGCGGCGGCGCAGCGCCTCGACGCTGGCGAACTCCCCCCGGCGCTCGTCCCGCACGACCACGCCGATCGTGCCGGTGAAGTACGGGCTCGACATGTGGACGGAGCCGAACCAGAAGGGGCGCACCCACATGCCGGGCATCACGTCGATCTCGCCGTCGGCCAGCATCGCCGGCAGGTCTTCCCAGTCGATCGGCACGAATTCGGGCTTGAGGCCGAACGACTCGGCCAGGCTGTGCGCAAGCTCGACGTCGAACCCGACCAGTTGGTTGCTCCGGTTGAAGAAGCTGAACGGCACGTTGGCCGGGTCGTAGCCCACGCGCAGCGTACCGCGCGCTCGAGCGCGCTCGAGCACGCCTCCGCCAGCGGCCGGCTCGGCGTTCACCGGCGGACGCACATCGTGGACAATCGCCGGCGCGAGGCTGCGCGACGCCGTCATCGTCCTGAGCGCCTCATCCCGGCGATAGGTTGTGTCGACCGCCGCGTGCAGGACGACCCGCACGCCTGCCACCGTCAGAGCGGTCACCACCAGCATCGCCAACCCCGCCGTCACCACGCGCTTCCGCCGAAGTTCGAGGAATCCGCCCATGGCCGCCGCTCCCAGCAGGGCGAACACGAGCAGGTTCATCGCGGTCACCATCGAGTCGAACTTGCCGGTGATGATGGTGGTCGGGATGTACAGCTGGAACAGGTCGTGCGGCAGCTTGAAGACGTCCAGCAGAAAAGGCAGCGCCACCTGGGCTTTGGCGAAGTAGCTCGGGATGCCCACCGCGAGGAGCGTCGAGAAGTCGCCGGCCGAGAACGGGCTGCCGGCCAGCCAGGCGGCAAAGGGGACGAACAGCAGCGTCAGCAGGCGGCCGGCATTCGGGAAGTTGAACAGGATCGGGATCAGGATGTCCGCGGCGGAATCGCTCTCGGGGTTCAGCAGGCCGTGCTGCTCGAGGAGGGTCTTCGAGCGTTCCACGAGGATCGGGAGCACGATGAACGCGCTGCTGGCGACAAAGGCGGTGAGCAGCGCGTCTCGCGAGACGCCGAGCACCTCGCGGTAGGAGAACGGCGTCAGCGCCGTCACCATCAGCGGCAGGATGCAGAAGGCGAGCACCAGCGCGGCCGCCGAGAAGGCGACGAAGTAGACCTCCAGCCGCTGGAGCATGTCCCCCGTGACGGTGCCCGCCGTCACGGCGACGATGGCGAACACGCCGACGGGCGTCAGGCTGATGACGAACTTGGTGATGCTGATGACCGCGGCGTTCACGACTCGCAGCGGCGCCAGCAGGCGCTCGCGCTGGTCCACGCCGATGAGCGCGATGCCGAGCATCGAGCTGAACAGGACCACCGCGGGCACCACCGCGTTCGCGAGGGAGTGAAACGGGTTCGCCGAGAAGTAGAGATCCGGGATCGAGAACGGCTGCCCGGGCTCCACCAGCGCGTTGCTGAAGAAGAACGCGCTCTGGATGCCCGGGAACGACGCCGGCATGGCCGCGACGACGGCGAAGGTGAGCCCCCAGGTGAGCACCAGCATCGCCCCGGCCCGCTTCGCGAGCAGCCGGGCCTGGGACGCCTCCAGCTGCCCGAAGCCGATGACGATGGCCAGCACCAGGTAGGGCAGCACCGTCATCTGCATCAGGCGGATGTAGACGTCGGCGACGGGCTGCAGCGCGGTGGCCGCATCGCCGAGAAACACGCCCGCGAAGATGCCCAGGCCCAGACCGATCAGGATCCAGGCGGACAGGCTCAGCCGTGGTCTGCGCAGCACGGCCTTCATGATACTCCGCCGCCTACATCTTCTTGAGCCACTCGGCCGACTTGAACCAGTAGTTGGTCCGCTCGTCGACGAACCCGCTCTGGCGCTGGAACGCCAGCCAGGAGTTCAGGTAGTTCAGGAAGTCCGGGTCGCCCTTGCGGATGGCCGCGGCCGTCGCCGTCGACTGGAGCGCCGACCCGGAGGGCAGGAACAACTGATCGGGCGCCGTGCGCACCACCAGATCCGGCGTCGGCGTGGTCAGCAAGGCCGCGTGCGCCTTGCCTTCAATCACCGGCGTGATCTGGTCCGCATCGCCGTCGACCTTCAGCACCTGCGCGCGCGGGAAGAGGCGCGAGGCGATGCCCTCCTGAATCGTGCCGGCGTAGACCACGATCCGGACGTCGGGGCGGTTGAAGTCCTCACGGGTCTTCATCGCCGCCGCGAGCGGCTTGCCGGCCACGAGGTGGACGGCTTCGACAGACGTCGACTCGGTGAAGTTCATGACGAGCGCACGGGCCGGCGTGATCCACAGGCCCGAGAAGATGACGTCGAAGTGGTTGCCCATCAGGTCGGGCACGATCTGCGACCATGTCGTCGGCACGAAGGCCACCTGGACCCCGAGATCCTCCGCGACCTTGCGCGCGAGATCGACGCTGAAGCCGGCCAGTTCGCCGCGCGCGTCGCGCATCACGAACGGCTCGGCCGGCGCCACGCCGACGCGCAGGACGCCCCGCTTCAGGATGGTGGCGAGGGTGTCGATGGCGGGCCTGCGGTACACGGGCTCGATGTCGACGGCGGGCGGACGCGGCGGCACGCCGTCGGGATCGGCATAGCCCGGCTTGACGGCAGCGGCCTGCGGCTGCTGCGCAAGGGCGGGCGGGGCGAGAGCCAGGACAACGGCGCAGGCGATGGCGGCCATGGAGGCCAGGCGCTTCAGGCTGATGATCATGATGGTTGCTCCTCGTGCGTCCAACGTCAGTACCCGCTGCCGATGCGCCGGAACTGGACGCTGTGGCCGTTGTCCTTCTCGTCGAGGGCCTTGAAGCCGTTGCCCGACCGGTCCACTCTGAACCGGTACTGGCCGAGCTGCAGGCGGTCTTTCTCCCAGCGCCCGCTGAAGGACGCGTCGCCGGCGACGCCGGTCACCGATCCGCCGGGCATCACCGTCACCTCGACGTCGCGGCCCTCGGCCTCGTCGAACCCGCGGAAGGTGCCGACGGCCCACGACTCCACCGGGTCCTCGTGGTGCGACTTGCTCGCGGCAATCGCGGCCACGATGAGGGCACCGGCAGCCACACCTCCGACGACCGCCGCGGTCTTCCCGCTGCCGCCGCCGTCCCGCCCGACACGGAACTCGGCCTGGCACCCGCGGTCCACCCACACCCCGCGCGAGTCGTAGCCCCAGGTGTCTCCGAAGCGGCACCTGGACGCGACGGAAATCTGCCGCTCGAGCCGGACACGGTTGTCGGTGTCGACCCGGCAGTAGCGGTACCGGTAGTTGTGGCTCTCGCAGTTGATGGTGCGATCGGCGCCGCCCGTCGACGCGGGCGCGGGGGGCGCGGGGGGCGCGGCCTGCGGCACGATGGCGCCCCAGGTCAGGGTGAGCACACAGGTTGCGGCAGTCACGGCTCTCTTCACGGAACCCTCCTCGGAAGACTAGTCCTCGGCCCTGGCGGCGGACAGGCGGCGGTTCTCGCGCCACACCATGAGCGCGAGGCCCAGCCAGACGAGCACGAACACGGCGTTGACGATGGCGAACCCGCGGGCCTCGAGCGCCAGCCAGCTCGTGCCGGCGAACACGACGAGCGCCGCCGTCAGGTCGCCGAGGCGGACGAAGAAGCTGTCGATCGCCTGCTTCGCCTTGTACTTCTCCTCGCGCGACGTCGGCAGCCACAGCAGCTGCCTCGCGGTGTTCATCACCGAATAGTCGGTGGCGTTCTCGGCGGTCTTCGCCCACCGCACGATCGCGATGGTGGCCCCGAGGGCGACGAACCCGTAGGCGCCGAGCGCGATGAACGGCAGCGCGAACAGCACCCCCGCCAGGCCGAACCGCTTCACCAGGCGCGGGGCCACGAACATCTGCAGCAGGACGGCGGCGATATTCACCCAGAGGAAGTAGCTGCCGTAGAAGGCCCCGATGTAGGCGTTCTTGTCGAACGACGGGTCGGCGGCGGCCGCCTCGGCGGCATGCGCCACCACCATGTGGCTGAGGATGTACTCGCCCACCGTGTTCACGATGTTGAGCAGGATGAACAGCACCACCATCAGCCGGATGTAGCGGCTGTTGAACACGAGCGTGAAGGCGCCCTTGCCGCCGATGGCTGCCTTCGCGGAGGCCGCTTGCCTCGTCGTCGCGCCCGCCCGGTTGACGAAGAAGTAGAGGGCCGCGGTCGACGCCAGCAGGGCGGCGGCGAGATAGAGCATCAGGTGCGGCGACAGGTGCGCGTGGAACATGCGCTCCGCAATCCACGCCCCGACCGGGCTCCCGGCGGTCATCCCGACGCCGATGATCGGAAAGAGGCGGTTGCCGGCGTCCTTCGTGTAGATGTCGTTCGCGTACGACCAGAACTGGGCCACGATCGACAGGCTGAACAGGCCCACCCAGACGTAGTAGAAGACGCCGATGTGGTCGACATCCGCGTGCACCGCCAGGGCGAAGACGATGATGTTGGCGACGAAGAAGGCCGTGACCCCGTAGACGAGCTTCATCCGGTCGACCCGCGAGGCGAACCAGCTGTAGGCGGGCACGAAGCCCATCAGGACCAGCGCCTGGCCGGCGGCCGCATAGGTCTTCACCTCGGCCGGCCCGGCGATGCCGAGCGCCTTGAGCCACTCCGGTACATCGGTGGTCAGGATGAGCGGCTCCCGCACGGTCTTGATGATGTAGTAGCTCACCAGGATGAGGAAGATGTTCGCCAGCATCGTCGCCGCGCGGACGCCCTCACCGGGGTGTACTTCGGTGAACACGCCGAGCAGGCGATCGAACGGTCCCGGCTTCGCCGCCGGCGTGGGTGCTGCAGTGACTCCCATCCTTGCCAGTCTCCTCGCGTGGTGTGGATTCCAACCAGTATGAAGGCAACACGAGCCTTCCGGATCCCAACATTCCGCCGATCCGAAATAGGCACGAACTGGATAGAGGGGCCGGACGGCGCGTGGTATTCATGAAGGTTACTGAAAACACCCGCGTCGAGTTCTGCAGTGGTCCGGAGGAATGTTCATGCGCACGTACATGACTGCCATCACCATGGTGGTCGGGATGCTGGCCTCGGTGGTGAGCGCCCAGGAAACGAAGGTCGCCCCGGTGGGGCCGCAGTACGCTGCGGGCGGCGTGCAGCGACTCTGGTTCGGGGATGGGTACCGGGACCTCTGGACGGCGCCGGTCGAACTCCCGGTGCTCGATCTCAGGACGACGGCGGGCGGCCTGACGCCGGTGCGTGTGGTCGGCCAGGCGCAGAGCCTCGGCCTGGCGATGCGCGGGGCGGACGGGAGGGCGTACACGTTCCGATCCCTGCACAAACACCCGGAGCGCATGCTGCCGGAGATGTGGCGTGATCGCTGGCCCGCGAAGATCGCGCAGGACCAGACGTCCGGCACCCACCCGGGGGCCGCGCTCGTCCAGGCGTCGCTGGCCAGGGCCGCCGGCGTGCCGGCCACGAACCCCCGTCTGGTCGTGATGCCCGACGACCCCGCGCTCGGGGAGTTCCGGAAGCAATTCGCGAACGAAATCGGCACCATCGACGAGTTCCCGCTCGCCGGGCCCGACAGAACGCCTGGCTTCATGGGCGCGACCGAGATCGTGTCGAGCGAGGAGATGTGGAACCGGTGGCTGCAGGGCCCGGAGAACCGCGTCGACAGCCGCGCCCTGCTGCGCGCGCGCGTGCTCGACCTGTGGACCGATAACTACGACCGCCACCGCGGGCAATGGCGGTGGATGTACATCCCCGGCACGCCGCTGTGGCAGCCCCTGCCGGAGGACCCGGATTTCGTCCTCGTCCGCCACGATGGTCTGGTCAGCACGGGGATTCGCGGGCGCGCGCCGGACTTCCTGAAGTTCTCGCGGAACTTCCCCGGCAAGCTCGAGGGGCCCCTGAACAACGCCTACCAGGTCGACCGCTGGTTGCTCACGGACCTCGACGCCGCGGCCTGGGAGATCGTCGCCAAGGAGGTCGTCAGCCGGCTTACCGATGACGTCATCGAGCAGGCGGTCCGGAGCCTGCCGCCGCGGTGGTTCGACATCAGCGGCCAGCAGACCATCGCCGACCTCAAGGCGCGCCGGGCGGGTCTGGTGGCCTACGTGATGAGCGTCTACCGGCTCGAAGCGAAGGACGTCAACGTCCATGCGACCGACCGCGACGAGGTGGTCACGCTCGCGCGCGCCGGCGACAACTCGGTCGACGTGACGATGGCCGTGGCCGGCGACCCGACGCCGTACTTCCGGCGGCGGTTCCTCACGGCCGAGACGAAGGAGATCCGCAGCCACCTGCATGGCGGCAGCGACCGGGTCGAGAGAACAGGGCCTGCCGGCGGGCCGATCCTCGTTCGCGTCATTGCAGGCGGCGG
>Ga0105105_10001237_pt1 | contig 10963 bp, 12 predicted proteins | sample PPLLaktember2015_4_FD_79108 | JGI IMG/M metagenome (GOLD analysis project Ga0105105, IMG submission 79108) | Freshwater sediment microbial communities from Prairie Pothole Lake near Jamestown, North Dakota, USA - PPLs Lake P8 Core (1) Depth... | ecosystem: Environmental > Aquatic > Freshwater >... | reverse complement strand
GATTGCATCGCAGTGGGCAACCGGATCACGCACCACGCCGCCCTTGCCTACCCGGCCCTTGCCCACCTCAAACTGAGGCTTGACCAGCAAGAGCAGATCCACGGGGGCCTGGGGTTGCAATAGCCCCAGCAGGGCGGGCAATACCAGCCCCAGGGCAATGAACGACACATCAGCCACCGCCAGATCGGGCAAGGGATCCTCGGGCCCGTAAAGAGCATCGGGGGTGAGGTGACGCAGGTTGGTGCGCTCCTTGAGTACCACCCGCGGATCACTGCGCAGGCTCCAGGCGGTTTGGCCATAGCCCACATCAATTCCGTAAATGCGGCAAGCCCCGTGCTGGAGCAGGCAATCACTGAAGCCGCCAGTGGAGATGCCGCCATCAAGACAAACGCGCCCCTGCACTGCGATTGGGAAGGCCTCCAGGGCCCGTACCAGCTTCTCGCCGCCCCTGGAGACGTAGCGGGGGGGCTGCTGCACCAACAGCTCCGCCTCCGGCAGCACCTCGGTGCCCGGTTTATCGAGCACACGGTCGCCCTGGCGCACTCGCCCGGCCCTAATCAACTGCTGGGCCTGCTGACGGCTAGCCGCCAGGCCACGGGCCACTAGCTCCAGATCCAGTCGTTGCTTGCGGGCCATGGCGCTCCACGTTTTGTGATCAAACCACAACGCAACCGGAACAGATTCCAAGCATCCCTGCCTCCGCACCAAAACCCAGCAGAGGATGGCGCCCAGAAGTTGATCCGGCACCAATGGCCACCTCAATCCGGACCGCGACATTTCCAGCCAATGTGATCGAACTGCTCCATCCCGGCAGCTTCGTCAAACTGCGCAACCAGCCTTCCGACCTACCCCCCTTCCAGCTGATCCAGTGCCGAGGCGGCCGCTGCTGGGTGCGCCAGCAGGCCTGGGGCCATCAAGTGCACTGGGAAGTTGAGCACAGGCGCCTGACGACCGCTGCCTGAGGGGCTGTAGGGGCGCACCCATACATTGGTCTGGACGTGAGCCAGACGCGGCCTTGATCGAGCGTTACACCCTGCCCGAGATGGGCAACCTCTGGAGTGAAGAGGCCAAATTCCAGAGCTGGCTTGATGTGGAGATCGCCGCCACCGAGGCCAATTGTGAATTGGGGCGAGTGCCTGCCGAGGCGGTGGCCACAATTAAAGAGAAGGCCACTTTTTCAGTGGAGCGGATCCTCGAGATCGAAGCCGAGGTGCGCCACGACGTGATCGCCTTCCTCACCAACGTCAATGAGCATGTGGGGGATGCGGGCCGCTACATCCACGTGGGCATGACCAGCTCAGATGTGCTGGACACGGGCCTTGCACTGCAGATGAAGGGCTCGGTGGCCCTGCTGCGCAACGAGCTCGATGGCCTGGCCGCAGCCCTTAGGGCTTTAGCCAGCGAGCACAAGGCCACTGTGATGATCGGTCGCTCCCACGCCATCCACGGCGAGCCGATCACCTTCGGCTTCAAGGTGGCCGGCTGGCTGGCGGAGGTGGAGCGCAACCGCGAGCGGCTGGAGCGGCTGGAAACGGTGGTGAGCGTGGGCCAGATCTCCGGCGCCATGGGCACTTACGCCAATACGGACCCCCAGGTCGAGACGATCGCCTGCGCCAGGCTCGGCCTGGTGCCCGACACCGCCAGCACCCAGGTGATCTCCCGCGATCGCCACGCCGAATACGTGCAAACCCTGGCCCTAGTGGGCGCGGCTCTTGAGCGTTTCTCAACCGAAATCCGCAACCTGCAGCGCACCGACGTGCTCGAGGTGGAGGAGAACTTCGCCAAGGGGCAGAAGGGCAGCTCCGCGATGCCCCACAAGCGCAACCCGATCCGCAGCGAGCGCATCGGCGGCCTGGCCCGGGTGCTACGCAGCTACGTGGTGGCCGCCCTAGAAAACTGCGCCCTCTGGCACGAACGCGATATCAGTCACAGCTCGGTAGAGCGCATGATGCTGCCCGACTGCTCCGTCACCCTGCACTTCATGCTGCGGGAGATGACCGAGGTGGTGAAGGGCTTGGGGGTGTACCCCGAGAACATGGCCCGCAACATGAACGTCTACGGCGGCGTGGTGTTTAGCCAGCGGGTGCTGCTGGCCCTTGTGGAAGCCGGCATCAACCGCGAAGACGCCTACCGGATCGTGCAGCGCAACGCCCACACCGCCTGGAACGCACACGGTGGCAACTTCCGCGCCAACCTCGAGGCCGATGGGGATGTAACCAGCAAGCTCAACCCTGAGCAGCTGGCGGAGTGTTTCAGCACCGATCTTCATCAAGCCAATCTGGGCGTGATCTGGGAGCGGCTGGGGGTTTGAGCTGAGGGCTTGAGCTGAGCGCTTGAGCTGGCAGTTCAACCCCAATGCAGCCGAATCGGCACAGCCCCCTCGAGGCTCAGCTTGACCGGGCAGCTTTCACCGGCACGACGCAGCACAGCGCGCTGCTGCTCGCTGAGACCAGCCGGCAAGCTGATCCACACTTCCAGCAGGGCAATGCGCCGTGGCGCCTCGGCTCCCATGGTCTTCTGCACCCGGGCCGTTGCTCCCTGCAGCGGCCAGCCGTGGCGCTCGGCGACGATTCCCAGGATCGTCAGGATGCAGGTACTCAGGGCCGTGGCCACCAGATCGGTGGGCGAGAAACGCTCCCCCTTGCCCTGGTTGTCGGTGGGAGCATCGGTCTCGAGCACAGAGGCCGAGGGCCCATGGCTGGAGTGGCAGCGCAGGGCTCCCTGGTAGCGGCTATCGATCGTGGTCATCGGGTGGCGTAAGCACCATCCCACTCAAGCGCCTGGACGGTGATACGGCCCGCCCTGAAGAATTGTGCTGGCGCGATAGAGCTGCTCTAGCAGCAGCAGCCGAGCCAACTCATGGGGGAACGTCATCGGCGAGAGGCTGAGGCGCCAGTGGGCCTGTTCCTTGAGTGCCGCCGCAAGCCCATCAGCACCGCCGATCACGAAGGCAATGCGATCCGATCCTGAACCGCGCAGCTGCTCGGCGAAGGCAAGGGAATCCAAGTTCAGCCCCTCTTCGGTGAGCACCACCAGCCGCTCCTCAGGCCGCAGGGCTGAGCTGATCGCCTCCGCCTCCTTGGCCATGGTGGAATCTTTGAGCTCCGCGATCTCCAGCCCGGGCAACCGCTTGCAATAGAGGGCAATGCCCTGCTGCACCCATGCCTTACGAACTTTGCCCACGGCCAGGATGCGGATGCGGGCAGGGTTGATCACGGGCGCACCAGCAGCCGGCTCAGGCTTGGGGAAATTTCGGCGTGGGAAATTCCGGAGTGGGTCGCTCGATAGCCGGATCGAGCTTGCCTTTGCTACTGGCCAGCAAATCCTCGATCTCGCACACGGGGAAGCGATTGATCGATTTGAGAGCAGCTCGGGCCTTGGTGCGCAGCTGCTCGCTGATTGCCTCGCAGTACGGCACTTGGGCCAGCAAATCGACAGTGCGGCGCAGGATCCTCACCACATCACCCTCATCGAGGGAGGTGTTGGAAATCACGTCGCTCCAGCTGGCGCCTTTAGCCCAGGCGTGCACTAGGCCCGTCAGCTCAGGCTCCCACCAGAGCGGGAAGTTCACCTTGGCGTGCTCCTGTTGACGCTCCAGCTCGCGGCGCAGGCCGCGCAGATCATGCAGGGCCTCCTCTGCAGCCGGCGGTGGCGGGTAGCCGCACCACAGATCGGGCCGGTTGACTTCGGTGGAAATGGCTTCGAACACAGACACCAGCTGGAGCAGATCAAGCTCATCGAGGTGGCCGCTCATTAGGGCAAGCCCGAGCCACAGCTCGTTGTCACCGCGCAGGGCTGCCACGGTGCGGCCCACCTCGGTGGGCTCCAGGCCATCAGCTCCCGCCAGAGCACCAAAAAAGCGCAATACCTCAATCAGAGCAAGGAAGGTGTCCCAGTGGCGGTTGGAGCGAAAGTGCAACAGCTGCTGGCGCTCCTCAATCTCAAGCTGTAACTCCTCCATACGGCGGCGGTGCTTCTTGAGCTGGCGGCGGTCGCCCCAACGGTGAGCCGGATGCAGCTCTAGGCCTTCCTCCAACTGATGCACCAGCTGGGCCTGGGCCTGTACCTCACCCGCTAGGTCGTACTGGGGGGTGGCCATGTCATGGCGACTGGCCATGTGGGCAACGGCAAGAGCCAAGCCGCCGCTGGCCTGATCGCCGTGGCGCAACTCGCCAAGCTGGCGCAACTCGGGGGGATCTACCTGGCTCACCTGCAGACAACTGAGCTCGGCGTGGAGGCTCACCACCCCGTGGCAGGGCAACAACAGCCAAAGGTTGTCGTCGGTGAGGCACTTGAGCAGTGGAAACTGCCCCGGCCCCTTCACCTTCTCCACAATCACCGCCGGCGTCACCCGGCCACGCAGCTGGGGTGCCTTAAGGCTCACCAAGGTGCCCTCGCTGGCGAACTGGAGAGCCAGGGTGAGCTCATGGGCGACGGTTTCCTCGGCCTGCTGCTGCAGGATCCGCAAAATGCGTCGCTCCTCGCGCAGATGAGCACGCTGCTTTTCGTAGTCCTCGAAGTCGTCCCAGGGCACCTCGCCGGAGCCATCTTCCAGGCCCTCCAACTGCTGCATCAACTGGGCGATACGGGCCTCGTCCTCCACCAGATCGAGGGTGGCCAGGTAGCGGCCGAAACTGCGCTCGACCAGCTCCTTGGCCTTGGCTAGGTCGTGGCGCTGCAATAGGTTGAGCACCATGCCGTAGCTGGGCGTGAACTGGCTCACCAGCGGATCGGCCGGCGCCGTGGCCAGCTGGCCTGCTTCACGCACCCCTTCAAAGCGGCTCTGCACCGTCACCACATAGCCCTGGGAATCGAGGCCGCGACGGCCGGCCCGGCCCGCCATCTGCAAAAACTCACTGCCCATTAAGGGCCGGTGGCCTCGCTCGGTGCGCTTGCTCAAAGCCGAGATCACCGTGGTGCGGGCGGGCATGTTGATGCCGGCCGCCAGGGTTTCGGTGGCGAACACCACCTTGATCAACCCCTGCTGGAACAGTTCCTCGATCAGCTCCTTCCAGGCCGGAAGCACCCCGGCATGGTGGGCGGCGATGCCCCGCAGTAAGGCCTCAGCGTGGCCGCCTTCCCGCACCGCCTCGGGGGTAGTCGCCACAAACAAATCCAGACGGGCCTTGATGCGCGCCTGCTCAGCAGGCGTAACCAGGGCAGCCTTACCCAGCTCCTTGACGCCCTTGTCGCAACCACGGCGACTGAAAATGAAGTAGATGGCCGGCAGCATGTCGCGCTCCGCCATCTGAGCCACCACAAAACCCAAGGGAGGAGCCTCGGGCTGGGGCGGTTTCGGTGTCTTCGGGCCCTTGCGCTGGCTGCCCTTGGGGGCGCGCCACACCTTGCAGTTGGGATGGAGCCCGGTGCCCTCGTCGTTGAGCAGGGGGTGCAGCCCCTTGGCACTGCAAAAGCTGAAGGCCAGCGGCACCGGCCGGTGATCGCTCAGCACAAGCTGGGTGGGGCCATGCACCTTTTCAATCCAATCGGTCAGCTGGCCGGCATTGGCCACGGTGGCCGAAAGCGCTACCAACTGGATCGGCGGTGGGCAATGAATGATCGATTCCTCCCAGACGGTGCCCCGCTGGGAATCGTTCATGTAGTGACACTCATCGAGCACCACCGCCTCTACTCCCTCCAGGGGGTCATCTCCCGCATCGGCTTCCGCGTAGAGCATGTTGCGGAAGATCTCAGTGGTCATCACCACCACCTGGGCCTCGCGGTTGAGGCTCATATCACCGGTGAGCAGCCCCACCTTGTCGGCGCCGAACTGCTCACGAAAATCGCGCAGTTTCTGGTTGGAGAGCGCCTTCAGCGGGGTGGTGTAGAAAACTTTCTGGCCATGGGCCAGAGCGCGGTAGATGGCGTACTCGCCAACCAGCGTCTTACCGGAGCCGGTGGGGGCGCTCACTACCACCGAATGCCCTTGGTTAAGCGCGTCGATCGCCTCGAGCTGAAAATCGTCGAGCGGGAAGGGGAAAACCGCTGCAGGATCCAGCGCATTGGGCGCCAATTCAGGCACGCTGCTGTAAGGGCTGGATCATCGAACCATCCTATGGGTGATGGGCATAATCCGCCTCAAGCCAGCTCCAGTGCCCTCGACAGCGGCGCGGAGCCACTTGTGCAAAGACCGTGGCACAAGCTCGGATCTAGCGTTTGCACAGCAATGTCCGGTCGTTGAGACAACCCGGCACCACCTCGCCCCTCCCAGGGGGAAAAGCCATCTCCTGGCGGGAGGAATTGCGGCGCCAACTCGCAGCCATTCCCCCCCAGCGCCGCCGCAGCCTGCGCAGCTTTGACACCACTGCAGCAGCCGCCTCCTTGGAGCCTGCCACTCCCGATACCTGGAGCGGCCCCCTGCTCGATCTGGCGAGCAACGACTACCTAGGCCTGAGCCGCCACCCCGACGTAGTGGCAGCCGCCCAGGCTGCCGCAGCCAGCCAGGGTTTAGGAGCCGGAGCCTCGCGATTGGTGAGCGGCAGTCGGCCAGTGCATGGCGAGCTGGAGGCAGCGCTGGCGGCCTGGCTGGGTCGCGAGCGGGTGCTGCTATTCCCCAGCGGGTTCCAAGCAAACCTAGCGGCAGTTGGCGCCCTGGCCGATCGCCACAGCCTGGTGCTGGCAGACCGGCTGATCCACCACTCCCTGCTCACCGGGGTGCGCGCCAGCGGTGCCCGGCTGCAGCGCTTCGCCCACAACGACCTGGCCCAGCTCGACTCCCAACTGCAGGCAGCCCGTCGGCGCGCACCCGGGCAGCGGCTGCTGGTGCTAAGCGAGAGCCTGTTCTCGATGCAGGGCAGCAGTCCGGATGTGGCAGTCCTGGCGGCTCTCTGCGCCGAGCACGGCGCCGCCTTGCTGCTCGATGAGGCCCATGCCCTGGGGGTGCTCGGCCCCGGCGGACGGGGATTGGGCCACAACCAGCCCGAAATCGCCCTGATTAGCGGCACCTTCGGTAAGGCCTTCGGTGGGGGAGGGGCCTTTTTGGCGGGCGATGCGCTCGTGGGGGACTGGCTGCTGCAATCCAGCGGCGCCTTCCGCTACACCACAGCTCTGGCACCACCTTTGGCCGCCGGCGCCCTGGCTGCCCTGGCCGTAATTCAGGCCGAACCCCGCGGCAACGCATTGCTGCAGCGAGCCGCCCGCTGGCGCGCTGGCCTGGAAGCTGCCGGCTGGCCGCGGCCGCCAGGCACGGGGCCGATCCTGCCGCTGCTAGTAGGCGACGACAGCCAGGCTCTGGAGCTGCAACAGCAGCTAGAGGCCGCCGGACTTCTGAGCGTGGCGATCCGCCCCCCCACCGTGCCCGAGGGCACGGCACGGCTGCGGCTGGTGCTGCGCCACGACCTACCGGCGGGCACATTTGGGCGGTTGCTCACAGCTCTTGGGCATCCTGCATGCAGCTGATCGCCATGCACGGGTGGGCCGGCGATGCCCAGGGCTGGGAACCATTCCAGAGCGACTGGAGCGCCCGAGGCTGGGCGTGGCAGTGCGGCGAACGGGGCTATGGGGGGCAAGCGCCCAGACCGGTGCTCTGGCAGAACAACCATGGAATGAAGCTGGTTATTGCCCACTCGCTTGGCCCCCACCTGCTGCCCGCCGCCGTGCTGGCCCAAGCCGATGCAGTAGTGCTGCTGGCCAGCTTCGGAGCATTCGTACCAGGGGGGGCCAGCGGCCGCCGGCTGCGCAGCGCCGTGGCGGCCATGGCCGAGCAGCTAAGCGGGGCCGAAGCCAACACCATGTTGCAGACATTCATGGAGCGCGCCGCCGCACCTCAGCCCACCAGCCTGCTGCCCCCTGGCATCACCTCCGCCCCCCTTGATGCCTCGGGCCGCCAGCGACTGGGGAAAGATCTGGCCCTGTTAGCGGCCACGACGGGGCTACCCCCTGGCTTTCCGCTCCAGGCGCGAGTGTTGATAGTGGAGGGCGGCGAAGATCAAATCGTGAACCCGCAAGCCCGCCAACAGCTGCGCAGCCTCCTGCCTGCTGCCGACACCCTGGTGCTGGCGGGGGTGGGACACTGCCTGCTCAGCCCGGCCCTCGTACCCACCGTGTGTGGCTGGATAGAGGGCCTGCAATGAACGCGGTTCCAGTAAGCGAAAAGGTTTTCAGCGACCGAGTAAGCAGCCGCTTCGGCCGCCACGCCGCCGGCTACACCCGTCACGCTCGCCTGCAACAGGGGGTGGCCTGGCGCCTAGCCCACCTGTGCGCGCCCCTTGAGCTCGCCGCCGGCCCCCGGGCCGATCTGGGCGCCGGCAGCGGGCTGGTGGGGCAGGCGCTGCGGGCCCAGTCAAGCCAAGAGCCTTTGCTGCAGGTTGATCTCTGTCCCGAACTTTTGGCTCACAACCCCCTGGCGGCGGCAGGCGGCCAGCTGGGCTGGGACCTCAACCGGGGTCTACCAGAGCAGCTGGGCCAGGCCTCCCTGCTCACCTCCAGCTTCGCGTTGCAGTGGCTAGACAATCCACCAGCTCAAGTGCAGCACTGGTGCGAGCAGTTGCGGCCAGGGGGCTGGCTCGGCCTGGCAGTGCCAACAAGCGCCAGCTTTCCCGAATGGCACCAGGCCGCCGCGGCCGCCGGGGTTCCCTGCACCGCCCTGAGACTGCCCGCCGCCGAAGGCTTGCTTGCCGCCACCAGCCGGGGCGGCCTGATCCCTCACTACTGCCGCCAGCTGCGCTTCAGCCGCGCCTACGGCAGAGGCCTCGGTTTTCTGCAGCAACTGCGCTGCCTGGGAGCCAGCGCCAGTCGGGCCAGCCGCCTTAGTACGGCCCAGCTGCGCCGGCTGCTGCACTGCTGGCCCGCGGATGGCTGCGTCAGCTGGGAAGTTTTGCTGCTGCTAGGTCAGCGACCCTGCCCATGACCCGTCCCTCCAACGCCCTGGTGATTTGCGGCACCGATACCGACGTGGGCAAAACGGTGGTGAGCGCCCTTGTGGTGCAGGGGCTCGGAGCCCACTACTGGAAACCCGTGCAAAGCGGGCTGGAGGGCGGCGGCGACTCGGGCCGCCTGCAGGCCCTACTGCAGCTGCCTGCAGCTCGGCTACTGCGGGAGGCCTACCGGCTGGAGACGCCGGTGTCGCCCCACTGGGCCGCCGAGCTGGAGGGCATCACGATCGACCCGGCCCGACTGGCCCTGCCGGCAGTGGCAGAACCGTTGGTGGTTGAGACCGCCGGTGGGCTGCTGGTGCCCCTGCGCCGCGACTGGCTGCAGATCGATCAAATAGCCGCCTGGGGGTTGCCGGTACTGCTGGTGGCCCGCAGCGGGCTGGGCACGCTCAACCACACCCTGCTGTCGGTGGAGGCCCTGCGCCAGCGATCCATTCCCCTGCTGGGGCTGGTGCTAAACGGCCCGCTCCATCCCGACAATCCCGCCACCCTGGCCGCATTAGCCCAGGCGCCGGTGCTGGCCCAGCTGCCACCTCTAGAACCCCTCACCGCCGCCGGACTGGCTGCCCAATGGCAGGCACAAGACCTGGGCCGTACCCTGACAGCAGCCATAAGCGCATCCCCCAACTCCCACCCATGAGCAAGCAGCACTGGTTAGTTAGTGGCGCCCTAGTGCTGCTCTGCGGGGGCGTATTGGTGCTGTTTACAGACGTGGAAACCTCCCTGGTGCGGTGGGTCAACTGCGGGCCGCTCTCCACCGCAGGGGAACGCCAGAGCCGCATCTGCCGTTAAGGCCCCGCCAGAATCACCGCCTCGGCGTCGGCCCGCGATAGGCCATAGGGAAAGTGACGCACGCATACGTTGCCGTCGCTGTGCCAGCTCACTTTGAGCTCCTCGACCTCCAGCTCAATCTGGGCACTCCATTCCGGGCGGTGCAGGTCCCAGAGACAGGGATTAGCGCGCTGCCGCTTTGCACCCAACAGCTCCAGCCAGTGCTCCAGAGCAGGCAGGGGGTGGTGATACAGCGGAGTCTTGGGACTGGGCATCTCGGTCATGGCTCCAACCCTGTCACGTTGGTGGAGGCGACTTCGGGCCACCAGCTCGGCCATTGCACCAATTGAGCGCCGCGCATCCAGGCCACTCCAACCCCCAGAACCAAGCTCAACACCAGGGCAAATCCCAACAGCAGCAGCGCCAGCAACTCGCCGCCGGAAAGATCGCGCCGCACCGAAGCGGGCCGGGAAGCAATGGTTGTCTGCGGGGGCGGCGCAAAAGAGCTGGTGGGAGACAACGGAGGGCGCAGCTGGTCGTCATAGCGCTGGCGCAGCGTCGGGTCGCTCAGCACCCCATAGGCCTGCTGCAGCCGCTGGAATGCCGCAGCAGCCTCCCCAGCCGGCAGCACAGTGGTGTCGGGGTGGTACCGCTTGCTAAGCCCCCGGAACGCCTGACGCAGCTCCTGAGGCGAAGCGGTCTGCTGCACTTGAAGCAACTGGTAATAACTGGGAGGGGAGCTGGTCAAGGGCAGGGCACCGGGAAAAAGATCCGGTCTGCGGGATCCTAGGAATTCGAAACCCGTTGCCAAGCTGGATGGCTCGCACCCTTACCGCCAATGCTCTCTGGCAAGAGCTGGGCTGGCAGCCCAGCCCAGACCAAGAACGGTTGCTGGGCGACCTGCAGGTGCAGCTGCGCCAATGGAATAGCAAGCTCAACCTGACCCGCCTGGTGGAGGACGACGACTTCTGGATAGCCCAGGTGTTTGACAGCCTCTGGCCCTTGGTGCCCCTGCTGCAATCGGGGGCAGCCCAGGCGCCGCTGCGGCTGATCGATGTGGGCACCGGTGGGGGCTTCCCAGGCCTGGCGGTAGCCATCGCCTTTCCCCAGGCCCAGTTAACCCTGGTGGATTCGGTGGGACGGAAGGTGGAGGCGGTGCAGGCCATGGCCGCAGCGATGGGGCTGGAGGAGCGAGTGCAGCTGCGCTGCGAGCGGATCGAGCGCACCGGCCAGCAGCAGGCCTGCCGGGGCCAGTTCGACTGGGCACTGGCCCGGGCAGTAGCCAGTGCGCCGGTGGTGGCCGAATACTTGGTGCCACT
>Ga0105105_10001236_pt1 | contig 10968 bp, 13 predicted proteins | sample PPLLaktember2015_4_FD_79108 | JGI IMG/M metagenome (GOLD analysis project Ga0105105, IMG submission 79108) | Freshwater sediment microbial communities from Prairie Pothole Lake near Jamestown, North Dakota, USA - PPLs Lake P8 Core (1) Depth... | ecosystem: Environmental > Aquatic > Freshwater >... | reverse complement strand
TGGCTCGAGCAGGAGCCGCTGGCCGGCATTCATCCCCTCAAGCTGGTGCCGGGGACAGACGCCGAGGCCTTGCTGTCGCAACGCACGCGCCTGTTCCTGCGGTTGCCGCGCGAGCGCATCGACGCTGCTACCGGGCTCGCCGGGCGTTCCCTGCAGCTGGGTGAACAGGCCGTGATGCTGGGGCAGCCGCATCCGCGCGAACTGCTGCCGCACCGCACCCTGTACGCCTATGCGGTGGCCGCGCAGGCGGATGACGAGATCGCGTTCGTGCAGGCCATGAACGACGAGCTGCAAAGCCTGCAGGTGCGCTCGCAGGTGATCTGCGGCAAGCGCCAGCAGCGGGACTGGCCCGCTGGCGCGCTGACCACCTTCAGCCTGATGCTGCACGGGCTCACCCAGGTGGATTCGCTGCTGCTGCAGGAGCGCGGGCTGGGGCGTCACCGCTTGCTCGGGTGCGGCATTTTTGTGCCGCACAAGTCGGCCGCGGCGGTCGGCGAATAGATCGGCTTCCCTCAACCACGATGACACGGAGACACAAGGATGGGCTACAACATCAATGGCGTTGAACTCGAGACCGATGCCGAGGGCTATCTGCTCGAACCCGACTACAGCGAAGAGGCGGTGCAGGTGATCGCGGCCGCCGATGGCCTGGTCCTGACGGCCGAGCACTGGGAGGTCATCAACTACATGCGCGACCAGTACCGCGAGCACGGCCACACGCCCAACTTCCGCAACATGCTCAAGGGCTACGCCGAGATCCGCCAGGGCGTGGACAGCAAGTACCTGTACGACCTGTTCCCGCTCGGACCGGCCAAGCAGGCGGCCAAGGTGGCCGGTCTGCCGCAGCCGCTGGGCAAGGGTGGGTATTGAAATGGCTCCCCCCTGCGTCGGCTTCGCCGCCGTCCCCCCGATGGGACAACGCCTGAGGCCGGGCGAAGCCCGTTCCACGGCGCTTCCCGGCTGGGGGGTGTTCATGCGTGGCGACGCGGCTGACATGTAACGGACGGACCCATGGCCCTGCGCATCAAGAACCAGTGGTTTGACAGCGGGCGACCGAAGTCCGCGAAGGAGACCGCCAGCGTGGTGGCCTTCATCGTCTGGCGCGTGACGCAGAACATGGTCAAGCAGATGCGCGAGGCCCGGTTCGACATCGATGTCGGTCCGCAGTATTTCGCCTTCATGCGGGAAATCCTGGGCTTCCTGGTCCAGGTGGTGGACCGCATGGCGTTCGAGCGCATGAACGCGGAACAGCGGTCGGAATTCACCGGTGCGCTGGTGCGCCGCGTGGCCGAGATCCTGGAGGAAAGCGAGCTGGAATGGATGGGCCCGCCGGCTGGCGGTGCGGACAGCTGGCGCAACCAGTTCATCGATTTCTGCAACGAACTCGGCGAGGCCTATGCCGACTTCGGTCACGGCCCCGATGGCCCGGACTTCGGTTTCGTGCGCTACCTGGGCAGCCGCATCGAGGCCGTCATGCCGTCGAAAGACCAGCACTGGGTCAAGGACCAGATGATGGCGATCGAGGTGCCGGAGGCGCTGGAAATGGTGCGCCGCGGCATGCACGGCGCGCTGTCGACCGAGCCGCGGCCAGCGCGCCGCGCCACGATGAGTGGAGACTGAAGATGGCAGGACCCGCCCACAACCCCTTCGACCTTGACCAGCCGCAGGCCTACGCGCGGTGGCGTGCCGCCAAGCTGGCGCTGCAGCCACGGTGTGTCGACGATCTGATCGTCGACGTGACCGATCCGCGGCGCCTGAGTGCGGACGAGCGCGCCGCGCTGCTGCACACCTGCGCGGGCAGCAACATGGCGGTCTACCGCAGCCCGGTGGTCGAGGAAGACAAGGCGCTGCCGCGTCTGCTGGGCGCACAGCTCGGCCTGCAGCGGCTCGACGCCAACTGGCTGGCCGACGAGGACGGCATCTCGCCGATCGCCGTCAGCCGCAACCCCGGCGCCCGTGCCGACTTCATTCCTTACACCGACAAGCCGATCCGCTGGCACACCGATGGCTACTACCATCCGCAGGCGCGTCGCATCGAAGGCATGATCCTGCATTGCGTGCGCGCCGCCGGCGAGGGCGGCGTCAGCGGGCTGGCCGACCATGACCGGGTCTACATCGCATTGCGCGATGCCAGCCCCGCCTGGGTGCGCGCGCTCATGGCCCCGGACGCCATGACCATTCCCGAGCGCACCGACGAACAGGGTGTGGCCCGTCCGGCGCAGAGCGGTCCGGTGTTCAGCGTGCTGACCGGCCCCGGTGGCGGCCACGCGCTGCACATGCGCTACACCGCTCGCACGCGCAGCATCGCTTGGAAGGACGATGCCGACACGCGCGGCGCTGTGGCCTTCCTGGAGCAGCTGCTGTCTGGTGACGCACCCTGGATCTACCGGCTGCGGCTGCAGCCCGGCATGGGCATCGTCGCCAACAACGTGCCGCACGAGCGCAGTGCCTTCGCCGACGATCCCCAGCGGCCGCGCCTGCTGTACCGGGCGCGTTATCTCGACCGGGTTGGCGACGCCCTGACGATCCCGGCCGCCGAGTCAGGGGCCGCGCTGGAGGCGTTGCACGCATGAGCGCAGTGCCGGGCCGCTCCCAAGCCAGCTCGCGCCGCAGTCCTCAGGGCGAGGTACTCCTGTGACCCACTGGCTGACGATCTGGCGCGCGGCCCAGCTGGTGGGCGTGCCCCGAGGCGTGCTGCAGCAGCAGGTGCGCAGCGGCGCGCTGGTGCTGAACGAGGGACTGGTGTCCACCGACGACCTGCTACTCCTGTACCCGAGCGTCCAGCTGGAAGAAACCGGTCTGCTTGAGAGGGTGGCCCACATCCGCGACGAGGCCTTCGGCAAGCGCCTGCGCGAGCGCCTGCTGCCCAGCCAGGAGGTGCTGGCGCAACGCCTGTTCAGCCAGACGCAGGAACTGGCCGACGTCAGGCGCTATCTGCAGCGCTACCACGCGCTGGTGGTGGCCCTCCAGTCGCGTATCCATGCCCTGCAACAGGAGGGCGCCACGCCGCTGGCGCTGTCTGAGTTGCAGGATTTTGTCGACCAGGGTCTGGCCCAGGCACTGGCGACCGAACAGGCCGACCTGCTCACGGTGATGGACGACATGCTCAAGGTCATGACAGCCCAGGTGACGGTGCGCCCCAGCGGCCGCGAGTTCTGTGTCGAGGGACACGACACCCTGCTGCAGGCCGGCCTGCGCGCCGGCCTCAAGCTCAATTACGGCTGCGGCAACGGCACCTGCGGCATGTGCAAGGTGCGCGTGATCGCCGGCCAGGTGGCGCGCACCCAGCCGTTTGACTACCCGCTGTCGGAAGCCGAACGCGCGCAGGGCTACACCCTGATGTGCGCGCACACCGCGGCCAGCAGCGAGCTCACGCTGGAGCTGCTCGAGGCCAGCGGCCCGCAGGACATTCCGCAGCAGCAGATCGTCACCACGGTACGCGCCGTCAGCGAACTGGCGCCGGGCACCCGGCTGCTGCATCTGCAGACACCGCGCAGCCACCGCCTGCGCTTCCTGGCGGGCCAGTCGGTCACGCTCGGCCTGAGCCGCGCGGACGGCAGCGATGTGCATGCGCTCTACCCGGTGGCTAGTTGCCCGTGCGACGACCGCAACCTGCATTTCTTCATCGAGGCGCATCCGCTCGACCCGTTTGCCGTTCAGCTGTTCGCCGGCGGCATCCGGCCCGGCGACGCCGTCACGGTCTGGGGGCCGGTCGGCGACTTCGTGCTGACCGAGAGCTCCCGACCGCTGGTGTTCGCCGCCTGCGACGCCGGCGTGGCGCCGATCAAGAGCCTGATCGAGCACGCGCTCGCGCTCGACAGCGCACCCTCGCTCTCGCTGTTCTGGCTCGCCACCCGGCCAGGCGGCCACTTCCTGGCCAACCAGTGTCGCGCCTGGTCGGAAGCGCTGGATCCCTTCGAGTACGAACTGCTGGCCGAGCCCGACATCACCTTCGGCGCGCTGCAGCTCGCGCGTGCCATGCGTGCCGACCTGTTCGACATCGAATGCGACTTCTACCTCGCGGGGCCGCAGGCTTTCGTGCAGGCGCTCGACGCCGAGTTGCGTGCGGCCGGCGTGCCTGCGGCCCAGATCCACACCCAGGTGCTGACCGAGCCGGAGGGGGTGCTGGCATGACGGCATCGGCCATGGACGCCAGCAGCTGCAGTGGCAGCGAAGCTTTCGCCCTGCGCGTGCTCGGCACCAGCATGGAGCCCGAGTTCAACGAGGGCGAGATCATCGTCATCGAGCCCGAGGGCCAGCTGCGCGACGGCAGCTACGTGCTGGCGAGCCACCGTGGCGAATGGATCTTCCGCCAGCTCTGCCGCGCTGGCGAGGGCTGGTGCCTGCATGCCCTCAACCCGGCCTTTGCTGACCTGGCACTCGATGACCTGTCCGCGGTGCGGGGCGTGATCATCCAGAAGGCATTGCCCGGTCGGCGCCATGCCAGCAAACGCTACATCTGAGAAACGCCTGTCCCGAGGAACGTCCGTGCCCTACTACATTTACCGCGTCAAACCCTTCGGCCAGCTCGACAAGCTGGAAGAGCATGGCGCCTTTGCCGCGGCGTCCGGCCAGGCCAAGACGCTGCGAGCCGCGCTCCCGCCGGGCAGCCCCGACAAGGTGAAGGTCATCTTTGCCGAGAACGAACCGCAGGCCGAAGACCTGCTGTGCCAAGTGCGCGAACCTGGGCCGCCGGGCGAAGAATAGGGCTGCGGGAAGGGTCGGAGACATGGTCGACGAGGCCGCCTACCGCCGAACGCAGGCCCAGACCAACCCATTGCCCTGTGTGTTCCGGGTGGCACTGCTGGCGCGCCAGGCGGGGTGCGAGCTGGTGCTGCGGCAGGCGCTCGCCGAGCGCGAGGTGCTGGCCTGCAGCCAGGTCACGGCGCACCTGAACTGCGAAACGCTGGAGCGGCTGTTTCTGGAGCGCGCCACCTTCCCGCTGAAGCTGCATCCGGGCGCTCCGCTCACCCATGGCACCGTCATGCGCCTGCACTGCGGCGGCCTGCAGGGGCTGCAGCAGGTGCTGGACGCACCCGAGCCCGATGTACACCAGCTGGTCGGCCTGGCGCAGGCCCGGCATGGCAGCCTGGTGCAACTGCCGTGGGAGCGCATCGTGGCGCAGATCCTGGCCTGGCAACCGCGCCGCCGCGCGTCCCCGCCTGAGGCCTGAGGGCGCGGCGCAGATTCGATTCGCGTCCGCGCCCGCGTTTGAAGCCCGGTCTCGGGGCAGGATCAGGTTCTCAGCGCTGTTGCCACTTCATGGTGGCTGCGGCACCGCCCACGATGCCCGCCAGCGCCAGGAAGGAGCCGATCGCCAGCGTGGAGACACCCGACAGACCCTGGCCGATGGTGCAGCCCATGGCCGTGACGCCGCCAAAACCCATCAGCACGGCGCCGATCAGCTGGGTGCGCAGATCGTCCAGCGAGGCGAAGCCCTCCCAGCGGAACTGCCGGGTGCTGATCGCGTAGGCGAAGGAACCGAGCACCACCCCGATCGCAGACGCGATGCCGAAAGTCACCCGCATCGACTTGTCGGTCCACAGCATCAGCAGTTCCAGGTTGTAGGCGACCGGGGCGACGAAACTCAGCGATTCCAGCGTGCGCGTGTTGGTGCCGAAGTACACCATTTCCATGGTCTCGGGGTCTTCACCGTAGCCGATATGACCGGTGAGGTACCAGGCGGCCACGATCAGCAGGCCCAGCGCCACCGAGCCGAGCACGTGGGACAGGTTGCCGCGAAAGCGCTTGTCCTTGAACACAAACGCCAGCAGACCCAGCCCGATGACACCCAGCGTGACCAGCAACGCCGTCTTTTCCGGCAGGCCGGTCAGCTTGGCCAGCACATGGGGCAACCCCTGGGCCGTGAAGCCCCACTGGGACATGTCCACCGCAATCGGGTCGAGGTAGCTGGCGCGCCACTGGCCAAACAGGCCCTTGAGGGTCATGTAGGCCGAGATCGCCAGAAACGTCAGCACCACCACCGAGCGCAGGCTGCCGCCGCCCACCCGCACCAGGTTCTTGTTCGTGCAGCCGGCGGCGATCGTCATGCCCACGCCGAACAGGGCACCACCCAGCAGCAGTGACAGCCAGGGCAGCACCGGGCGCTGGTAGACCGACCTGGACAGGTCGATCAGGCCGAAGTAGTAGAGCAGGTTGGTCCCCAGCACCGCCACCGCGATGGCGAGCAGCCACATCCGCATGCGCCCCCAGTGTTCCATGTTGACCACGTCCGATATCGCGCCCATGGTGCAGAAGTTGGTCTTGTTGGCGATGGCGCCAAACAGGAAGGCCAGCAAAAAGCCGCCCCACACCACCAGGGTCGCCGGGTTCATTCCTTCGCTCATGTGTCGTGCTCCATTTCAGGGAAACAGCCGTTGGGGGATTGCGGAAATCAGTTGGCGGTGCCCCCCGCGACGCGGGTGAGCGTGCTGCGAATAGCCTCGGGCGCATTGACGATGCGCATGAACTGCCCCATGCCCAGGGCCGGCCACGCCAGTGCGATGCGGTAGCGCGCATACAGCGCATAGACCTTGTTGTCCACGATGAACAGTTCGTAGGGCAGTCCGGCCATGTGGTCCGCACCGATCTTGCTGACCCACCAGCCCTCGCCGTCGCTCTCGTGGTTCATGGCGACACCGAACACCGCGGTCTTGTTGTTCGGCATCACCACCTCGTACACCCGGCTGGTGCCGCCTGTTCCCCTGGACAGGTTGTCCTGCACGCTCTTGAGGGCTTCCTCGAAACTGGCGTGCGTGCTGAGCAGGCTGTTGGCGGCATCGAAGCGCTCCATGCCGAACATGTAGCGGTAGGTTGCCAGACTGCCTTCCGGCACGTCCCCGCCGAAGCCCGCTCCCTCGCCGAGTGCCTTGACCAGCCGCCGGTGCACCGACTGCGCCGCCGCTTGGGCGGCGGGGTACTGGCTACGCAGGTACGCGCGGTACCAGTACTCCGGGTTCATGTAGCTCAGGGTGCCGTCGCTCTGCAGACCGATCCGGATGCCCGACGCCACAATGGCCGAGCCCCCGATGGCGCGGATGGCCGCCAGCATCTCGGGGTCGGTGATCACGAGGCTGGCATGACCGGGCAGACCCGGGGGCGTGTGCCGCCCCACGACAGTGAAGCCCTCGGCCTGCAGCTTCTTCTCCACCTGGCCGAGCTGGGTCGGCAGATCCGGCCCGGGCACCTTGTCGCCCTGGAAGTAGGGCGACAGGGCGAGACAGAACTGGGTGGAGCACAGCAGCACACACCACAGAATGAGCTTTTTCATGGCAGGCCTCGATCGTGTTGTTGCCGTGCAGCCGGGTGACCGAGGCCCACGGAACCGGGTGACGCCGCGCGGTGCGCTGGCAGTGCAGCGCCCGCAGGCAGGGTGTTCAGATGAACAGGCAGACGTCCGATTCGCCGGCGAACTTCATGAAGGTGGCGGCGCCGCCGTACTCGATGTCCTTGATGAACTCGCTGGTCTCGAACTCGAACAGGTCCACCGTCATCTGGCAGGCCACAAACTTCACGTCGGCCTCCAGGCAGAGGTCACGCAGTTCCTGCAGCGAGGCCACGCCCTTGGACTTCATCTTGTTCTTCATCATCATCGTGGCCATCGCTTCCATGCCCGGCAGCATCTGCACCATCACGGGCATCGGAACGGGCATCGGCATGGCGGGGTTCGCCAGCGGGCTGATGTGGATACCGTCCAGATTCTTGCGCAGCAGCTGCAGGCCATAGAAAGTGAAGAAGATCTGGACATCCCAGCCCAAGGCTGCCGCGGTCGACGCCAGGATGAAAGGCGGGTAGGCCATGTCCAGCGTGCCCTTGGTGGCGATGAGCGCCATTTTTTTGCTTGCCACGTTGTGTGTCTCCGGTGTGGAAAAGTGCGGACGCCGGGTATCAGGCCTTCTTGAGATAGAAGACGTACTTGCTGTTCTCGCTGCTCTGCTCCAGCAGGGCGTTGCCCGTCTGCTCGGCAAAAGCGGCCATGTCGCACACCGAGCCGGGGTCGGTCGCCACCACACGGAGGATCTGTCCGCTGGCCATGTCCGCGAGCGCCTTCTTGGTTTTCACGATCGGCAGCGGGCAGGCCAGGCCAGACGCGTCAAATTCCTTGTTGAACTCCATGCTTGTCTCCTTGTGTGTCCTGATGGCAGCCGCGCCGTGCGGGCTTGCACGGGCGCTGGCCCACTCACCAGACCGCGGCCTTCTCTGGCCGCATGGAAGCCCATTTTTCAAGAGGACACCCGGCCCGTCTATCACCGCAAAGGGTGATGACGGGTAGCCCATATGGGTAATGTGGTTTTCCCCTGAGCCCCCGGCGGGGTGGAGCGGCCCGGAGCCTTACAGGCTGCGGCCTTCGCCGGCTTCCTCCACCGTCTGGCCGTCGCGGATGTGGTAAATCCGCTTGAAGGTCGGGATGATCTTCTCGTCGTGCGTCACCACGATGATCGCGGTCTGCGCGTGCTGCGCCATCTGGTTGAGGATGCGCATCACGCCCAGCGCGCGCTCGCTGTCCAGCGGCGCGGTGGGCTCGTCGGCCAGGATCACCGGCGGCTTGTTGGCCAGCGCGCGGGCAATCGACACGCGCTGCTGTTCGCCGCCCGAGAGCTGCGAGGGCTCGGCCTTCGCGCGGTGCTGCACGTCGAGCGCGGTGAGCAGCTCCAGCGCGCGCTCGCGCGCCTTCGCATTGGGCAGGCCCGCCAGCATCGGCAGCAGGGCCACGTTGTCGGTCACGTCCAGGAAGGGAATCAGGTAGGGCGCCTGGAACACGAAGCCGATGCGATCGCGCCGCAGCGCACGCAGATCCTTCACCTTCCAGCCGTTGTCGTAGATCACATCCGTGCCCAGCGTCATGCGGCCCGAGGTGGGCTCGATGATCGCGCCCAGGCATTTCAGCAGCGTGCTCTTGCCCGAGCCCGAGGGTCCGACCAGGCCGACCACCTCGCCGGGGCTTACCTGCATGTTGACGTGTTTGAGTGCTTCCACGGCCGTGTCGCCGTGGCCGTAGACCTTGCGCAGGCCTTCGATGAGGATGCCGCCTTGGGCGTGTGTGTTCATGGGAGTCATCCGATCGCTGCGCCGGGATCGACCTTCAGCGCCACGCGGATCGCCAGTGTGCTCGCCAGCGCGCAGATCAGCAGCGTGGCCACCAGGCCGGTCACCGCGTCGCCCGGCAGCAGCAGCACGTACTTGGGAAACGCAGGGCCCCACACGGTGGCCGCCACCTTGCCCACCGCAAAGCCGATCAGGCCCAGGCCCAGCGCCTGCTGCAGGATCATGCCGGCGATGGTGCGGTCGCGCGTGCCGATGAGCTTGAGCACCGCGATCTCGCGCAGCTTGCCCATGGTCATGGTGTAGATGATGAAGGCCACGATCGCCGCGCTGACGATGGCGAGGATCACGAGGAACATGCCGATCTGTTTCGCCGAATTGGCGATCAGCTTCACCACCAGGATGTCTTCCATGCCGTCGCGGGTGTACACGCTCAGGTGCTTCCAGCGCCGTATCGGCTCGGCCACCTGCCCGGGCGTGAAGCCCGGCGCGAGCTGCACCAGCACCGCGTTCACGCTGCGGCTGCTGGTCTGCAGGGCCTGCACCGCCTCCAGCAGGCCGGGGCTGCCCGGCCGGTTGAAGGCCGGGTTGGCGGCGGTGCGCGCGCGGTCGTTGACGATGGCGTCGTTGTCCTTCAGGAACTGCGTTTCCTGCGCGTCCTTCAGCGGCACGAACAGCATCGGGTCGCCGCCGGACGACACCATGCGCCGCGTCAGCCCCACCACCGTGTACTCGTGGCGGCGGATGCGCACCGTCTCGCCGAGCTGGAAGCCGGTCTTCACGTCGGCCACCGCCTCGTAGTGGGTGCGCGTGGGGTGGCGCCCGGCCACCAGGTAGCCCGGCGCGCCGGGCATGCCGGGCTCGATGCCCACCACCATCACGCGGTTGTCCTGACCGTCTTTCTGCACCTGCATGGTGAGGTAGGCCACGTTGGCCGCGGTCGCCACGCCCGGCATGCCGCGCACGCTGCGCACCACGTCGTCCTTGATGCTCGACGACTCGGCATACGGCCCCTGCGTGTCCTTCTGCACCACCCACAGGTCGGCGCGGCTGTTGGCGAGCAGCGCATGCGCGTCGTCCACCATGCCGCGGTAGACGCCCGCCATCGTCAGCGTCACGCCGATCAGCAGGCCCAGCCCCAGCCCGGTCAGCACGTACTTGCTCCAGCCGTGCAGGATGTCGCGTCCCGCCAGGCTGATCACTTCGCGCCTCCCGCCGGCACCAGCTGCTCCACCACCGTGATGCGCGCATTCGCTTTCAGCGCGCCCTGGCTGTAGAGCACCACCGTGTCGCCGTCGTTCAGGCCCCCTTCCTTCGGACCCAGTGCCTGCACCGTGCCGTCAAGCCCCTGCACGCCCAGCGTCACCGGCACGAAGGCCAGCGCGCCGTCCTGCAGCCGCCACACGCCGGTTTTGCCTTCGTGCTGCTGCACCGCGGCGTTGGGAATGAGCAGGCTCTCGGCCGTGGCCGGCAGGGCCAGCGTCACCTCGGCCATCTCGCCCACCGACACGCCCGCGGGCAGCGCGTCAAACGCCACCTGCGCCAGCCGCTCCTCGGTCACGCTGTCGGCCAGCGGTTCCACGCGGACCACCTTGCCGGCCAGCAGCTCGCCCGGGCGCGAACGCAGCACGATGCGCGCCGCCAGCCCCGGCGCCAGCCCGGCCGAGCGGCCCTGGTCCACCCGCAGTTTCACCCACAGCGTGGCCGGATCGATCAGCCGCAGCACCGCCTGCCCCGCCACCACCGTGGTGCCGGCCTCGGCATCGCGGCTGGCCACCAGGGCGGCGGCCGGGGCCACCAGCTTCAGGTTGCCGCGCTGCTGCTCCAGCGCGGCGCGCTCGGCCTGCAGGCGGGTGATGTCCTGCGCGCTGCCGCCCAGGTTGGCCTGCGCCGCCGCCACGCCCGCGTTGGCCGAGGCCACTTCCT
>Ga0105105_10001235_pt1 | contig 10974 bp, 10 predicted proteins | sample PPLLaktember2015_4_FD_79108 | JGI IMG/M metagenome (GOLD analysis project Ga0105105, IMG submission 79108) | Freshwater sediment microbial communities from Prairie Pothole Lake near Jamestown, North Dakota, USA - PPLs Lake P8 Core (1) Depth... | ecosystem: Environmental > Aquatic > Freshwater >... | reverse complement strand
GTGGTGCTGTGAACGGCCTCGCCTGGCTGACGCAGTTCCTCGAAGTACTGGCAGCGCTGGCGCTCGCGCCGCTGTTCCTCGGCTGGGTGAACCAGTGCCGCGCGTGGCTGCAGAACCGGCGCGCGCCGAGCATCTGGTTGCCGTATCGCGGCATCCGCAAGCTGTTCCACAAGGACGCCGTGATCGCGGAGCACGCGTCGCCGCTGTTTCGCGCGGCGCCTTACGTCGTGTTCGGCGCCATGGTGGCTGCCGCCGCGATCATCCCCTCGATGGGGACCGGGCTGCCGTTCACGTCGGCTGCCGACGCGATCGCGCTGGTGGGCCTGCTGGCCGTCGCGAGGGTGTTCATGTCGCTCGCGGCGATGGACATCGGTACGGCTTTCGGCACGCTGGGCGCCCGTCGCGAGATGATGGTCGGGTTCCTCGCCGAGCCGGCGTTGTTGATGGTCATCTTCGTCGCTTCGCTGATCTCCGCGACCACCGCGCTGCCGCTGATCGCCGAGCGACTGATGACCCAGGCGCCGGGGCTGTACCCGAGCCTCGCGTTCACGGCAGTCGCCTTCACGATGGTGCTGCTCGCCGAGAACGCGCGCATCCCGGTGGACAACCCGGCCACGCACCTCGAGCTCACGATGATCCACGAGGCGATGCTGCTCGAGTACTCCGCCCGCCACCTCGCGCTGCTGGAGTGGGCCGCGGCGCTCAAGCTCTTCAACTATGCGTGCATCGGCTTCGCGCTGTTCGTGCCCTGGGGCGCGTCGACCGGCGAGGCCGGGCCGGGCGCGTTGCTGCTGTCCGTGCCGGTGCTCGGCTTGAAGCTGCTGGTCGCTGGCGTCTGGCTCGCGGCGCTCGAGACCGTCTCCGCCAAGCTGCGCGTTTTCCGGGCGCCGGAGTTCCTCGCCACCGCGTTCATGTTCGCCGTGCTCGGCCTGCTCGTGCACCTGCTGCTGGGAGCCTGAGCGATGAGCGGCACGCCCTTAGACCTGCAACTGCTGAACGCATGTGCGGCGCTGCTGCTGCTGGTGTCGTTCGCGATGCTCTCGCAGCGGCGCATCGTGACTCTGGTGGACCTGCTGGCGCTGCAGGGCGCGCTGCTCTGCATCGCGACGCTGCTGCTCGCCTGGCGCACCGGCAAGAACCACCTGTACATCTCGGCGGCCCTCACGTTCAGCCTCAAGGTGGTGCTGCTGCCGTGGCTGCTGCACCGCCTGATCCGGCGCCTCGAGGTGTACTGGGACACCGAGCCGCTGCTCAACGTGCCCGGCACGATGCTGGTCGGCCTCGTGACGGTCGTGTTTGCGTTCGGCCTTGCGCAGCCGATCGCCGAGCTCGCCAACACCGCGACGCGCAATGCGATCGGCATCGCGGTCGCCGTGATCCTGCTCGCGTTCATCACGATGATCACGCGGCGCAAGGCGATGTCGCAGGTGGTCGGATTCCTGTCGATGGAGAACGGACTGTTCTTCGGCGCGATGAGTGCGACCTACGGCATGCCGATGATCGTCGAGCTGGGCATCGCGCTCGACGTGCTGGTGGCGATGCTGGTGCTGGGCGTCTTCTTCTTCCAGATCCGCGAGCAGTTCGACAGTCTCGACCTGCACCACCTGGAATCGCTGAAGGAGGACCAGTAAGTGGAGTTCGTGGTCCTGCTCGCGACACCGATCGCCGGGGCGCTGCTGCTCGCGGTGTGGGGTGACCGGCGCTGGGCGGCCGAGATCAACATCGGACTGAGCTTCGGCACGTTCCTCGCGGCTGCGGCACTGACGATCCGCGTCATCGGCGAGGGCAACCTGGTCGCCTGGCGGGAGCAGTTCTTCCTCGACCCGTTCAACGTCTTCCTGGTCGCGCTGACGGCCTTCGTGGGTCTCACGACGGCGATCTTCTCGCGACCATACATGCGCGTGGAAATCGAGCACGGCCGCCTGAGCGCGCGCCGCCTGCGCCTCTACCACAGCATGTACCAGCTCTTCATGGCGATGATGCTGGTCGCGCTCACGACCAACAACATGGGTCTGCTTTGGGTGGCGATGGAGGCGGCCACGCTCTCCACGGTGCTGCTGGTGACGCTGTACCGGACGCCCGCGAGCCTCGAGGCCGGCTGGAAGTACTTCATCCTGTGCGGCGTCGGCATCGCGCAGGCGCTGTTCGGCACGATCCTGTTGTATTTCGCCGCGGAGAAAGTGCTTGGCGCGGAGGGTGTCAGCGCGCTGTTGTGGACGCACCTGTCGGCCGTGAAGGGGGAACTCGAGCCCACGGTGCTCGGCCTCGCGTTTGTGTTCCTGCTGGTCGGTTACGGCACCAAGGTGGGCCTCGCACCGCTGCACAACTGGCTACCCGACGCGCACGCCGAGGGCCCGACGCCGGTCTCCGCGGTGCTGTCGGGCCTGCTGCTCAACGTGGCGATCTACGCGGTCGTGCGCTGCAAGGTGCTGGTCGAGGGCTCCCTGCAATCCACGTTGCCGTCCAACATGCTGATGGGCTTCGGGCTGCTGTCCGTCGTGCTCGGGGCATTCTTCCTCTGGCGCCAGCGGGACATCAAGCGGCTCTTCGCGTACTCGTCGATCGAGCACATGGGCATCGTGACGTTCGCGTTCGGGATGGGCGGCGCCGTGGCGAACTTCGCCGCGCTGCTGCACATGACGGTGCACTCGCTGACCAAGTCGGCGATCTTCTTCACGGTGGGCCACGCAGCGCAGAAGGCGGGTTCGCAGCGCATCGAGGACATCCGCGGCCTGCTGGCGATGAACCCGACGATCGGCTGGGGCCTGATGCTGGGCTCCCTCGCGATCCTCGGCATGCCGCCGTTCGGTGTCTTTGCGAGCGAGTTCCTGATCCTGACCACGGCGATGAAGCAGCAGCCCTGGGCCACGCCGATCCTGCTCGTTGCGCTCGGCGTCGCGTTCGCGGCGATCTTTGGCCGCGTGCAGTCGATGGTGTTCGGCGCGCCGACCGGCCGCCGGCTGCCGCACCAGCCGGCCCTGCTGCCGGTGTTCGTGCATCTTGCGATCGTGCTGCTGCTCGGGCTGTACATCCCGCCATACCTGGCCGAGTGGTACCGTGCGGCGGCGCGCATGATCGGAGGCGGTTGACGTGGCCCTGAGTCGCTGGCTGGAGCAGGCGCGCGCGATACCCGGTGCCCCGGGATTGCGCCAGGTCGAAGTCGATGCGTCGAATTGGCGCGATATCGCGCAGGACGTGGCCGCCTCGGGCGGCCGGTTGCTTGCATTGTGGGGCGGGCAGGGCGGCGACACGGACCGCAAGGTCGCCATGGTCGTCCTGCTGCCGGATGGGGCACTGGTCGTGACCATGGCGCTCGACCGCGCGCTCGAGCGCGTTCCGGGCATCGAGGACGTTTTCCCGTCGGCCAGCCGCATGCAGCGGTCCCTGCACGACCTGACGGGAATTCGTTGCACCGACCCGGACACCCGCCCGTGGTTGCGGCATGCGGCCTGGCCGGGCGACGTCTTCCCGCTCGCGACACGCGAGCTGCCGACACCACCGTCGAGACCGATCGACGACTATGCATTCGTGCGGGTCGAGGGCGACGGCGTGCACGAGATTCCCGTCGGCCCGGTGCACGCCGGCATCATCGAGCCGGGTCACTTCCGTTTCTCGATCGTGGGCGAGAAGGTGCTGCGGCTGGAGCAGAGGCTCGGCTACGTGCACAAGGGCATCGAGCGGCGGTTCCTCGAGTTGCCGATCCTCGCGGGGCACCGGCTCGCAGCCCGTGTGTCGGGCGATTCGGCCGTCGCTTTCTCATGGGCCTACTGCCAGGCGCTCGAGGGCATGGCGATCGCGCGTATCCCGCCGCGTGCCGCGTGGCTGAGGGCACTCGCGCTCGAGCTCGAGCGCTGCGCGAATCACCTCGGCGACCTCGGCGCGCTGGGCAACGATGCCGGGTTTGCCTTCGGGTTGTCGCAGTTCATGCGGCTCAAGGAAGGCTGGTTGCGCGCCACCGAGCGGGCGCTGGGCCAGCGCTACCTGCTCGATTTCGTCGTCCCGGGCGGCACGAGTGCCGACCTCTCTGACGCCGGCGCGACGCTGCTCCGCCAGGCGGCGCGGACGGTCGACCTCGAGGCGCGCACGTTGCGGGAAATCTACGCGGAGCACGCCGGAGTCCGCGACCGTTTTCTCGCGACGGGCACGGTCGTTCCGGAGCTGGCGGCGCGCCTCGGGCTCATCGGGCTCGCCGGGCGCGCGAGCGGGCAGGCGTTCGACCTGCGCGCCGACTTGCCATGCGAGCCCTACGCGTCGCTGGCCGTGACCAAATGCGTGTGCGACGCGGGCGACGTGCTCGCACGAGTCACGATGCGCTTCGACGAGCTGCTGGCATCGCTGCGGCTCATCGAGACGATCCTTCGCGAGCTTCCGACCGGCGACCACTTGGCCGTCGTGCACCCGCCCGTGGACGGGTCGTCCGGGATCGGCCTGATCGAAGGCTGGCGGGGTCCGGTCGCCGTCGCTCTGGAGGCGGCTCCGGACGGCGGGATCCGCCGTTGCCACCCGCACGATCCATCGTGGAACAACTGGCCGGTACTCGAACACGCGGTGATCGGCAACATCGTGCCGGACTTCCCGCTGATCAATAAGTCGTTCAACCTCTCCTACAGTGGCCATGACCTCTGACGTACGCGCATGCTGAAGACACTGCGACAGATCGCAAAGGTCGGCATCGTCACGGAGTCGCCTCCGGCGCCGGACGAGGACCTGCGGATCCGCGAGGCGCTGGAGCAGCGCATCCGCGAGGTGCTCGGGCGCGCGCTCTGCATCCGGCAGGTGGATGCCGGATCGTGCAACGGCTGCGAGCTCGAGATCCACGCGCTCGGCAACCCGATCTACAACGTCGAGTCGCTCGGCATCCGGTTCGTGGCCAGCCCGCGACACGCCGACCTGCTGCTGGTGACCGGACCCGTGTCGCGCCACATGGAGGTCGCGTTGCTGCGCACCTACGATGCAACCCCGGATCCGAAACTCGTCGTCGCCGTCGGCGACTGTGGCGCGTGCGGCGGGATGTTTGGCACGGGCTATGCGACGATGGGTCCCGTCTCGAGCGTGATACCGGTGGATGTGATCGTGCCCGGCTGCCCGCCGGCGCCTGCCCGCATCCTTGCGGGCATCCTCACGGCGCTGGCTGGCGACACACGGCGGCAGGGCGGCGCGGGTCCATGAGCAAACGCGGCCGGTCGAAGGCGAAGGCTCCCGCGGTCTGGGTCGAGATGCCGAGTCCGTTCAGCGTCGAGCCCGGCCACATCCGGCTGCGCGCGCCGGCGGGCGGCTTCACGCGCGAGCACCTCGATCGGCTGCGCAACGGCTCGCTCGGGCAGCCGTTCATCCTCGAGCGTGAAGACAGCCGCGTGCTGTTCTTCACCGCGGACGCCGTCCAGAGTGCGATGAGCACGGGTGATCCCAACGAGCTGCTGTGCACCTACACGCGCAAGATGATGTCGTTCCTGCTGCTCGTCCCCGAGCCGCAGCACGTGCTGATGATCGGGCTGGGCGGCGGTTCCATCGCGAAGTTCTGCCTCCACCACCTGCCCCGCACGCGTTTCACGGCCGTCGAGATCGATGCCGAGGTGATCGCGTTGCGCCGGGAGTTCGCCATTCCGGACGACGACGAGCGATTCGAGGTCGTGCACGACGACGGCGCGGGATTCCTGGCGCGGACGGCGCTGCGTCCCGACGTCGTGCTGGTCGACGCGTTCGATGAAATCGGGGTCGCGCCGTCGCTGGCGTCGCTTGAGTTCCACCTCAGCGTCAGCCGTGCGCTGCGGCCGGGCGGACTGATGATCATGAACCTCTCCGGCTACCGGAGCCGGTACGCGATCCACGTGAATTCGGCGCGCACGGCCTTCGCGGGCGGGACGCTGCTGGTGCCGGTCGAGGGCGAGGGGAACCTGCTGTTGTTCGGCTTCCCGTCGCCGCCGGACCTGCCGCCGCTGGCGCAACTCGAGGCGCACGCAGCGCGCTTGTCGGGCGAAATGCCGATCGATTTCCGCCGCTACCTGCGGCGGATCCGTGCGAGCAAGTACGTCGGCGGCACCCATCCGCTGCTGGGCGCCCCGACCGCAGGCGAGGCCGAAGATCCGGTCAGCCGGTCGCCCTGGCCGCCTTGAGCGCCTTGATGTCCTCGAGCACGACCTTGGAATGGCCGTCCGGGTCCACGGACTCATAGTGCTTGGCGATGCGACCGTCCGGATCGATCAGGAACGTGTCGCGGCGCGGCATCTCCATCACGCCCATGTAGGTCTTCAGCACGCCGTAGCGTTTCGCGACGGCCTTGTCGCTGTCTGCCAGCAGCGCGAAGGGCAGGCCGTGCTTCTCGGCGAACTCCTTGTGTGACGCGACGTCGTCCACGCTGATGCCGACGATCACGGCACCTTCCTTGTTGAACGCGAAGATGTTGTCGCGGAAGCCGCAGGCCTGCGTCGTGCAGCCCGGCGTGTCGTCCTTCGGGTAGAAATAGAGCGCGACCCACTTGCCCTTGTAGTCGGCGAGGTCGTGCACCTTGCCGTCCTGGTCCTTGAGCTTGAAGGCCGGCGCGGGCTGCCCGACCGCCGGAGTCGCGGCCTGTGCGATGCCGGTGACGGCGAAAAGCGCGACGGCGACGGTCGCAATGTGACGTGCAGCGAGATTCAGCATGGGGCTCTCCGGGGTTGAGGGGGCGTCCGGACCGAGCGTGCCATACTAATCCTCGCCCGGAACGCTGTCAGCGAGGGACGCGGCTTGGCGACGCCGGATACCGAGACCAACTACACCTTCTTCGAGAATCGCGAGGCTTTGGTTCTCGCGGGTGGCGGCGCGCGCGCCGCCTATCAGGTGGGCGTGCTGCGGGCGATCGCCGACTGGCTGCCGCCGGACGCCCCGTGCCCGTTCGAGGTCCTGGTCGGGACGTCGGCCGGCGCCCTCAATGCGGCCGCGTTGGCCGCACGGGCCAGCCGCTTTGGCGAGGCGGTTGGCCAGCTCGAGCAGACCTGGTCCGGTTTCCGGGTCGCGCAGGTCGTCCGGTCGGATGCCGGGACCGTGCTGCAGGCGGGTCTCCACTGGGCGATCTCCATGCTCACGGGCGGTTGGCTGTTGCCGCCGCCCCGGTCGCTGCTCGACACGTCGCCGTTGCGCGAGCTGCTGCAACAGGTGATCCCGCTCGAGCGCATCCCGGCCAGCATCGCCGCGGGTCCCGTCAAGGCGCTCGCCGTTGCCACGACGAGTTACTCGACCGGCCAGGCCGTGGCGTTCTTCGAAGCCGTGCCCTCGATCCACGAGTGGAGTCGCGTGCGCCGCGCGGGAGTGCGGCGCACCATCGACCTCGACGTGCTGATGGCGAGCTCCGCGATCCCGTTCCTGTTTCCCTCGGCCCGTGTCGACGGCGACTACTATGGCGACGGCGCGATGCGCCAGCTCGCGCCACTCAGTCCGGCCGTGCACCTCGGTGCAAACCGCGTGCTCGTCGTCGGTACACGTGCGGAGTCGGCCGCGTCGCCTGCGGATGGCTCCGTGGATACGCCGCCCAGCCCCGGCCACCTGCTCGGTTTCGTGCTCGATTCGCTGTTCACCGACGGGCTGTCGATCGATCTCGAGCGCCTGCGGCAGATCAACACGATCCTGCGCGCCGACCAGATGGGCCCCGAACCGCGGCGCCGGCCGATCGAGGTGCTGGTGATCCAGCCGAGCGACGATCCCACCGCGATCGCGCGCAAGCACCTGCGCGCGATGCCACGCAGCCTGCGCACGCTGCTGCGCACCATCGGTGCGCTGGAGGCGCGTGGCGGCCTGCTCGCGAGCTACCTGCTGTTCGAATCCGCGTACACGACCGAACTGATGCGGCTCGGGCATGCGGACGCCCTGGCGCGGCGCGAGGAGATCGAGGCTTACCTGCGCTAGGCTGGTACTGCGGATCCCGCGGCCCGATGCTGCCTGCCGCGCTGCTGAACCTGCAGCGTGCCGGTGCCGGAAATGCTTGGCATTCCCATCACTTTCCCATAACGTGCGCCCGCGCGATCACCATCGATCGCATGCATCCATCATTCAAGAGGTCATCGTTTACCCATGGCAAAAGCCAAGAGGTCCGCTCGTAAGCCCGCGCGCAAGTCAGCGAAGAAGCCCGCCCGGAAGGCTGCCCCGAAGGCCCCGCAATCGATCAAGAGCGTGCTGACCAAGTCCGCACTGGTCGCTCACCTCGCAGATGCAGCCAAGGTCGCCGCAAAGGACGTGCGCACGTTGCTTGCCGCACTCGAAGAGACGATCCACGCCTCGATCAGCAAGAAAGGCCCGCGCTCCTTCGTGCTGCCGGGACTGCTGAAGATCACCGTCACCAACGTGCCCGCGAAGAAGGCGCGCAAGGGCATCAATCCTTTTACCGGCGAGCCGGCGACCTTCAAGGCCAAGCCCGCGACGGTGAAGGTCAAGGTGCGTCCGATGAAGAAGCTGAAGGACGCCGCGAGCGCCTGACGACTTGCTGTCATCTTCGGGCCAGGGCGGCGCTGATCAGTCGCCCTGGCCGCGTTCGGCGTCGTTTCCCTCGCCATATGCCTCGAGGCGCGATTGCGTCGCACCCTGCGTGAGCCGCCACCACGCCTCGAGGTCTTCCAGACCCACCATCGCCCCAGAGTCGTTCCGCAGGCTCAGCGTCGGTTGCCATCCCGGTCGCTCGTGCAGACCCGGCCCGACGGCCAGCGCCGCGTCGATGTGCGCGCCGGCGAAGTAGGCGCTGCGTGCGACGATGACGGGCACGCCCGCTGCGGTCGCCGCGGCCGCCCCATCCGGCGAATCTTCGATCGCGAGAGCGCGGTGAGGGCTCAAACCCAACGCCGCCACGGCACGCACGTAGACTTCCGGGTCCGGCTTCTTGCGCTGGACGTCCTCGCTGCACACGACGACCGCAAACCACGGGCGCCAGTCCTCCCCGAGATGCACCGTGAGCAGCGCATCGACGTTCGCCCGGCTCGTCGTCGTCGTGATGCCCATGGCCAGATCGCGCTCGCGACACTCCCGCATGAGAGCCATGACACCTTGACGCAGCGAAATGGCCCCGTCACGCACCAGCTCGGCGTAGTACGTGTTCTTCCTCGCGTGAATGGCGCGCGCGAGCGCCGCACGCTCCTCGACGCTGGCTGGCGCATCCGCCCGGCTCGCCATGTCGTGCATCAGCCGCTCGACGCCGCCGCTGACGCGCAGCAGCGGGCCGTAGTCGCGATCGTTCCAGCGCCAGGGCAGGCCGCAGGCCTCGAACGCGCGGTTGAACGCCACGCGGTGACCATCGCGTTCAGTCTCTGCGAGCGTGCCATCCACGTCCCAGAGGACGGCCGCCAGTCGGGGAGAGGCACTCACCTTCGTTCCACCCGCACACGCGCTCCTACATCAGCACCAGCGTGCCGAGCCCCAGCAGCGACGCAAATCCCACCACGTCGGTCACCGTCGTGACGACCACGCCGCCCGCCACCGCGGGATCCACGCCGAACCGCTTCAGCACCAGCGGTACGATCACGCCGGCGAGCGCCGCTGCGAACAGGTTGACCATCATCGCGGCGAAGATCACGGCCGCGATCTTCCAGCTGCGGAACCACAGGAACGCGACCGCCGCCACGACCGTGGCCCAGGCGACGCCGTTCAACAACGCAACCGCAACCTCCTTGCTGAGCAGCCAGCGCGCGTTGGCACGTTCGACCTGCCCGAGCGCGAGGCCGCGCACCATCAGCGTCAGGGTCTGCGTCGCGGCGACGCCGCCCATGCTGGCCACGATCGGCATCAGCACCGCGAGTGCGACGATGTGCTCGATCGTGGCCTCGAACAGCCCCACGACCCATGCGGCCAGGAACGCGGTGCCGAGATTCACGCCCAGCCAGACACCGCGCCGGCGGGCGCTCGGCACGACGCCCGCGAACATGTCCGCTTCCTCGTCGAGGCCGGCCATGCTCATGACCGAGTGCTCGGCTTCGTCGCGGATCACGTCCACGACGTCGTCCACGGTGATGCGTCCGAGCAGGCGGCCGTCGGCGTCGACGACCGCGGCCGACAGCAGGTCGCGATCCTCGAAGAGGCTCGCCACCTCGGACGCCGGGGTCGCGGGCGCGATGCCGGGTACCTCGGTCTCCATGACCTCGCCGACGGTCCGTTCCGGATCCTCGGTGAGCAGGGCAGCGAGGTCGAGCACGCCGAGAAACCGGTCGTGGCGGTTCACGACGAACAGCGAATCGGTGTTGTCGGGTATGTCGCCGCGCATGCGCAGGTAGCGCAGCACGGTTTCGAGCGTCACGTCCGGGCGGACGCTGACCGTGTCGGTGTTCATCAGGCCGCCGGCCGTGTCCGGTTCGTAGGCGAGCACCGCGTGCAGCCTCTCCCGGTCGCGCGAGTCCATCGAGCGCAGCACCTTCTGGTGCACGTTCTCCGGTAGTTCCCGCAGCAGGTCCGCGAGGTCGTCGAGTTCGAGCCCCTCGGCGGCCGCGACCAGTTCGTCCGCCTCCATGTCGCGGATCAGGTCCGCGCGGACCTCCTCGTTCAGCTCGACGAGCACGTCGCCCTCGAGTTCCGGATCGACGAGGTCCCACACGACTTCGCGCTGCGCCGGCGGCAACGACTCGAGCAGCGATGCGACCTCCGCCGGGTGCATCGCGTTGACCTGCCGGTGCACCTTGTGGCGCGTGCCCTCGTCGAGCGCCTGCCGCAGCGCCTGCAGGCGGGTCAGATTCGGCTGTTGCGGTTCGGTGGGCATCGCGCGCGACTTTACGCTGTCGGGATGACGGCCGCGAGACGACGATGCTGCTGCTGCGTCACAGCGCTTGAGTTGCGCGTACGGGGAGTCTTTTCCCGCTCCCTGTCGAGCGCCGCCGCGACGTCGCTGGACCGAGGCGGCCACAGAACGTCCGGTGGCACACGCCGGCATGTCGCCGAGGGCCCGACGGCGCAAGGGACCGCCGGGTCAATGGGTGCACAGAAAATAGGGGACATTCACCCTTTTTCGCTGTGCTGCGCGAAAAAGGG
>Ga0105105_10001234_pt1 | contig 10975 bp, 10 predicted proteins | sample PPLLaktember2015_4_FD_79108 | JGI IMG/M metagenome (GOLD analysis project Ga0105105, IMG submission 79108) | Freshwater sediment microbial communities from Prairie Pothole Lake near Jamestown, North Dakota, USA - PPLs Lake P8 Core (1) Depth... | ecosystem: Environmental > Aquatic > Freshwater >... | reverse complement strand
GAAACAAGAGGAATTACACGTCGGATGGCCTGGCGGTTGCAGACGGCGAAGAAGCCCTGCAGATTCTTGATGAGAGGCTCACACGGGTCGGGGGGGGCGAGCGGCGTTGACGTCGGGGCCGATAGAAAAATTCAAATCAGGCCGGCCGATACTGTCCGGTACGGGGCAACGACGTTCACTGTTGCGCCAGCAGGTAGCGCTCGAGCTCGGTCTCCAGCACCTTCCAGCCGCGGCCGATTTTCTTCGCTCGAATCTTGCCGGCGGCAATACACTTCAGGAAAGTGGGCCGCGAGATACGCAGGTAGCGGCAGGCTTCGCTGGTGTCGAGGACCCGCCTCACGATGGTCATCGGCGAATTGCCGCTGCGGCGGCGGTCGAGGCTGACACGGCGGTCTATGATGGATCCTTTTTCGGTGAGCATTTTTTCAGCTTTCCCGTGCTAATTTGCATTCTTTCAGGTTCAATTCATCGCGATCTGCTTTCCTACCAATGGTTATCGGCTTAACCTCCGCCAACCTTTAGACGAATGTGACCCGGCCGTTAACAAATACCGCCGAAATCGTTATTACAAAAAATGCGGTGTGCTGCGAGCCTTTAAGACCGGCTAAGCGGTAGTCCTGTGGTACAGCTGGATGGGCTATCGGCTGGGATGCCGGATAGAGCGAAGCACCTCTGAAAAAGAGATAGGGATCTCTGATGTAACCGCTACATCCTGTCCCACGGGTGCCAGCACGAGCCGGATGGAAAGGGCATGCAGCATCAGGCGCGGGAAGGTTTTCTGAAGCGACTTGTCCCCGTACAAGGTATCCCCCACGATGGGGTGTCCGATGCCGAAGAAATGGGCGCGGATCTGGTGCTTGCGGCCGGTCAGCGGGCTGACCTTGACCCGGGTGTAACCGGTTAAGCGCTCTTCCACCGTGAATTCGGTTACGCACGGTTTTCCCTTATCCGCATCCTCCCCCATCCGGCCCGAGCCGAAGCAACGCAGCGGTTTGTCGATCACGCCGCGTTGTCCGGTGATTTCCCCGTGGACCAGGGCCATGTAGGTCTTGTGAACCTGGCGGTGTTCGAACATCAGGTTCAGCTGGCGGTGCGCCTCGGGGGTCTTCGCAAACAGGATCACCCCGCTCACCTGCTTGTCCAGGCGGTGGACGGTATACAGTTTGCGCTCCAGTGTTTCGCATAGGATTCTGAGAAGGGAAACATTCTCCCGGTTGCGTTCTGGAATGGAGGCAAGTTTTTCCGGCTTGTCCACGGCGATGATGTCGTCGTTTTCGAAGAGAACCGGGATCGCTTGATACCCAGTGACGATCGCAGAGGCCATTTCAACCCCTTCACTCAATTTTGGCATCATCCTATCATCAACTTTATTCTGAAATCCAACAGTACTTTATTGGACGGCTATTATTTGGTAAACGTTAGGAAGCCCACGAACGGGGTGTTAAGAAACAGGCACCAGGCCTTCAGGAGGGAGGAAAAAGAGCATGTCCAATCCCCGGCTGCGGATCGATCTTGAAAAAATTACCCACAATGCCCGCCGGGCTCTGGAGATCGGCCGTGCGCATGGATTCGAGGTCATGGGGGTGACCAAGGGGGCGGCCGGCATCCCTAAAGTGGTCAAGGCCATGCTCACCGGCGGCATCGAGAGCCTGGCCGATTCACGGCTTGACAACATTGCCCGCCTGCGGGAGGACGGGATTCAGGCTCCCATCACCCTGTTGCGGTCTCCTGGTCCCAGCGACGTCGCGCGTACCGTGGAGTTGGCCGACGCCAGCCTGAATTCCGATGAGGTCATCGTGGAGGCCCTCTCGATCGAAGCGCGGATGCACCGTAAGATCCACGGCGTGATCCTCATGGTGGACCTCCACACCGGCCGGGAAGGCCTGCCTCCGGAAAAGATCCCGTCGGCCTGCCGCAAGGTGCAAACGCTTCCGGGAATTAAGCTTAAGGGGATCGGTGCCTATTTTCATCTGGCGAGCGACAGCGCGCTCCACCTTCCCGGCTTGCAGACGATGGTTCGCCTGGCGCAGCAGGTTGAAACGGAGTTGGGCAAACCGCTTGCCGTGCTGTCCGGAGGCTCGTCGAACATCTTGCGTACCCTCGCGGTGGAAGGGCATCCCAACCCGGGCATCAACCACCTGCGTATCGGAACGGCGATTCTGCTCGGGTTCTCCTCCTCCCTCGACCCGATCACCATCGACGGGTTTGAGCGCGACACATTTATCCTGCAGGTGGAAGTGATCGAAGTCAAGCAGGGGCCATCCGGCGAGGCGATTCTCGCTTTGGGAAAAATCGACACCGATCCGCAGTTTCTTTTTGCCGTGAAACCCGGCGTAAACGTTCGGGATGCGTCCAGCGACCATCTCATGGTGCAAATGGACCCCTGCCCCAGCGTCGGCGACCGGGTTTCTTTCCGACTCGGCTACCCGGCGCTCTGCCGACTGATGGTCTCGCCATATGTGCAGATAGAGTATGCTAAAAACTGAAGACCGAGATTCGTTTTGCTCAGTGCGTCAATATCTTGCTGAGAAACAACTTGGTCCGCTCGCTTTTCGGATGGGCGAAGAACTCCTGCGGGGGGGCGATCTCCATCAATTCGCCGAAGTCCATGAAGGCCACCCGGTGTGCGACCTCCCGCGCAAATCCCATCTCGTGTGTCACCACGATCATGGTCATCCCCTCGCGTGCCAGGTTGCGCATGACCTCCAGCACCTCGTTGATCATCTCCGGGTCGAGCGCCGAGGTGGGCTCGTCGAAGAGCATGATCTTCGGCCGCATGCAAAGCCCGCGGGCGATCGCCACGCGTTGCTGCTGGCCACCGGAGAGCTGGGCGGGGAACTGGTGCAGTTTGTCGCCCAGGCCGACTTTCTCCAGGACGTACCGGCCCTGGTCCTCGGCCTCTTTTTTAGCGGTCTTGCGCACCTTCATGGGCGCGAGCGTGACGTTCTGCAGGGCCGTCATGTGGGGGTAGAGGTTGAACTGCTGGAAGACGAAACCGATCTCCGCCCGCAGCCGGGTCATGTTGGTTTTCGACTCGTGCACTTTCATGGTGTCGACGATGAGCGCACCCTTCTGGATGGTCTCCAGGCGGTTGATGCAGCGGATGAGGGTGCTCTTGCCCGAACCGCTCGGGCCGCAGACCACCAAGACCTCCGCCGGGTCGACTTTCAGGTTGATGCCCTTGAGGACGTGCAGATCCCCAAACCACTTGTGAACGTCTCTGAATTCGATCATATCCGCCTACATTTTGTTTTGGGTGACACCCGCCGACATGCGCTTCTCCAGGCTGTTTGAAGTCCGGATGAGCGGATAGCAGATCACAAAATACAGGACCGCTACCAGTCCGAAGACCAGAAGCCCCTGGGGCACGCGCTGCACCGTGAGCCAGCCCGCCCGGGTGACGTCCATGACACCAATGGCCGAGACCACGGAGGAGTCCTTGATCAGCAAGACAAACTGGCCCACCAGCGGCGGCAGGATGATGCGCATGGACTGGGGCAGGATCACATAGCGCAGCTGTTGGACCCCGTTCAGGCCCGTCGAGGTGGCCGCCTCCTTCTGGCCCGAGGGAACCGACTGGATGCCCGCCGCCACGATCTCGCAGATGAAACAGGCGGCGAGGTTGGTGAGGGCGATCACGGCGGCCGGGAAGGCTTCCAGTTGAATCCCGAACTCCGGCAGCAGGAAAAATATGATGAAGATTTGCACCAGGAAGGGTGTGCCGCGCACGACGTCCACCCAGGCGCCGATCAGGGGCTTGACGAACCGGCTGCGCGAGGCCCGGAGGATGCCCCAGACGAAGCCGATGGCGGTGCCGGCCAAAAGGCTCAATCCCGAAACGGCGATGGTCATCCACAACCCCTTCAGAAAGAAGGGCAGGCTGTGAATGAGCTGTTCTATGTAGAAACCCCACATGATTAAAATAAGGGTCCAAGGGTTCAAGGGTTCGAGGGTTCAAGGGTGGGGCGGTTAAACGCTATCGGTTTTCACTCGACCCCTTGGCCCCTGGAATCCTTGAACCCTTTGTTACGTTTGCATATAGATCAGCCGCTTCTGCGACCAGTGCGTCAGCCCCTTGAGAATGTAGTAAATGAGCAAGTAAAAAACCGCCGAGGTCAGGAACCCCTCGGCCGGCATGAAGCGCTCCGAGGTCATGATCTGGCCGGCGCGGGTTAACTCCGGCAGCGAAATGAGCGACAGGAGCGCGGAGTCCTTCACCAGCACGATGGCCTGCCCGAGCAGGGGCGGCAGCGTGACACCGATGGCCTGGGGCAGGATGATGTGGCGCATGCGCTGGAGGTAGTTCAGGCCGGATGAGACCGCGGCCTCGACCTGGCCGTGGGAGATGGACTGGATCCCGGCTCGGACGATTTCGGCCATGTAGGCCCCGCTGTTCAACGTGAGCGCCAGGATGCCCGTGGCAGCCTCGGACATACGGATTCCGAGCGAGGGCAGGCCGAAGTAGAAAAAAAACAGCTGGACCAGCAGCGGGGTAGAGCGGATGCTTTCGATGTAGACGCCGGCGACCCAGACCAGCAGTTTGAACCGGCTGATGCGCATGCCGCAGGCGAGCGTGCCCACCACGAGAGCGCCGAGCAGCCCGGTGGCGGAGAGCCAGAGGGTGGCCAGAAAGCAGCTCCAGAAAAGGGGCAGGTATTCGAAGATGACCCTGAAATTGAAAGTTTCAAGCATGGCGCTGCTCATGTAACAATATGGGCCGCCTGTTCAGGCGGCCCATATTGTAATTATGAAGCTGCAAGCGGCTGCATCAGTGGTCTTTCTTCCAGTCGATGGTATTGACCCAGTAGTTCAGATTCTGCTCCAAGCGGCCATCGAGGGCTGCATTGTGGAAGAAGAGGTTTAGCAGCTCCAGCAGGTCCTGCGAGTCGTAGCGCACCGCGAAGGCCAGGGGCTCCTTGGAGAGCATGCTGTCTGGCAGGATGCGCATGCTGTTGGGCGGGTAATTCGCCAGCCCGCCTACCACGGCGGAGGCGTCGTTCACGCCGAAATCCGCCTGTCCCTGCAGCACCGCGTCGAGCAGCAGGGGCCCGCCGCCCTTGTAGGATTTGAGCTCCGCCTGGGGGAAGGCCTTCTTGGCTTCATTCTCGCCGGTCGAGCCGAGCAGCACGGCCGCCTTCAGCCCCGCCTTCTTGGCATCCGCGACGGTTTTGATCGGGCTGGCGCTCTTCACGAAAACGACGCTGCCGGTGTACATGAAGGGCCGGGTGAAGCCGATTTTCATGGCCCGCTTGATGGTGGGGGTCATGTCGGCCGCCAGGATGTCGGCCTTCTTGGAGAGCAGCGCCGGGATCAGGCCGTCCCAGTCGAAGTCCAGGAACGTCACCTTGACGCCCATGTCCTTGGCCAGCATTTCGCACAGCTCGATCGAGCTCCCGGCGCGCTTGCCGTTTTTGTCGATGAAGCTGAACGGGGGCCCCTGGGTCTGGCACGCCACCCGCAGCTCGCCCCGCTGGGCGATTTCATCCAGGGTGCCTGCCGCGGCAAACGCCGCCACTCCGAGCACCATGCAAAACGCCACCAGCACACTCAACTTTTTCATGCGTCTCCTCCTTTTAGTTGGTTTGCAGTTGATCCTATGCCACCGTTTCCTTTTCATTGACGACGATGCCCCGCTGCCGCAAGGCAGCCATGAACGGGGCATACGGGACATCCAGCGCCGGGTTGAGAACGCCTTTCGTGGAGATTTCGCCGGAGGCGATCATCTGGGCGACGATGCTCGCCGGGAAGCCGACGCCCAAGCTCATGCCGTAGAGTCCGGATTTCAGGTCGCGTTCGATGACAAGCGAGGTCTTCAGTGTTTTGGCGCGGCCGTCTTTAACCCCCGAAAAGACATTGTACATGGCCACCACGTCTTTGTCGCCCTCCTGGTATTGAAGCTGGGGTTCCAGGAGTTTCACCATGAACTGGTGGGGGGTCACGGCGCAGTCCAGTCCCTTTAAGGGCTCGTCTGAAAGAAGCCCCAGGCGTTTCAAGGGCCGCCAGAACGCGCACCATCCGGGCCAGCGCAGGGCATAGCGGCCGGCCTCCCGGATGCCGGGCGTTACGCTTAGAAGATCGGTGTAGAACACGGCATCGCCGTTCGGCACCGCCTCCATATCCCCGAGCCCCGGGAACTGGATGGTGTGAATCATGTCGGTTTCGTGCTGTTGCGTGGCCGGCACTTCGAGTTTTTTCCCCCCCCGGATGAAAACCGAGGGCCGCTTCTGAGAGCGCAGCACCATATCGAAGTTCCAGCTGATCTTGTAGTCGAGGGGGTTGGTGCAGGCCTTCTTCTCGGGGATGCCGCCGCAGTAGGAGTTGAGCACGTGCAGCTCGTCGAACTGTTTCACGGCATGCCCGCAGATGACGAGATCGATGCCGGGGTCCAACCCGCACTCGGGCATCAGGGCGACGCCAGCGGCCTTGGCTGGTTCGTTCAGGTGCTGGATGGGCTTGCCGTAGTTGGTGCTGACCAGCGGGACCCTGGCTTCCAGAGCCGCCTCGAAGGCATTGGCCATGAAGGGCAGCGGCAAGAGATCGATGGCGGCATCAAACCCCTGTTTGAACAGGGTCACCAAGGCCTTTTTGGACGAGCCGTCCACCTGGACCGGCTTGATCTTGGAAACGTCGGTGATAGCCGACAGTTTGTCCCACTCTTTCAAGCTGAAATCCGCGCAGATGATTTCGCGCACCCGCTCGCTACGCGCCAGATCCAGCAGGGACGCCTTGCCCTGCATCCCCAATCCGCCGAGAACCGCTATTTTCATGCCGTATCCAATAATTTTAAAGGAATAAAGTGATATAGGCCGTTAATCGATATTTAGCTCGTTTGTCAAAGGAATTATAGGCTGACTGTCACATAGTAACCCTGCTCGCCACGCTGGATCAGGAGCACAAGGGAGTTTTTGGTTCGAAACTTGACGATGGCTTTATTGAATTCCTCGGTGTTGCTGACGCCGACATCGTCGATCTGGCGGATCACATCCCCTGCCCGGGCGCCGACCCGCGCCAGGGAGGTGCCGGCCCTGACCTCGGAGATCATCACGCCTTCCTTGGCCACGATGCGGAAATCCTTGCGATTTTTAAGAGTCAGATCCTGGACGCGGACGCCGAGAAGGCTCCACGCCAGTCGATCGGCCTGCTCGATGGGGAACAGGCGGGTTTTAATGGCGAACGTTCGGTTCTGGCCGCTGCGCCAGACCTGGGTCTCTATGGTTTCGCCGGCGGTCACGGTCTTTGTGGCGGCCAGGTAGTCGTCCAGGTTGGCGATTTTCTTGGCTGCGACGGCGAGCAGGATGTCTCCCTCCCGCAGGCCCGCCTCCCGGGCCGGGCTGTCCGGCTCGACGGACTTGATCATGGCCCCTTTTTTTCCAGGATACTTCACGTACTGGGCGAGTTTTTCGTCCAGCTCCTGGGCGACGATGCCGATCCAGGCCGGCTTGACCTCGCCGTACTGGATCAGGTCGGCCACGATTTTCTTTGCCTTGCTGATGGGGATGGCAAAACCGATGCCCTGCGCCTTGGCGTAGATGGCGGTGTTGACCCCCACCAGCTCGCCGTTGATGTTGAGCAGCGGCCCGCCGCTGTTTCCGGGGTTGATGGAGGCGTCGATCTGGATGAAGTCGTGGAAGACCCGCTCGTCCGCGCGGATGCTGCGGTGCACCGCGCTCACGACACCGGTGGTGACGGTGTGCGAGAAGCCGAAGGGGTTGCCGATGGCGATGACCGTCTCGCCGATCATGAGATCGTCGCTGTCGCCCATGGCGATGGCGGGCAGTTTTTCCCTGGAGTCGATCTTGAGCACCGCCAGGTCCGAGTCCGGGTCGGCCCCGACGATCCGGGCCTCGTATTCGCGCCGGTCCTCCAGGACCACCGTGATGGTGCCGGATCTTTGGATGACGTGGGCATTGGTGAGGATGAGGCCCCGGTCGCCGTCGATGATGACCCCCGACCCGAGACTGGTCTGCTGCTGGCGTTGCTCGAAACGCGGATCGAAGAAGTCCTTGAAGAACTCGTCGAAGAAGGGGTTGCCGAATCCCGCAAACGGGTTCGCCCGAGCGCGGGCTTCAGAGGCGGAGCTGATGTTGACCACCGCCGGGCTTACCTTGCGCACGGCCTTGACCACGGCGGTCTCGCGCAGGTTGTCCGGGGCCGCAACGGCCGTGAGGGGCGCAAGCGCGATCAGGATGCCGGCGCACGCCGCCCAGAGGACCCGGCGGTATCGGTCCGCGCACTCTTTGCAAAAATTGAGGGTTGGCATTTGCATCGATTTGGGTTAAATTAACCAGTTTTGGAAATGAAGTTGATTTCCTGAACCCGGAACCCCGATACCTGCGTGGTTGCCGGCGAGCAACTATACACCCGGGAAGGCGCGTCAGCAATACTTCTATGAGCACGAACACGATCCAGGAGCTTCTGGCGCTAATCGAAAAACCGAGCCGCTATCTGGGCTCGGAGATCAACGCCGTGAAGAAGGACCCTCAGGGGGTAAAGCTGCGCTTCGCCCTGGCGTTTCCCGACCTCTATGAAATCGGGACCTCCCACTTTGGCCTGCAGATCCTGTATCACATCCTCAACCGCCGGCCCGAGATCGCGGCCGAGCGGGTGTTCGCCCCGGCGACGGATTTGGAAAACCGGCTGCGGCAGGGGCGGATTCCCCTCTTCTCGCTGGAGTCCCAGACCCCGCTCAACCGGTTCGACATCATCGGCTTCAGCCTGCTCTACGAGCTGAACTACACCAACATCCTCACCATGCTCGAGCTTTCCGGGATCCCGCCGCTTTCCGACGATCGCGACCGCAGCCACCCCTTGGTCGTCGCCGGCGGCCCGTGCACCTGCAACCCGGAACCGGTCGCTGATTTTTTCGACGCGATCGTGGTGGGCGACGGCGAACAGGTGGTGGTCGAACTGGCCCGCACCTGGCTCGAATGGAAAGATGCCGGAGCGGGCGACCGCACAGTGCTTCTGAAAATGTGGTCCGCCATCGAAGGCGTCTACATCCCGGCGTTTTTCGAAGCGCGCTACGATGCAGAGGGTTTTCAGACCGTGGCAGCGCGTATTCCCGGGCACACCTCGGTGAAGCGGGCGGTCGTGGCCGACCTCGACGCCGCGCCGTTTCCGGTCAAGCCGGTCATCCCGTTCGGCAAACCCGTGCATGACCGCCTGCGGCTGGAACTCTCCCGGGGCTGCACCCGCGGGTGCAGGTTCTGCCAGGCGGGGATGATCTACCGGCCGGTGCGGGAGCGCTCCCCGGACAAGCTGCTCGAACTGACGGAGCTGGCGCTCGCCGCCACCGGCTACGAAGACGTTTCGCTCATGTCTCTCAGCACCGGGGACTACGGCTGCATCGCGCCGCTCATGGAGCGGCTGATGGCGCGCTTCGCACCCGAGCGCGTCGCGGTGTCGCTGCCCTCTCTGAGAGCGGGCACCCTGACGCCCGAGCTCATGGAGCTGATCCGGCAGGTGCGCAAGACCGGCTTCACCATCGCTCCGGAGGCCGGCAGCCAGCGGCTGCGGGACGCCATCAACAAGAACATCAGCGAGGCGGAGATCATCGACACCGTCCGGGACGCCTTCGAGTGCGGCTGGCAGCTGATCAAGCTCTATTTCATGGTCGGGTTGCCCACTGAAACCGAGGAGGATCTCGCAGCGCTGGTGGAGCTGGTTCTCAAGCTCTCCCGCCTGAAAGGGCCGGGGCACCGTCGGGGCCAGATCAACGTCAGCCTGGCCACCTTCATCCCCAAGCCCCACACGCCCTTTCAGTGGGCTGCCCAGATCGCTCTGCCCGAGTCCCGGCGGCGGCTGCACTGGGTCCAGGACCGGCTCAAGCGTTCCGGGATTCAGTTCAAGTGGCAGAGCCCGGAGATGAGCCTGCTCGAGGGGGTGTGGGCACGCGGGGACCGCCGACTCGGCCGCGCGCTTTTGGCCGCTCACCGCCGCGGGTGCCGCTTCGACGGCTGGAGCGACAAGTTCAATTTTGCGGCCTGGATGGAGGCGTTTGAAGAGACCGGTGTCGACCCGGCCTTCTACACCAGCCGGGCCCGCCGCTTGGACGAGCCCCTGCCGTGGGACCACATCGACACGCGGGTGTCCGGGGAGTTTCTGAAATCGGAGTGGGTGAAGACCCTCGCCGGAAGCCCCACGCCCGACTGCCGCGGGGGCGACTGCCAGGCCTGCGGGGTCTGCGATTTTCAAAAGGTCGCGCCCCGGGTGCATCTCGGCCCGCTTGCGGCCGGGCCGCCCGCAGCAGCCCCGGGTGCGGCTGCGGCAGTCTACAAGCAACTTCAGGTATCCTATGAAAAGACCGGACTGGCGCGGTTTTTCGGCCACCTCGAACTGGTGAACATTTTCCTCAGGGCCCTGCGGCGCGCTCGCATTCCGGTCAAATTCTCCGAGGGGTTCCACCCCAAGCCGAAAGTCTCCTTCGACAACCCGCTGCCCACGGGTGTCGAAAGCGAGGACGAGCGCATGGTTCTGACCGTGCCGCGGGATGTTGCGGCCCACGCGCTGCAGGAAGGGCTGAACGCCGAGCTTCCGGAGGGGTTGCGGGTGCACGCGTGCAGCGAGGAGCTCGGCCGGCCGCGGGCATCCTGCACCTATCGGGTCAGCTTCGCCGTGCCGCTTGCGAACCCGGCGCGGTTTTCCACGCGCGGGTTCGGCGCGGACCAGAGCATTCTGGTTACCTCGCCGAAGGGGAAGTTGAAAAAATTCGAGTTAAAGGATATTCTGATGGATATACGTCAGCCGGATCCAATGACGGTCGAGATCACCTTGTGCAGCGAGCCGGGTAAGTCCGTGCGGCCGGCCGAGGTCCTCAAACAGGTTTTTGGAATCCCGGAAGTCGAAGTCCGCAACGCCCTGGTCCGCAAGTTGAAGGGGCCGGAAGCGTGAGGCCGCATGCCCAGTGAAACCGTAAGTGAGCGTGGCACGATGTACAAGCAGCTCATCATCAATGTGACCGAACACGAGACCCGCG
>Ga0105105_10001233_pt1 | contig 10982 bp, 6 predicted proteins | sample PPLLaktember2015_4_FD_79108 | JGI IMG/M metagenome (GOLD analysis project Ga0105105, IMG submission 79108) | Freshwater sediment microbial communities from Prairie Pothole Lake near Jamestown, North Dakota, USA - PPLs Lake P8 Core (1) Depth... | ecosystem: Environmental > Aquatic > Freshwater >... | reverse complement strand
TGACCGCTTCCAGGCCGGTGAATATGTACCGGGGCGGGAACGATGCCAATTCCACTCCCTGTTGCACCAGCGATGACGCGTTTCTGGCGATTTCGGTAATCCGCACCACGTCGGACATTTCCATCTTGAGCGATTGATAAAGTATATACCGCCCGGGATTGCCGTCGCGGTCGTAACTGCGCGATATCTGAACCGGACCAATCTGGTACTCTGTTTCCGGGAATCCGTTCGTGGCTAAGAATTTCACGACTTCCCCGAGATCCCGGTTCAGTTTCGAGGATGCCGAAGCCAGGTCCAGAGCCGAGGCCTGAAGATTGGCCTCCCAGACGGCGTAATCCGACGTTATCGGCTTGTAAGCGGCCCCGGTGACCGTTACCGTCCGGCCGTAACCCTTGACCTCCAGAATTGTCGAACGAATTATCCCGGCGCAGATAATTAATGATATCCCGAAAATCACCGCCGCCAGGGTCCACCCTTTTTGATTGGCTTTTATATTCTCCATTTTACCTCCTGTGCCCGATTATACATCCCATTAACATTTCCGGCCGGCGACCTGAATTTTATTTCGGCGCCGGTCGAACTCGAATAAGTATATAACCCCATGCCGTTAAAGCAAATAGAAAATACGCCGAATATTTAACAGGAATTGAAAGAATTCAGACGCCATTTAATAAGCAGTTGCGTCCCGGCCAAAACAATATAACTTTAGTGGCCGTTTAAATGGAGAAAGACAATTATAATCCGCGTCGACGGAGATCATAGAAAGAGAATATGGAAAGTAAAAAAGGTATTATAGGCATCCTTACCGGCGGCGGCGATGTCCCCGGCCTAAACCCCGCCATTCGTGCCGTCACCATAAGAGCCATTCGCGAGGGATACCAGGTGATCGGTATTCGCCGCGGCTGGGGGGGCACTATCAACATTGTCCGGGACAAAAACGCCGACAACAGCAATTTTTGTATCCCCCTTACCGAAGAACTCGTCAATCGGATGGGGCGTACCGGCGGGACCTTTCTTCACAGTTCCCGAACTCATCCCGGCAAAGTGAAGAAAGCCGATGTTCCCGAACACCTCCGCGATATTTATAAAGACGAAGTTAACGACCTGACCCCGGAGGTCATCAAGAATCTCGCCTTTCTGGGTATTGAGTATATGATACCGATAGGCGGCGACGACACCCTAAGTTACGGCGTCCGCCTCTTCAAGGAAGGCTTCAAGGTCGTCGCCATTCCCAAAACCATGGACAATGACGTTCCCGGAACCGATTACTGCATAGGTTTTTCCACCTGCGTTTCCCGCACCATCGCCATGATTAATACTCTGCGGACCTCGGCCGGTTCGCATGAAAGATTCCTGGTAGTCGAGGTTTTCGGACGTTATGCCGGTTTCACCGCCATGCTCCCCACTATGGCCGGAGCGGCCAACCGCTGCGTCATACCGGAGCATAAATTCAATATCGATCGCCTGACCGAATTACTGACCGAAGACCGCCGGCGCAATCCCAGCCGCTATTCGATTGTCCTGGTGTCCGAGGGAGCCATGTTCGAAGGCGGCGAAATGGTTTTCAAAGATACGACCACCGATGCGTTCGGCCATAAAAAATTGGGCGGTATCGGTGATTTGGTTTCCGACGAACTGAAAAAGCGCTCCCGGAATTTCAACAACGGCAAGGAAATCAACATCATCAATCAAAAACTGGGGTATCTTGTCCGCGGCGGCGATCCCGATGCCATCGATTCCGTGGTCCCCATGGCTTACGGCAACCTGGCCCTGGATTTAATCATGAGCGGTGTCCATGGCCGTCTGGTGGTGCTTAAAAACGGTCGCTATGACAATGTCCCCATAGAGATTGTCACCAGCACCAAGAAGACCGTCAACGTGGAGAAATATTACAACCGCGACCGTCTCCGCCCGCAGTATCGCAGTTTCGAGATGCAACCGTTGTTCATCATGACCAGCGAATAAAGGGGAAACTAATCCGGCGTACCAGGGGAAGGCACGAATGCCTTCCCCTTTTCATTTTGGAACAATTTCCCTGACCGCTCATAAGGCGCGCTCCCGTCGGACCATTCAAATTTAGCACAAAATTCAGGGGAGATTGTCCGGGCGTTACCAGGAACCGATTTTATTCTCACGCTCCCGGGGCCATCTGCCGAATACAGGACGAAAAGACAATTTCAACAAAGGGAGGTATTATGTTCGGTAAGCACGTTCTGCTCATTGGTATGATTATTCTATCCGCGGTTTTGGTCGGCTGCGGCGATGACGCCCCCTCGGGCGGCGGCACCACAACGCCCCTGGATATGGTCAATATCGGCGAAATTATCGAAAATGCCGTACCGCCGGAATATGAGGCGCCGTCAGCGATGCCCGCGGAAATCGATTCGGCCTGGTTTTCGGGTCAATCGCCCCTTCTGGAAAAAGTCTTTGGCGCTGTTGAGCCGCAGAGTATTCACTCCAATATCGCGGACTTCAAAATGAACTCGGAAATTTTCAATAATACCCTGTTGGTGGATGAAAACGGCGATGTCGTCACCGGCGTTTATATCGACTCCCACCTGGTCGACTGGTGGGACGGCCAAATCATGATGCATTTTACGGTCACGGTTGCGGCCCTGGAAGATCCCATCACCATTCCGACCGAGTTCCAGGAAGTTATGGGAACCGAAATAGACCTGGATTATCTGATCACGCCTGTCATAGAAGAAATGCCCTACGGTGAAGTATTTATCGGCATGAAAATTACCGAGACGGAACAGACTGTTTTTCAGTACGATGTCAATTCCGGGGATTCCGAAGACACCGAAACCCGCTATCGTTACGCCAGCCTGAACCCGACCGATTCCTCGTTCATTTTTAAGGGACTTGGCTTTGTCGAACATGAAGGCGGCGAAATGTACAACTACTCCTTTAATATCACCTCGGAAGCCAACTCGGATTTCTCCTATCGGATGAGTTATTATTCCAACGGCTCCTACCCCATCACCTTTCTCCATACGTTCCTGGGCTACGGCAACCGCGATGATGAATTCGCCATCAAGTACCGCATGTTCAGCCCGGCCGACACCAATGTCTGCGATTCCATCTGGATGTTCGACCAGGTTTTCGGCCCCGATTACTCCGAGGGCACCGGCCTTATCACTGAATATGAAGACTACCTTGACGACAGCCTGATATTCGATTTCAGCACCATCCCCATGGAGATGCTCCCCAATCCGTACGAAGAATAGGATTTATTTGGAAAGATAATAAGCCTCGGCATTGCCGGGGCTTTTTTATTACATGGAACGGACCGATCCGCCCTTTGAAAATAACCCTTGGTATCGCCGAAAACCTTTCCGCCTGTGACAAAACAATAATGGTCGAGGTTTATGCAGGTTTTGGAATTAAAAGAGAAATCGGCCGCCCCTATCGCCGCATCGGCTGTACTTTCCAGTAGGTCAAACTCCGCCACAGCCATTCGGCCGGGCCAAAACGGAATCTCTTCACCCACCAGCCGCTTAGGGGCAACTGGATGGCCCAAACCCCGAGGACAAAGAGAATCAGCGTGGATCGATTGAACGACGCAAACAGCCCCAGGCCCCAGCCGTTGAAAATGGCCGTACAAATCAGACTCTGGAAAAGATAGTTGGACAAAGCCGTCTGCCCTACCGCCGCCAGAAGACTTCGCAGCCGGGCCAAACCTCCCGCCTGACATATCAGCATCACAACTCCGGTATGCCCCAGAGCGGTAAAGACCGTGGCAAACCAGTCGCAGGTCATGCCGCCCATAAACATATAAATAAAATTGAATTTGTTCTGCTCCAGGAGACTTCCCCCGTACCAGGAACCGCTCAAGCCGACGACATATCCCACGATGACACATTTCCAGTAAAAAGCCCGCGATCTCATGCCGGTAAATACCCCCCATTTGAACAAGGCCATCCCCAGAAGCATGACGCCGAAAGTTCTCCAGAAGATCATGGTCAAAAAGGCATAGGTTTGCATGCCGACAACCTCGATAGCGCGGTGCGATACGGTTTGCCAGTACGACCCCCGCATGGCCGCGATTTCTTCCTCAAGACGCTCCGGCTCCGGGGCAAATCCCTTTTTCATTTCCTGCCAGGCTTCCAGCATGCCGGATTGCTCCATGGTCAGTATTTCACCCCGGGCCTTGATTTCCACGGCCAGGTCGGCCTGGCCCTTTATGAATTTAAACAAGGCTCCGGAACCGTACTGCGCCACCAGTCCGAAGGCCAGGATACCGACACCCAGTATTAACAGGGTTCGCGGTTTCAGGCGGCGAAACAGGAAAATAAGAACCCCGGTCAAGGCGTAAGAAACCAAAATATCTCCATACCAGATAAAATAAGCATGGATCATGCCGATGACGAACAGCCAGAGAATACGCCGGTAATACACCGGCCCCAGGCGGGCGTTTTTATCTTCGGCCCGGGTGAACATCAATATTAGACCGGCTCCGAACAGCATGGAAAAAATCGTCATGAATTTCATGGAAAAGAACAAATGGCTGATCCACCATATCAGGCGATCAAGCCCCTCAAAACCACCCGCCACCCGGGGATTAAACATGGCCGCCCCGGGGAGAGCGAAAACGCCGATGTTCATGGTTAATATGCCCAAGAGGGCGAATCCCCGCAGAATATCGACATTAAGATTACGACCGCCCGGTTCCACCGGGCCAAACGGCAATAGTCCTCCCGACGTGGTTTCCGGAGTTGAGGGTGAATTGGGCTGATCTGTCATATTTTGATTATCCGCGGGAAAGATTAATCTTTTTTTATCCGGGGAGCAATGGTAAAATAGCGATCATGAAAAATATCAGGGACATCGAGGCAGTGTAAAAGATACTTATATCTTCCTTAACAAGATGACCGTGTAGTCGTCGGAAAGTTCGTGGCGACCGCAAAAAGAATGAACTGCCTCCAAAAGGCGAATTTGCGCGGTGCCCAGAGAATCGTCTTTATGAGAACACAGGAATTCCCGCAGGCGGTCGTATCCGAACATTTCTCCGGAAAGACTCTCCGCCTCGGTGACACCGTCGGTGTAAAGCGCCAGAAGTTCCCCCGGGGCCAGTTTCAGTCCGCACTCCCCGAAAGTAAACGATTCATCGATACCCAGAACCGTCCCCGTGGCCGCGAACTCCTCCACCTTGCCGTCCCGGCGAATAACCAGGGGCGGCCAATGCCCGGCATTGGTTAAGGAAAGTTCGCCTATCCCGTCTTTTGATTTCACCACCGCCAAACAAACCATGGTGACGAATTTAGTTACCGGAACATTGCGGCAAAGCCACCCGTTCAAACGGGTTATCAGTTGCCCCGGAGAAAATATTTCTTCGGCCAGAATTCGAGTCGCCCCCTGGATATTGGACATTAGCATCCCCGCCGGAAGCCCCTTCCCCATGACATCTGCGATTACCACCCGCGCCGGATTATGATCGCGCTCCGTAAGAAAATCGTAATAATCGCCTCCGACAAAACGCGCCGAAAGTGATTTGACGGATACTTCGTACCCCTCGATTTTGGCCACGCTTTGAGGCAATAACGCCCGGTGAATCTTACTGGCCAGGAAAAGTTCTTCCTCCAGAAGTTCCTTTTCCTTGTCGGAGATACATCCCAGGCAGACCTCGACCGCCGGTTGCACTTCCAGGCGATGCAATTCGATTTCCCCCTGGCAAACCCGGCAAGTTCCGAACGAATTATCCTCCACCCGGCCCAGGGCGTCGCGAATTTGAAGTAATAAATTATGGACTCGCGACGTATCCTCCCCGTCCGCGACGACCGCATCGCCCGCCAGTTCCTTCAGATTGTTTTCCCGCTCGAGCAGTAGATTGCGGAAATGCTCCAATTCCGAAAGCGTCATGACCCTTTCCTTTCCGGGACTCGTTCTTTAATATACGGAAAAGGAATATTTACGGTTATCACATTTTATTCCGGGGAATGGTCTCCGGAATCACGCGGATTCTTAAGCCGGCCGGATTCCCGAAGCGCCTTCCGCAAAACGAACTCTATCTGGCCGTTCAGACTTCGTAATTCGTCGTCGGCCCATCTTTGAAGGCACTCCAGGATCTCCGGGTCCATCCGCAATAAAAATGACTTCCGCTCCGCCATGGGTCGCTAATACAGGGTGCCGGTGTTTATGACGGGCTGCGAAGAAGTCTCACCGCATAAAACGACAAGCAGATTCGACACCATGGCCGCTTTCCGCTCATGGTCCAACTCTATTATCTTTTTGCGGGATAACTGTTCCAAAGCCATTTCCACCATACCGACTGCGCCTTCCACGATCAGGGTCCGGGCCGCCACGATAGCGCCGGCCTGCTGACGCCGTAACATCGCCTCGGCAATTTCCGGGGCATAAGCCAGATGACTGATGCGGGCCTCAAGGACCTCCACCCCCGCCTGATTCAACCTCTCCTGGATCTCATCGCGCAGTTGTTTGGAGATCTCGGCCGTGTGACTGCGAAGAGAAATCTTGTCGTCGGCATGAGCATCATACGGGTGCTGTGTCGCCAGGTTTCGTACCGCCGCCTCGCTCTGGATCTTGACAAACTCCTCGTAGCGATCGACCTGGAAACAGGCCTCGGCCGTATCCACCACTTTCCAGACCACGATCGCCGCGATTTCGATAGGATTGCCCCCGATATCGTTGACTTTCATCCGGCTGGTTTCAAAATTCCGAATCCGCAGGGAAATATGTCTCTTGGCATAGAAAGGATTGGCCCAGCGAAAACCCTCATCTTTTACCGTCCCGACATACTTGCCGAACAATTGGAGCACCCGGGCTTCATTAGGGTTAACCATGAAACAGCCGGTGAGAAGAATTAACGCAATGATAAACATCACGGCCGCAGAAATCTTGACCACGACCGCTCCGAAAATCACCAGAAAGGCGCAGAGCAGCATCAGGATAATGAGAGTGAAAAGCGGTCCCCATCCCGAAAGGGCATGGCGTTCACGTTCTTTAATCATAAACTTACCTCCTTATGATATCACTATGATATTACGAGGATATCATAATAAGGTTTCGGCAAAATGGCAAGGAAAAAGAGATTTATCATCAATAATCCCAGCGTTCTTGTATTTATTTGTTTTGCAACGAGTTAGTAGGGCACGCAGTCGCGTGCCCCATTATTCGAAACAACCAAAGAGTGTCGATTAATTTTCCGCCCGCGTACCTTTGCCGAACCGGCTATATAATACCGGTAAAACAATCAGCGTCAGGGCAGTCGATGAAATAATTCCCCCGATTACCACCGTTGCCAGGGGACGCTGAACCTCCGCCCCGACCCCTTGCGACAGAGCCATGGGAATAAATCCAAAAGCCGCCACCAGGGCGGTCATCAAAACCGGGCGCATCCGGATAATCCCGGCTTCGCGCACGGCCGTCGGAAGATCCCTTCCGTTTGCCAGAAGTCCTTTTATCTGCGATACCAGAACCAGGCCGTTCAGAACGGCAATCCCCGATAAGGCGATAAAGCCGACCGCCGCCGATATGGAAAACGGCATTTGTCGGATAGCCAGGGCGGCTATTCCTCCCAGTGCCGCCAGAGGGACACCCGTGAAAATCAGGACCGCATCCCGAAACGACCCGTATGTCCAGTATAGCAGTCCGAATATTGCCAGCAGCGCCAGGGGCACGACGACCATAAGTCGCGTCCGTGCCCTCTGCAAATTTTCAAACTGCCCGCCGAATCGGATATAGTACCCCGGATCGAACGAAATCTCCCCTTCGATTCGGGTCTTGAGTTCATCCACAAAGGAAAGCACATCGCGGCCGCGAACATTACATTGGATGACACTTCGCCTTTTGCTCCACTCCCGCGTGATAGTGGCGTAGCCGGTTTCCATTTTCGGAACTGTCACCTGACTTAGGGTCAAATATGCCCCGGATTTGACACGGAGCGGTAATCTTTCGATATCTTCGGGAACCCCGGCATAGGCCGGTGACATTCTTATTTCCAGATCGAACCGACGCTGGCCCTCGAAAACTTCGCCGACCTTAATCCCTCCGATACTTTCGATATAGGCTTTTACCTCGTCGGCCGCCAGACCGTACCGCGAAAGACTCTCCCGGTTTATTTCCAGGCGTAATTCCGGCTGGCCGGTCAACTGCTCCACCGAGACATCGGCGCTTCCCGGAATGGTTTCCGCCAGGTGGGCGATTTCCTCGGCCTTGGCCTGCAATATATCCAAATCATCGCCGAATATTTTTATCCCCACATCGGCCCGGATTCCGGCCACCAACTCATTGATGCGCATTTCGATAGGCTGGGTGAAAACCCGGTTCATGCCGGGCAGGTCGGCCAGTTCGATATCCATCAGAGCGGCCAATTCCTGTTGATTGCCCGCCCGTTTCCAGGTTTCGCGGGGCTTGAGGGTACAATAGATATCTGTCAATTCCAATCCCATGGGATCGGTCGCCAGTTCGGCGGTGCCGGTCCGTGACCAAACCTGGTTAACTTCATCCGGGAATTTTTCCAGGAGTATCGATTCGATACTTTCCCCCCCGGCCACGGCCTGTTCCAACGATATCCCCGCCAGCCGGATAACATTGATGGTTATGGTACCCTCGCTCAAACGCGGGATAAACTCCGCCCCCAGGCGGCTGAAAAGAAATATTCCCCCCGCCAGAAGGGCAACTGCCCCACCCAGAATCGCCGCGCGATGCCGCAAAGCCCTATCCAGCATTTTTCGGTACAGATACTGCACCCATATTACAACCCGGGGCTCCTTTTCCTTTACTTTATTCGTCAGAAAGACCGCCGATAACGCCGGAATTACCGTAAAAGATAAAATCAGGGAACCGACCAGGACAAACACGACCGTCAAAGCCATAGGGCGAAACAGTTTTCCTTCCACCCCTTGAAGAGTCAAGATTGGCAAATAGACCAGGATGATGATAAGTTCCCCGAACAGGGTCGGCTTGCGGACCTGCAGGATGGCTTCACGGATTATATCCAGACGGGATCGCCCCGATTTGTCGTGACCGAGATTTCTGACGGAGTTCTCCACCTGAATGACGGCGTTGTCCACGGCCAGGCCGAAATCTATCGCTCCCAGGCTCATCAGGCTTCCGGTAATGCCGAATCGCGACATCATGTCAAAGGCAAACAACATGGACAGCGGAATCGCTGAAGCCACTATCAGACCGGCCCGCATATTTCCCAGAAATATAAATAAAACACCAATCACCAGCGCCGCCCCATAAATCAGATTGTGCCTGACCGTATCCAGGACCTGATCCACCAGATAAGTTCGATCATAAACAGGGCGGGCTTCGACTCCTGAAGGAAGCGCGGCCTGGATTTCCTCCAGGCGCTGTTTCAGGCGCGAGGCAACCTCATGGGTGTTTTGTCCCGTAATCATAAACCCAAGCCCCAGAACCACCTCGCCCTGACCTTGAAAGGTGGCCGCACCCCGGCGGATTTCGTGCCCGATGACAACATCCGCAAAATCCTCAACCAATATCGGAATATCGCCCCGGGTATCCACTACCAGTTTTTCTATTTGTCCCCGATGGCTGATCTGACCTATGCCCGATACCAGGGTTTGCTCGCCGGCCCGGACCATCTGGCCGCCGGGGACATTTCCGATACTCCCGCGGATTTTATCCACCACTTCGGTCAGAACCAGATTGTACTGCACCACGCGATTGGGATCGATAACGATATGGTATTGTTTCAGGAAACCGCCCCAACTGTTTATTTCGGCCACGCCCGGAACCGATTGCAGTTGGGGCTTGATCAGCCAGTCCTGGATACTTCGCAAGTCGGTGGGATGCTCTGTCCGGCCGATGACGACATAATGAAATATCTCTCCCAGCCCGCTGGAAATCGGCCCCAACTGGGGCGCTTCCACGCCTTCGGGAAGTTCCACCGCCACCAGACGTTCGGTCACCTGTTGTCGCGCCCGATAGAGATCGGCATTATCGTCGAAAATCAAATTCACCTGCGAGATACCATATTTGGAGATTGAGCGGACCTCGCTTAAATTGGTCAAGCCGGAAAGTTCTCTTTCAACGGGGAAAGTAATCTGGCGCTCTACCTCTTCCGGAGCCCATCCCGGCGCGGAGACATTTACCTGCACCATGATCGGGGTCGTATCCGGAAAGGCGTCAAAGGGGAGATTGACCAGGGCGATGCTTCCGACCACGACCAGGAGCAAAGCCAGCGTAAGAATCAGCCAGCGGCGGTTTATGGCAAAGGAAACTATTGACTCCAGCATATTCCTGCCTATTCTCCGGCGCAACCGGCGCCCAGGCTTTCCTTTTTCAGTTCCGTCTTAAGAAGAAAACTCCCCTCGGTCACGACCAGGTCCCCGGGTTTTAAACCCGAAGCGACGGCGTAATTGCGATTGTCGCCGCGACCGATTTCTACTTTCCGCGGTCGATACCTGTCCACCGCTTCCTGGACAAAAACGATATTACAGCACCCTTCCCACTGCACCGCTTCTTTGGAAACCAGAAGGTTCGGCCCCTTTTCGCTGTCGATAAGTCTCATGCGCCCGAATTGATGCGCCTGAAGCGCCGATGAATTCTGAAGTACCTCGGCCCGAACCAGCCCGGTTCTGGTTTCCGGCTCCAGGTATTGCGATACCCAGATGATTCGCCCCGAGACATATTTCAAAGCGCCGCCGTCCGCCGAAAAATTGACCCTGGAGCCGACCCTGAATCGCGACAGGTCATTTTCCCGTACATGGGCTTCAATCCAGAGCGCATCGGGGTTGCCCAAAAGGGCCAAAGCCGTTCCCTCATCTGCAATTTCACCGGGGGAAACACGGCGCTCTATCACCGAGGCCCGCCGAGGTGAGCGCAATATCCAGCGCCCGCCGACGTCGGTCTGACTCGATAGCACCGCAATCTCCTCTTCCCAAAGTCCCACCGCGCGAAGTTGCCCCTTTAGCCCCTCTAATCTCGACCTGGCCGCCATTTCCGCCGCTTCACGGTCGTCATGTTCCGCCCCGCTGATAAGATTTTTCTGG
>Ga0105105_10001232_pt1 | contig 10984 bp, 11 predicted proteins | sample PPLLaktember2015_4_FD_79108 | JGI IMG/M metagenome (GOLD analysis project Ga0105105, IMG submission 79108) | Freshwater sediment microbial communities from Prairie Pothole Lake near Jamestown, North Dakota, USA - PPLs Lake P8 Core (1) Depth... | ecosystem: Environmental > Aquatic > Freshwater >... | reverse complement strand
CGGGCTTCAGGGTGATTTTCAGGGCCATGGTCTCATTCGGCGATGTGTTGGGAAGTTTCAGGAATGAATGCCGGAAGGGGAGAGGTTCCCCTCCCGGCTGGTGAAAAAAATTAGAACAATCTCAAGACTGACTGGGCCGCCTGCGAAGCGAGGCTCAACGATGTCGTACCCAGAGCCTGTCGGGTCTGGAGCATGAGCATGTTGGCACCCTCCTCGTTCATGTCGGCATTGGTCAGCCCGGCCGCCCCATCCTTGAGGACGTTGATCATCCCTTGGGTGAATTCCTGTCGGGCGGTTATGATGCTCAGGTTGTTTGCCAATTTGCTGGATTCGGTCCGCAGCCTGTCTTTCGCGCTATCGAGAGAAACAATCGCGTTTTCAATCGTGCTAGCCGCAACGGTTGTACCGGACACCCAGCTAGCTGCCAAAGAAATGCTCAAGCCAGTTGTAGTACCATCAAATCCTGTGATTCCCAGTTTCGATGCTCCCGTCTCGTCGAATTTGACCGTGAGAGAGACGCTGGTGCCACCTAGCAAATTCACGCCTTTGTAACCAGAATCATTAGCCATTTCATCGATCTGGGTCCGCACGGTGTTGAACTGAGTCATCAGCGCATCAGCCGTGGTTGAATCGGCGGAAAGGGCGGAGGTCGCTAAAGATCTGGCCGCAGCGATCAGGGTGTTAAGCGACTGAATTCCAGCATCCGCCGCCTTGACCGTCTGGACTGCCTCGGACATTTCATCTTTACGTCCGGCCAGGTCGGTGGCGCGCTGCTCATGTGCCACTGCGGTGAAATAGGCCACCGGATCGTCCAAAGCGCTGTTGACCTTCTTGCCGGAGGCCAGTCGCTTCTGGGTGTTTTCCAGCAGGCTGTTCGTGTTCTGCAGGCTGACCAGGTTGGCCCGCATACCTGAGGTTAGGGTGATGGGTTGCATTGCCATTGTCTGCGTTCTCCTTTTCTGGTTTGGTTATTTTGGCATTCTTGCCAAGTGGGTGGTACCGTTGGTTGTTAGATTTTGGGTTTCGGCGCAGCCGGGTCGGGTGTTGCCCCCCCTCCTTTCAGACCCGCGATTCTGTCGCCTTCGCAGACATTATCGGATGCTCGGCGGGAAACTTTAGCTGTTTTTCCCCCGGCGGCCTCCCGGCCTCAGAAGGCTTTGCGGGTGGTACGGTTCGTGCTATGATCTGCAACGGTCGACGGCTGGCCATCCGTACCTGTCAGCCGAGCGCCAATCCATCAACTCCACCTCCGCGATCGATGCCGATATTAAATTTAGATGATATCCAGCCGGGAATGATGCTGGCCGAGGCGGTCCGCAATCACCAAGATCAATTGCTTTTGGAAGCCGGACGGCAGATCACCGCAAAGAGCATTCGAGTGTTCAAATCCTGGGGCATACGGCGGGTGGCGGTTAGGTCCGAACCGGCGGTCGACGGGTGGGGGGATGACCCCGTCCCAACGGGAATGCCGCCGGCGGTCGATGAAGGGCTCAAGGAACGATTCGCCGATGTGGTGGCGGACCCGCTCATGGCTGCCATCATGCAAGCCGCGGCCCGCCAGCTGGCCGCCCGGCAGCCCAAGAAGAAGAGTGGATATGGCCGTCGCTGACCTCAAGCGCCTGATCGCGAAGGTCGAGGATCTGCCCACGCTGCCGCGCACGGTGCTGCGGATCACCGAGATGGTGAATGATCCGCGGGCGTCGGCCCGGGATCTGGCGCGGATCATCACCGATGATCAGGTGCTGACGGCACGGCTGCTGAAGCTCGTCAACTCCTCCTTCTACGGATTTCCCCAGCGGGTTTCCACGGTCACCGGCGCGATTGTATTGATCGGCTTCGACGCCATCCGCAACCTGCTCCTGACCACCTCCGTGTTCGACCTGTTTCCATCGCGGACGTCCAGGGACCGGCGGCACCAGGAGTCGCTCTGGGACCATTCCCTGGGCTGCGCCATCGGGGCCAAAGCCATCGGGGAGGTTCTGCGCTATGAGAAACTGGAAGAGCTTTTCGTCGCCGGGCTGCTGCACGATATAGGTAAAATCGTGGCGATGACCCTGTTGCCGGAGGCGTTCGCCCGCATCACGCGCCGCGCCCTCCAAGACCGTCTCTTGATTTCGACCGCCGAGGCCGAGATCCTGGGATGCACCCACGCCGACATCGGTCGGCTGCTGGCCCAACGCTGGAACCTGCCCGCCAAATTGATGAGCCTCATCGAGCATCACCATGATCCTGCTGCGGCCGGCGCCTGGGCGGTCGAGGCGTCTATCGTGCACGTGGCCGACATCCTGACCCGCGCGCTCGGCCTCGGCTCCGGCGGGGACGAGACGGTGCCGTCCCTCGACCGATCCGCCTGGGAACTTCTCAAGCTGAAGACCGGCTCGCTGGATGCCATCATGGCGACCATGCTCGACGAGTTCGATGACATCGGTTCATTCCTGCGCTAGTCAAAAAATTCTTTAGTCTCTTTTCGTAAGTGCCGATAAGGGCAGTGAAAACAAGGCGGCAGCCGATCGGCCCCAACGGATCTCAACCTGAAAGAAAGAGGGCATGAGCGATATACAGGCATTGGATTTAAAGGGTTTCGTCACGCATTCCGTCCAGAGCGTGTTCCAGACCATGCTTTCTATGGAGATCGTACTGGAAGATCCGCCGGACAAGGCGGGCATCAGCACGAACGGGCACATCGTCGGCACCGTCGGGTTTGCGGGCGTGGTCATGGGAACCATCAACCTCTTCGTCAGCCGAACCTTCGGGCGCGAAATGGCGGCTGCGATGCTGGGCATGACGGTCGAGGATATCGGCAGCGACGAAGAAGTGAACGACGTCATCGGGGAAGTCTGCAACATGGTGGGCGGAGATATGAAGTCCCGGCTGTGCGATGCCGGGCTGACCTGTTCACTTTCCATCCCCTCCGTCACCTATGGCAACGGGTTCAAGATCGAGTCCAAAGGGTATGCCCGCTACGAGCAGCTGGGCTTCCGCAACCGTCAGCATTCGGCCCTTTTGGAACTATACGTCAAGAGCGCCAATTAATCCTGCGGGAGGATCCATATGACCCTGAAAGTATTAACGGTAGACGACAGCAAAACCATTCGGATGATCGTCAAGAAAGCGTTTCAGTCCTACGACTGCGCGATTTGCGAGGCGGAAAACGGAGCTGAAGGCTTGGCGGCGGCCACCAAGGAAAAGCCGGGCCTCATCATCCTCGACATCACCATGCCGGTCATGAACGGGATCGAGATGCTGGACCGCCTGAAAAGCGATCCGGAGCTCAAGAACATCCCCGTCATCATGCTGACGGCGGAATCCGGCAAGGACAACGTGCTCAATATCGTCAAGAAGGGCATCAAGGATTACATGGTCAAACCCTTCAAGGGCGAGGAGCTGATCGAACGCGTCCGGAAGATTATGCCCCTGGAGTCCAGAACCGAAGCCGATTCGGCTGAAAATAAACCCGTCAAGTACTTCACCCAGGTGGAAGACATTGTCGTCCTTACCCTGCCGGCGAAGGTGACGCGGCCGGTGACCGTCGAGGTGGAGGGAAAACTGCAGGCCAAGATTCAGGAAATGACAGCCGCCCAGATCAAAAAGATGATTCTCGACATGGGCGGGGTGTCGGAAACCAATCTGTCGCTGATCAAGCTCATCATTGCTGCCTTTCAGCAGTGCCAGCAAGCCAGCGTCGCCGTGAAGCTGGTGGCGAACCCCAAGCAAAGCGAAGAATTAAAGGGTTTTCAGGAAACGAGTCAGATCACGGTGTCCCATTCGATCGAGGAAGCCAAGACCGTCCTTTGAGTCGAGGGACTTCGTTTCAAGGTGCAGACGTTTTTTTCTGAACCCGGTTGGCTTTAATGCAAAATGAAAACGGCTTCTTTGCAAGTTGCATATACAGTGGCTTGGTTCATCGAGAGGCATCGCTGCCCAACCGCCGAGGAAGCCTCCGGGATCGATGGGGACATTGCGGAGTAGCCATATCATTCTGAAATCAATATTGATTTAATTAAAATAGGCCGCACTGATAGGGAATGCCAACGATGCGGATAGCGTGGACGCCTGACACACCGTCTCCGCCGCGACGCATCGAAGGACCCGTGATTGTGCCAAGTTGAGGGGCTTATCGTTTGCAGCTTGCAAAAGATTGCTGCGGGATAGGTCATCCGAGCCCGGCGCTTTACCGTCGGCGAGATGCGAGGTCGCGCTTTATTTTCACTCGCCCACATCCGTCGGTTTTCTTCCATGACCCAAAATATGGTGGTGTCAAAATTCCCGCCTCCACCACCGCTTGACACTCGCCTGCCATAGGCCCGCAGCATCCGATAGCCTGCGCCTATTTTTTGACACCAGCGGTATGAAAATTGCTCAAAGCACGGTGCGTTGGTTTTTTTGACGCTCTCCCTGTTGTAAGGGATGACGAGTTCAAGACGCTTGCATCCCTGTCATTGGGGAAAGCCAAGGAGGAGCCCGTGCAGAATGCCGCTGCCCGCAAGACCGCTTCGGAGCAACTGGAACTCTTTTCCAATCCGACCCCCGGTCCGGAACCCAACCATTCCGGTAGCCGGTTTGAGCATATTATCGGCCGCAGCCCGCGCATGATTGAAATCTTTGATCTCATCGAAAAGGTGGCGGACTGCGACAGCACCATTCTCATCAACGGCGAAACCGGGACCGGAAAGGGCCTGGTGGCCCGCGCCATTCATCAAAAGTCGCGTCGGCGCAATAAACCGTTCATTTCGATCAACTGCGGCGCCATACCAGAAAACCTGCTCGAAAGTGAACTCTTCGGCCATCTGAAGGGAGCCTTCACCGGCGCCACCAGTTCCAAACCTGGAAAGTTCGAATTGGCGGACGGCGGCACGGTTTTTCTGGACGAAATCGGTGACATGAGCCCTGATCTGCAGGTAAAAGTACTCAAGGTGCTCGAAGAGGGTGAGTTCGAGCCGGTCGGCGGCGCGAAGAGTGTTAAGGTGGATGTGCGCATTGTTGCCGCCACCCATCGCGATCTTTCAGAAGAAGTGCAGAAGGGCAACTTTCGTGAAGATCTGTTTTACCGCCTGTATGTGATACCCATGACCCTTCCCGCGCTGAGGGATCGCCCGGAAGACATTCGGCATCTGGTGCACTTTTTCCTGCAGCAAGCCAACAGCAAAAACCGCCGACAGGTGGCGGGCATCAGCGAGGATGCCCTGGAAGCGCTGGTCACCCATGCTTGGCCGGGAAACGTGCGCGAGCTGCGCAATCTCGTGGAGCGGTTGATCGTCCTCAAAGGCACGGGCCTGATCGGTCGACGCGACCTTCCGGAGGAACTGCGCGGCGAAGCCCGGGCGGTGGAATGTTCGAGCATGATCGAAATTTCCGAGGAGGGCATCTGCCTCAACAGCGCCGTTACCGAGTTCGAAAAAGCGCTGATTCTGCAATCGCTTGAAAAAACCAAATGGGTCAAAAACAAGGCCGCCAAACTCCTGCATCTCAACCGCACCACGCTGGTCGAAAAGATCAAGCGCCATCAGCTCCGGCCGAGCAGCGCTATCGACTCGGACGACGATTAAACCCGGCGGCGCTGCCGACCACCCGCAACGGCCGCTTTCCTCTTTCCGCCGTAACAACGACCTTCCCGTAGCCGCATGGCATGCTAATTGCTGAGTTTCGCTGGATGACTAGCCCCTCCTCGAACTCGAGCTGGGAGGGATCGGACGATATGAGGTAAACGCTTGGGGGTCGAGCCGAAAACAATCCTGGTCGTGGGTGCGGATGCCGGCATGCGTTCGACATGGATGCGGGTGCTGCAGCAAAACGGCTTCACGGTTGAGACCGCGGCCGACGGCTGCCAAGCGCTGGCCCGGATGTCGGCAGGCGGAGCGTTGAGCCTGATTCTTGCCGTTGCTGAGAAGGGCCGGGCCGCCGGGCGGGAGCTGCTCGAGTCGGTCGGACGGATGAGGGCGCCGGTTCCGGTGATCGTCGTGAGCGCGTGCGGATCGGTCGCAGAAGCCGTCGAGACCATTCAGAACGGTGCTCATGATTATCTGGTCATGCCGGTTTCGCCGGAGCGCCTGATGGCGGCCGCGCGCGCGGCCATGACGGCTGTCGAGGCGTCAGCCGGCGGGACGCGAGCCCCCGAACACCGCGTCGGGCAGAAAGCATTCATTACGCATGATCCGCAGCTCCTGGAAGTGCTTGAGATGGCGCGGCAGGTGGCCCGCAGTACGGCCACGGTCCTGATTCAGGGAGAAAGCGGAACCGGCAAGGAGCTGCTGGCCGCCTACATTCACCGACACGGCCTGTATCCGGAGGCTCCTTATGTGGCGGTCAACTGCGCGGCGTTACCGGAAACCCTGGCCGAAAGCGAGTTGTTTGGCCACGAGAAAGGCGCCTTTACCGGCGCCGTCATGCGCAAGATCGGCAAGTTCGAACTGGCGAAGAAGGGTACGCTGGTGCTGGACGAGGTCGGTGAAATGGCGTTGCCGCTGCAGGCCAAGCTGCTGAGAGTCCTCCAGGAGCGCGAGATCGACCGGGTCGGAGGCGGGATGCCGGTGCCGGTCGAGGCGCGCGTGGTGGCCATTAGCAACCGGGATCTTGCACGGTCCGTGACGGCCGGCACCTTTCGGGAAGACCTGTTCTTTCGGCTGCATGTCGTGCCGCTGGTCATTCCGCCCCTGCGGGAACGGCCGGGCGACATCCGGTTATTGGCCGATCATTTTCTGGCACGCTTCGGCTCCCAGGTCGGCAAGGTGGTGAGCCGTTTCTCGGAGCAGGCCCTGCGGTTATTGAACCAACACCCATGGAAAGGCAACGTGCGCGAGCTGGCGAACCGCATCGAACGGGCGGTGCTCCTGGCCGATGGCGACACGATTCACCCCCGGCATCTCGGCCTGGAGGCGGCTTCCGAGAGCCGCTCGGCAGCAACGCCGACGATGCTCTTCCGTTGCGGCACTACCGTCTGGGAGATGGAGCGTCAACTCATCATGGGCACACTGTCGGAAGTCGACCACAACCGGACGCGCGCGGCGGAGCTGCTGGGCATCAGTATTCGAACCTTGCGCAACAAACTGCGTGAATACCAGGCGAACACCGCCGCACCGGCGGCCGCGCGCAGCGCTTGAGGATGCGGGCCAGTCCGCATGGTATGGAAATTGCTTTTTTACCCTCCGGCAAGGCCGCTCGACCATCGCAGCACCACCCGTGGCCGATTCGGGTGGCCCGCCGATCACGCAACCATTTCTGCCCATCGATTCAAGGAGAGGAGCCACATGCCGCAACCGGCGGGTCTTTTTGATGGAACGATGTCGCTGCTGCAACGGACATTAAATCTGCGATCGGCCCAGCACCATGCCTTGTCCGCTAACATCGCCAATGCCGATACCCCTCGCTATCGCTCCTTCGAAGTGGCGGTGGATGAGGAATTGCGCAAGCTTCGTCCGGACGGCCGCCGATTGGAGATGGCGCGAACCCAAGCCGTGCATATGCCTCAGCCGGTTGATGCCGGCGCGGACCGCGTGAGCCTGCGGGCCGGCGCCGTACCCGCTTTCAGCCTGCGGGCGGACGGAAACACCGTGGATATCGACCGAACCATGGGCGAATTGGCCGAGAACACACTCAAATATAAGACGTCTGCGCAGCTGTTGTCCGCAAAGCTGAAATCCCTCAAAAACGTCATCCAGGGAGGAAAATAAGTATGGATCTTTATGATGCGTTGCACACCAGCTCAACCGGCCTGGCAGCGCAGCGGCTGCGGATGAATTTGATCTCCGCCAACTTGGCCAATGTCAACACGACGCGTACACCCGAAGGCGGGCCCTATCGTCGGAAGGAGGTGGTATTCGCGGCACGCTCCCAGAAGGAGTCTTTCCGTGACGTGCTGCGATCAAGGCAAAACCGCCGGCCGCCCGATGTTCAGACCACCCGTATCATCGAAGACCAGCGGGCGCCGATCGTCAAGTTCGCCCCTCACCATCCGGACGCCGACGAGAAAGGTTACGTCGCCCTTCCGCACATCAACGTGATGGAGGAGATGGTCAACATGATCTCCGCCACTCGCAGTTATGAAGCCAATGTCACCGCCGTGAGGGCCGCCAAGGACATGGCGTTGAAGGCACTGGAGATCGGAAAATAATGATGAACGACATTGCGTTGACGCCCCCCGTGGGCAATTTGACTGCCTTTTCGGATTTAAGCCGTCCGGCGGCGGAAGCCATCGAAGGAAATTTCGGCGAACTGCTGCAATCCGCGCTCGACCGGGTCGGCACGTTGCAGTCCGAGGCGGACCGGGCGGTGGAAAACCTGACGCTGGGACGCGACACCGACATTCACTCCACGATGATCGCCGTCGAGAAGGCCGGCATCGCCATGGAGCTGGCGTTGCAGATCCGCAACAAGTTGCTCAACGCCTACGAAACGCTCATGCGGCAGCAGATCTAACCAGGGGACGATATGGCGGCACTACCACCCGCACTGCAGCAGTTGGCGAACGTTATCCGGGGATTGAGTCCGGCGAAACGCTTGACGATGCTTACCCTGATCCTGGGCACGGTCGCCGGGTTTGCTTTTCTCATGAACTGGTCCGGGGGCGTCGAAATGCGGGCGATCTACACCAGCTTAGATCCCCAGGACGCCGGCGCCATTGTGGCCCGACTCAAGGAGCAGAAGATCCCCTATCGCATCGAGGGGGACGGGCGCACGGTTCTGGTTCCAGCGGAGAGCCTGCACGAGGTCCGCATGCAGATGGCCTCGGAAGGATTGCCGCAGGGCAGCGGGGTCGGCTTCGAAGTGTTCGACAATACCAAGCTCGGGATGAGCGAGTTCGCCCAGAACGTCAACTACCAGCGGGCGCTGCAAGGCGAGTTGGCCCGTACCATCGCACGCATCAGTGAAGTCGAAAGCTGCAGAGTGCATCTCGTGATGCCGGAAAAGACCCTCTTCGTGGACGACGAGCAGCCGGCCAGCGCTTCGGTGGCCGTCAAGCTGAAGGCAGGCCGACGCCTCAGCCAGGAACAGATCAACGGCATCGTTCATGTGGTGTCGTCCAGCGTGCCGCGGCTCAGCCCGGATCAGGTGACGGTGGTGGACAGCAGCGGAAAGCTCTTGGCCGGGTCCCGCGCCAAGACGGCCACCGGCGGCTTGAGCCTGGATCAGCTGGAATATCAGGGGCACGTCGAGAAGAATCTGGAAACTCGAGTGAAGTCCATGCTGGAGCAGGCACTGGGAGAAGGCAAGGCCATCGTCCGTCTGGCCTGCAACCTGGATTTCCAGCGCCACGAAAAAACCGAGGAGCATTTCCTGCCGGACAACCGAGTCATCCGCAGCGAGCAGAGCCTGAACGAGTCCTCGCGCAACGCCGATGTTCAGCCCCAGGGAGTGCCCGGCGTGCGGTCCAACACCCCCGGTCCCGACCTGATGCAGAACCCGAGTTCCGGCTCGGGTGCGTCTTCATTCGAAAAACAGGACCGCACCGTGAACTACGAGATCGGCAAAATCACCAGCCGGATCTTCGAGCCGGTGGGCCGAATCACCCGCGTCTCGGTGGCGGTGCTGGTGGACGGGACCTACAAGACCACGACGGACAAGGGCGGTGCGAGTGCCCGTGAGTTTGTTCCGCGCGGCAGCGAAGAGATCCAGAAGATCGAGGCGCTCGTCAAGCGGGCGGTGAACTTCGACGCCGATCGGGGTGACACCGTGGAGGTGGTGAATATCCCTTTCGAGACGTCCGAATGGGCCAAGGCCGATGAGGCAAAACGCCCCGAGGGCTGGATGGCATGGTTGGAGCAGACCACTCCCTATCTCAAGCAGGCGCTGATCGGATTATTCCTGTTGTTGACGTTTCTGTTCTTTGTGCGGCCGCTCGTACGCTGGTTGACGGAGAATTCTGCAGCTGCCATCGACATCGTGCCGCAGCTGCCCAAGACCGTCGGCGAGTTGGAGCAAGAGCTGAGCGGAGCGAAGCGCTTGCCTTCGCTGGATCAGGCTTCCATGCTGATCGCCAGCGACAGCGACGCCTCGGTCGGAGTCATGCGCAACTGGATCCGGGAAAAGTAAGCCGCCATGTCCAGCGAACTTAGACAGTTGCCCGGATCCATCAAAGCAGCCATTCTCATCCGATCCATGGGCGAGCAGGCCGCTGCCGGGCTGCTCAATCGCTTGACCGCAGAGGAACGGGAGGTGGTCCAACGCCACCTGAACCAAATCGGGTCGCTTTCCTCGGAGGTGGTCGACCAGGTGGCGCGGGAGTTTACGCGGATGGCCAGCCACGGCCGGTCCGGGATCGCCGTTTTGCCGCAACTGCCGACGGGCGGTTCGGCCGCGAGCCCCGGAAACGAGGGGCAGAAAATCCCCGGGCTCGAAGCGCTGAAGACGCTGGGCCCGGAGGATATTTTCGAATTGATCAAGGATGAGCATCCGCAGACCATGGCGGTGGTGCTGATCCATCTGAAGACGTCCGTGGCGAGCGAGATCGTCTCGCTCATGTCGGATGAAATCAAGACGGATGTGGCCATGCGCATCGCCAACATGGATAAGGTGGTCGCCTCCATGGTGGACGACGTCAACGCGATTTTCAAAGACATTCTCAAGAACAAAAAGAGCACCGTAACGAGCATCAGCGGCGGCGTCGAGCGACTGGCCGAAATCCTCAATCAGGCCGACGAGATCTCCAGCGAACTGATCCTCAACGAAATCGAGGAGGCGAACGCGGAACTGGCCGCGCAGATCAAGCAGAAGATGTTCGTGTTCGAGGATTTGGTGCTGGTCGACGACCGCGGATTCCAAAAACTGCTGCGCCGGGTGGAGACCAAGGAGCTCGCCGTTGCGCTCAAGGCGGCGTCCGAAGAAGTAAAGAACAAAGTCTACCGGAACATGTCCGAGCGGGCGTCCGAGATGCTTCGAGAGGAAATGGACACCCTCGGGCCCGTGCGCATGAAGGAGGTCTCCGATGCCCAGCAGGCCATTACCGCCATCATCCAGGAAATGGAAGGAAAGGGCGAAGTGATCATCAGCG
>Ga0105105_10001231_pt1 | contig 10988 bp, 8 predicted proteins | sample PPLLaktember2015_4_FD_79108 | JGI IMG/M metagenome (GOLD analysis project Ga0105105, IMG submission 79108) | Freshwater sediment microbial communities from Prairie Pothole Lake near Jamestown, North Dakota, USA - PPLs Lake P8 Core (1) Depth... | ecosystem: Environmental > Aquatic > Freshwater >... | reverse complement strand
TCGTTCACGGCGTACCAGTTGTAGAGCTTTCCGTAGGTGATCTCCCGGCCGCTGTCGTTTTCATACCAGCACCAGGCTCCGGTTTTGAGGCGGCTCCAGGCGGCGGGATCCTCTACCTGCGGAATTTCCTCTCCGTTGCGGTAACGGCTGACGCTGAGGTTTTCGGCCATCCACACCGCGCTTCCGATCGATACGGTGCGAGGATCGGCTGCGGCGTTTTTTTGTGCGGCTGCGGCCCTCAAATACGGCAGGAGTATGGCAAGAACAAGGAAAAGCCCTGCCGTAACGGTATATTTGTGGGTTCTTTTCATTATGTTAAAGTGTTTTAATTGTTGTAATGAAGCCGGTTTCGAACTGTTCATTCCAAAAAAAAGTGTGGCGGCTCCGTTATCGGGGTCTCCTGAATGGATAACGCAGACGGGTTTTTTTTGGTTTCTTACGAGCCGGGAGCTGCCTGAACGGCAGAACGTTTTAATATAAACAGTATCCATAGTGGCAAGACAGCGTCATAACCGTAAACCCGGAGCATCCGGTGACAGGAGAAGCCGGCCGGCACCCCTTACCGGTGACCGGGTAAGACCCAACGATCATATTCTGATCAATGAATTTCTTTTCAAGAGGGGCGAAAGTTCTCTTGCGGCCGAAATCGTGAGTTTTCTGGCCGATCACGACGGCGAACGGTTCAGGTCCGTCGATCTTGCCCGGCAGATGGGGTATACAGAATCCAGTCAGCTCCCCGGATTCTGGTATGTGCTGCACAAGCTGCAGGAGGACGGGACGCTCGACAAGGATTCGAACCGCTGTTACGGCATGCAGTGCCTGGAGCCGGCCACCTATGAGGACGTGCTCGAGCATGCCAGGCAGTTTCCCGTTCCGGGCAAGGAGCAGTTCAGGGTCGATCAGACATACACCGGACGCATCTCGACCCATCCCAACGGTTACGGCTTCATCGATGTCGAGGGTTTCGACGACGACATTTTCGTAAAGGCGGGGGACATGAATTCGGCGATCCACGGCGACGAGGTGGAGGTTGTGGTGACGAAGGTTCCCGAGACCTACTCTGCGAAGTCCACTCCCCACCAGCGGTGCGAGGGCATCGTGGTCAGTGTCGTGAGCCGGCGGGTGACCACCATTGTCGGCACTCTGACCCGTGCGAACCGGAAGTTCACCCTCAAGCCGGATGAGCGCAAGCTGCTTCCCGAAATCATCGTTCCGATCAAGCAGGCCGCAGGCGCTGCCGACGGTCAGAAGGTGCTGGTCGGCGACCTGGATTTCCGCAAGCCGGGCATCATTCAGGCGCGTGTTCTGGAAATTCTGGGCTCTGCCGGCGATTCGCGGGTGGAGGTGAGCGCGATAGCCCGTAATCACGGCATCGACGAAACCTTCGACGCCGAGCTGGTCAGCCATGCCGAAACGATCAGGGAGGGCATTACCGATGCGGATCTGGCCGAACGACTCGACATGCGCGACAAAACCGTATTCACCATCGATCCCGTCGATGCGAAGGATTTCGACGACGCGCTTTCGGTGGAGACGCTCGAAGAGAACCTCTACCGCATCGGGGTGCACATAGCCGACGTTTCGCACTATGTGCCGGAGAACTCCCCTCTCGACCGGGAGGCCATGAAGCGGGCCACCTCGGTCTATCTTGTCGACCGGGTCATTCCCATGCTCCCGTCACGGCTTTCCGAGGAGGTGTGCAGTCTCAACCCCGGTGTGGACAGGATGGCTTTCAGCGTGTTTTTCACCATGACCGGCACAGGAGAGGTCAGGAGCCACGAATTCCATAAAACGGTCATTCATTCGAAGCGGCGGTTCACCTACGAGGATGTTCAGGATATCCTGCTGAAGGGCAAGGGCGATTACGCCTCCGAACTGCAGCTGCTCGAGAAAATCAGCGTCGAGCTTCGTGAGGAGCGCTTCCGGCACGGCGGCCTCGATTTCGAAACCGAGGAGGTGCGCTTCAGGCTCGGCAGCAAGGGAGAGCCCGTGGAGATCATCAAGAAGGAGCGGCTTTCGAGCCACCGGCTCATCGAGGAGTTCATGCTGCTGGCGAACCGCAAGGTGGCCGAGTATCTCACGAAAACCTTCGCCGGGCGCAAGAAGGGCTCCCAGCCGGTGATCTACCGGGTTCATGATTCGCCCCAGCAGGAGCGGGTGCTCGTGCTGGCCAACTTCGTGCGCAAGATCGGCTATTCGCTCAAACTCAACAGGGAGAAGAACGGACCGGTCGTGACGGCCCAGGCGCTTCGCCAGCTTCTGCAGCAGGTGCACGGCTCCAATGTGGAGTTTCTGGTGAACGAGCTGGTGCTCCGCTGCATGTCGAAGGCTATCTATACCGACGAGAATACCGGGCATTTCGGGCTTGGTTTCGAGCACTATACCCATTTCACTTCGCCGATCAGGCGCTATCCCGATCTGGTGGTGCACCGGCTGCTCTTCGAGTACGAGTACCTTCGCAGGAAGAAGAAGAAAATGACCGACAAGCGAATCGGCGAGCTGCAGGAGAAGATCCGCCAGACCAGCCGCATTTCGAACGAGCGGGAGAAGGGCGCCGTGGAGGCGGAACGCGAATCCATCAAGCTCAAGCAGGTCGAGTACATGGCCGGCCATATCGGAAAGGTTTATCCCGGAATCATTTCAGGCGCTACCGAGTACGGCATTTATGTGCGCATGGTGGATTTCGCCATCGAGGGCCTCGTGCATATGCGCAATATGACCGACGATTACTACGAGTACGACGAAACGACCTACTCGCTTGTCGGCAAGCGCCGCAAGAAAAGGCTGCAGATCGGTCAGCGGGTAAAGGTGAAGGTGCATGCGGTCGATATGCAGCGAAGGACCATCGATCTGGTCATAGAGTAGCCTGCCGCCCCCTTTGGGGGCAGGCATTCCCTCAGGGAATTCCGGCAATGTCGAGGAAGTTGCTCATCAGCTGCAGCCCTGTGGCCGTGTACTCCTCCCTGATTGCCTCGAACTGTCCGGCAAGTTCCGCGCCGTCCATTTTTCCGAGATCGCCATCGAGCCGGCACCATTCGGCAAGCATCGCGGGAGTCAGTTCGAAATGGCACTGCAGGCCGTACGCATTGCCGCCGATCCGCACTGCCTGGTTCAGGCAGTGTTTTCCCCCGGCAAGCAGCTGCATGCCTCCGGCAAGCCTGACGGTTTCGCCATGGAGCTGAAAAACCCGGAAGGTCCGGTTCATGTTGCTGAAGAGCGGGTCTTTCCGGCCCTCGTCGGTAAGTTCCACCCGGAAGGGCTCCCCTTCGTGATCGAAAAAACCGGTCTCCCTGACCGGGCTTTCAGGCACCTCTCCCCCTCCGGCTTTTACGAGCACCTGCAGTCCGAGACAGATGCCGAGGCAGGGCACTCCCGCCCGGAGAGCTCGGGCGGCCTGCCCGATTTCCCGCAGCATCGCTTCCGTGCGGTCGTTGGCGCTCTGCGGCCCGCCGAGGATGACAAGGGCGTCGTAGGCAAGCGGGTCGGGAAAACGGCATCCTGCAGAGAGATCGACCGTTTCAGGGGTAAGTGAGCGGCGCTGCAGCTCCGTTTCAAGCAGGCCGGGGCCTTCATGAGCGATATTTTTGACGATCAGGACGCTTTTGCCCATACTGTCGGGTTTAAGGGTGTGCCATTGACGGTGCCTGCACCGGATCCGGGGGTTACCGTCTCAGGGTTTTCAGCATCGCATCCATCGCGTCGATGGTGATGCCGAAGGTGTTTTTGAGGACGCTCTGCCAGTCTGCGGCTTCGGGCCACTCTCCCCGGTGGGAGAACTCGTTCAGATGCCGTGAAAGCACGAAAAGCCGGTTCGCACCGATGCTTCCCGAAGAGCCTTTGAGGGTGTGCATCAGCTGGTCGAACTGCCGGATATCGCCTGTTTCCAGAGCCCGATCGAGTTCTTCGACGATTTTTTCCGAGTCGCTTCTGTAGGCCCCGATAAGCGAGACGAGCAGTTCGTCGCCGCCGATCTCCTTGAGGCTGGAGATGATCGAATGGTCGAGGATCTTTTCCCTTTCGACGGCTTCCCGGAAGTTTTCCGACAGGGAGGGGGCGTCGATATGTGCAGGATGGCCGTTCTCTTCGGCATTGGCCGTGTTTTTGATCCACATGGTGGCTGCCGCCACGAGATCGTCCCTGAATACGGGTTTGCCGAGATGCTGGTTCATACCGGCCTTTTTTACCTGTTCGATGCTTTCCTTGCCGGTGTTTCCCGTCAGGGCTATGATGGGAACGGAGCGGAAGTTTCCGAAGCGTCTGAAACAGTCGCCCTTTCTGATGGCCATGGCGGTTTCGACTCCGTTCATGACCGGCATTTCCATATCCATCAGAATGAGGTCGTAGTCCTCTTTTTCAAGGAGGTCGAGAGCGACCTTTCCGTTTTCGGCCTGGCCGATCGCGCAGCCGTAGCGCTGCATGATCATGCTCATGAATTTCCGGCTGGTTTCGTTGTCGTCGACCAGCAGTATCCGGGAGCCCATGAGGATCGTGTTACGGTCTGTGGTTGCGGAGGAGGTTTCCGAAAAGAAGTGCTGTTCGAACAGCCTGTTGATGTCGCGCTTTTTGACGGGTTTGGAGATCACCTCGTTCATCCCGCATCTGGCTGCCCGCGGAAGCGCATCGCAGGGCGGAAGCGCCGTTATGCCTACAACCGGCACCTGCATGTAGTGCGGGGCCAGAGAGGGCTCGATGTTCAGGGCCGCACGCAGTCTGGCAACCGCATGGTCTCCGTCGAGGGAGGGCATTTCGAAATCCATCAGAATCAGGTCGTAGCGGGTTTTCGAGATCATTTCGAGGGCCTGTGCGCCGTTTTCGGCAAGATCTGAAGGGCAGTCCCATTCGGATGCGTATCGGGCAAGCAGCAGCCGGTTGCTGATCTGGTCGTCGACGATGAGGATCTTTTTCTGTTTAAGAATCTCTTTTTTCAGATCCCTTGCCGGTTTCGAGGCGTATGCCGGCAGGCTGATGACGAATTCGGTCCAATGGCCTTCCTCGGAGTTGCAGACGATCGATCCCCCGAACGATTCGATGACCCGCCTGCAGAAAGAGAGGCCGAGTCCGTTGCCGCCGCTTTTGCCGAAGGTATAGAACCGCTCGAAAATGATCTCCCTTTTTCCGGGGGAGATGCCTGGGCCGTTGTCGCGGACTCGGATGCGGTTGTATAACGAGTCTCTTTTTGTGGCGATCTCGATTCTGAAGTCCGGTCTGCTTTTATAGTGGAGCGCATTTTTGATGAGGTTGAAGAGCACATAGATGAAGAGATCCTTGTCGCCGAGGAAGTCGAACGTTTCATCGGTGTTCTCGACGATGAATGTTCTGTCGTTGATGTCGTTGTAGCCGTAAGTGGCAACGGCGGTCTGGATGATCTGTTTTGCGGAGAGTTTCCTGAAATTGTTGATATCCATGACGCCGTCCTGAAGTGTCGCCAGGAGGGAGTCGATGATCTTGTTTCCCCGTTTTATCGTTAAAAGGCTCTCGTCGATAACCTCGTGGATGTTGATCAGCCCCGAATAGCTCAGGTCGAATTTTTCTTTTTCCCTGCTGCTCGCGGGTTTGTCGGGAATGATGGACTGCACCGTGCTTATGGCGTTGGTTATGGAGCTGAGCGGGTTGCGCATTTCATGCGCGATGCTGCCGCTCAGGCTTCGCATCAGGGATATTCTCGACTGGTGGGCAAGCTGCCGCTTGTGGTTGGCGATAATGCCGCCGGCTATCGAAAAGAGGAAAATCGGGATATACTCCGGCACGAAGTAGGCGAACGATACGCTGCCGTCCAGCAGGAAAACCGTTGCGAAGGCTGCCATGAATCCCGCGCCGGTCATGGTGAGGATGATCACCCAGTCGAATATGATGAGCGTAAGGAGGAAGGTGCCGGCCATGAACGACATGGCCCAAACCAGCGACCATTCGTTTTTCAGCATCATGAAGCTGAAAAAATAGGGCATTACGATAAAGAGCGACAGAAAGAAATAGACGGGGAAAAGCTCTTTCAGCCGTTTCGGCAGCTCCCGGTAGAGCAGCCACGGCATGCTCAGGCAGGCGCAGAAAATTCTGAAGCCGAGGTTTTCATAGGGCTGAGGGTAGAGGTAGGTCCAGATGAGATAGTAAACCGGGTAGCCGAGCGTACCGAACAGCCCGATCAGGCTCAGGTTCGGTTCGGCATGCTCGATGATATCGGCAACTTTCTGCTTCAGTTTCTGCATTGGAAAAAAGCTTTTTCCGGACGCCTCGACCGGTTCCGTTTTCCTGCAATGCTCCGGGGGCGTGTCGTGTTTCGTTCACCGGCCCCGCAGGAAACCCGGGATCCGCAACTCTGGCGCAACATATCAATATACGGCTTCGAATCGAGGGAAAGGGGCTTTTCTTGCTACAAGCCGCCTCCCCGGCACTCCTCCTGCAGAGCAAAAACCATACGGAAAAATCCGTCGGATTCCTACCGGTCCGATTTCTTTTTCGGCTTGCGGCGCTCTGCTGCTGTCGTATCATTCCGGGAGTACGCCGCTTATACGTCCGATTTTTCGTTCGGACAATAAAATCCTGTCGCCGGTGTCTGCAGAAAACATGGCTTTTCTGTAAATTTCAACTGAGGCGAACAGACAATGTAATGATATTCGGATATTTACCTCTACAGGGAGGTGCCCTGAACGGTTTTTTTTGTTTACCCGGTGATGGATAATAACAACAAGAAGGGATTTGATCAAACATAAGGAGCGACTTGATGAACGGAAAAGATGAAGAGATGCTGGTTACGGGCAGTAGCGGCCGGAGTGATCGCTTTGTCTTGACTGTTCCGGATTTTCTTGAAAAACGGCTCGGTGCGTTTGAAGAGGCCTCCATTAATACCCGCCTCAACGGAAAACCTCTGGTTCTCGGCAAAAAACCCGGTCCGGATTCCATTATCCTGCAGAGCAACGATTACCTGAATATTTCGATGCATCCCGATATTTCGCGCGCGCAGATGGAGAAGCTCGAAAAAGCCGGGCAGGAGCTGGTGATGTCGGCGGTGTTTCTGCACGACGGCAGCGACAAGGCGCTGTTCGAATCTTCCATGGCGGAGTTCGTCGGTTTTGAACGCGCCATTCTGTGCCAGTCGGGCTGGGCCGCCAATGTGGGGCTGATGCAGGTCATCGCCGACAGCTCGACGCCGGTCTACATCGATTTTTTAACGCACATGTCCCTGTGGGAGGGTATAAAAACAGCGGGTGCTTCCGCCCACATGTTTCTGCACAACGATGCGGGTCATCTCGAAAAACTCGTGCAGCAGCACGGAAAAGGCGTCATTCTGGTGGATTCCCTCTACAGCACCACCGGCGACATTGCGCCTCTTCGGGATATAATAGATATTGCCAACCGCTACGATTGCGTCTCCGTGGTCGACGAGTCGCACTCCCTCGGCACTCACGGCCCGCAGGGGAGGGGGCTTGTGGCCTCGCTCGGCCTTACCGACCGGGTGCATTTCGTTACCGGCAGCCTGGCGAAGGCCTTTGCGGGAAGGGCGGGCATCATACTCTGTTCGAACCGGTTTGCCCGCTGCTACCCCTATATGGCCTATCCGGCCATTTTCAGCTCGGCGATACTGCCTCATGAAATCGCGGGACTTTCGGCTACCCTCGGGATCATCGCGGGTGGCGACGAGCGGCGCCGGAGGCTGCATGAGAATGCGGACTTTCTTCGTGACGGCCTGCGGAATCTCGGCTACGCCATCGTCAGCCAGTCGCAGATCATCTCGCTGGAACCCGGCACGGAGCCGGAAATGGAGCTGCTGCGCGATGCCCTCGAGGACCGGAACGTTTTCGGGTCGGTGTTCTGTGCCCCGGCTACGCCGAAAAACCGCTCGCTCATGCGCTTTTCGCTGCACTGCGGCCTCGAACGGGACGAGCTGCAGTACGTGCTTGACGTGTGCGAAGCGATCCGCGACGAAGTGGGGATGTGGAACTGGAAATCGACGAGGAAAAACAGGACGGCCGGAAAGTGACCGCCTTCCGGTTCAGGACTCCTTGCGGAACATCCTAACGAGCAGGGAAAGGATGTTCTTTTTCGGCTTTCCTTTTATCGGAAGACCCTCCCTTTCCCAGCCGATAATGCCCTGCTGCAGGTTCGCCACGTTTCGGTAGCCGCGATTCATGAGAAGGGCAGCGGCCGTTTCGCTGCGGTTTCCGCTTCTGCAGACCACGATCACCTTGCGGTTTTGGGGTATCTCCCGAAACCGGCTTTCGAACCTGCCGAGCGGGATCACCATGATCTCCGGCACGTCGAATGCCTTGCGCGCTATCTCCCCCTCTTCGCGTACATCGACAAAAAGCGCGCCTTTTTTCGTCATTGCGAAAGCGTCGGAGGCCGTGATGTTTTTAACCCTGGTCATCGTATGTTTTTTTTATCCGTCACGAAAATCAAAAGCCCCCGCTTTCAGCGAGGGCCTTTGTCTTTTCAGCGGAGAGGGTGGGATTCGAACCCACGGTACACTTGCGCGCACAGCGGTTTTCGAGACCGCCCGATTCAACCACTCTCGCACCTCTCCGTGTTGTACTGTAATAACTTACAGACTTGCATCCTGCTTAACCTGTGAATGTCATCAGGGAACACAATGAGTATTCGAACTCATAAGGAACTGAAGATAATAAAACGAAAAGAATTCCGCTAATGGTTGATCTGAAATTGATGGGAAAACATTTACTGATACGCAAGCAGTGATTGAATGGCATCTCATTATTATAGAAGTACTTGGAGGGGCTCCTTTATGGCAGTGTTATTGATGTACCTGTTCGCCGTAAGCACCGGAATGCGTGAAACAGGTATCCGTCCTGACATTGCTGAACGGATTATCGGCCATCATGTCGAAAGCGGAATCGCTGGGGGCTACAGCAGCTACACAACCGGCATTCAGAGATGAAGGATGCTCTCATATGGTGGGCGGAGTGGATTGGTGTAGATAGTGTAGTAAGTGTAGGTGAGAATCAAACAAATTCTCAAAGCCTGCGATTTTGTTCTTGATATTCAGGTAGATGGAATAAAACTCCTCCTGCGCCTTCTCATGTAGCCCTATAGGCATAAGTAACCCTGTGACTAAAGCGGCACTTGACATTTGCTTGCTATCATAGAAATCCTGAAATTAAGCGTCTGAATTTTTTTATTAAAAATTTTATATTGTTCTTTTAACCCCCTAAATCATAATCCGAAATATTACTATGCAAACTATTGCAGAATTACAGGCGCAGATGGCTGTCATCCAGAAGCAAATTACAGAACAGAAAGCTGCAGGTAAAAGAGAAGCAATAGCTGATATTGTTTTCAAGATGAATGAATTCGGTATTTCAATCAATGATATACAGAGAAAAATAGCCCCTGTTAAAGCAAAAAGATCAAAAACAGTTAAATACAGGCTGGAGGATAAGGCTTGGAGTGGTAAGGGCAAAAAGCCTAAATGGGTTAAGGATATTGAGGAAAGAGGTGGGAGTGTGGATGATTATCGTATTGCATGATCCTGTGAGAGGAATTAATCACAAAAGGGTTACATTTTAGTAGCCCTTTTTTATAGCAACAAAAATCAATTCTGTTGGTATGGAATAAATTATTTTTTGAAAACATATGTCAGTTATCTAAAAAAATAACTTCTGGCTTGCCATTTGCTATTACATAAATAAATGGAGAGTAACCAGTATAACCACCAAACCCGTTCTTGGCATTAACCTCGCCATATACAGGCCGGTGCCGTGCTTTACCGACATACACATTTCTAAATCTTGCTGAGTAAGGATCTTTGAGCCGATACTTAACAGCGGCTATAGCTTTATTAATTATAACTGCATTACTTCCTGATGGAGCACTAAAGATAATTTTTGGGATAGAAGGTTTAGAAGAGCTATGTATTCTTAAGTATCTTACTTAACAGTTTTAGTAAAGCCGTTAATCCGTTCCAGAGGTGTTTTCCCGTGATTTCTGTAGCCCATGTGAGGGCGTTGTTCATTGTAAAACTTGAGCCACAGGTCGAAGTCTCCCTGTAAGACCTCTACCGACTCGTAAACTTTTTCCCTGAGCTTGATCCTGAAGAACTCGTCGAGCATGGTCCGATTAAATCGCTCTACGAATCCGTTTGTCTGCGGGTGGCGAACTTTCGTTCGACGATGCTTGATGGTTCAGGAAAACCGCTGAGCAGTGTTGTGGTTCTGATACCATCCTTGATAGAACTTTCATTTTGTGATTCACAAAGCGCCTAACCACATCTCTTCACTAACAATCCTGATGGGAAACCCTTTCTCATTTCGACTTTCTACAGCGCGTTCGATTTTCCTCCCGAAGCTTGAATATTTCCAGTCCTGTGAGGACATGGTGCCTTCCACAAGATAATGAACGAATCGGTTTACCCTGTCGGTGACCTCTCCTCCTTTAGCCTCTATAAGCTTCTGACACTCTTTCTTGTGCCATGCAGGAACTTCCCTGTGAGACAAAATATCCTTTCAGGAAACTCTATTCCTGTCCCGTAATCCAGAGGCAGGGTGGTTGATAGCTTCTGATATATGCCTGCAGCTCGATGCGTTCCTTCGGAGTAATTTTGCCATCTTTCATGATTTTTCGAATAAGCAGGTACAATTCTGAGGCTGGCCATGTATGCTGAAGGTGGGGATTCTCTGCCGGAAAAGCTCCCGGATACGAAATCTCGTCATCATCCAGCTTCCGATCAGAGTCGATACCACGGCATACTCCTATCAGCACCGATTCCTTCAAGGATGCCTCGGAGACTCGAGAGAGCTTTATTCCTGTTCCGGTAATAGTTGAAGGCTGGATTTACCGGCTGTCCGTGAGCATCTATTTGCAGCATGCTCATGAAGGAAAGATACCCGGAAAAAACATTTCACATAATGTACGGAAAGCTACCGTGAACACACGCGGCCAGGAAAGGGAGACCGCTATTACTTATTGGTGGAGCGACCGTACATTTCCGAATGTACAGTCCTCCTAAGTATCAACGCTGGGTCATACGGAAGGAACTT
>Ga0105105_10001229_pt1 | contig 10993 bp, 9 predicted proteins | sample PPLLaktember2015_4_FD_79108 | JGI IMG/M metagenome (GOLD analysis project Ga0105105, IMG submission 79108) | Freshwater sediment microbial communities from Prairie Pothole Lake near Jamestown, North Dakota, USA - PPLs Lake P8 Core (1) Depth... | ecosystem: Environmental > Aquatic > Freshwater >... | reverse complement strand
TGAACATGGCCCTGTCGTTGTCGGACCCCGTGTTGGAGATCGACCTCACGCCGAACCGGGCGGACTGCCTCAGCATCCTGGGCGTGGCCCGGGAGGTGGCCGCCATCCAGAAGAGCCGCCTGCGGCATCCCGCCGTCGGCATCCTGGATGCGGATGAGCGCATCCATCGCATTGCCGCGGTTGCAATCGAGGCTGCCGACCACTGCCCGCGCTACGCCGCCCGGGCCCTGGAAAACGTCACGGTAAAACCCTCCCCCTTCTGGCTCCAGGACCGACTGCTGTCGGTAGGGTTGCGGCCGATCAACAACATCGTGGATGTGACCAACTTCGTCATGTTGGAGTGCGGCCAGCCGCTGCACGCCTTCGACCTGGACCGCCTGGCCGGAAACCGGATCGTCGTGCGCACGGCCGCCCCGGGGGAAGCCTTTGTCACCCTGGACGGCAAGGATCGCACCCTTGATGCCGAGATGCTCATGATCTGCGACGGTGAAAAACCGGTCGCCGTGGCCGGCGTCATGGGCGGGCTCAACTCGGAAATCGAGACGGGCACCACGCGGGTGTTGATCGAAAGCGCCTGTTTCAGCCCGGTCAGTGTGCGCAAGACGTCAAAGAGACTCGGGCTGTCGACCGACGCCTCCCGGCGCTTCGAGCGCGGCGTCGACCCGCAGGGGACGGTCGCCGCCGCCAGCCGGGCCGCCGCCCTGATGGCGGAGGTGGCAGGCGGTACGGTCGTTGCCGGTGTCATCGATGCGCACCCGCGGCCCTGGTCGGCGACCCCCATCCGGCTGAGCGTCCGCCGCACTCAACGCCTGCTGGGGATACCGGTCGGCAAAAAGAAAATCACCCGGCTGCTCACTGCGATCGATTTTGCGGTGGAAAAGGCGCCGGAACGCGACGTGCTGATGGTGACGGCGCCCTCGTTCCGGGTGGATGTCTCCCGCCCGGAGGACCTGGTGGAGGAGGTGGCGCGGCTTTCCGGCTTCGACACCATCCCGACGACCTACCCCGCCGTGCCGGCCGGGGAGCGGCGCCAGGCCCCGCGGCTCACCCTGCGCCAGCGGATCAAGACCGTGCTCACGGGATTCGGCTTCACCGAGGTCATCACCTACAGCTTCGTACACACGCGCGCCGCTGAGCGCCTGCGGCTGCCAGCGGACGACCCGCGACGCCGGAGCCTGGCGGTCCTGAACCCGTTGACCGAAGAGCAGGCGGTCATGCGCTCCTCGCTCATCCCCGGCCTGCTCGAGACCATGCGCTTCAACCTGGCCCAGCAGGTGCGGAGCCTGAAGATTTTTGAAGCCGGCAAGGTCTTCATCCCGTCCGACGCGGAGCTTCCGGAAGAGCCGGAAATCATCGCCGGCCTGTGGACCGGCGCTCGCGTAGCACTCTCCTGGCACGGCAAGGAGACGCCTTGCGATTTCTATGACATTCAGGGCGCGGTGGAGGGGCTGCTCGGCGCCCTGAAGCTTGCGACCGTCCGCTTCACCCGGATGCCGGCGGAGGAGTGCCGCTACACGCGGCCGGGCCACTCGGCCCGCATCCTGGCCGGGGACCGGGCGATCGGCATCGTCGGTGAGCTGCACCCGCAGGTGCGCGACGCCTTCGAACTCAAGCAACCCGTCTTCGTCTTCGAACTGGACGCAGACGGCCTGCAGGCGTTGCTGTCGGAAACCAAGTACCGCCTGCGCATCCCCCGGTTTCCCGCGCTGGTTCGGGACATCACCCTCATCCTCGACCAGGACCGGGAGGCGTGCGAGGTGCGCGACGCCGCCGTGGGCCTGCAGGCGGACCTGCTCGAGAGCGTTCACCTGTTCGACGTGTTTTCGGGAGAACCGATCCCGGCGGGCAAGAAGAGCCTGTCGTTCCGGTTCACCTATCGTTCCCCGGAAAAAACGCTGGGAGACGAGGATATCCGCGACCAGCACCAGTCCCTGACGGAGCGGCTGATGGCCGCCTTCCACGCAACGCTGCCGGGTTGAGCCGGCAGCCGCGGCGGGTGGACATGAAAACGCAATCGCCGTCCAGCCCTGAAATCATCCCCGACAAGCTCTACTTCAAAATCGGGGAAGTGAGCGAGATCGCAGGGGTCGCCTCCCATGTCCTGCGGTTCTGGGAATCGGAGTTCCCCCGGATCAGCCCCAAACGGACCTCCTCCGGCCAGCGCCTGTACACCCGCCGCGAGGTGGAGCTGATCCTGGAGATCAAGTCCCTCCTTTACCAGCGCAAGTTCACCATCGCGGGCGCGCGCCAGCACCTGCGCGCCGCGGCCGGCCGCACGGAGCCCGATTCCCGGCAGATGCTGGACGAACTGCGCACCGAGCTAAAACGTCTTCGGGACCTCCTCGACTGACAGCCGCCGTTGCCCCATGGTAACAACTCGGGTCTCAGGGTTCGAAAGTTCACAGGCATGCATCTCGCGCCCCCGAACCCTGAACCTTGGACCCTGGACCCTCTCTACCAGAGCAGTTGCTTAAAATGTATTGACAAGGCGCAGCATTTGTCATAATTAATCTGTCTCGGATGAGCGGGCATAGCTCAGCTGGTAGAGTACAAGCTTCCCAAGCTTGGTGTCGCGAGTTCGAATCTCGTTGCCCGCTCCATCCATGCAGTATCCGTTTTGCTCGGCGGTTTACGGTAGGACTTTATGTGATGCGGACTGGATGCAACCATGATTCTGGTATGAGCGAATGACTCTTTAAGCTCCCCTGCACAAGGTCCACCTGAACATGAGAAAACGGGCGAAAGCCCGTTTTTTATTTTCTCGAAGAGGGGGGATGCCCGGTGGGCAGACCGAAGGAATCTCACGACAAGCGCACGCCCAAACCGGATCCGCAGCCGGCCATCCCGGCGGACGAAAAGCGTGTCGCGGCCGAGGTGCGGTCCCTGGCGGAGGTGCTGTGTGACACCGAGGGGATCGAACTTGTCCACGTCGAGTTCCTGCGCGACCGCGGCGGCCGAGTGCTGCGGCTCTTTATCGACAAGCCGGCCGGCGTGACGCTGGAGGACTGCGCCACGGTCAGCCGGGAATTGGGGGATGTGCTCGACGTGCACCTGCCCGATATCGGGCGCTATCACCTGGAAGTCTCCTCCCCGGGGCCCAACCGCCCGTTGTCGCGCGCAGAGGACTTCGAGCGTTTCAGAGGGCATGCAGCGAAGATCAGAACCCTCTGCCCGATGGACGGGCAGAGGCATTTCAGTGGCGTGCTGGCGGGAATATCCGGCGGGGCGGTCTGTCTGGTGAACGGCCAGACAACGGTGACCATCCCGCTTGAGGACATTTCCAAGGCACGCCTCGTCAACTACACGGAGAAAGCCCATGTTGATTTCGGAAATCAAACGGGTCGTTGAACAGGTCAGCCGGGACAAGGGCATCGATCGCCAAGTGCTCGTCAAGGCGCTGGAAGAGGCGTTGAAGTCCGCCGCCCGCAAGAAATACGGTCCCAAGATCGACATCGAAGTCCAGTACAGCGAGGAGACCGGTGACCTAGAGGTGTTCCAGTTCAAAGAGGTGGCCGAGGTGATCGAGGATCCGATGCTTCAGATCAGCCTCGGTGAGGGTCGCTTGCTCGACCCGGACTGCGAGGTCGGCGACAGCCTCGGCACCAAGATGGACACGAACACCTTCGGCCGCATCGCCGCCCAGTCCGCCAAGCAGGTCATCATCCAGAAGCTGAAGGACGCGGAGAAGGATGCGGTCTACGCTATCTTCATCGAGCGCCGGGGCGAGATCATCAACGGGATCGTGCAGCGGGTCGATCGGGGGGACATCATCGTCAATCTCGGCCAAACCGAGGGCATCCTGCCGGTGCGCGAGCAGGTCACCAAGGAGAGCTACCGCCGCGGCGATCGCATCCGGGCCCTCATCCTGGACGTGCTGCAGGATTCGCGGGGGCCGCAGATCGTGCTGTCGCGGACGCACCCGAATTTTATCGTCACCCTTTTCCGCACCGAGGTCCCGGAAATCAGCGAGGGTATCGTGTCCATCATGGGGGCCGCCCGGGAGGCGGGCGTGCGGGCCAAGATCGCCGTCGCCTCCAACAACTCCGATATCGACCCGGTGGGCGCCTGCGTGGGGATGAAGGGCAGCCGGGTCCAGAGCGTCGTCCAGGAACTGCGCGGCGAGAAGATCGACATCATCCCCTGGCACGTGGACACCGCCAAGTTCGTCTGCAACGCCCTGGCTCCGGCCGAGGTCTCGCGGGTCATCATCGACGAGGACAACCGGTCGATGGAGGTCATCGTCCCCGACGAGTTTCTGGCCATCGCCATCGGCAAGAAGGGGCAGAACGTCCGATTGGCCAGCAAGCTGACGGGCTGGCATCTCGACGTGAAGAGCGAGAGCACCTATAACCAGACGATGCAAAGCGGTTACAATTCGCTCATGGCGCTTCCCGGCGTCGGGATCAGTCTGGCCGACGCCCTCTATGAAAAAGGGTTTTATTCCGCCGAGGAAATCGGGAAAGCCTCCGTGGAGGATCTTCTGCAAGTCCGGGGGATCGACGAGGAAATGGCCCGCGGCCTGATCGAGGCCGGGATGGTCGCCGCCGAGCAGGCGGCCCAGGCAGAAGCGGACGAAGCGGCGGAGGCGGCCCAAGCGGAAGCGGACGAAGCGGCGAAGACGGCTGAAGCGGAAACGGGCGAAGCGGTGGAGGCGGCCCAAGCGGAAACGGACGGGGCCGTGGAGACGGGTGAAGCTGCCGCGGTCGAAGAGGCTTCGGAACCCGGCACAGAAGAGACGGGCCAGCCACCGAATGAAGCGTAGGCTGCAGCCCATCGCTCGCTGCCGCGCGATCGAACGCAGGCGGAGCCCCTTGAGCTAAGGGGATGGGGGGAAAAAGGTCATGTCGAAAATCCGGGTGTACGAACTGGCCAGAGAACTCAATCTGACCAACAAAGCGTTGATGGAAAAGCTCACCGGCCTGAACATCACCGTTGCGAGCCATATGAGTACTATGGACGATGATGCGGTCCAGCGGGTCAAGGCCGCGTTGTTCGGCAAAAAAGGAGCCGCAGTCGAGGAAAAGCGGGTCAAGTCCACCGTTATCCGGCGCCGCAAAAAGGTGACCGAAGTCCAAGCGGAGGAAGCGCTGGAGACCGAGGCTCCGGCAGAGCCGCCCGTGGTGCCGGCCGAACCCGAGGCCCCTGCCGTCAAGGCGGTGGAAGCCGTCGAGGCCGCCGCGCCTGCGCCCGAGTTGCCTGCTCCGGTCGAGACCGAGGACGCCGTACCGGCAGAGCCCCCGTCCCACGCCGTGGCCGAACCGGCCGCTGCCGCCGATGCCGCCGCTGCCGCCGGAGAGCCGGCTGTGCCGGTTGCCACCGAAAAGCTGAGAAAAGGCGAAAAGATCGTCAAGAAGGTCAAGCGGGACGAACCGGCCCGAATCATCAAGCTGCCGGTGGCGCCGGTCGAAAGGACCGCTGAACCTGCTCGGGTGCGGCCGAAGCTCGTGGAACCTCGGGGGCCCAAGGTCGTGGCCGTCCCGGTCGAGATTGGCCCGCCGGCACCGGGTGCCGACGACCGGGATGAAAAGAAGCGCAAGAAGAAGTGGGGCACGGACGAGGAGGCAGGCAAGAAGTTTATCAAGAAAAAGATTTCGTTTCGCACCAAGGCGGTGGTCGAAGCGGAGGACCTCTATGATGAAGCGTCCCGGTCCCGCAAACCCCGCAAGGGCGGTAAAGCCCAACCAGAGGTCGCCACCCACAAGTCGCAGGTCACCGTGGCCAAGGCGATCAAACGCAGGATTAAAATGGACGACGCAATCGTGCTGTCGGAACTGGCCAAGCGCATGGGGGTCAAGGCCGGCGAAATCATCAAGGTCCTCATGGGCATGGGCGTGATGGCCACCGTCAACCAGTCCATCGATTTTGACACCGTGGTGCTCATCGCCGCCGAGTTCAACTACGAGGCGGAGCGCGCCTCCAATCAGGAGGACAACCTGCTTAAACCGGTCGACGACGAACTGGCGACGCTCCTCGCCCGGCCGCCGGTCGTCACCATCATGGGGCATGTCGACCATGGCAAGACCTCGCTGCTCGATGTCATCCGCAAAACGCGCGTCACCGAAACAGAGGCCGGCGGGATCACCCAGCACATCGGCGCCTACCACGTGACTACGGATCGCGGCAGCATCGCCTTTCTCGACACGCCGGGCCATGAAGCCTTCACGGCGATGCGCGCCCGGGGTGCCCAGGTGACCGATCTGGTGGTGCTGGTGGTGGCGGCCGACGACGGGGTCATGCCTCAGACCGTGGAGGCGATCAACCACGCCCGGGCGGCCAACGTGCCCATCATCGTGGCCGTCAACAAGATCGACAAGCCGGGAGCCGACCCGGACCGCGTCAAGCGTTCGCTGGTGGAGAAGGGCCTGACGCCGGAAGACTGGGGCGGGGAGACGATCTTCGTGCACGTATCCGCCAAGCAGAACACCGGCATCGACCAACTGCTCGAGATGATTCTGCTCCAGGCCGAGGTCATGGAGCTTAAAGCCAACCCCAACAAGCTCGCCCGCGGCCACGTGGTGGAGGCGAAAATCGATTCCGGCCGCGGCCCGGTCGCCACGATACTGGTGAGTGAAGGCACGCTGCACGCCGGAGATCCTGTCGTGTGCGGTGTCCACCACGGCAAAATTCGGGCCATGCTGAACGACCGCGGCCAGCCCATTGAATCCGCCGGACCCTCGGTGCCGGTGGAGATCCTTGGCCTGTCCGGGGTTCCCATGGCCGGGGATGAATTCGTGGCGGTTCAGGACGAAAAGGGCGCCAAACAGATCAGCGAGCGCCGCATGCAGAAGCAGCGCTCCAAAGATCTGGCCCAGACCAGCGCGCGGCCCAGCCTGGAGAGCCTGTTCGAGCGCCTGCAGCAGGGCGAGATGAAGGAGCTGACGCTCATCCTGAAGGCCGACGTCCACGGCTCGGTCGAGGCCCTCTCGGAGTCCCTGACCAAGCTGTCCAATGCCGAGGTCAAGGTGAACGTGGTGCACGCCGCCACCGGCGCCATCAGCGAGTCGGATGTGTCGCTCGCGGCCGTGTCGAACGCCATCATCATCGGCTTCAACGTGCGGCCGACGCCGAAGGTGCAGGCCATGGCCAATGAAGAAAACGTGGACATGCGCTTCTACAACGTGATTTACGACGCCATCAACGATGTGAAGAACGCCCTGACGGGCCTGATGGCGTCGCGCTTCGAGGAGCGCATTCTTGGCTCCGCGGAGGTGCGCGAGGTGTTCCAGATCCCCAAGGTGGGCGCCATTGCCGGTTGTCAGGTCACCGACGGCAAGCTCGAGCGCGGGAAAAGCCTGCGCCTGATCCGTGACGGGGTGGTCGTTTACGAGGGCAAGAACTCCTCCCTGCGGCGGTTCAAGGATGACGCCAAGGAGGTCCAGAGCGGCTACGAGTGCGGCATCGGCATCGAGAACTTCAACGACATCAAGGTCGGCGACCGCATCGAGTTCTTCTACATGGAAGAGTTCCGGCCCGACGTGTCGTGAAGTGGGTTCATAACCCCGTCTGACACCCGCTGGTCCGCCGCAGGCGGACTGCGCTTTCGAATCGGCCTGACGTCTTGCCCTCGGGCGTGATTCGAGGTTCTGAAACCACTTCATGAAATTGTTAAGCCCGGACGGAGGTGCCTTGGCCGTGGGCGGTCCATCAGAGGCGAGCATGGCGGTGGGCATCGGGCTGATCACCTTCCGCCTGCACGAGTGCCACTCGCTGAAGGAGAAGCGCAGCATCGTCAAGGCGATCGTCGCCCAGCTGCGCACTCATTTCAACGCGTCGGTGGCCGAGGTCGATGCCAATGACGTGCACCAGCGGGCGGTCGTCGGTTTTGCGCTGGTCGGCAACGACAAGGCCCTGATCAACTCGAAGATCGACAAGATGTTCAACCTGGCCGAGGAGCTCGGCCTGGCGGAGGTCATCGATTCGCAGATGGAGCTGTTCACCGTATGACGTCGCTTGCCCGATCGGAGAGAGTCGGCGGGCTCATCCAGCAAATCCTGTCGGAGCTGCTGCGGCGGGACATCAGTGACCCTCGCCTGGCGCTGACGACCATCACCGGCGTCAAGGTGACGAAAGACCTGCGCCTGGCGCGCGTGTATTTCACCACCGCCGGGGGCAAGAGCACCTCTGACGCGGCGGCCGAGGGGTTTGCGAGTGCGGCGGGGTTTATCAAGCGGCGTCTGGCCGGGCAGCTGGGGCTGCGCTACATGCCCGCGCTCGAGTTCTTTTACGATGCGTCCTTCGACCACGGCGCCCACATCGATCAACTGTTGAAATCGATATCCAAAGATCATGGACCTGATTCTTCAGATAATTAAGCGTGCCGGCCATCTCCTGGTCACCTCCCACGCGGACCCGGACGGAGATGCCGTCGGCTCGCTCTTGGCCCTGGGGCTCGCCCTTAAAAAGATCGGCAAGCAGACGACCCTCTACAACGCCAGCGCCATCCCGGCGGTCTATCAGTTTCTGCCGGGGGTGGACGGCATATCGCGCCGGCTGCAGGCGCCCGAGACCTACGATGCCGCCGTGGTTCTGGACTGCGGGGACATTTCCCGCATCGGTGAGAGCTGGCCGGCAGTGGCCCGGGTGGGGGCCATCATCAACATCGACCATCATATCTCCAACACCGGCTTCGGCCAGCACCAACTGATCGACGGCGAGGCCTGCGCCACCGCGGAGGTCGTCTACCGCCTGATCCGGGCGCTCGGCGTGGAGCTTGACCGGGAGATCGCCACGGCGCTGTACACCGGGATCCTCACCGATACGGGCTCCTTCCGGTTCTCGAACACCAACGCGGCCGCGTTCGCTATCGCCCGGGAGATGACGGAGCTGGGGGTTGACCCTTACCGCGTCGCGCAGCACGTGTTCGGCTCCTACTCGCTCGGCCGCATCAAGCTGCTCAACCTGGCGCTCAACTCGATCGAGATCTCGCGCAACGGCAAGCTCTCGATCATGGCCATCACTCGCCGCATGCTGGACGAGACGGGAACCCAACCGGAAGATACGGACGGCATCATCAACTACGCCCGGCGGATCGAGGATGTGAAAGTGGCGGCATTGATCCAGGAGCAGGCCAACGGGACGGCCGGCACGGACAGCCGCACGCACGTTCACGTCAGCCTGCGCTCCGACGGCACCGTTGATGTCGCCGCCCTGGCCGGCGCGTTCGGCGGCGGCGGGCATTACAGCGCGGCCGGCTTCCAGGTCGAGGCGACGATTGCGGACATCAAGAGCCGGCTGATCGACTGGGTGGAAAACATTTGAACGGCATCCTGGTCGTCAACAAGCCGGCGGCTATCTCGTCGGCCGGCGTGGTGGCCCATGTCAAGCGCCTGCTGGCGGCCGGGCGCGTCGGGCACACCGGGACCCTGGACCCGTTTGCGCGCGGGGTGCTGGTCTGCTGTGTCAACCAGGCGACGCGGTTGGCCCGCTTCATGTTGCAGGGCCGTAAGGCCTACGCGGCCGTGATGACGCTGGGAGTCGAAACCGACACCCAGGACGTTACGGGCCGTGTGGTGGCCAGGGGCGACTGGACCGGGGTCTCCGAGGCGGCCATCGCGGCCGCTGTCCGCCGTTTCGAAGGGGCCATTGCGCAGACACCGCCGGTCTTTTCGGCCCTGAAGCACGAGGGTGTGCCGCTGTACACCCTGGCCCGGCGCGGCCAGCCGGTCCAGAAACCGCCGCGGAACGTGCATGTCCACCGGATCCGGGTGCTCGCGGTGGCACTGCCCGAGGTCCGCTTCGAGGTGCACTGTTCGGCGGGAACCTATGTGCGCACGCTGGCCGTGGACATCGGCCGGGAGCTGGGCTGCGGCGCCCACCTGAGCGAGTTGACGCGCACGGAGAGCGGCGGCTTCAGCCTGGCGCAGGCCCTGACCCTGGAAGAGGTGGAGGATCTGACCCGGCGTGGGGCCGTGCGTGAACGGCTCATCCCGATGGCGCAGGCCTTGGCCGGATGGCCGGAAGTCGCCGCCGACCGGCGGTTGCTCGAAAACGTGCGCACCGGCCGCCGACTCACCCGCCGGGAGCTGTCGGTCCCGCCTGACGGAGGGCCGGTTGCCTCCGGCGACGGCCTGCTCAAGGTCATGGATGAGCAGGGAGAACTGGCGGCGGTGCTGCTCTTCAAGGCCGGGCAGGACGATCTCGAGTATGCCTGCGTTTTCGCACGGCCTGAGGGCTGAGGCGTGGTGATTTCTGTTGCACTTAAAGCCGCGTTGCTCTAAGGTGGTTCACAAAATTGTCGGTGGTTTACGGCGGCGTTTTTGGGATGCCGTCGAACGCGCAATAAGAACATAATCGCACGTATTTCACGATGAGACGGCTTCGTCAAAAACCCAACTTCAAGGTGCGCCTTGCCCGCGGCGGGACACCGCCGCGCCGAAGTTGGTTTTTTTCCGAAGCCGCCCAGAAGGAGGAAGGAAGAAAGTGACTTTGTCAACCGAAGACAAAAAGAGACTGATCGAGAAGTTCAAGGTGCACGAGTCCGACACCGGCTCTCCCGAGGTCCAGGTCGGCCTGCTCACCAACCGCATCACGTATCTGACCGAGCATTTGAAGGTTCACAAGAAGGACCATCACTCCCGGCGCGGGTTGCTGATGCTCGTCGGCCGGAGGCGTCGGTTGTTGAACTACGTGAAGTACAAGGATGTCAATCGCTACCGGTCCATCATCGAGACACTGGGCCTAAAAAAGTAGCACATACGCATGTGACGCGCCGGCTCGCTCGCCGAGGGGCAGTGCCTGCTCCTCCAGAGACGTCCGGGTGGTGCCTGCATCACACCGGCTCCGCGGCATGTTGAGGCGGGGCGAAGACGGTTTGGGCTTCACATGAGGAGACCTATATGGAAATTATATTGAAGGAAGAGATCGGCGGAAAAACGTTGAGCATCCAGACCGGCAAGGTGGCCAAGCAGGCCTCCGGGTCCGTGGTGGTCCAGTACGGCGACACGGTGGTGCTGGTGACCGTGGTGTCCACCCATGACGCGCGGCCCGGCGACTT
>Ga0105105_10001228_pt1 | contig 10995 bp, 10 predicted proteins | sample PPLLaktember2015_4_FD_79108 | JGI IMG/M metagenome (GOLD analysis project Ga0105105, IMG submission 79108) | Freshwater sediment microbial communities from Prairie Pothole Lake near Jamestown, North Dakota, USA - PPLs Lake P8 Core (1) Depth... | ecosystem: Environmental > Aquatic > Freshwater >... | reverse complement strand
CTTTGCGTGCCCGGGCACGTGTCGGGTGGTGCCGTGCTGGGCGATCCGCTGCTCAAGATGGACGGCCAGGCAGTGTTCAAACTCGCGGTTGGTGTGCTCGAGGACACCGCACGGGCCGTGCTCGCCAAGGCGGGCAAGACAGCCGCGGACGTTGACTGGCTCATTCCGCACCAGGCCAACATCCGCATCATGCAAAGCACGGCCAGGAAGCTCAAATTGCCGATGGATAAAGTGGTGGTCACGGTGGATCAGCACGGCAACACATCGGCGGCCTCCATTCCCCTGGCGCTGGATCACGCGGTCCGGGCGGGGCAGGTCAAGAAGGGTGACACCCTCTTGCTCGAGGGGGTCGGTGGCGGTTTTACCTGGGGTGCGGTGCTGCTGGACTTCTGAGGCGCGGCGTACCTAGCTTTGCCCAACACAGACATCTTGTTGATATGAAGAATTTTGCTTTTATCTTTCCTGGCCAGGGATCCCAGTCGGTCGGCATGCTCGACGCATGGGGTGATCACCCGGCCGTGCTGGAAACGCTGAAAGAGGCCTCGGATGCGATGGGGGAAGACCTCGGCAAGTTGATCCGCGAGGGTCCGGGCGACTTGCTGGCGCAGACCACCAACACCCAGCCTGTGATGCTGGTGGCGGGTGTGGCCGCTTGGCGCGTGTGGCTTGCCGAGGGTGGTGCGTTGCCGGCCGTCGTGGCAGGCCACTCTCTGGGCGAGTATTCAGCGCTGGTGGCCTCGGGCGTTCTGACCTTGTCGCAGGCTGCGCCACTGGTCCGTTTCCGAGCTGCCGCTATGCAAGATGCCGTACCGGTGGGTGCGGGTGCCATGGCTGCCGTGCTCGGTCTGACGGCGGCACGGGTGATGGAGGGCTGCGCCGAAGCGCAGGCTTCGTTTGGTGCCAACAGTGGCGAGGTGGTTGAAGCGGTGAACTTCAACGACCCAGTGCAGACCGTGATCGCCGGCAGCAAGGCCGCAGTGGATAGAGCTTGCGAGCTTCTCAAGGCCCATGGTGCGAAGCGCACCTTGCCCCTGCCGGTGTCGGCGCCGTTCCACTCCAGTCTGATGAAGCCGGCCGCCGAAAAACTCAAGGAAAAACTGGCGACCACGGCCTTCGCCGCGCCTCGGATTCCGGTGATCAACAACATCGATGTGGCGGTAGAGACCGATCCAGACCGCATCCGCGATGCGCTCTATCGCCAGGCCTTTGGCCCGGTCCGCTGGGTGGAATGTGTGGCTGCTATCAAGGCCCGCGGTATCTTGACGCTGATCGAGTGCGGACCACGCAAGGTCCTGACTGCCATGGTCAAGCGAGTCGACCACGACCTGACGGGTGCCGCCCTGTACGATACGGCCACGCTGGCCGAAGTCCAAGCCCTTCTCGCCTGAGTGGCGGAGCAAACCATATGTCTGAAATCCAATTTGCGGGCCAGGTGGCTCTCGTCACCGGCGCTTCTCGTGGCATCGGCGCCGCCATTGCGCACGAACTGGTCGCCCGTGGCCTGATCGTGATCGGCACCGCGACCAGCGATGCCGGCGCTGCGAAAATTTCGGCTTCACTGGCGGCGCAGCCTGGAGCCGCAGCGGGTTGTCGTGGTGCGAAGCTGGACGTGAACGATGGCGCGGCGGCCGAAGCTTTGATTGAAGAGATCCTCAAGGCCCACGGCGGCGTGCAGGTGCTGGTGAACAACGCCGGCATCACGCGCGACATGCTCGCGATGCGGCTGAAGGACGACGACTGGGACGCCGTGCTCGATACCAACCTCAAGGCCGTGTTCCGCATGAGCCGCGCCGTGATCCGTCCGATGATGAAGCAGCGTTATGGCCGCATCATCAGCATCACCAGCGTGGTGGGTGCCTCGGGCAATGCGGGGCAGGCCAACTACGCCGCGGCCAAGGCGGGCGTGGCGGGCATGACGCGGGCACTGGCCCGCGAACTGGGCAGCCGCAACATCACGGTCAACTGTGTCGCACCGGGTTTCATCGAAACCGACATGACAGCCGCACTGCCGGAAGAGCAGCAGAAGGCCTTGCTGGGCCAGATTCCGCTGGGGCATCTCGGCAAGCCCAGCGACATCGCGCATGCGGTGGCTTACCTCGCCAGTCCGCATGCGGCCTACGTGACGGGGCAGGAACTGCACGTCAACGGTGGCATGTTCATGGCCTGAGCCGGCCAGACGATTCTTTCAGGCGCCGCAAAAGCCGTCCGGCGGGCCGTCTAGGGGTGCTTCCCTAGGCCGGCTAAAATGACGGTCTGTATTTCAACCACCCTCAGAGGGACTTATGAGCGATATCGAAGCACGTGTTAAGAAAATCATTGCCGAGCAACTCGGCGTGGAAGAGAGTCAGGTCACCAGTGAAAAGTCCTTTGTGGCCGACCTCGGTGCCGACTCGCTTGACACGGTCGAACTGGTGATGGCCCTGGAAGATGAATTCGGTATCGAGATCCCGGACGAGGACGCCGAAAAGATCACCACCGTGCAAAACGCCATCGACTATGCGATGAGCCACCAGAAGGCCTAAGGTCCCCATGAGCCGTCGTCGCGTTGTCGTGACCGGCCTGGGTTGTATCAGCCCCGTGGGAAACACGGTGGCTGATGCCTGGGCCAATCTTCTCGCCGGGCGATCCGGTATTGACCTCATCACCAAGTTTGATGCCTCCAGCTTCGCCTGCAGAATCGCGGGCGAGGTCAAGGGCTTTGACCTGGAGTCGTACATCAGCGCCAAAGATGCGCGCGCGATGGACACGTTCATTCACTATGGCATTGCCGCGGCCCATCAGGCCGTGGTGGATTCGGGTCTGCCCGTGGGCGAGGCGCTGGATGAAGAGGAGGCCAACCGGATTGGCTGCATCATTGGCTCGGGGATTGGTGGTCTGCCACTGATCGAGCACACCCATGCCGAGTATGTGAGCCGTGGACCGCGCCGGATTTCGCCATTTTTTGTTCCGGCCTCGATCATCAACATGATCGCTGGCCATGTGTCGATGCGCTTCGGCTTCAAGGGACCGAACCTTGCGGTCGTCACCGCCTGCACCACCGGCCTGCATTGCATTGGCGAAGGTGCGCGCAAGATCGAGTACGGCGATGCCGACGTGATCGTGGCGGGAGGCTCAGAAGCCACTGTCTCGCCGCTGGGTGTCGGTGGTTTTGCGGCGATGCGCGCGCTGTCGACCCGCAATGATGACCCTGCCACCTCGTCTCGCCCCTGGGACAAGGATCGGGATGGTTTCGTGCTGGGCGAGGGAGCTGGCGTGATGGTGCTTGAGGAGTACGAGCACGCCAAAGCACGTGGCGCCAAAATCTACGCCGAAGTCTCCGGTTACGGCATGAGTGCGGATGCCGGGCACATGACGGCTCCGAGCATGGATGGTCCTCGGCGCGCCATGGTCAACGCCTTGCGCAACGCTGGTGTGAATGCGGACCAGGTGAGCTACCTCAATGCCCACGGGACTTCCACGCCCCTGGGTGACGTGAATGAGACGAACGCCATCAAGGCGGCCCTCGGTGACCACGCCTTCAAGATGGTGGTGAACTCCACCAAGTCCATGACGGGGCATCTCTTGGGTGGCGCGGGCGGCATTGAAAGTGTGTTCACCGTGCTGGCCCTGCACCACCAGAAGAGTCCTCCCACCATCAATATCTTCAACCAGGACCCGGAATGTGACCTGGACTATTGCGCCAACACCGCGCGGGACTTGAAGATGGATGTGGCGATGAAGAACAACTTCGGTTTTGGGGGCACGAACGGCACGCTGGTTTTCCGGCGTGTCTGAAGGCTGTCGGACAGAGCGGTTCGAGCTTCAACATGCGCAGCGCCCCATCGGTGGTCTATCCGGTGGGGCGCTGCGCGTTTTATGCCCGACTGCTGCTTTTCCTGGGCGCTCTTGGTCTTCTGAATCTGTGGGTGTGGTGGCAGGGGCAGATCGCTCCGTTGCACGCTGCAGTGGGCTCGGGCGCCTTCCTGGTGGGCCTGGGCATCTGGATCGCGTGGGCCGTCTTCGCATGGCGTAGCTGGTGGCGCTCGCCTGAGGGGCAACTTCAGTGGGATGCGCAAGCCGCCGGGGATGATGATCAGGCCCGCGCCGGCGTGTGGCGATGGCGCAGCGAGGCCTACCGCGACGGCGTTTCCCTCAGGGGCGTGGAGCTGGTGCTGGACTTGCAGAGCCTGGCCCTGCTGAGGTTGCGCAACCGAGATGCCGCCAGCAGCTGGATCTGGGTGGAACGGGCGCGCAGCCCCGCGCGCTGGAACGACCTGCGGCGTGCTCTTCGGGGCACGCCCTGATCCTCTCTCTCTCCCCGCTGGCCGTCCGGTCCCCGGGGATGTTCGCTTAGGTTATATTTTCCCGCGCATGACACCAGAAGACCACACTGCCCCGCCTCCGCCCGACAGCGACGTCATGTTGGTGCAGCGTACGCTGGCGGGGGAGCTTCGAGCGTTTGACATGCTGGTCATCAAGTACCAGCGCCGGGTGGAGAGGCTGATTGGTCGCATGGTGCGCGACACCGACCTGGTGCAGGACATCGCCCAGGAAACCTTCATCCGGGCCTATCGTGCCCTGGCGCAGTTTCGTGGCGATGCGCAGTTCTATACCTGGCTCTACCGCATCGCGGTCAACACCGCCAAGAAACAGCTCATGGAGCTCAAGCGCGACCCGCTGGTTTTTCAGTCGCAGATGAAATCAGCCGATGACGATGAAACTTCCTCGTCCGAACGAGAACTAAATTCAAGTGTGGCCGACACCGAGACGCCCGAGGCGGTGCTGGCCAGCAAGGAGATTGCCCAGGCCGTCAACGCTGTCATGGAGGACCTGCCTGAAGAGTTGCGCATGGCGATCACCCTACGGGAAATCGAGGGCTTGAGCTACGAAGAAATTGCCCAGGCGCTGGATTGCCCCATCGGCACGGTGCGTTCCCGGATCTTTCGTGCGCGCGAGGCGATATCGACGCGCATCAAGCCGATGCTGGAGCGCCAGTCGGGCAAGCGATGGTGATACCCACGTCTGTTTCTCTGAAAGTTAGCGCCCACCGCCCCCGGATGTCAGGAAGTCAAGAATGAATGCCGCACAGGAACACATGAAACCATCCCCGGTCTATACGCTGGCTGAAGCGATGGAGAAGCAGCAAGACCCGTTGGCGCCAGCCGACGCCGCATTGAGCGGCTTGTCTGCAATGCTGGACAGCGAAGTTGCCAGTGAGGATCTGGACCTCGCCTTGGCTGCTTTCGGCGTGCATCCCGAAGGGCGGGCGAGCTGGCACGCCTACCAGGTGATCGGTGATGTGTTGCGCGCCTCGGGGCCTGTTGTGTCCGGGTGTGCGCCGCAGGTGTTCCTGGCAGGTATTCATGCCCGCCTGCAGACCGGGGAAGTATCCGAAGCGGTATCCGCCGGACTTCCTGAGGAGCAGCCCGCCGCGCCATTACCCGGCGTCCAACAGGTGCGTGGAGCGGCGGCCAACGATGCCGTCTTTCGCTGGAAGCTGGTGGCCGGTGTCGCTTCGCTGGCTGCGGTGATGGCTGTGAGCTGGTCGGTGCTGGGTTCTGCGCCTGGTGGATCCGGGGGGAGCAGCACCGCTGGCCCACAACTCGCCCTCACGAGTCCTGCGGCTAACCAGGCAGGGGGCGCCACTACCATCGATTCTGGTCGCGCGGATGCTTTGCAGCCGGCGTCTGGCGCGGTGGTGATCAACACAGCACAGGGCCCCTTGGTCCGTGATGCGCAGCTCGAAGCCCTGATGGCCGAGCATCGGCAATTCGGGGGGGTGTCTGCCCTGCAAATGCCGGCCGGTTTCTTGCGCAACGCCACCTACGACGCCCCGGCTCGCTGAACCACCATGACACGTGCCTTGACCTTGCGCATTCCTTTCGACTTGCATGCGGTGTCTCTGTCCAGGCCCAAGGGCGCACCGGCTCGCCTGCGGCGCTGGGGTGCGACGGCCCTTGTAGCGCTGGTTTCAGGCCTCTGGACGCCCTTGCAGGCGCAGACCACGCCCCAGACCGCCACGGTGCAGCGGAGCGTCAACGAGTGGCTGACCCGCATGCACGAAGCCTCGCGCCAGCGCGCCTACATGGGCACCCTGGTCGTGTCCGACGGCACCTCCATGTCAGCCGCCCGGATCTGGCATGTGTGTGACGGGGTTCAGCAGATGGAGCGGGTGGACACGCTGACGGGTGCGCCACGCACCACGATTCGCCGCAACAGCGACGTCATCACGTTCGTGCCGGAGTCCAAAACAGCCTGGGTGGAGAAGCGTGAGTCACTGGGCTTGTTTCCCGAATTGTTGCGCACCCCGAGCAATGCCATCCCGTCGTATTACGGTGTGCGCGAAACCGGGGTGGAGCGGGTGGCCGGCTACCTGGCGGACCGGGTGGAGATCGTGCCCAAGGACAACTTGCGGTTTGGCTACCGCATCTGGTCAGAGAAAAAGACCGGGCTGGTGGTGAAGCTGCAGACATTGGGTGGGCAGGGTGCTGTGCTGGAGCAGGTGGCTTTCTCCGAGCTGCAGTTGGATGCGCCGGTGCGCATGGACAAGCTCAGCCGGCTGATGAACGACACCCGTGGCTATGAGGTCCACAAGCCGGTGTTGAGGAAGACCACGCCGGAAGCCGAGGGCTGGCGCCTGAAGGACGGTGTTCCCGGCTTTCTGCCCATGAGCTGTCACACCCGGGAAGATGAGGGCTTGCAGGGCGCGGACGTCGCGCCGATGCAATGGGTGTTCTCCGATGGCCTGGCTTCGGTCTCGCTGTTTGTCGAACCCTACGATGCCCGGCGTCATGGGCCTGAAAAATCTGCCGTGATGGGGGCCACGCACTCGGTCACCCGGCGTATCGGTGACCACTGGCTGACCGCGCTTGGCGAGGTGCCCATGGGGACTCTGAACCGGTTTGCCCAGGCACTCGAGCGTATTCCGTAGCCGTTTCGCTCCCGGCGGATATCCCTCCGCCCAGTCTCCCTCTGAATGGTTGAAGTTTTCTGTGAATTTGCGTTTGTCCAAAGGATACCCATGACGCTCTGCAAACCGGCTCATCTCCCGTTTGCTGGCCTGCTGGCCAGCGCTACCCTGGCCGTTGCCGGTGCCACAGTCTCGCTGGCACCCCTGGCCGCGTCGGCCCAGAACGCCCCCCCGCTGGCCGCGCCCAGCGTGCGTGGGCTGCCCGATTTCACCGACCTGGTGGATCTGGTCGGTCCATCGGTGGTCAATATCCGGACGCTGGAGCGGGCGAGTGCCAGCGCCGGCACAGGTTCCGGCGCTGACGAACAGATGCTGGAATTCTTCCGGCGCTTCGGGATTCCTGTGCCGCCCGGGATGACCCCGCGCGGACCCCGTCCGGATGACCGTGGCCCGAGAGAGGACCCCCAGCCGCGTGGCGTGGGCTCGGGGTTCATCCTGAGCGCAGATGGCCTGATCATGACCAATGCCCATGTGGTCGACGGTGCGGACGAGCTGATCGTGACACTGCCGGACAAACGCGAGTTCAAGGCCAAGATCGTCGGAGCGGACAAGCGCACCGATGTGGCGGTGGTGAAGATCGATGCCACCGGGCTGGCTGCCGTGAAGATCGGCGACGTGAACCGCCTGCGTGTGGGCGAATGGGTCATGGCCATCGGTTCACCGTTCGGACTGGAGAACACCGTGACGGCCGGCATCGTCAGCGCCAAGAAGCGCGACACGGGCGATTTCCTGCCCTTCATCCAGACCGACGTGGCCATCAACCCGGGCAACTCGGGCGGTCCGCTGATCAACATGCGGGGCGAGGTGGTGGGCATCAACAGCCAGATCTATTCTCGCTCCGGCGGGTTCCAGGGCATTTCGTTTGCAATTCCGATCGATGAAGCGGTGCGCGTGTCGGACCAGCTCAAGTCCAGCGGACGCGTGACGCGCGGGCGCATCGGTGTGCAGATCGACCAGGTCAGCAAGGACGTGGCGGAGTCCATCGGGCTGGGCACGCCCAAAGGTGCTCTGGTGCGCGGCGTGGAGCCGAATTCACCGGCCGCCAGGGCCGGCGTGGAGCCGGGCGACATCATTCTGAAGTTCGATGGAAAAGAGATCGACAAGTCGGTTGACCTTCCCCGTCTGGTCGGAAACACCAAGCCGGGCAACAAGAGCAGCGTGACGGTATTCCGGCGCGGCAGCCAGCGCGAACTCTCGATCACGGTGGCTGAACTGGAGCCCGAACGTCCGGAGGCGGTTGCAGCGGCATCCGAATCGCCCAAGCCGCGGGCTGCTGGCGGTGCGCAGGCCCTGGGGTTGACGCTGGCAGAGCTGCCCGCAGCGCAGAAGAAGGAGTTGGGCCTCAAGGGCGGGGTGCGCATCGAGGCCGCAGAAGGTCCCGCAGCCCGCGCGGGCCTGCGCGAAGGGGACGTGATCGTGGCCGTCGGCAACACCGAAACGTTGGGGGTGAAAGAGTTCGAGGCGGCCTTCGCCAAGCTGGACAAATCACGCCCGGTCAACGTGCTGTTCCGCCGGGGGGAATGGGCGCAGTACGCGGTGATCCGCCCCGCACGCTGAAGGCGGGCGCCCATCCTCGGTTGCAGCGATCCTGGATCGCCTGGTGAAACCCCGAGACGTCTCGGGGTTTTTACTGGGTGGTCAATTCACCACACCAGGCGGATCACCCGTGAAGCGAGCTTGATTTTGAAACGGTCAGTGGTTGCTCACATGTGTTCGGGCGCTGTTGACTGAATTCGATAAAATCGCATGAGTTCTGGGCTGATTTGCATGCTGCTTCACCATCCATCTTCACGATATGGGAAGAGCCGGGATGTATTCAGACTCTTCCACAGCTATCGCACATGACTTGAGAATTTCGTGTGAATATCTTGTGGATAAAAATCCTGTTGTTGCGCTGCAACAAGCGGTGGCCGGCGTATCGGAGGTGTGAATTCCGGGCTTTTTGCCTACAATGAAACCCCAACTATCGCAGTTGCCATTGATTGTTGGTTATGGGCGCGTCAGCAGCTGACGCGCCCTTTTTTATGGTCGCCCGGCGCCTCAGGCGCGAGTGGCCCGTTCCCTTGGTAGAGCCGTTTTCTTGATGAATCACATCCGCAATTTTTCCATCATCGCGCACATCGATCATGGCAAGTCCACACTGGCCGATCGCATCATTTCCCTGTGTGGCGGTTTGTCTGATCGTGAGATGAGCGAGCAGGTGCTCGACTCGATGGACCTCGAGAAAGAGCGCGGCATCACCATCAAGGCACAGACCGCTGCACTCAAGTACAAGGCACGCGATGGACAGGTCTACAACCTGAACCTGATCGACACGCCCGGTCATGTGGACTTCTCCTACGAAGTGAGCCGCTCGCTCTCGGCTTGCGAAGGGGCTCTGCTGGTGGTGGATGCCAGCCAGGGTGTGGAGGCTCAGACCGTGGCCAACTGCTACACCGCGCTGGACCTCGGCGTGGAAGTGGTGCCGGTGCTCAACAAGATGGATCTGCCCAACGCCGATCCGGAAAACGCCAAGGCCGAAATCGAGGATGTGATCGGCATCGACGCGACCGATGCCATTCCCTGCTCGGCCAAGACCGGCATGGGTGTGGAGGACATCCTGGAAGCGGTGGTGGCGCGCATCCCGGCCCCCAAGGGCAAGCCCGACGCGCCGCTGCGCGCCATGATCGTCGACAGCTGGTACGACGCCTATGTTGGCGTGGTGATGCTGGTGCGTGTGGTCGATGGTCATCTGCTCAAGGGTGAGCGCTTCAAGATGATGGCGACCAACACCGTTTACAACGCCGACAGCCTGGGCGTGTTCACCCCGGCCAACGAGCCCCGCGAATCGCTGGAGGCGGGCGAAGTCGGTTACATCATCGCGGGTATCAAGGAGCTGCAGGCGGCCAAGGTGGGCGACACCATCACGCTGGAAAAGAAGCTGCCGAACAACCTGGGCCCAGCCAGCGAAGCGCTGCCTGGCTTCAAGGAGGTGCAGCCGCAGGTGTTCGCTGGTCTCTATCCGACCGAAGCGAACCAGTACGACGGCCTGCGCGACGCGCTCGAAAAACTCAAGCTGAACGACGCAGCGCTGCAGTACGAACCCGAGGTGTCGCAGGCACTGGGTTTTGGCTTTCGCTGCGGTTTCCTGGGCTTGCTGCACATGGAAATCGTGCAGGAGCGGCTGGAGCGCGAGTTCGACCAGGATCTGATCACCACAGCGCCGAGCGTGGTCTACCAGGTGGTCAAGCCAGACGGCGAAGTGATCATGGTGGAGAACCCGTCCAAGATGCCCGAGCAGGGTCGCATCGAAGAGATCCGCGAACCCATCGTGACGGTGCACCTCTACATGCCGCAGGAATACGTGGGTGCCGTCATGACGCTGGCCAACCAGAAGCGCGGCATGCAGCTCAACATGGCCTACCACGGCAAGCAGGTCATGCTGACCTACGACATGCCGCTCGGGGAGATCGTGCTGGACTTCTTCGACAAGCTCAAATCGGTGAGCCGCGGCTACGCGTCGATGGACTACGAGTTCAAGGAGTACCGCCCATCCGACGTGGTGAAGGTGGACATCCTGCTCAACGGCGAGAAGGTCGATGCGCTGTCGATCATCGTGCACCGGACGCAGGCACAGTACCGTGGGCGCGCGGTAGCCGCGAAAATGCGCGAGATCATCAGTCGGCAGATGTTCGATGTCGCGATCCAGGCAGCCATCGGCGGCAACGTGATTGCGCGCGAGACCATCAAGGCGCTGCGCAAGAACGTGCTGGCAAAATGTTACGGTGGCGATATCTCCCGCAAACGCAAACTCCTCGAGAAACAGAAAGCAGGCAAGAAGCGCATGAAACAGATCGGCTCCGTTGAAGTGCCCCAAGAGGCTTTCCTCGCGATTTTGCAGGTGCAGGACTGATGCAGGCCGCCATGAGCGCGATCACCGCGGTGATCCTGGCGGCCTTTGTGGCTTACGCAGGGGCATGGTATGCGGGCGCAGTGGAGGGCAACTTTGCCCTGCTGCTGATGCTGGCCACCGCCGTCACGGGCATCTACTGGGTGGCAGAAAAACT
>Ga0105105_10001226_pt1 | contig 11002 bp, 10 predicted proteins | sample PPLLaktember2015_4_FD_79108 | JGI IMG/M metagenome (GOLD analysis project Ga0105105, IMG submission 79108) | Freshwater sediment microbial communities from Prairie Pothole Lake near Jamestown, North Dakota, USA - PPLs Lake P8 Core (1) Depth... | ecosystem: Environmental > Aquatic > Freshwater >... | reverse complement strand
TGTGTAAATTGTCAGATACGGTCGTCTCCGATATTTTGCGGAAGGGGCGTATCTACGAAGTGGGGGGAGCGGTTCGCGATGGACTTTTAAAGCGCGCCGTTCCTGCGGAAGATCGTGATTATCTGGTTTGCGGAATTCCCTACCAGGAGCTTTCCCATATTTTAAAATTGCACGGCAAAGTGGATCTGGTGGGAAAATCGTTTGGGGTTATAAAATTTACCGAATTCCGCGGGGCTAATCGCTATACCTTTGACATCTCTTTGCCGCGCCGGGAATATTCTACCGGCGTCGGTCACCGCGATTTCGACGTCTCTTTCGATCCCGATTTAAAAGTCGAAGACGACCTGATTCGCCGGGATTTCACCATCAACGCCATGGCTTTGGCCATGGACAGCCACGAACTGATCGACCCTCTCAATGGTCGGATCGACCTGGAAAACAGGCTCATTCGCATGGTTTCGCGGCAGGCCTTTCTGGAAGACCCCCTGCGGATGCTCCGCGCTATCCAATTTGCCGCGCGGCTGGAATTCGAGGTCGAACCGGAAACGATGGGGGCCATTGCGGAAAACGCGCCGCTTATTAAATCTGTTTCGGCTGAAAGAATCGCGGAAGAATTGAATAAATTATTTGTCCGCGCCGAGAAGCCCTCCCTTGGTTTCCGCCTTATGCAAAAAAACGGCCTGCTGAAAGAGATATTGCCCGAACTGGAAGCCTGTGTGGGCGTGACGCAACCCGGGGGCTATCATAAGTACGATGTGTTCGAGCATACTTTGCATACAATTGACGCTGCGCCGCGAAAACTGACTTTGCGGCTGGCAGCGATGTTTCATGATATTACCAAGCCTCAGGCTAAACGGGAGGTGGAAGATGGCGCCACCTTTTACGGGCACGAGAAAACCGGCAGTCGCATTGCCGCGCGGATTATGCGTCGCCTGCGTTATTCCAATGAATTAATTAATGATGTATCGGTACTGGTGGACCGCCATATGTTCACCACCGATGTTACGGATAAGGGTCGACGCCGTCTCATCAGGCGGGTCGGAACGGAACTGATTTTTGATCTTCTCGATTTGCGGCGGGCCGATGTCGAGGCCCAGGGAATGGGCGGTAAAACCGATGATGTCGATCGCTTCGAAAAAGAAATACGCGACGAAATTGACCGCAAACCGCCTTTCACTCTTAAGGACCTGGCTCTCGGCGGCAATGACATCATGGAGGTTTTCGCCATTCCGCAATCGCCTCTTATCGGAGAAGTCCTTAATTATCTTATGGAAAAGGTTCTGGATAGGCCGGAGGATAATTCCCGGGAGAAATTATTGGAATTTTCCCGGTCCTTTCTGGCGAATAAGACGAACAATAAAAAATAATAAATATTTTTTGCGGAGCAGTTGATGAAAATACACGAGTATCAGGCGAAAGAGATTTTTGCCAAAGCCGGAATACCCGTCCCCCAAGGAGGCGTGGCAATGACGGTTGCGGAAGTCGTCAGTTTGGCCGAAAGTTACGGCCGTCCGGTAATGGTTAAATCCCAGGTGCATGTCGGCGGGAGAGGCAAAGCCGGCGGCGTCAAATATGCCGAAAATGTCGAAGCCGCCCGGGTTTGGGGACAAAAAATTCTGGGTATGGACATCAAGGGCTTGACTGTCAAAAAAGTCCTGGTCACTGAAGCCGTCGATATCGTCTCCGAGTCGTATGTCGGGATCGTCATCGACCGGGTTTCCAAACGCCCCGTCTTTATGGTATCGCCTGCCGGAGGTATCGATATTGAAGAAGTAGCCGCCAAGACTCCGGAAAAAATCATGAAGATGGCGGTTGATCCGACCTATGGCCTGCGCAGCTATCAGGCCTGGCAACTGGCCGCGTTTTTGTACCGCGATCCGGGACAAATTCGCCAGGCCGCTTCTATCATCACGAAATTGTACGATATTTACTGGAAGGTTGACGCGTCGTTGGTGGAAATAAATCCTTTGATTACGACACCCGACGGCAAGGTGGTGGCAATCGACGCCAAATTAAATGTCGATGACAACGCCCTGTATCGCCAGCCGGAAATAGCCGCCATGCGCGATTTGGACTCCGAAGACCCGGCCGAAGTGGAAGCCCGTGATGGAGATCTGTCTTTCGTGAAGTTAAGCGGCAATATCGGCTGTATTGTCAACGGCGCCGGCCTGGCCATGGCCACCATGGACCTGGTCAAATACTATGGCGGCGACCCGGCGAATTTTCTGGATATCGGCGGCTCCTCAAATCCTCAAAAGGTGATCACGGCTCTGCGCATAATTCTCCGCGATGGAAATATCCGCTCCATCCTGATTAACATCTTCGGCGGAATTACGCGTTGCGATGATGTTGCCAACGGCATTGTAATGGCTTACGAACAGCTCAAACCCGAAGTACCCATCGTGGTTCGCCTGACCGGCACCAATGAAACTGAGGCCCGCAAGATTCTCAAATCCGTTAACCTTCAATCGGCGGAAACACTTGACGACGTGGTTAAAGAGGCAATCCGTCTGGCCGACGTGGAAACGCCGGCGGCGGGGAGGTAAGCATGAGTATTCTAATTGACAAAAAAACCAGGGTTATTGTCCAGGGTATTACCGGACGCGATGGATCTTTCCACGCCGAGCAAATGAAAAAGTACGGCACCAATGTTGTGGCAGGGGTAACGCCAGGTAAAGGCGGTTCCAATGTCGCCGGCATTCCCGTTTATAACACCGTCGCGGAGGCCATGGTCGCCACCAGCGCCAACACTTCCGTGATTTATGTCCCGCCGGCCTTCGCCATTGACGCCATTTACGAAGCCGCGGATGCCGGAGTAAAACTAATCATTTGTATCACGGAGGGTGTTCCGGCCAACGATATGATGAAGGTTTATGCCTATATAAAATCCAAGGGCATTCGCCTGGTAGGTCCCAATTGCCCGGGTCTGATTTCGCCGGGGCAATCTAAGGTCGGCATCATGCCGGGGAGTATTGTCGCCAAAGGTCCGGTCGGAGTGGTTTCCCGTTCCGGCACGCTGACTTATGAGGCAATCTGGGCTCTGACGAGTGCCGGTATCGGCCAGACAACATGTATCGGAATCGGCGGCGACCAGATTATCGGCACCAATTTTCTGGATGTCCTGAAAATGTTTGAAGAGGATAGCGCTACCAAGGCCGTAGTTATGATAGGTGAGATAGGCGGCTCGGACGAAGAAGAGGCGGCCAAGTATATTAAAAAGCATATGACCAAACCGGTGGTGGGATTTATCGCCGGGCGGACAGCACCTCCGGGCAAGCGCATGGGCCATGCCGGAGCGATTATTTCCGGAGGAACCGGGACGGCCGAAGAAAAAGTAAAGGCTCTTGGCGACGCGGGAATTCCCATCGCCGCCTCGCCCACCGAAATCCCGGCCTTGATTAAAGCCAGGATGAAAGAATCCGGAAAAAAGAAAAGCGGACAAAAACAGAAGAAAGGCGCCGGAAAAACCGCGAGCGGTGGCAAAAAAACGGGGAAAGCCTCAAAAAAACCAGCCGGCAAAGCCAGGGGCAAAAAGAAATAAGGGAAGGCGCCCGGTAAAATGGCGTCGAAGGAGAACAAAGAAATGACAGAGACGGATCCGAAACCGCAGGCGGTATCGGCCGACACCGGGGCAACTGCAGACGCGGAAAAGGGGAAAAAGGAGAAGTACGTCTATGACGGCAAAACCCCGCCCCTGAATATATTTTTGCATTGGTGCAAGGCCTGCAATATCTGTATTGCCTTTTGCCCGCAGGAAGTTCTGGAACCGGATCGCGACGGCAAACCGGTCATTGCTCATCCCGAGAAATGCACCCAGTGCGCCATCTGCTGGCTGCACTGCCCGGATTTTGCCATAACCTCTACTTTTAAATAAGGGAGCAACCATGAGCGAATATGCTTCTGCAAAGCCGATGCTCCTTCAGGGAAATGAAGCCTGTGTGGCCGGGGCCCTGTACGCCGGGGTCGAATTTTTCGCCGGATATCCCATTACTCCTTCAACGGAAATAGCCGAGGGCATGGCCCGTGAGATGCCTCGTATAGGCGGCAGGTTTATCCAGATGGAAGACGAAATAGCCTCCATTGCGGCCATCATCGGCGCCTCGAATGCCGGCTTGAAATCCATGACCGCGACCAGCGGGCCGGGATTTTCTCTGATGCAGGAAAATATCGGTTACGCTTATATGACAGAAACCCCCTGCGTAATTGTTGATGTTCAGCGCGGAGGCCCTTCGACCGGCTTGCCGACCAAAATATCCCAGGCCGATATTCAACAGGCCCGCTGGGGAACTCACGGCGATTACACCGCCATTACCCTGGCGCCATCGACGGTGAGAGGATGTTTTGAGGAAACGGTCCGGGCTGTGAATATGGCCGAACGATACCGCACGCCGGTAGTGGTCTTAACCGATGAAGTCCTGGGGCATATGCGTGAAATGATGGTTATTCCGGCTCCGGGCGAAATGGAAGTGTATAAGCGTCACAAACCCGATGTTCCTCCGGATTGGTACCACCATTTTGAGATTACACCTTCGCTGGTAAGCGCCATGGCGTCATTCGGCGACGGGTACCGCTATAATATTTCCGGCCTAACCCATGATCAGGACGGTTTCCCCACGGCGCAGCCGAAGGAAATTAAAGAGAAACTCGATAAACTTCGGACAAAAATAATGCGTTACGCCGACGAAATATATCGGATACGCGCAGAAATGATGGAAGACGCGCACGTCGCGGTTATTTCGACGGGTACCGTGGCGCGGTCCGCTCTCCAGGCCGTAAAAATGGCGCGTGAAAAACGGATTAAGGTGGGAACAATTCAGCCCCTGACTATATGGCCGTTTCCTGATCAGCCGATCCATGACATGCTTAAAAATGTCAAGAAGGTAATTGTGGCGGAGCTTAACATGGGGCAATTGGTTCAGGAAGTGGCCCGGGTCGCTCCCCGGACCTGCGAAGTGCTGTTTCTCGGCCGCTATGACGGCGAGGTAATGGCGCCGCAAATGATTCTGGATAAGATTAGAGAGGCGGTGAAGTAATGCAACCTCAGGTTCTTAGTTCGGAAATAATGCACCACTATCTGCGCCCCAAGAAGAAATTTCCCAATGTTTGGTGCGCGGGATGCGGGAACGGCATTGTCATGGGCGCCCTTATCCGGGCTATCGATACCCTTAAATATGATAAGGACGAAGTTGTGGTGGTATCGGGCATCGGTTGCTCCAGCCGCATGCCGGTATACCTGGATTTCTGTACTCTCCATACCACCCATGGACGAGCTCTGGCGTTCGCCACGGGTGTTAAATTCGCCAAACCGAGATTGAAAGTTATAGTTATCACGGGCGACGGTGACTGCCTGGCAATCGGCGGCAATCATTTTATCCATGCTTGTCGCCGCAACATCGATATTACCACAATCCTGATCGATAATAAAATCTATGGCATGACCGGCGGGCAGTTCGCGCCGACAACGCCGGGCGGTGCTTTTGCCACCACGGCCCCCCACGGGAATTATGAAAAGCAATTTGACCCGGTCAAATTGGCGATCGGCTCGGGGGCCTCGTACGTGGCCCGGGGAACCGTCTATCATGTTCAGCAATTGGAAAAACTGATCATCGGGGGCCTGTCCAAAAGAGGATTCGCCCTGATTGATACCATCTCCAATTGCCATACTTACTACGGCCGAATGAATAAGGAAGGCGACGCCGTGGCCATGATTGACGCCATAAAAAAGCAGGCCGTTAATATTAAACAGGCGGAAACCATGCCGCCGGAGAAACTTGCGGGCAAATTCGTAACCGGGGTAATTCATGAACATGATGCCAGTGAGTTTTGTGAAGAATATGAAAGTCTGATGCAGCGACTGGCGGCGAAGGGGAGATAACAATGGCTGAAAAGAAAAAGAGCAAAAAGAACAATGATGTTCCGACGGCCCTGGAGCCGGATAGATTCGAAATCCGCCTTTCCGGTTCAGGCGGACAGGGTTTGATACTGGCCGGTGTTATTCTGGCGCAGGCGATTGGGGTTGGCGACGGCAAGAATGTCGTGCAGACACAGTCCTATGGACCGGAGGCACGGGGCGGCGCCAGCCGCGCCGATGTGGTTATCTCTCCCGGGGAAATATATTATCCCAAAACCATGAAACTGGATCTGCTCCTGGCTTTGACCCAGGAGGCCTGCGATAAATATTACCCGGACATGAAAGAAGGGGGGACCCTGGTTATCGATTCCAACCTGGTAACGCAGTTGCCGACCAAAAAGTATTACGGGCTGCCGTTTACGCGATTGGCTCGTGAGGAAATCGGCCATGTGATGGTTGCCAATGTTATTGCTCTGGGTGCTATTGCCGAATTGACGGGAATTGTCTCACCGGAATCGATAAAAGTGGCGGTTTTGGCTCGAGCCCCGCGCGGAACGGAAGACAAAAATACCCGGGCTCTGGAACTGGGTATGAAAATAGCGCGGGAAGCCAGAAAGGGATAGACGGGGAATTATCGTGGAGCGAACATTATTAATAATCAAGCCGGATGCGGTGGAAAGAAATCTTATCGGCCATATTATCGCTCGCCTGGAACGGGCCGGATTTCGCCTGGTCAATATGCGGATGGAACAAATGCCGGCGGAAAAGGCGCGAAAATTTTATGCCGTTCATGAAGGCAAGCCGTTTTTGAATGACTTGGTGGCATATATGGCGTCCGGTCCGGTTGTTCCCATGGTTCTGGAAAAGAATAACGCGGTGGCGGATTTGCGGATATTGGTGGGTGCCACCAATCCCGAAAAAGCCGCCTGCGGGTCAATCCGGCAGGAAATCGGACGCGATGTCCAGCGCAATTCTGTGCATGCTTCGGATTCTTCGGAAAACGCGGCCGGCGAAATTGCCTTTTTCTTTGGTTGATGCGATGGAGGCAGGTGTCCAATACGGCCCGATTAAGTTAAGATTTAACCTTCCCGAACAAGCTGGAGTCGAGGATTTTCGATGTTCGATGGCGGGAGGGTATTTCGGTTTTCAGGAATTCACCGAAGCGGTTCGCGAAGCGGAAGCGGCGGTTTTTGCTGTTAGCCAGGCCGATTTGATAATTGTCAATGATGCCTACCGGCCGACACCTACGGCCCTTATAATCGATTGGCTGACGCGACTGGCGAAACTGAATGAGAAAACGAAATTCCTGGTTGCAACCGGGACTCATTCCGCGCCGGATGATAAACAATTGGAAAAGATATTTGGCGTGACGGGCAGAAAATTCCGCGAAAGAATTGTCGTCCATGACTGCCGGGATTATTCGCAGATGGAAGAAGTCGGATTGGATAGTCAATCCCCGGTTTATTTAAATCGGCATTTTATGAACGCGGAAAAAGTCGTCGCCATTAGTTCGGTAGAGCCTCATTATTTTGCGGGATTTACGGGGGGAAGAAAATCCATATTCCCGGGTTTGTGTGATTATGATTCGACAGTCCGCAATCATAATCTGGCCGTAAGTTCAGAGGCGGCGCCGATGAAACTGCAGGGTAACCCTGTCGAGAATCACCTTCAAAAACTTATGGCTTTGGTGACAGACAAGCCGGTGCTGGGTATCCAGGTGGTAATGGGGCCGGAAGAAAATATCCACGCTATATATGTCGGCCAATTGCAGGATGCTTTTGACGCGGCCTGTCTTCTTTCCGGAAAGGTTTTCGGTTGTCACACGGACCTGAAATTCGACCTGATACTGGCGGAAGTTTCCCCGCCGTTGGATGCCAATCTTTATCAACTCCAGAAATCTCTTGAAAATAGCCAGGAAGCCGTCAGGGACGGAGGCACCATACTATTGTTCTCGCCCTGTCGGGAGGGGATTGGCTCGGATGCGTTTTATCGGCTGGCGGAGTCGGTTGACGATGAAACGGCAAGAACCGCGGAGAGCCGCGACAGATTCGGTATTCACAAAATAACGCGCACCAGAAATATTGCCCGACGGATAAATATATATCTGTATTCGGAATTAGCCAAGGGAATCCCGGAACGGGTGTTCTATCGCTCGACGAGGAATCCCCAGGAGGTAATCGATAAAGCATTATTGGGCCGAAACAGCCCGATTATCGGCCTGGTTCATGATGCCGGGCATACGGTATTGATTTCAAACTAACGGCAAATTATAAACACGAATCTTATGGAGGAGACATGAATCGCAAGATTTCAGTCATTGGAGCCGGAAATGTCGGCGCCAGTTGCGCCCAGTATCTGGCCGAGGCCAACCTGGCCGACGTCGTTATGGTTGACATTCTGGAAGGAATGCCCCAGGGCAAGGCTTTGGATTTGACCCAGGCCGGGCCGATCCGCGGATACAACTGCCGCGTCAGCGGTACTAATGATTATAAAGATATCAAGGATTCCGACCTGGTCGTGGTTACGGCGGGATTGGCCCGCAAGCCGGGTATGTCCCGCGAAGACCTGCTCAAGATGAACGCCGAGATAGTGGAAACGGCGGCCAAGAACATAAAGAAATTCGCCCCGAAATCTTTCGTGGTGGTGGTTTCCAACCCGCTCGATATCATGACCTACCATCTCCAGAAAGTTACGGGGTTTCCGTCTAATCGCGTCTGCGGCCAGGCCGGCGTGCTCGATTCCACCCGTTTCCGCACCTTCGTGGCGATGGAACTGGGTGTAGCCATGGCCGATATCCAGGCGATGGTCCTGGGCGGACACGGTGACACCATGGTCCCGCTTCCGCGCTACACGACCGTGGCCGGCGTCCCGATCGGAGAATTGATCGACAAGGACAGAATTAAGGAAATCTCCGAACGGACCCGTAACGGCGGCGGCGAAATCGTCAAATTGCTCAAGACCGGTTCGGCGTACTATGCTCCGGCGGCGGCGACGGTGCAGATGGTGCGGTCGATCCTGACCGATGAAAAACGCCTTGTCCCGGCTTCGGCTTTCCTGACCGGCCAGTACGGTATCAGCGACCTGTATATCGGAGTCCCGGTCGTCCTCGGCGCCGGCGGCGTGGAGAAGATTATCGAACTGAAACTGAATAAGTCGGAGCTGTCGGAACTGCAGAAATCGGCGGAGACTTACAAGGGTGTTCTCAAGGAACTGGGTTATTAGAAGGAAAGGATTATCATGCCTCCCAAATACAAACATATCGAGATTCCCTCGGGCGGGCAGAAAATAACCATCAAGAATAAAAAGCTGGTGGTGCCGAATTATCCCATCATTCCCGTCATCGAAGGCGATGGCATCGGGCGGGATATCATGAAGGCCACCCGCCGGGTGGTCGACGCCGCTGTCGAGAAGGCCTACAAGGGCAAGAAGAAAATCGCCTGGATGGATGTTTATGCCGGGGAAAATGCCCAGCGCCTTTATAAAGAATGGCTGCCCCAGGAAACTCTCGATGCTATCAAGACTTATATCGTGGCGCTCAAGGGGCCGCTGACCACCCCCATCGGAGGAGGTTTCCGGTCGCTCAATGTGACCCTGCGCCAGGTGCTGGACCTGTATGCCTGCGTGCGTCCGGTGCGGTATTTCCAGGGCGTTCCGGCCCCGGTCAAGGAGCCGCAAAAGATGGATGTGGTCATATACCGCGAAAATACCGAGGATGTCTATGCCGGTATTGAGTGGGAAAAGGGTACCAAAAACTGCAAAAAGGTGATCAGTTGGCTGAACGGCACCATGAAAACCGGCATTCGCACCGATTCCGGAATCGGCATTAAGCCGATATCGGTCACAGGTACGAAACGGCTGGTGCGTAAAGCCATCAATTACGCTATCGCCCACAAGCGGCCTTCGGTGACCCTGGTGCACAAGGGCAATATCATGAAGTACACCGAGGGTGCCTTCCGGGATTGGGGATACAAACTGGCCAAGACGGAATTCAAGAACGTCTGCATCACCGAAGACGAACTCTGGAGCAAGTACAAAGGCAAACAGCCCAAGGGCAAGATTGTCATCAAGGATCGCATTGCCGACAGCATGTTCCAGCAGATTCTGACGCGCACGGACGAGTATGAAGTCCTGGCCACGCCCAATCTCAACGGCGATTACCTGTCCGACGCCTGCGCGGCGCAGGTGGGCGGTTTGGGGATGGCCCCGGGAGCCAATATCGGCGACTATATCGGGCTGTTCGAGGCCACTCACGGGACGGCGCCCAAGTACGCCGACAAGGATATGGTCAATCCCGGTTCGCTGATACTTTCGGCGGTGATGATGCTGGAGTACATGGGCTGGAATGAGGCCGCCAATCTTATCACCAAAGGAATTGAACGGACTATCCTGAAAAAGACGGTGACCTATGACCTGCATCGTCAAATGAAAGGGGCCAAGAAGGTATCGACATCGGAGTACGGTACGGAAATTATCAAGAACATGAAATAAGCGGACTTCGATATCCCTTACGAGGCAGGGCCGGTGGCGACATCGGCCCTGTTTATTATTTGAGGTTTTATGGTTTATGATGTCAGGGCGGCCGGGAAATTCCGCGTATGTCATTGCGGAATTATATAGTGCCATGAGTTGGGTTCGTTCCGAAATAATTTTGGACCAAAAGACTCCCCCCTGTATCCCCCCTCCATGAGGAGGGTAAGAGGAAAATGAATTTGTTTCGTTGCAGGATGTCGGGTTTCTCGAGCCGCCCGGGGGCGTCTCTCGGAACGCCGACCTACAAATCCCATCAGCCCAAATGGGTTCGTTTTGTTATATTTAAGGTGTCACGAGGCATAATTTTCTCGAAATGTGAAATTTTGTGCCGACCCCATCCCGCGAAGCGCGGGAGTGGGCCACCTTCCCTGGGGGGTAGGCGGGACATAAAAATGAGTACGAAAGAAAGATGTCGGGTTTCTCGAGTCCCGCGTCGCGCGGGTCAGCAAAAGAGGCAGCATCGCAGGGATGCTGCCCTACAAATGAATTCGAACCGTCGGGGAAATGGGTTTGTTTCACGACATTTTTCCCCCGTTTTTCTGTCGGTTTTGGGCTATCAGATTGAGTGGCAGATGGTTGGGGTAAAATTCGATTTGATGAAAATGGGTTTGTTCGGGAGAC
>Ga0105105_10001223_pt1 | contig 11032 bp, 7 predicted proteins | sample PPLLaktember2015_4_FD_79108 | JGI IMG/M metagenome (GOLD analysis project Ga0105105, IMG submission 79108) | Freshwater sediment microbial communities from Prairie Pothole Lake near Jamestown, North Dakota, USA - PPLs Lake P8 Core (1) Depth... | ecosystem: Environmental > Aquatic > Freshwater >... | reverse complement strand
GGAGCATGGAGCATGGAGCAAAAAAGATTCTCCTCCCCTGGTGGGAGGGGTAATGACGAAGTCACGAAAAAAGAGGATGGTTATATGAAACAACAGGTCGTTCTTCGTGCTTTTTCGCTTTCGTGCTTTCGTGGTGGACATTGCTTAAATCTTTCTTCCACCTGCGACTTGCAACTTGCAACCAGCGACCTTCGACGGATAACCGACAACGGATAACGGAGAACGGATTTTCCCAATGCAATCATGGATTGAAAAACAAAGGTACTTTATCGACTTCACACTTTCTTCCCTTATGAGAAGAAAAGGGAAAAACCTATCTCTTCTTTTCGTTTACAGTCTCATGGTGTTTGTCCTCTGCTCTGCTATGTTTTTCAGCAGCGCTATCCGGAGGGAAGCTGCGGAGATTCTCAAGAATTCGCCTGAGATCGTGGTCCAGAGGATAGTAGCCGGCAGGCACGACCTGATTCCAGTCGACTATGTGAACAGGATCCAGGCTATCCGGGGTGCCCGCTCTGTGAAGGCGCGGCTGTGGGGATACTACTATCACCCGGCGTCGCGGTCTAACTACACCCTCATTGCACCGGAGGATTTCCCACACGGCGACGACGCAATGGAAGCGGGCAGCGGCGTTCTGAGGACGTGGGGAACGGCCCAGGGAAATCGATTCTATTTCAAGGCCCACGACGGCGAGGCCGTGATTCTCAACGTTGTGAAGACTTTTGACGGGGAAACCGATCTGGTCACGTCCGACCTGATCCTCGTGTCTGAAGCAACCTTCAGAAAAATCTCCGGCGTGCCTCGCGGGTTTGCCACAGACATCACGCTGGAAGTGAGAAACCCCAAAGAGTGGCAGACTATAGCTGAAAAAATCGTCGAGATTCTACCTGGCACAAGGCCCATTTTGCGAGACGAAATCCTTCGAACCTATGCTTCCCTGTTTGACTGGAGAGGCGGCTACATCATTGTTTTGCTGGGAGGTGCGGTTCTGGCTTTCTTCATCTTCGCCTGGGACAAGGCAACAGGCTTGAGCGGTGAGGAGAAAGCAGAGGTGGGCATCCTCAAAGGTCTGGGATGGGATACTTCGGACATCCTGGTCATGAAGTTCTGGGAAGGGGCCGTCATTTCTTTGTCCGCCTTTCTTTTTGGTGTCATTTCCGCTTACCTCCACGTGTTTTTGGCCTCTGCCCCTCTTTTCGAACACGCCTTCAAAGGATGGGCTGTTTTGTATCCTGAATTCAAGCTGAGTCCGGCGATCAACCCCTATCAGATTGCCGTGCTCTTTTTCCTCACCGTGCTGCCCTACACCCTGATTACCCTCGTGCCCACTTGGAAGGCGGCGGTGATGGATCCGGATGCGGTCATGCGCCAAGCATAAAGAAGGCAAGAGCGTGGAGCGAAGAGCACGGAAAACAGGGCTCAGCCGTTCGAGAGCCTCACGGCCCCGAGGCAAATCGAGGGAGGGTCGGGGCCAGTAGTGAGTTGCAAGTTGCAGGTTGCGTGTTGCGGGTTGGAAAAAAATTTCAGTAGAATCCATCACGAAAGCACGAAACCTAGAAAGCACGAAATACGATCTGCTGTTCTATTTAACTACCCTCCTTTTTCGTGATTTCGTGGTTTCTTTTGGTCCTGCAACTCTAGACACTTTAGCCTCCGGCCCGGAGGGGCACTTTCTTCCCATGATCGAACTCGTTCAGATTACCAAAACCTTCAACGCCGGAAAACCGAATGCCTTTCTCGCGCTCAGGGATATCGATCTCCAGATCCACATGAACAGGATCACCGTTTTCAGAGGCCCAAGCGGCTCAGGGAAGACAACCCTCCTGAGCATTGTGGGGTGTATGGCAAGGCCCACATCGGGAAGGCTCCACTTGAACGGCAAGGAAACGACGAGCCTTCCTGAAAGATTCACTGCTGAGATCCGGAGAAAGAGCTTTGGTTTCATTTTTCAGAATTACCATCTCATCAAAGGATTGACTGCGATCGAGAACGTCATGATCCCTGCCTATCCTACCGGCGTGAGCTACAAGGCACTGAAACAGAGGGCCCTGGGCCTTCTGGAGAAGCTTTCCGTTTCCTCCAAGGCCTATGGAAAGGTTGAGCAGCTGAGCGGTGGGGAGCAGCAGCGTGTGGCCATTGCCCGTGCCCTGGTCAACGATCCGTCCATCGTTATTGCCGATGAGCCAACGGCCCATTTGGATACGGACCTCTCCTTGCAACTGATGGGTACCTTGGCAAGCCTCAGAGAGGAGGGAAAGACGGTTCTCATCGCAAGCCATGACGCGCTTGTCGTGGAGTCGCCCTTGGTCGATTGCGTTGTTTCCATGCGAGACGGAGAGATTGTCGACTCTAAAACTGGATGACATTGCCTTCTTTTAAGATCACCAATCGCAAATCAACAATCGTCAAGCTGTGTTAATGAGTCCTGCTATTATTGCTCTGGTCTTCGGCTCCTTTCTGGTGGGAGCCTTTGTCCTTTACGGATCGGCCGTAGGGTGGCGAATCATCCGCAGCTGGGACCTCGCGAGCGGGAGTGAACAGCAGCTCCTGCTGGAAAGGAGAACCTATCTTGTCTCAACGATCCTGAACTATGCGTTCGCCTTCGAAATCTTCTCTCTTCTCCTTTATGTCTACACCGCAGATCACTTGCACAACCTCTTTGTGGGGGCCATGTGTGCGGCAGGCTCTCTCAACGTGAATGATTACGGATACCCCACCCTGGTTATCAAGATGGCGAACGTTTTTCTCTGCGGGATCTGGATCGTGCTGAATCACGCGGACAACAAGGCACATGACTATCCGCTGATCAAGATCAAGTACAAGTTTCTGATCGCTGTTGCCGTATCCTTGCTCATAGAGGTCCTTCTCCAGGCAAGCTACTTCGCCGGGTTGAAAGCCGATGTCATCACCTCCTGCTGCGGCACGCTGTTCAGCGAGCACGGTGAAACCTACACCTCCGACGTCGCCGGACTTCCGCCGAAACCCATGATGATTTTCTTCTTTCTCTCCATGGTGTTGTGTCTGAGGGTCGGGGTTCATTTCCTCTGGACCGGCAAAGGGGGAAAATCCTTGTCTGCCATGACGGTTATGGCCGTGGTGTTCTCCCTCATATCCATTATTTCTTTCATTTCTCTTTATTTCTATGAACTCCCCACCCACCATTGCCCCTTTTGCGTTCTCCAGAGGGAGTACGGCTACATAGGTTATGCTTTGTATCTGGCGCTCTTCGTTGCAGGGATATCAGGCGCGAGTGTGGGGGTCTTAGAGAGCTTCAAAGGCAAGGAGTCGATGAAAAGGGTCATCCCCTGCCTTCAGAAGAAGCTTTGCATCGTGTGCATGTCAGGTTTTACGTTGTTCGCAGCCATTTCATCTTACCCGATGATCTTCTCCGATTTTGTCCTTTAACACTGAAGCACCCGAAGAACGAGCGGCAAACGAAGGAGTAACTCATGAAAAAAACCACAAGCCTTTTCAAAGACAGAAAACAGATCGCGCTGTTGGGTGCGATCCTCCTCGCAGGCGTGGTCCTTGGTTACTGGATGAATGATGGGAAGGCGAGCCCTGGGAGCCCGGAACCGGCTGCTGCCGGACTGCTGGAGGGCAACCAGGAAGAATCGAAACTCTATGTCTGCCCCATGGCGTGCGTGCCTCCCATGAAGGAGCCGGGGAACTGCCCTGTTTGCGGCATGGCCCTCGTTTCCACGCCTGCACCGGACGGGACCACCGATATCCGGATATCCCAGGATGCGATCACGCTCAGCGGTATCCGGACGGCTGCGGTGGAACGCAAGTTCGTTCACGCCGACGTAAGGCTGTTCGGTAAAATCGATTATGATCCGGCACACATCGCCGCCGTCAGCTCTTTTATGCCCGGAGTGATTGACCGGATATATGTGAAGCGGCCGGGGGTGTTCGTGAGGTGGGGACAGCCACTTTTCGATATCTCGTCCACCGATCTCCTCGAGACGCAGAAGGAGCTCATTGAGGCCATGAAGTTCGTTCCCAGCTTCTATGCCTTCCAGTCCGGGCTCCCCCATGTGGGGAGAGATATGCCGGTCCAGGATCTGGCGGAACTTGAAGAGCGTGCGGACACCTCACCGGAGAAGCGTGCGGCATTGAGAAAGATAGCCGCCCTCCGCCACAAGTTCACCCTTCTCGGGCTCCCCAAACGTGATATTGATGAGATGATGACGAGGGGGGACGCAACGGGCATTGCGACGCTCTATTCGTATATCTACGGACAGGTGATCGAGATAAATGCAAATGAGGGAACCTACGTTAACCGAGGGGCCACCGTTTTTAGCATTGGGGATCCCCGCCATATCTGGGCCAGGCTGGATGCCTATGAAGCAGATTACCCTTGGCTCAGAAAGGGACAAGAGGTCACCTTCTGGACCGACGCATGCCCGGGGGAAATCGTTAAAAGCAAAGTGGTTTACATTTCCCCTGTCTTCAACAGCAAAACCAGAACATTCACTGTTGCCGCCCTTTCTCCGGATCCCGGGGGGCGCCTGAAAGCGGGCATGCTCGTGCGTGCCGTGATCCACGCTGAACTGACGGCGCAAGGGAAAGTGGCGAATGAGCAGAGCGATCTGGGCGAGGCTCCCTTGGTCATTCCGGCTTCAGCTCCCTTGGTTACCGGCAAGAGGGCTGTCGTCTACGTTGCCGTGCCAGGCGAGCACGGTGCTTTTGAAGGCCGGGAGATTGTCCTCGGACCAAAATCAGCGGATCATTACATCGTGCTCGCAGGGCTGAAAGAGGGTGAGCACGTGGTAGTGAACGGTAATTTCAAGATCGACAGTGCGATTCAGATTCTCGCCAGGTCCAGCATGATGAGCCTTCCAGGAGGGCATTCTGCAACAGAGCACCACCATCACGGCGGTTCTGACTTGATGTACGAAGACTTTCAGTCGGAGAGGATGCAGAGCAGGATGGGTCCAGGGGAGGAAGCAGAAGAAGATCATGATTCCGAAAGGGTTCCGCACGTAATGGCTCCGGCCGGTCCGGACACGAAGAAGACGGAAAAAAGCTTTCGCTCCACCATCAGCCGCAGGAGGCCCGGGGCATATGGGGACACCACGAGGGCGGACCCGCAAAGGCCTGCCCTCGGTGAAAAGCGGCGGCAACTGAAATGAGAAGAGCACAAGTCCATAATCTATGACTGAACGAATAATACGATTCTGCATCGAGAAAAAGGTCCTCATTTTTCTCGTCACCCTTTTACTTGCAGGGTGGGGAATTCTGGTGGCGCCCTTTGAGTGGTCCTTGGGCGGCCCGCTGAGGAGCCCTGTGCCTGTGGACGCCATCCCGGACATCGGTGAAAACCAGCAGATCGTTTTCACCCAGTGGCCGGGACGGTCGCCACAGGACGTGGAAGACCAGATCACCTATCCGCTCACGGTCGCCCTTCTGGGCATTGCCGACGTCAAGACCATTCGAAGCACCTCCGAGTTCGGCTTTTCCTCCATCTATGTCATTTTCAAGGATAACGTGGATTTTTACTGGTGCCGGACACGGATCCTGGAAAAGCTCAACAGTCTGCCCGGCGGCACCCTTCCCGAGGGGGCCCAGCCAAGCCTGGGGCCGGATTCCACTGCCATCGGACAGATTTTCTCCTACACCCTGGAAGGCCGGGACAAAAGCGGGAAGCTTGTAGGCGGCTGGGATCTGAACGAGCTCAGAACCATTCAGGACTGGTATGTGCGTTATGCTCTTCTCTCCGTGGAAGGGGTGAGCGAGGTGGGCTCTGTGGGCGGGTTCGTACAGGAGTACCAGGTGGACCTGGATCCTCACCGGATGCGGGCCAACGACGTGACCCTTCCCGAGGTGGTAGGAGCGGTCCGGGGCGCCAACCGCGATGTGGGGGCGCAGACCATCGAAGTCAACCGGGTGGAGTACCTGATCCGCGGCTTGGGGTTCATCAAGAAAGTGCAGGATCTCGAGGATGCGGTGATCAAGCTCAAAGACAACGTGCCCATTTTTGTCCGCACCGTGGCCCGTGTTTCTCTCGGTCCTGCGGCGAGGGACGGGGCTCTGGATAAAGAGGGTGTGGAAACCGTGGGCGGCGTGGTTGTGGTTCGCTACGGGGAAAATCCTCTCAGGGTAATCCAGGCCGTGAAAGAGAAAATCGCCGAGATCTCACCGGGCTTGCCTCGAAGAACCCTTCATGACGGTACGGTGAGCCAGGTGCAGATTGTTCCCTTCTACGATCGCACCCAGCTCATCAAAGAAACCCTGGGAACGCTCAACCAGATCTTGTCCCAGGAAGTCATGGTCACCATCATCGTGATCCTGGTCTCCATGTCCCATTTCGGGAGTTCTTTCCTGGTTTCCGGGCTCCTGCCCCTGGCCGTTCTCCTGTGTTTTGTAGCCATGAAAGCCTTCGGCGTAGATGCCAACATTGTAGCCCTTACAGGAATTGCCATCGCCGTCGGCACCATGGTGGACATGGGAATCATCTTCACGGAAAACATTCTGAGGCACATAAGAGAAGCCCCTGTCAACGCCAACCGCTTCACAATCGTTGTAAAAGCTTCCAGGGAAGTGTGGGGAGCGGTGCTTGCTGCGGTATCCACAACGATTGTGAGTTTCCTTCCCATTTTCACCATGGAGGGTGCTGAAGGAAAGCTCTTCAAACCCCTTGCCTTTACCAAGACCTTTGCCCTTTCGGCGTCTCTCCTGGTGGCGCTCTTCGTTATCCCGCCCCTTGCCCATGTGGTCTATTCCCGCCGAATACGTCCTGCCAAATACGGCTGGGTCTTTTATGAGGGGTTGATCTATTTGGGGGGCCTGCTCATGGTCTTCCTGGACTGGAAAGCGGGACTCGTGGTGAGCCTTGTGGGGGGGTACAACCTTTTGATGCCCAGGATTCCTGAAGGGGCAAAGGGGTGGGCCCACACGGTGAGTCGTGTCGCCGTAGGAGTGGGAGCCGGCCTGATCCTCACCGACGCCTGGATGCCCCTTGGCCCTGAAAAAGGCCTGTCGAGAAACCTGGTATTTGTTGCCTTTCTGATCGGGGGCGTCTTGCTCGCTTTCGCTTGGTACCAGCGTCATTACAAAGGAATCCTTGGATGGTGCCTCTCTCACAAACCCGCCTTTCTCGCCCTTCCCCTGGTTTTCGTCTTGGTCGGGCTCACGGTTTGGCAGGGTTTTGACACGGTCTTCGGATGGCTCCCGGCCTTCCTCAGAAAAAGCAGCCCTGTTTCCACTGTGGCGAGAAATTTCCCGGGCCTTGGGAAGGAGTTCATGCCACCCCTCGATGAAGGGGCCTATCTGTACATGCCCTCCACCATGCCTCACGCCTCCATTGGAGAGGTCCTGGACATGATTCAAAGCCAGGATGCGGCCATAAAAGCCATTCCCGAGGTGGAGACCGTGGTAGGGAAGGTAGGCCGTGTCCAGAGCCCTCTTGACCCTGCGCCCGTGTCCATGATCGAAACGTTGATCACCTACCGCTCCGAGTTCATCGTGGATGGGAAGGGAAGGCCTAAGCGGTACCGCTATGAGCCGGACAAAGTCGATTTTTTCCGCTCATTGGAAGGCAAACCTCTCCCGGCACCGGACGGAAAGTCTTACCGGGTTTGGGGTGCTTTTGTTCGGGACGATCAAAACCGTTTGATCGCCGACCCTCTGGGGCATCCCTTTCGGTTGTGGCGGCCCCCCCTGGACCCGGCTCTCAATCCGGGAAGAACCCCTTGGCCGGGCATCTGCAAACCGGATGACGTCTGGAATCAAATCTTTGTTTCCGCTCAGCTTCCGGGCATGACCTCAGCCTCCAGGCTTCAACCTATCTCTGCACGAATGGTCATGCTCCAGAGCGGGATCAGGGCAAGCATGGGCATCCGGGTGACCGGACCGGACCTGGAGACGATCCAGAAGGTCGTGATCGGGATCGAAGGCTTTGTAAGAGAAGTGCCCTCGGTTCATCCTGCCACGGTCATTGCAGACCGTGTCATCGGCCAGCCTTATCTCGAGATTCACATCGACCGCCAGGCCATCGGCCAGTACGGAATCACGGTGGAAGCGGTGCTGGATGTGATTGATTTCGCTATTGGAGGCAGACAGGTCACGAGGACAGTCGAAGGCAGGGAGCGTTATCCGGTTCGGGTCCGCTATGTGAGGGAACTTCGGGATGAGATCGAAACCCTGGGTGGCATCCTTGTGCCTGCCCCCGACGGCGTCCAAATCCCTTTGTCCCAACTGGCGAACATCACCTATATGAGGGGACCGAGTGAGATTCGCGGAGAGGGCACGTTCCTTGTGGGATATGTGCTCTTTGACAGGAAGCCGGGTCAGGTAGAAGTGGAGGTCGTGGAGCAGGTTCGGGACCACTTGAAGGAAAAAATAGAGTATGGGGAACTGATTCTTCCGTCAGGCGTGAGCTATGCCTTTATCGGGACCTATGAAAACCAGGTGCGGGCCGAGAGGCTGCTCATTATCATCCTCCCTTTGGCGCTTCTGATCATTTTCATGATCCATTATCACCACTTTGCGTCCCTCGTAACGGCGAGTCTGACTTTTTCGAGCATTATCGTGGCCTGGGCCGGCGGTTTCATTATGATCTGGCTTTACGGCCAATCGTGGTTTTTGGATTTCTCTCTCTTCGGGGTGTCCATGCGGGATCTTTTCCAGGTCCATCCGATCAATCTCAGCGTGGCGGTCTGGGTCGGATTTCTGGCCCTTTTCGGCATTGCCGAGGACGACGGCGTCGTCATGGCGACGTACCTGAAGGATACCTTTGCCGGAAAGAGCATTTCAACCGTCAAAGAAATCCGCGAAGCCACGATTTATGCTTGTCTTCGGCGCATCAGGCCCTGCCTCATGACCACCACCACCACCTTGCTCTCCCTGATTCCTGTGCTCACCTCCTCGGGACGGGGAGCCGATCTCATGGTGCCCATGGCCATACCGGTCTTCGGCGGCATGGTGCTGGAGGGTATGACCAATCTCGTGGTACCCACTCTTTACTGCGCGGTGAAAGAGCACAAGCTGCGTAAAGAACTCACGGCGGAGACTATGCCGACAGCTTGATGGAGGGGTTGCGTCCCCTACCACAGGCGGGCATAAAGCCCGCCCCTACGCCGATGCTTAGGCATTACGCAGAATGCCTGATGTGGGGAGGGGTTTACCCCCTCCCGGATAGATTTCACAGGAGGTCGTATGAGGAGATTGGTGATCTGGATGTTGCTGTTTAATATGATGTTCTTTTCCACTCCACTGCAGGCTGAGGAGTCTCCACAGAAATTCGCCGGCGCCGGAACGTTTGACCAGGCAAAGCCGCGTGCTGAAGACATGGAAGAAACGCGGTACCTCAAAGCTTGGCAGGCAAGGACTCCGCCGCCCCCCCTGGACAGGCAGTGGATCATCAAGCTCTGGCAGGAGCAGGACAAGCCGGTGCCAAAACAACCCTTGCCCCCCATGGCATGGAAAGACGATTCCCAAAAGAAGCAATGTGAATCCTATTTGCCCCTGCTGCGGGAAAGTTTTGCCAAGGCGCGGAACTATTCTATCCAGGGAGACTCCTGCATGACTGCGGAGCATTCAAGAGCTTTTCTGACACACTATCGAAAGTGCTCGCAGGATTGTCCGGAGGAATTCCTGGCAAGAAACGGCTACACACCACGCATCGAGAGAAACCTCGATCTACTTGAGGAGTTGGGACAAAAAAGGTGTGTCGACATCGGAGGCGGACGGCCCGCTGCCCCGCCCAAGCAGAACCGGGCGCAGAAGACAGTCCAGAAAAAATAGAGGAATTGCAGTGATCAATCCAAAACCTTGCCGCATCGTGATCGCAGAAGATCACAAGATGCTCCGGGAGATGCTGCGAAGCATTTTTGAGTCAGATCCTGAACTGGGCATCGAGGTGGTCGGAGAAGCAGGAGACGGCAGAGAGGCCGTTGAATGCGTGGCTCAGAATCATCCTGATCTGGTCCTCATGGATCTCGCCATGCCTAAAATGAACGGTCACCAGGCAATTGTCGAGATCAAGAAGACTTTTCCCGTAACGAAAATCCTGGTTCTCACCATGTACTCGTCGGAGGATGTCATCATGAAGGCTCTTAAAGCGGGGGCAGACGGCTACGTGCTGAAAGGGGACTCTTTCGATGAACTCCTGTTGGCGATGAGCGATGTTCTAGATGGCAATTCCCACTTGAGCCCCGAAGTATCCCAGAAGGTGGTGCAGGGATATCTGCAGGCAACACGCCACGCCGACACCAAGACTCCCTTGGAGACCCTCACCCCCAGAGAGCATGAAATCATTAAGCTCGTAGCTGAAGGATATAAAAGCAAAGAGATCGCGAAAGCGCTCAGTATCAGCCTGAAGACCGTGGAAACCCATCGAGCCAATACCATGAAAAAACTCGGTCTCCGAAATGTCGCGGAAATGACGGTCTACGCCATTGAAGAAGGGCTGGTGCAGAAGCCGGCGCTCAGAGCGAGGGAGGGGGATCAGCCCGTGCTCCTTCCGTAATCCCACCAGTTCATTCCTCCATTCCCCCACCAAGGCCACGCCTCTCTCGATCTTGTCATTGGCAGACAGGATTACCCCGCAGTCCTTTTGTTCGATGCCGAACATTTTTCCCCTGAACCCTTCGTAAAGCAACTCCGCACCCTGCAAATAGGTTTTGTGCAGAGCATTGACCTCGGCGGTTGCAGGAGCGATTCGTCTCAGACCTTGGAGATACCTCCCGTACAAGGGAACGGTCCAGTCCCTTAGGGTTTCATAAACCCTTTCATCCGTCGTGTAGTTCGGTCCCACCACAGAGGAATAACGCTGCAGCGCGGTGATGTCGAGTTGCGCGATGTCAATAATCCCCTGGTTGATGTAATTGGTGAGATCAATAGCCACAGGGTCGAGAGCACAACGACCCCCCCAAGCAAGCTAAAACCACAAGAAGACCGATCCCCAGAGCCCTTCTTTTTTTCACAGTCCCCCTCTTTGCTGGCAAGTGTTTCAGCCGGTGTCTGACCTACACAGAGTCACGCCTTTCCTGTCAACCTTCCTTCCGCCCTTCCAAAACCAGACCCAATTCCG